>Ga0126381_100011301_pt1 | contig 10087 bp, 7 predicted proteins | sample PanSoiMetPlot_28_FD_96465 | JGI IMG/M metagenome (GOLD analysis project Ga0126381, IMG submission 96465) | Tropical forest soil microbial communities from Panama - MetaG Plot_28 | ecosystem: Environmental > Terrestrial > Soil > Tropical forest > Bulk soil | place: Panama | collected 2016-02-17 | reverse complement strand
GCCCGCGACTTCGATCTAGGAATGACCGGTCCGCCACTGACTATCGCCATGGACTTCATCGCCAGCGGCATGGTCGAGATGGTAGGCGGCATCGCGTGCGCCGTGATCCTTGCCGGATATTCTTGGTGGGCTCCCATCCTGCTCGCGGGCGCATGGGCCGCTACCCATTCGCTCTTGCGCGAAAGCGCCGTCTGGCGCGACCGCAACACCGATGAAGTGCGCGGCGCGCAGCGTGACGCCGACTATGCCTATCGCCTTGCCGTGGATCCGCCTGCAAGCAAAGAACTGAGGCTATTTGGACTTGTCGGCTGGACGATGGACCGCTTCATCGCGAGACGGACTCGTTTGCACGAACTGCAGTACGCCGCCACCCGATTGCGCGAGCGGCCACTCGTCTGGAGCTTGCTGCTGCTGGTAGGCGCGAACATCGCGGTGTTCTGGGCCTTGGCCAGCGGCGCCGCCAACGGGCGAATCACTCTCGGGGCGGCTGTAGTGTACATGCAAAGCGCCATTGGCGTTTCCATGATTGCCTTCGGCGGATTCAGTTGGGCGCTCGACGGAGCCGCTGCGCCCGTCGCGGCGGTACTTCGGCTAGAACCGGCTATGCGCCCTGCCGGCGCGTTGCAGTCCGGCAATCACGCGGTGGATGCAAAACGCGCCCACGAGATTCGCATCCACGACGTGACGTTTACTTATCCAACTGGAGCTGGGGCGGCCGTTCTCGAACATTTCGATCTAACGATTCCTGCAGGCTCGTCGCTTGCCATCGTGGGTCAGAACGGCGCGGGCAAAACCACCATCGCAAAGCTGCTTTGCCGGCTCTACGACCCGCAGTCCGGCAAGATTGAAATTGATGGCACGGACCTGCGCGAGTTCAATCTAGCCTCATGGCGTTCCCGCCTCGCTGCCGTCTTCCAGGATTTCATCCGACTTGAATTGCCTCTGCGCGACAACGTCGCGCCGTCAGGCGCCCCAGACGACGTCGTGCAGGCCGCGCTCGAATCGGCTGGCGCGGCGAACCTGGCATCGCTCGATACAATCCTAGCGCGCGGCTATGACGGCGGCACAGATCTCTCCGGCGGTCAATGGCAACGCGTAGCACTGGCGCGCGCATTGTCAGCCGTCAAAATGGGCGCAGGCGTGGTGCTGCTCGACGAGCCCACAGCGCAGCTCGACGTGCGCGGCGAAGCGGAGATCTTCGACCGCCTCCTGGCCGCCACGCGCCACTGCACCACCATCCTGATCTCGCATCGATTCTCCACCGTCCGGCACGCGGACCGCATTTGCGTTTTGGAACATGGCCGCGTGATTGAACACGGCACGCACGACGAGCTCATGGCGCTCGGCGGTCGCTACCGAACGATGTTCGATTTACAGGCGGAACGCTTCTCGGTACCCACGGATGAGGAGGGCGCGACGTATGACGTCCTCTCCTAAACAAGGCCAGTCGATCGCTCCGCTGCCGCCCGCTCTTTCCTCCATGTGGCGGCTCTGCAAGCTGGGGTACCGCCACGAGCCGCGACTGATGTTTGTGTCGCTGGTGCTTTCGCAGCTCGCCGCACTGCCCGATGCGCTGTTGGCGTTGTGGTTGATGCTGCTCGGCGAGGGCGTGCTGAAGCACCGGCACGGCCTCGTGCTGGGCTCGGCCATTGGGCTTGCAGTATCCGCGGTAGGCACCTGGTTTCTGCGCACAGTCAGCACCCGCGTACAGCGCCGGTTTCGCGACAAGGTGACCATTGCGCTCGAGGCGCACGTGGCAAAACTGCAGGCTTCCATCGCCACCATCGAGCATCAAGAGCGCCCCGAATATCTCGACCGCTTGTCCATGCTGCGCAATCAAGTCTTCGTCTTGGACCACATGTACATGGCGGTCTTTTCCATGCTCGGCTGGATTTTGCGTCTCGCCGTCACGCTGGCGCTGCTCGGATCCATTCATCCGGCGCTCCTCCTGCTCGCCGTATTTGCGATCCCAACCGTGTGGACATCGACATGGCGGCCGGAAGTCGAAAGATCCGCGCAGGAGAGCGGCGCACAATCCATCCGCTTGGCGCGCCATTTGTTCAATGTGGCTACGACCGCTTCTCCCGGCAAGGAAGTCCGCGTCACCGGCATCGGAGACCGCCTGGCGACGGACCGCAGAGCTGCGTGGGAGTATTGGTATAGTCGCGTGGCGCCCGCGCGCTGGGGATCCGCGTTCTACCATGCCGTGGCTTGGGCGATTTTCGGGTCCGCGTATGTTGGCGCCGTCGTGTTTGTGTCGTCCGGGCTTCACGCCTCCGCAGCTCAAGTCCTTCTGGTGCTCGCTGCCGGCGCACGCCTTTCCGCCTACATTGGCGCAACCGTGGGCGAGCTTGGATTCCTCCGCGGATTCTGGATGGACGGCTCGCGCCGTCTGGCATGGCTTGAAGATTACGCGGCCGCGGTCGCGGCATCCGGTGATCGGCCCGCTCCCAGTGCACTACGAAAAGGCATTCGCGTGGAGCACGTGTCGTTCGCCTATCCCGGGACTTCCCGCGTGGTTCTGGACGACGTTTCGGTAGAGTTGCCCGCTGGCGCAGTAGTAGCCATTGTCGGCGAGAATGGCGCAGGCAAAACGACGCTAGTCAAGCTGCTGTCAAAAATGTACGAACCGGCGTCGGGCTCCATTCTCCTCGATGACACGCCGCTGGCACGCGTGCCTGCCAGCGAATGGCGCAAGCGTCTTGCAGGAGCTTTTCAGGATTTCTTCCGCTTCGAATTTCGCGCGCGCCACACCGTTGGCTTGGGCGATGTGCCTCGACTCGACGACGAACCCGCCGTGGTTGCAGCGGTCGATCGTGCTGGAGCCGCGGACGTCGTAACCCGCTTGACCGCAGGCTTGGAAACGCAGCTCGGCCCCACGTGGCCCGGCGGAGTCGAACTATCCTTCGGCCAATGGCAAAAACTCGCTTTGGCCCGCGGCTTCATGCGCGATGAGCCCCTGCTCCTCATTCTGGATGAGCCAACCGCCGCCCTCGACGCGGAAACCGAACACGCGCTGTTCGAACGCTATGCAGCAGCAGCACACGGCAAGGGAGAGAACAACAGCGGCCGCATCACGATTCTAGTTTCGCATCGTTTCTCGACGGTCCGCATGGCTGACCTTATCCTCGTGCTAGACGGCTCACGACTCGTAGAAGTCGGCACCCATGACGAGCTGATGGCAAAGAAAGGGCCATACGCAGAGCTGTACAGCATCCAAGCCGCCGCCTACCGTTGATTTGTCCCCGCCGCACTCTCTGGACGCTCCAATCCCAATTACATTGTCAGCACAGCGCGGAACCTTGCCTTGCCCTCGGCAACGCGTTCGTAAGCCTTCGTAGCCTCGGCCAGGGGATACGTCTCGATAATCGATTTGACTTTGCCTTGGGCCACGTAGTCCAGGGCTTCGTACAGATATTCGGGCCCATTCTGCTGGCTGCCGATGACTTGAATGCGCTTCGCGATCAGATCCATCAAGGACACCGAAATCGGCTCCGCGTCGGCACCCATGGCGACGAGCCGGCCGTCGGGCCGCAATCCCTGAATGCTGTCGTTCATCGCTTTCGTTGAATTGGAAGTGCTCAGGATCACGTCGGCGCCACCAGCTGCCGCAAGACCTTTTCCGTCGCGTACAATTTCATCCGCGCCCAGCTCCCGGATCATCTTATCCTTATCAGGAGAGTGCGAAACGGCGATGGTCTCAAAGCCTGTTGCCTTCGCGTACTGCACTGCCAGGTGGCCCAGCCCGCCGATTCCGAGCACGGCCACACGCTCATGCGGCCGCGGATTTGCCCAGCGCAGCCCGCTATACACGGTGTACCCTGCGCAGAAGATTGGAGCGGCTTGCTCGTAGGAAACTTTGTCGGGAATCAAGTAAGTGGCGTCGGCATTCATCGGCATAAACTCGGCGTGACCGCCCTGCGCATCGCCACCAGTGCCCTTTATATAAGGGCAGAACATCCGGCGGCCCCGCTGGCACCATTCGCAGCGTCCGCAGGTAGATTGAATCCATGCCGAGCCCACGCGGTCGCCAACCTTACGCGTAGTAACGTCGGGCGCCACGGCGACGATCTCGCCAACCGGCTCGTGGCCGAGAATTCGCGGAAACGGCCCTGGAAGGTGTCCGAGTGTCTGATGAACGTCTGTATAACAGACGCCGCTTGCGTGCATCTTCACCAGCACTTGACCGGGCCCCGGTTGAGGTTGGGGAACATCTTGAATCTGCCAGGAACTGGCCTTAGCGGGTACAACTGCTGCTTTCATAACATGGACCTCCTAGCGCGGTTCGATGCCGGCGCCTTTGCGCTCGGTGCATGCTTCCCAAATAAGAAGCCAGTCCAGGGCCGAAGAGCCCGGGAGCGTAGTGGGTCAGCTGGAACCTCTTCTCTCTCCGAGCGTTCGTAGCGAGGAGAAACGTTGTGAATCGTGACGCAAGAGGTCAAAATTCAAACTGACCCACTACCGGCCCGCCAGATCTAGCGACACCCGGGGCGCAGGATTCTGAAAATATTGAGGTTACACGACCTTAAACCGCGTATCGCCGCGGCTGCGGTTCGCTTATAATTAAAGTTTTCCAGGGGATGTGTCAGGCGCCGCCGAGCGGGTGTGCGGCCACGGAGACCGCGAATGATCATGGACGTGGTGGAAATACAGAAGATTTTACCTCACCGGTATCCATTTTTGTTTGTGGACGCCATTCTGGAAATGGAGCGTCTGAAGAGCATCGTGGGTGTGAAAAATGTAACGGTCAATGAGGCCTATTTTCAAGGGCATTTTCCGGGCGCGCCGGTGATGCCGGGCGTGCTAATTATTGAATCCATGGCGCAAACCGGGGGCTTGCTGTTGCTTCAGGAAGTTCCGGACCGCGAGACAAAACTGCTGTACTTTGCTGCAGTGGACGGCGCGCGATTTCGCCGGCCGGTTGTGCCAGGGGATCAGCTGCGTGTGGAGATGACGGTGCTCAACTGGCGCGGCGACTTCTGCAAGCTTTCGGGGCGAGCGACGGTAAATGGTCAACTTGCTGCCGAGGCTACGTTGATGTGCAAAATGATAGACCGCACGGCTGTCGAGCAGGCGGAAAAATCCGCGAAATGACGAAGCCCGAGATTCATCCACAAGCGGCCGTCGCGGCAAGCGCGAATCTGGGAGAAGGTGTGAAAGTCGGCGCTTATGCCGTCGTAGGCGAAAACGTTGAGTTGGGCGATGGCTGCCAGTTGCATCCGCACGCAATAGTTCAGGGACCGTCGCGATTTGGCAAGAACAACGTGTTTCATCCTTTCTGCGTGATTGGCGGGGATCCGCAGGACTACACGTTCCGCGGCGAGCTTGTTGAACTGGTTGCCGGCGATGGAAATATTTTTCGCGAATACGTGACCGTTAGCCGGGGCACGCAAAAGGGGGGAGGCAAGACTTTGCTTGGAGACAATAACTTTTTCCTCGCGTACTCGCATGTGGGCCACGACTCCCATGTTGGCAGCAGTACGTTATTTGTGAACGGCGCGACTCTGGCGGGTCATGTAGCGATTGAAGATTTTGTAACCCTCGGCGCGTTTTGCCCGGTGCATCAATTCTGCCGCATTGGGCGGTACGCTTACATCGGAGCGTCTACGGTGATTACGCAGGACGTCCCGCCGTTTTCAAAAATTGTCACCGAGCGCGAAACAAAGAGCTTTGGCATCAATTCGATCGGGTTGGAACGCAAGGGATTTTCGCCGCAGCGCTTGCAGGCTCTGAAGCAGGCCTACAAACTTCTTTTGCGCTCTAAATTGAATACCTCTCAGGCATTGGAAGAAATGAAGAAAACGCTGAGCGAATCGGCGGACGTAAAAGAATTGATCCAGTTTATTGAAAGCGCGGAACGCGGCATCGTGAAGTAAGCAAACTGCGGATTTCATGCCGGAAACCAACTCAAACATCGCTCGCTGGGGACTGATCGCCGGGAATGGTCGATTTCCTTTCCTGGTGCTTGAAGGCGCGCGCAGCCAAGGAATTGATATGGCGGTCATAGCATTGAAAGAGGAAGCCTCGCCTGAATTGGAGCAAGCCGCAAAACGCGTGCATTGGGTGAGCCTCGGAGAGTTGAGCAAGACCATCGACCTGATGCACCAGGAGGGCGTGACGCAGGCAGTGATGGCGGGGCAGGTAAAGCACAACAAGATTTTCAGCCGGATCCGGCCGGACTGGAAATTGGCGAAGCTGTTGTTTTCACTGCCGCGAAAAAATACAGATGCATTGATTGGCGCCGTTGCGCGTGTGCTGGAGGACGAAGGGATACGGCTGGTGGATTCAACCCTTTTCCTGAAGCCGCTGCTGCCCGAGGCCGGAGTGCTTACGCGCCGAACTCCGAATGAATGCGAAGCGGAAGATATTGCCTACGGCCGAGGGCTCGCGCAGCAAATCGCGGGGATGGATATCGGACAAACGGTGGTGATTTCCGATCGCGCATGTGTTGCTGTGGAAGCCATGGAGGGCACGGATGAAGTCATTGCACGAGCTTCGCGCATCGCCGCCGGAAAGCCGCTAGTGGTTGTGAAAGTAAGCAAGCCTGCGCAGGACATGCGCTTCGATGTACCTGTTGTTGGCTTGCCCACCGTCGAACAAATGAGAAGCGCAGGGGCCACCGCCTTGGCGGTGGACGCGGGACGAACGCTCCTTTTCGACAAGATCAAACTCCTTGAAGCAGCCGATGCGGCTGGAATCGCGATTCAGGCGTTTCCGCCTGGCGCCACAGCGGAACCAAAAGGCGAAAACAGGGGAACCAACAAAGAATGAGCGCGGCGGCAGAACCGAAGAAGATCCGTGTCGCCGTCGTGGGGACGGGCGAGTTCGGGCGCAATCATGCCCGCGTGTACCGCGAACTTAGCGGCGTGGAGCTAGTGGGTGTTTACGATCAGAATCCGCAACGTGCTGCCGCAGTTGCGCAGGAGTTTCAAGCGCCGGTCTTGCAGAGTCCGGAGGAATTGCAAAGCTGCGCGGATGCAGTGAGTGTTGCAGTCCCAACCAGTGCTCACGCTCAAGTAGGATGCCAACTGCTGGAACTGGGCCTGGATGTACTTATCGAAAAGCCGATGGCCGTGGATTTGTCCGAAGCCGACGCGCTCCTCGCCGCCGCAAGGAAAAACAAACGCATCTTGCAGGTGGGGCACGTCGAACGGTTCAATCCCGCCGTGCGGGCCGTGGAACCAATTCTAAACCGGCCGCTATTTTTCGAAGTTCACCGATTGGGTGTGTTCACGCCGCGTAGCCTAGATGTGGACGTAATCTATGACTTGATGATTCACGACCTGGACATTTTGCTGGCCTTGGTCAAGGAGGCCGTAACCGAAGTAAAGGCAGTCGGAATCCCTGTTTTGACCGACAAGGTGGACATAGCGCATGCCCGGCTGGAGTTTGCGGGCGGTGCCGTGGCGAATGTCACCGCAAGCCGCGTTTCTACCGAGCGCGTGCGCAAAATGCGTTTCTTCCAGCAGCATGAGTACATTTCTCTGGACTACGCGCGGCGCGATGCTCTGCGCGTTGGCGTGAAAAAGCCTGGGCCTCAGCCCGAATTTGGATTTGAGAAGCTGGATGCCCCATCCGTAGAGCCCTTGCACGCGGAGTTGGAAGCCTTTCTTAATGCTGTCCGAACGCGCCAGGAGCCGCCCACCAACGGGGCCGCAGGGCGAGCAGCGCTGGCCTTAGCTGCGCAAGTGATGGGAAGCATCCAGGTGCACGCGGCGCGCGTCCAATCAGAAGCATTGGCCGCGCAAGAAAATACGACAACATGATTTCCCGTTTCCTGGTTCCGATTGGGGCACGTCCACCCGCTTCTGATGCGGCAACGCAGCGCCGCCGTCCCACGACCATGGACGAGCGCACGCTCGTCCCAGCCATGCTGCCCATCGTGCCTTTGGACGGGCAAACCAAAATCCCTTCGGACTTGCCGCTGGAATCCATTGCCGCCCGCGTGGTTGTGCCGCGCAACGTGAGCCGAGAGGCTTACGCCGTTAAGGAAGACCTCTCGATACCCTTGCAGCCAACGGATCTCGACGAGCGCATCACTGTTCCCGCTGGCGCCGCTCCCCCTGCGGTTATTGAACCTCTGACTCTCCCGCCGCCCGTGGATCTGGTTGGTCCCGACATTTTCATGACCGGCGAAGTGCAACTGGTCGTTCCCGAGCAAAAAGAAGAAGGCGCTAAGTGGCAAATCACTACACGGGCCTCCTCGGTCATTTTTCACGTCGTGCTGATCGGACTGATTCTGTTGCAAGCTAAATTGTTTCCGCCGCACGCCCCGACATCACAAGAAATTGAGCTGGCCCGAAATCAAATGAGGGTGTTGCTTCCGCCTGGTGCCTTCGAAACGTCAAAGCCTCCAGCTAACCCCTTGCCTCCGTCACCTAAGGTTCGCGTCGACCCTCGCGTGTTGCGAGAGGTTGCGCCCCCCGTGGAACCCCAGCCAGCGCCTGCGCCACAACCGGAGCGGCCCGCGAAAGAGCTACCGAGCGCTCCACAACCGAAGTCCGAGACCGCTCCGCCGGAGGTGTTGTCTCCTACGGCTACGCCGAAAGTAGAGACTCCAAAAGCGCCGCTAAAACTCGAGGCACCAGACGCGCCCCAGCCGAAGCGAGGTCTGGTCCTTCCGAAATCACTCTCCTCGAGCCCGAGCCTTGGGGACACGGTTCAGGCAATGCCAAAGTCATCCGGCCCGCCCGCGATTGTGGGAGGCGGAGCGATTCCTCATTCCAGGGGAAGTGGTGGAGGAGGCCAGGCATACGGTGGCTTGCAAATGCTCACGCCGGATCAGGGCGTGGATTTCAGCGGTTATTTGCAGCGCGTTCACGATACGATCGAACGTAACTGGTTTGCTGTGATGCCTGCATCAGTCCAGCTAGGTGACAAGGGCATCGTCATGCTGAAGTTTCGAATCATGCGTGATGGAAGCGTGCCCGTTGACGATCCAAATATCGAACAGAATTCAGGCAAAGAGCCGCTGGATCGAGCTGCTTATTCATCCATACGTGCCTCAAACCCCTTCGAGCGGTTACCGGGACAATTCACTGGGCCTTATATTGAACTGCGTTGCATTTATTACTACAACCTCATGCCCGAAGGCTACCCCGCGCAATAATGAAACCCAATCGGCAACAAGTTATTGGTAGTCTGCTTCTTGTGCTCTTTGTGTTGATTTTTATTTTTGTTCGGGCGCGTCATCTCCTGTTTCGATGAATCCCCAAAATCCTCAGCCATTTCTCGTTGCCGTTGTGGGGCCGACGGCATCGGGCAAATCAGCGCTGGGAGTGTGGCTTGCAGAGAGGTTCGACGGTGAAGTGGTGGCGTGCGATTCCACCCAGTTGTATCGAGGGTTCGACATCGGCACTGCCAAGCCCCGCGTTGAGGAACGTGGGGGCATTGCGCATCACTTGATTGATGTGCTGGATCCCGGTGAGGCTGCTACGGCGGGCAGGTATCGGGAACTGGCATTGGCGGTGTTGCAGAACCTGCGGCGGCGAGGAAAGCGGCCCATTCTCACCGTTGGTACTGGTTTGTATTTGCGCGCGCTCCTTGAGGGCCTTGCGGACATACCCCAGCGGTCCGAGGAAATACGGGGCCGATTGCGCGCCAGTGCGGAAGGACATCCGGCTGGCCACCTGCACCGCATCTTGGGGCGCCTCGACCCTCAAGCCGTGAAAAAAATTGCCGCCGCGGACGAACAAAAGCTGATTCGGGCGATCGAAGTGTGTCTGCTCGCACGCCAACCCATTTCTGAAGTACACCGCGCGGGCCGCAAGCCGCTGGAAGGTTGGCGCGTCGTGAAAATCGGTTTGAGACCGCCACGGGAAGAACTATATAAGCGAATCCATACACGAACATCCTCCATGCTCGAGCACGGATGGATGGAGGAAGTACAAGATCTGCTCAAAAGCGGCCTGAACGAAAACGCGAAGCCATTCGACTTCATTGGCTACCGAGAATTACGTGCTGTCCTTCGAAACGAATTATCACTGCAACAAGCGCGCGAGGCCATTCAACAAGCCACGCGCCGCTACGCCAAGCGTCAGCTCACTTGGTTTCGCAAAGAATCGGGCGTCCAGTGGTTTTCGAGTTT
>Ga0126381_100011299_pt1 | contig 10087 bp, 6 predicted proteins | sample PanSoiMetPlot_28_FD_96465 | JGI IMG/M metagenome (GOLD analysis project Ga0126381, IMG submission 96465) | Tropical forest soil microbial communities from Panama - MetaG Plot_28 | ecosystem: Environmental > Terrestrial > Soil > Tropical forest > Bulk soil | place: Panama | collected 2016-02-17 | reverse complement strand
TGGCTCCTCCCGATCCTATGGGCCACAATGCGCCGCAACAACGAAGCTCGCCTGCGGTTGCTCGAAGAGGCTGGCAAACTTTCCGAGGAGGGAGCCAAAAAAGTTATCTTGGGTCGAGAGGTCCATTTCGAGAGGCAACCGGACGAACTCTATCTCGCGGGCTTTCTGCTCAGCCAAGCGCAAGGCGTCGCCAGTCCAGCGGAGTTCTTGGAATTCGTCGAGCGGCTCAAGCCGGTCTACGACCGCCAGCCGGCGGAACTTGATGCCAAGTCGCAGTGGCAAGATCAGCTCGCCGGCGCCTACGATCGCCTCGGCCGCACCGAAGACGCTTTGGCAATCAAGCGCACCCTCGCCGAGCAACAACCTTGGGACGTGAACCGTCAAACCGATTATGCCCGCCGGCTCTCGCAAGCGGGCCGACCGGCCGCCGGCCGCGAGTGGCTCCAAAAGCAGCTCGAGCGCCGTGAGGAGCGCACCACGTCGGAGGACGAATCACTCCGCACAACGATCACCGATCTCTATCGCAGCGAGGGGCGCTATGATGAACTGCTGAAATTCACCAGCGCCTGGATTGAGCGGAAGCCCGAGAGCCAAGCCGCCTACCAGCAGCATTTATCGGCGCTAATCTACAACGATCGGCTCGACGAGGCCAATGCATTCGCCGAGCGATGGCTGAAAGAAGCGCAGATCGAAGGTCCGCTGTCCGGCGATCAGACGGTGCGGCTCGAAGCGGCGATCACATTCGCTCAAGGAAGCGCTTACGACCTGTCGTTTTATCGGATGGACGAGCGGTGGTTCGAGCCGCTGGCCCAGGCGATACGCTACTTCGCCCGCAGCAAGGACAAGTTTGCCTACGTCAGCCGGATCATGGATTATCGGTTCGGCGAAAGTGACGCCGCCGACCGAGTCCGCGGCGATTTCCTGAAGCTGCTCGAAACCGAGGTGGACAAGCTTTCGCCAGAGCAGATCAATGGGCTCGTCGGCCGTACTCTCTCCGGCCGGATCGAGGTAGCCGAGCCGATCGATGGCCGCAAGCAGCTCAATGCATCGGAAGTGCCGGACGCAAATTGGAAGAACATCGCCGCGCGGATTTACGCCCGCTGGCAAGACACGAGCGCCAAAAAGTCGGCCGCCGACAAGCATCAGCTTGGCGAAGCCCTCCGCTCCATCTATGCCGCGCGGTTCGATGACAAACTGTTGCCATTCCTCCGCGAGCGGATCGCCGCGGCCGAAAAGGATTACAAGGCGACTTACGTCAGCAATCTGTTTGAAACGCTGCTGTCGCGCCCTTGGACCGAGAAAGTCGAGATCGAGGCTTTCGCCCTGCTCCCGCCGCTCAGCGATGCTGACGAGACGGGGGATCGCCTAATGGCCGAAGTGCCGGCCCTTTATCGACTCGTGGACGCGATGATCACCAACCGCCAGAACGCCGCGATGCAAAAGCTTCGCGACAAAGGGGGAGTCGATAAACTGACCCGCACTGAACTGGCGAAGCAGAAATCAGAATTCCGCAAGGCCGCCCAAGTAGGGGTGGCCAAACGACTCGCTGATGCGGCCGCCGAGAACAAGAACGACGCGCTTTCGCCGTGGCTGCGGATCGAACGGACCTATCTCGATGTGGCCCTCGACCAACGCCGGACTGAGGTCGAGGCCGAGTGCTGGAAAATCTTGGGCAACGCACCGCCAAAACAAGATCTCGATGCCGAAGCTGTGGAAGAGTTGCCGCCGGCCAAGATTCGCGAGCGGTATTTCGAGGCGGTGGTCAAGAATCGAGCCTTTGTCACGATGATGAGTCTCGCCGCACGAAAAAACGCTGCGCCTGCTTCAATCGATCGGCTTATTAAGTATATCGACGCCGGGATCGCGCTGGGCGGCGATCAGGCCGGCCCCTGGAGAATGGCGAAGTTTCAATTGCTTGTGGCGCTCGATCGGCCGGATGACCTGGAGCGCGAGCTGCGCCAATGGGTTCGCGCCGACGTGAGCACGGCCCCTTGGCGGAAGGCGCTCGCCATGCTCTTGGCCGAGCGGGGGAAATTCGACGAGCCGATCTCGCTCTTCGAAGCGGCGGAGAAAGACCACCTTCTCACGGCCGCCGATTACAGAACACTGGCCGATTGGTACTTAATCGTCAATCGCCGCGACGCGCACGATCGGGCGAGAATCGAGTCGTTCAAGCAAATCCCCGAGCACATCTTGGGCAATATGTTTTACACTGTCCGCAGTCGCTGGCTGAGGACCGACGTGCCGCTGCCGAGTGAGCTGGACGAGAACACGCTGTTGGCAATGAAGGCGCTCTTCGAGAAATCGGCCGCGCCGGAGAATTATTTCTGGCAGCTTCGCGGTTTGTACACGGCCTGCCGCGATTTCCGCCTGTTGCAGATGCTCCCGGACGCCGTGCTCGGCCGCTCACCGCAGCAGATCTACTCGTTCCTTCAGAACCTGCAAAGCCAGATCCTCGGCGAGGTGCATAACGAATCGACAACCGACGAAATCGTCGCCCGGATCAAGAAGCTTCGCGAAGGCAAGCTCACGGCGACCGACCTTCGCGCTCTCGATTTGTTTGAAGCCCTCGTCGAGCGGCACGCGGCGGAAGTGCTAAACCAGCGCGGGCCACACGTTGCCACATCGCTCGCGGCGCTCAAGCGGGCCTTCGATCGCCCTTGGAGCGAGGGCGAGCCGCGGCTGATGGCCGCCTTCCTTCGCAACCTGAACACGCTTCCGGATCCGAAGCTCATCGACGAGCAGATTCGCGAGCTAAAAGCGCTCGCCGATAAGGCGCCGGCCGCGAGCCGCGACCATCTGGAGATCGTCAAGAATTTGGCCGAGCTGTTGTTCTGGTCCTACGGCCGGCACGACGAGGCCTTGGCCCAAATGGAGATCGAGGTCCGCAGCTACGAACAAGCCCACGACGGGCGTTGGCCGTTCCTTGATGACGAAGCGCTCAGCAGCTACATCTCGATGCTCGAAGGCGCGCACCGGTACGTTGCCGGCGAGAGTCTGCTCTTCAAATATTCGGCCAAGCCCGAGCACGATCAGCAGAAAACATGGTTCGCCAATCGGTTGCTCCAGCTTTACAACGCGGCCATCGACGGGGATGGCGAAGTCTCGCTCGGCCGCGGGAGCGATTTGTTCGCCGCCGTCGTCAAGGAGCATCTGCGGCGGATCGACGCGGCGGCGGACGAAAACGAGCGATATACCGTCGTTGCCAGCCTCGCCTCGACTTTCGACATCGCCCATCGGCACAAGCTGTCCGGCGTTGCGAATTCGCTTCGCACATTTGCCTTCGAAAAACTCTCGGCGATCCTCAAGAAGCAGCATGCGCAATATCAAAACACGGCGAATGCCATGCGGATGGTCGTCGAGACGGTGCTCGGCCCGCGGGCGGCGCTCCAATACGTCGTCGAGCGGATGGAGCAATATCCACAGTGGCTCGAGATTGGCTGGCAGAATAGCTGGACGACCTTCGGCAACGAAATGGCCCGGCTCCGCGAGGCGGCGGCCAACAGCAAGGTCAATATCGAAGACCTCGAGCCGCGGGTCTTAAAGCTCACGATCCGCGAGCTGAAGCGCGATCTCCGCACCGGCGACCGCCGCGCCCCGGACATCTACTTCGTCGGCCATCCGTATTACTGGGCCGTCAAGGCGGACGATTTCGCGAAAGCGGCGGATGAGGTTTATCGCGAGCACAAATCGTCGGGCCGCCGCGTGATGTATGTGGCCCAGTATCTCTGGGGCGGGCTGCTCAGGCACCCGCGAGCGATCGAGATGCTCCTGGTCGCCCATCGCGACGGCATCCTCGATGAAGCTGAGCAGATGCAATTGGTCGAATACTTGCAGCTCGCCAATCGTTACGGCGAATCGATCGCTATCCTCGAGCCGCTCGTCAAGTTCAATCCGCGGGCGATGAACTATCGCACACGGCTGATGGCCGCCTATTTCCGCTCACAGCGCCCGGATCAGCTTTCCCAGTTGGTCGCCGAAACCGACAAATTCTTCCACAACGAAGGTCTCTGGAACGAAGGGAACATCGCCGAGTTCGGCCGCGGGGCGCTCGAATGCAAGCTGTACGAAAACGCCGTCGGTTACCTGAAGGAGGCGATCTCGCTCCACCAGCGGGCCAATCCAGGCGCCGGCTTGGGCGATGCCGGACTCTCGACAATGTACCAGCAATTGGCCGACGCCTATTCGGGTCTCGGCAAGACGAAAGAGGCCGTCGATGCGGCTAGCGGCTCGATCGTCTGCTGGGGACCGCATTACACTCAGCGGGCGGACGCGATTAAAAAGCTCAACGACGTGCTCGCCGCAGCGAAAGATCTCGATGCTTACGTCAAGCAGCTCGACGAAGAGACGGCCAACTCGAAACAAGACATTCCGATTATCCGCAAAGCCCTGGGCCAGGTCTATCAATCGCGCGGGAAGTTCGACAAAGCAATTGCCCAACTGCAAAGCGCCTCGTAACTTCAGCCGAACGCCACCGAGACGCACCAAGCTCTCGTCGTCTGTCTCGACGCCGTCGGCAAAAAGCGCGAAGCGACACTCGAACTGCTCGCGCTCATCGACCTCGACCATCACAACCTTGCACTCTACCAGCAGCTTGCCGAGCGGATGAAAGACGACGAGGCTGAGGCCGAGCGAGCGGCCTCGTCGATCATCGAGGCGGGCCCGCACGAGGCCGAGAATCAAGCGGCGATGGCCGAGCTGCGGCAGAAGCAAGGCCGCTGGACTGAGGCGATCGACCACTGGCGCGAAGCGGCCGAACTGCGCCGCCTGGAGCCGACGAACCTCATCAAGCTGATCGAAGCCGAGCTGCACGCCAAACAGTGGCGCGCCGCCCGCGAATCGCTCGACAAGGTCCAAAAAACCGAATGGCCCTCGCGGTTCGCCAATGTGCAGAACGATCTCCGCCGGCTGCTCAACGAGCTGCCGAAAGAGAAAGGGCGGTAGGCGCTATTCCATTCCCTCACTTCCGGTTCTTCCGTCCTTTGTCTTTAAACAGAAGGCCGCAGAGGAAACAGAGAAAGAAATCTGCGTCAATCTGCGTTAATCTGCGGATCATTTTTACGCAGATGAGGCGGGCGATCCAGCGAATCGACGCAGTTGACACCTTTTAAAGTCTCAGGCAACCGCGCAGAATACCGTGCTCTTCGACGATTTCACCACTGTGACCAGAATCGCTCAAACGTATGACTGACAGATCGCCGACCGCGATTCACGAGTTTCCGTATCATCCAAATCGATGGTTAGTGCTCGGCCTCTTCCTCTTATGTATCGCTGGGCTGGTGATGTTCGGATATATGGGGTTCTTTTCACACGGCGGGGTGAATGCACGCGGTTTGCGATTGAACGAGGATCAACAACACTGGCTTTTTCGGTTGCTTTTCGCGTTATCGCCGATTGGCCTAATTCCCCTCGGTGCGTCGGTTTATTTCGCTTGGTTTAAAAAACGCCGGGTGGCAGTCACGAGCGACTCGCTACTCTGCCCGAAGACGACGCGATTGGGTCTTTCCTGTCAGGAGATCGAAATACCTTTCCGTAGTATTCACGGGATCGGCCTTCGCCCATTCATGGGATCGGCGCAGATGCTGCGCATCGAGCACACGGGCGGAGTTATTCCCCTCTTCAGCAATATGTTCCCGTCCAAGGCGATCTTCAACGATGCAGTGAATTGCGTGCAAAACGCGGTTAGGCACTATCACGATGTCCATCGCGATGCACGTGCAGATTAAAGTTGCGGGGTCGTAAAGTTTGCAGACGGTTACCTGCCGCTCTCAGCGTCTTCGATGCCGAATTCCTGCTTTTCGTCGAATGACAGCCGCGCCTTGCGGGTCACGATGCCGCCTTTGTAATGCTTCTTTACGTCTCCCACCGTCAGCCACGCTGACTTGCCGAGATCATTCACGTTTCGAATGTAGTAATAGGTCACCTCGCCGCTGTGCTTGCCGGTCGGCACGAATTTCCATTTCGAATGCTTTACTTCTTCCTTCGACAAGCTCACATCGCCGCCTTTGTCGTTGTACGTCGCGGTCAGGTACCAGAGGTTGTATTCTCTCAACTTACCGCGGCCACTCCCAACCTCAAGTTGAAGCGTGTCATTGTCCTTCGAATAAAGAAATCTGTAGGTGGCGAGCATCATTCTGTCCTCAATCGGAAACGCCGGCAGCTTTAAGTCGTCTTCGCGAGTTTCTTCCCGACCGGTCAGCTCAAACGCGAGCCCGTCGTCAATAAAGCCCAGCAACCACCCACCGCGAGGATGTTCCGACGATGCGCTGATGACGAGCCGTGTCTCCCATGGCGAATGATCCTTGTCGGCGGCGACAAGTTGGACATTGAGCGCCACGACGCAGAATAGCAATAGAAACATTTGACGTTTCATAGTCCCCGCAATCGCGCACGTTGTTTGGTGCGACAAGCGATGGTAAGCTTTGGCACATGAATACGACACGCGCCATTCTAGCAGTTATCGCCGGCGCATTGCTGGTCTTCCCATCTGCCATTTTCGCCTCCGAGCCGCTGCGGGCGAAAAAGAATGTTCTGCTGATTATCTCCGACGATCTAACGACCACCGCGCTAGGCTGTTACGGTCAGCCGCTCGCTCATTCGCCGAATATCGATGCGTTGGCCGCAAAGGGGGTCCGGTTTGAGCATGCCTATTGTCAGTATCCGCTTTGCAATCCGAGCCGCTGCTCGTTTATGACTGGGCGGCGGCCCGATACGACGCGAGTGTATGGCAACGGGATGAACTTCCGCCGGAACTTGCCGACTGTCGAGACGATCCCGCAGCATTTTCAGCGGGCCGGGTATTTCGCCGCCCGCGTCGGGAAGATTTATCACTACAACGTGCCGGAGCAAATCGGCACCAACGGCTTGGACGATGGGGCGTCGTGGAACCAGGTGATCAACCCCCGCGGCCGCGACAAGGACGAAGAAGCCGACGTGATCAATTTCACGCCGAAGCATGCGCTCGGCGCTGCTCTCTCGTGGCTCGAAACCGGCGGCGACGGGGCCGATCACACCGACGCAAAAATCGCCGACGCCTGCATCAAGCTCCTTGAAGAGCATAAGAACGGGCCGTTCTTCATCGGCTGCGGCTTCTTCAGGCCGCACGTCCCCTGCGCGGCGAGCGAGAATTATTTCCGCCTCTATTCGCTCGAGCAGTTCCATTTGCCGAAAGAGCCGCGGGAGCATTTCGCGGCGATCCCGCCGATCGCGCTCACTGTGCAGCCGCTGAACTATGGGCTTTCAGAAGACAAGCTCAAGGTCTTCATGCGGGCTTACTTTGCCAGCACGAGCCTCATGGACGCCCAGACCGGCCGCGTGCTCGACGCCGTGAAGCGGCTCGGCCTGGCCGATAACACGGTGATCGTATTTGTCTCCGACCACGGCTGGTGTCTCGGCGAGCACGGTCAATGGCAAAAGTGGCTGTTGTTCGAGGAGTCGGCCCGCGTGCCGATGGTGATCTACGATCCTGGCCGCAAGGGGAACGGCAAGACCTGCACGCGGCCGGTCGAGCTGGTCGATCTTTACGCCACGCTCGCCGAGCTGTGCGGGCTGCCGGCGCCGAGCGGCGTGGAAGGAAAAAGCCTGGTGCCGCTGCTCGACAATCCCGAGGCCGAATGGAAAGATGCCGCACGAACACAAGTCACCCGCGCCGGCAACCGCATGGGCCGAACCGTTCGAACGGAGCGCTGGCGATACACGGAATGGGACGGCGGCCGAGCGGGGACCGAGCTGTACGATCAAGAGGCCGACCCGCACGAATACCACAATCTGGCCGGAGACCCAAAGCACGCGGCCGTTGTTGCGGAACTCAAGAGGAAACTGTAGGGCACGCTGTGCGTGCCGCGGTCTCCTCGGAATCATGAACTGTCGATAGCCGGCTCGCTTGCGAGCCAGCGGCAGCGATGCGCGGCCAGTCTTCGGCTCGCGAGCGAGCCGGCTAACACATTTCGCTCTGCCTTGTTAGCGGCACGCACAGCGTGCCCTACGCGGGGGCAAGGGCCAGCTCGCGAAGGGCGTCGATCGCCGCGATCACGTCGTCGAGCGCGACCTCTTTCCAGTCCGCGAATTTGTGGCGGATGATGGCCACTTTGAACGCTTCGTACGGCTCCCCGAGATCGTCGGGCAACTCCGCGAGATGGGCGAAAGGGCGACGCGGCTCGACGGGCGCGGGTTCGCCGGCCGATTCGTCGGCATCGAACGGAACGAAGTCATCCGGCGTGTCCGTGGTGCTGGAACGGCGATCGGACTCGCCGGATGATTCCCCGGCGCGCGACCGAAATTCGCGCGACACCGGCGATTCCGAGGGCTCGTCGTCCCCCGCGTCTTCATCAAGCGGCTCGCCGTTGGTCGAGTCTCCGGCAATCGCGTCGATCGCAGCGTCTGTCGTTTCCTCGCCGGCAACCGCCCCGAGCGTCTCGGCCCGCTTGCGGCGCATCTCGGCGACCGACCAGCCGCTTTGGTACGCTCCTTCGAGCCACATCTCGGCATCTTCCCAGTCCAAAGCGGCTTGGAAATGACTCCAATACAAAGACGGAAACTCGGCCCGCTGGGCGTCGAACCGCTCATAGACTCGCCGCAGCCGCCCGACGTGCTGCCCGGTCACGCCGCCGACTCGCTGGCTCCAGGCGTCGTCCGCGTAATTGCTCGCGGGCGAGCCTGCGGCGACAAGCACCTGCCGCCACTCATTGATGATCCGCCCCTTCTCCCAATTCGTGGTGCTGACCAGGCGGCGCCATTGGCCAAGAAAAGGGGCCGAGGTCTCGTCGAAAGCCGTCGTGGCCTGAGAATTCGCTTCCATCGTGGGAAATCGCACGCTTGAGTGATCGGACAATCGAGGTCGCAACCGCAAAACGGCCGGACCACGATTTTAGCAGTGGCGGTCATTCTCGGAGTCAAACCGACAATTGGCGATCGCCGCACTATGATGGCAGCATGCGAGCGAAGACAGTAATCGCCGAAGAAAACGCAGGCGCCACCCGCGCTAGGCGGCGGCGGTTTACTTGCGCGGCGCTGGGGAAAACTTGTCGATCTCTGCGCGTGCGGACGTTAGGCCGCGATCATGCCGTCGGCGGTGGCGCGGGGGGCTGGGCCAACTCGACCGCCATAAAGCCGCACGTCTTGTGCGTCCCGTCGCAAAACGGCTTTTTCGACGACTGGCCGCATCGGCAAAGCGCGATCGCCGGCTTGTTGGCCGGAATCGTGAACGCGTTTCCTTCGTGGTCGATAATCTTGATCGTTTGATCGAGCGGTCCGGCAGATTCGATCAATAACGGGCCATTCGGACGCAGACGGATCGTAATCTCGGGCATGGAATACCTTGCTTGTTGGTCTTGAAGCTGTCTGGGCGACGGAAGCAACCACGGATTACACCGATGACACGGATGTTTATTGGAATTGCTAACCGCTGCTTTTAGCGTTCTTCATCTGTGAAATCCGTGCAATCCGTGGTGTTTGGGGACTCTGTGCTGCGGTAAGATCCGATTCTGGCGAATTCGTCGCCAATATGGTAGCGTGAATTCTAGGAATCTGGGCACCGGGAGAAGATCAAACGTGCGATAGCGATGCAGGCGTCTCGCCTGCCGCTAGGCAACCGAGATGGCTGCGCCACAAATGACGGGCAAGGGCAATTGCTACTTGCCCTTATCTACCGGTGCCGGGCCGGCGACGGGAGGCGGCGCCGCGGCAGCCGTCGGCGGCGCGACTCGAAAGATCAAAATGGCTCGCATTCTCGGCGAAGTTGCGGCAGTTTCTCCCGCCCTAACATCGGGCATTGCGCCAGCTTGCGCGCCGGCCAGCGACGTGTCTTGCTTAGGCCATCGCCGAGCGTCCGGCGGCGCTGCGGTCGGCGGATTTGGTGGAATGGCCGCCGCGGGAGATTCATCGTCGTAGGTCTTTGCACTAAGATTGGCGGCAGCTTCTCGGTTCTGGGACGGCTTCTCGACGGCCGGTTGGTCAGCCGCCGGTCTTTCCGCGCCGCGTCCTTCAGGAGCCGGCTCCTTGACTGATTTCGGAGCCGAAGGATCCTGGGAGCGGATGATCGCCTTGTAGGTTGGTGCTGAATGGCTCAGCGACGGCTGAGTTGATTCGG
>Ga0126381_100011298_pt1 | contig 10088 bp, 8 predicted proteins | sample PanSoiMetPlot_28_FD_96465 | JGI IMG/M metagenome (GOLD analysis project Ga0126381, IMG submission 96465) | Tropical forest soil microbial communities from Panama - MetaG Plot_28 | ecosystem: Environmental > Terrestrial > Soil > Tropical forest > Bulk soil | place: Panama | collected 2016-02-17 | reverse complement strand
AGCGCGGTCTTGATCTCGCCCACAAGCGAAAGCCCGCGGAACACCAGGCTCGAATAGAGCTGCACCAGTGAGGCGCCAGCCCTGATCTTGGCGAGCGCGGTCGCGCCGGAGTCGATCCCGCCCGTTCCGACCAGTGGAAACGCGTCCTCGACCCGCACATAGGCCTCCGCCAGCACGCGGGTGGCGAGCGCAAACAAGGGGCGGCCCGAAAGGCCGCCGGGTTCGCGGGCGGTGGCGCTGCGCAGACCCGGCGGCCGGGCCACGGTGGTGTTGCCGATAATCATGCCGTCGACGCCGCGGCGGCGGGCGGCGCCCACCACCTCGTCGAGCTCGCTCAGGCTCAGATCGGGCGCGATCTTGATCAGCAAAGGCGCCCGTCGGCCTTGGCGGCTGGCGCGCTCACGCGCGTCGAGCACGCGAGCGAGCAATTCGTCGAACAGCGCCCCCTGCTGCAGATCGCGCAGGCCGGGCGTATTGGGCGACGAAATGTTGACCGTGAAATAGCTGGCGAGCGGAGCGAAGGTCTCGATCAGGGCCGCATAATCGGCAATGCGGTCCTGGCTCTCCTTGTTGGCCCCGACATTGACCCCGAGAATGCCGGGCGCGGCGGCGCGTGCCGCAAGGCGCGCCCGTACGGCGGCGCCGCCCTCGCTGTTGAAGCCGAGCCGGTTGATGATGCCCTGGTCGAGCGGGAGCCGGAACAGGCGCGGGCGCGGATTGCCGCTCTGCGGCCGCGGCGTAACGGTGCCGACCTCGACGAACCCGAAGCCGAGCGCAATGAGCGCATCCGGCACCTCGCCATGCTTGTCGAAGCCCGCCGCCATGCCGACCGGATTTGGGAAATCGAGGCCGAAGACCTTCACCCGCAGGCGCGGATCATCCGCGGCGGGGGAGCCGCGCGGCATGAGGGTCAGTGCCTTGATGGCGAGCCCATGGGCGTTCTCGGCCTCAATGAGGCTGAGGAACGGCCGTCCGAGCGCATCGAGGAGGCCGATCACGGCGCAAGCTCCGGAAAGACGTGGCGGCCATCGGGGCCGAGCGGGAGCGGCGCGGCCCACAGCACGGCAGCGAGCGGCAGCGCGCCATAGAGATGCGGAAACAGATCGCCGCCGCGCGAGGGCTCCCATTTCAGCGCCGAGCCCAGCGAATCGGCATCGATGGTGAGCAGCACCAGATCGCCGGCGCCGGCAAAGTGCTTGGCGGCCGTCTCAGCCACCTGCGCGGCGGTCGAAAAATGGATGAAGCCGTCCTGCGCATCAACGGGCGCTCCGGCAAACACCCCGGCCCGGCGGGCCTCCTGCCAGAGCGCTTCGGAGCAGATTTTGTAGATGAGAGCCATGATCAGTGATCACTGTAGCCCGGATTGCGGCGCCTGGCGGCGCCTCCATCCGGGCTACGGTTGCGAGCGCGCCAGCGCCCCATCGATCATCGCGACAGTGTTGTCGATCCCGTAGACAGCCGCGAAGGAGCCGAAGCGGGGGCCTTTTTCCTGGCCGAGCAGGACCTGGTAGAGCATGTTGAACCACTCGAGCGAGACGCCGGGCTTTCCGTCCTTTGCCTTGCTCTTGCCGCTCCTATCGAGGAACGGCTCGCGCCGGCCGATCTCATAGACAACGTCCTGGATCTGCTCGGCGGGAGCATCGGCGGGAAGCTGTGCCAAGGCATCGCGCAGGTCCATGAGGGCGGCGCGCTCGGCCGCGGTCGGCTCGCGGAATTTCTTCGCGGGAAGCACGAAGTCGCGGAAATAATGGATCGCGTAGCCAACCAGGCGATCGAGGTTGGGGTGCGTCTGCGGCATGACGCCGGGACGATAGCGGCCGATGAAACCCCAGAGCGCCTCGGCGTTCTCGGCATTGGAGGAGGAGACCAGCGTCAGCAGCATCGAGAAGGCGAGCGGAATCTCATGCCTGGGCGGATTTCCGGAATGAATGTGCCAGACCGGATTGGTCAGGCGCTGCTTGTCGTCCTGCCGCCCATAGGCTTCGAGCAATTGCTGATATTCGTCGACGTGGCGCGGGATGACATCGAAATGCAAGCGCTTGGCCGCCTTCGGTTCTCGATACATGAACAGCGACAGGCTTTCCGGGCTGGCGTAGCGCAACCACTCATCGATGGTGAGGCCGTTACCCTTGGACTTGGAGATTTTCTGGCCGTGCTCGTCGAGAAAGAGCTCGTAGTTGAAGCCTTCGGGCGGCGTGCCGCCGAGCGCGCGGCAGATTTCGCCGGACAGTTTCACGGAATCGATCAGGTCCTTGCCGGCCATCTCGTAGTCGACGCCGAGCGCAAGCCAGCGCATCGCCCAGTCGGGCTTCCATTGCAGCTTGCAGCGTCCGCCGGTGACCGGCGTAGTCACGCGCTCGCCCGTCTGGGGCTCCTCATAGGTGATGGTGCCGGCACTGGCGTCATGAGCGAGGATCGGCACCTGCAGCACGATGCCGCTTTTGGGCGAGACCGGCAGGAACGGCGAATAGGTCTGCGCCCGCTCCTGGCGCAGCGAGGGCAGCATGATGGCCATCACGGCGTCGATCCGCTCCAGCACCTCCAGCAGCGCGGTATCGAAGCGGCCGGACTTGTAGCATTCGGTCGAGGACAGGAACTCGTAATCGAACCCGAACTGATCGAGGAAGGCGCGCAGCCGCGCGTTGTTATGGGCGCCAAAGCTTGCGTGGGTGCCGAACGGGTCCGGCACCTCCGTCAGGGGCTTGCCGAGATGTGCCGCCACCAGCTCCCTGTTGGGGATGTTGTCGGGCACCTTGCGCAACCCGTCCATGTCGTCCGAGAAGGCGATGAGCCGCGTCTTGATCCGGTCGTCGGTCAGCACCCGGAAGGCGTGGCGCACCATGGTGGTGCGTGCGACCTCCCCGAACGTGCCGATATGCGGCAGGCCCGAGGGCCCATAGCCGGTCTCGAAGATCACCTCGGACTTCGGTGCCCGCGCAAGCCGCGCCACGATCTTGCGCGCCTCCTCGAACGGCCAGGCGTTCGAGCGCTCGGCGAGCTCGCGCAGATCGGCGACGGGAACATCGATGGACGACATGAGGCGCTCCGGGCGCGCTGGTTAGAGCATTTTTTTGGGCTGCCTGTCGATGCAGGCACCGGATTCAAAACGGGCTGACCGGGAAGTAGCGCAGCCAGAGATCGCTGAAGCGGCCGAGCTCCCAGACCCGGAACAGAGACCAGTTCAGGGCGAGCCGGATCGTGTCATTGCCTTTCTTGACCGCGATGCCGACCCCTTCGCCGAAATAGCGGCTGTCGAGATAGGGACCACCGCGGAATGCGCAGCAATTGGCCGAATCGGTGCCGTTGAGCCAGAACGCCAGCGACACCCCATCGCCGAACAGGAGATCGACGTCGCCCTGGCGCAGGGCGAGGCGAGCAACCTCGGCACTCGGATAGGGGCGCACCTCGACTTCGGTGAAGAGCTCCTTGAGATAGGCCTCGTGCGCGGTGCCGGCCACCACCGCCACCTTCTTGCCTTCGAGCTTCTCCGGCAGCGGGTCCTGAATGGGCGAATCGCGCCGCGCCACGAAACGGCCTGGCGTGCGGTAATAGGGATCGGTGAAATCCGCCTTGGCGCGGGCGTCCTGGGTGACGGCGATCGAGGCGATCACGGCGTCGCCGCGGTTCTCGTTGAGCGAGGAGATCAGCGTCTCGAAGCGGCGCATCTGAATGGTGCAGGCGAGCTTGAGCTCCTCGCACAGCATGCGCGCAAGATCGACGTTGAAGCCCTGGGGATTGCCGTCCGGCCCGGCAAAGTTGAACGGCGGGTAGTCGATCTCGGTCAGGAAGCGGATTCCGACGACGCGCGCGAGGTCGGGGCGCTCGGGCCGCCGCCGCGGATCCCAGAATCCCGGGACCTGCACGGGCGGCTCGATGGCGACCTGGGCAATGGCGGCAGGAGCTTTGAAGACGAGAGAAGCCGCGAGAAGCGTTAAGGCCAGCATCAAAGCCGTGCCGAATGGCACGACCCCCGCCGGCGTCCCCTCCCCGCCACAAGGGCGTTTACGCCCGTCTTCGACGGGCTTTGGAGGACGGGACGCACTCGCCGCACCTTTGTGCATCATTTCGGCGCCTGCGGCTCCGTTCGGGTCACGCCGCGGAGGTGAGCACGTGCTCGACGCTGTCGATGAGCGGCGTCAGATTCGTGGTGTCGAGGTCCTCGCGGGCGATGATCCCCATGGTGACGCGCGGCAGATCCGGCAGGAGGCCCTCCCGCTCGATCACGAGCCCACGGGGAACCAGCGTGCGCGGCAGCGGGAAGTAGCCGATGCCGGCCGTCGCGGCGGCGCGGCGCGCCAGCCCGTCATTGGCCATGAACACGATCTCGTAGGCCCGGTTGGCCTGCTCGAGCGCCTCCATGGCGAGGCGATCGGGCAGGAGCACATTGGGCGAGCTCAGGAGCGGCACCGGCCGGTCCGGATCGGAGACGAAATCGGGCGCGCGCACCCAGACCATTTCCTCCGACCAGAACCGGATGGCGCTCTTGACCTCCGGCTCGTCGCTCATCACGAAGGCGAGCTCGAGATAGCCGCTGCGGATGCTGCGCACGAGGCCGGGCGAATGATCGCAGCAGATCTGCAGGCGGGTCTCACCCAGCTTGTCGGAGCACTCGGCCACGATCCGCTTCAGCTTGGTCTCGGTGAAGATGTTGGGAATGCCGAGCCGCACGATCGGGAGCGTGCGCACCGCCGCACTGACGATCTGGTCGTTGATCGAGAGGATGCGGCGGGCATATTTGAGGACCTCCTCGCCGCGCGCGGTCAGGTTGACGCCTGCGACGTTCTTCTCGATCAGGTCCGCGCCGATCAGGGATTCGAGCTTCTTCATGTGGGCGGACACCGCCGGCTGGGTCAGCTCGAACAGATGCGCGGCCTTGGTGAAGCTGCCGAGCTCAAAGACCGCCACGAAGGTGCGCAGCAGATCCGTCGGTATGTTGATCCGGTCGCTCGGGCCGGCGATCTTGCCGGGTGGCTCCGGCTCCGGGACGGTATCAGCTTGCCGCGGTCGAGCTCTGCGCATCGGTCCCGGTACCCCGGTATTGGGCCGCGATCACAAATAGCGGCGGAGATCCGCGGCCGCCGCGTCCGGCGTCCGCTTCAGGCTGAAGGGAGAGACGAACCGCCCCTCCTTGTCCATCAGATACACGATCGCAGTGTGATCCATGGTGTAGCCGCCGTCGTCAAGCGGCACCTTCTTAAAATAGACACGATATTCCTTGGCAACCGCCGTGATCGACGTGAGGTCACCGGTGAGCCCGGAGAGGTGCGGATCGAAGCTCGACAGGTAATCCTTGAGGACCGATTGGGTGTCGCGTTCCGGATCGACGGTGATGAAGACCGCGTGGGCGCGGTCCGCGTCTCCCCCGAGCGCGCGCATGACCTCGGAAATATCGAACAGCGTGGTCGGGCAGACGTCTGGACAATGAGTGAAGCCGAAGAACACGAGCGAAGGATGGCCATTCAGATCCTGCTCGGTCACGGTGCGACCGTTCTGATCGGTCAGCCGGAACGGGCCGCCGATCGCCGCGGCCTGCGGGCCGCTCGGTGCCAGCACCCGGCCGCTGCCGATGAGAATCACGCCGAGCGAGACCAGTAGCCCGGCCAGGAAGGCGAGAAGAATGAGAGAAATGCGCAACGGGTTGTTCATGGTACTCAAAGGCAGGCCGCAATCCCGGCCACGATCATCTCATAGAACACCGCGGTGCCGTAATGGGCCCACAGCGCAACCGTGCCACCGAGCACGATCGCCGCCACGGCAGCCGCCAGCACAAGCGGACGCGAGACGCGGGAGAGCGGAACAGTGAGACTGCCGGGCATTTTTGCCGCTTTCATGTTCACGACATAGGCCCGATCGGGGGCGGCCACAATATGGCATCCGCGGCAGTGCCGGCTCCCGCCGCGCCCGAGGGGGCGACCCGCCCTCCACTGTATCCCAACGATAAATTAGCTTCGTTCTGCCAAGTTAGCAACTTTAGAGCGTCCAACGTAAACTCTACAATCTAAACGACACTCCTGCTCCGTCTACACCGCGCCGAACAAATTCTGGCCGCGAATCGGAAGGCGGCGGATGCGTTTGCCGGTCGCGGCAAAGATCGCATTGGTGAGCGCGGCGCCAACGACGGCCGTTCCGGGCTCGCCGACCCCGCCCCATTTCCTGCCGCCGGTCAGCGCAAGGTGCACTTCGATTTTTGGCGCATCCTTGAGGCGCATGATCGGATAGGTGTCGAAATTGCCCTCAACGACCCGTCCGTCCTTGATCGTGATCTCATTATAGAGCGCGGCGGTGAGGCCATAGATCGCGGCGCCTTCGAGCTGGGTCTCGATGGTGCGCGGGCTGACGGCATGGCCGCAATCGACCGCCACGATGATCCGCTCGACCTTGACCTCGCTCTGCCGGCTCACCGAGACCTCGGCGATCATGCCGACGATCGTGTTGTAGCATTCGTGGATCGCGAGGCCGCGGCCCATGCCGGGCGGGGGCGGCTTTCCCCAATCGCCCTTCTCGGCGAGCGTGTCGAGCACATGCACGAAATCGGCCCGATGGGAGAGGAGCGCGCGGCGGAAGGCATAAGGATCCTGCCCCGCCGCGTGGGCGAGCTCGTCGATGAAGCTCTCCATGAAGAACGCGTTCTGGGAATGGCCGGGCGAGCGCCATGGCCCGAGCGGCACATGGGTGTTCCTGACAATGCTGGTGACCCGCAGGTTCGGAATCCGATAGCTCGTTGTGGCAAGCCCTTCGGTGGTCTGCGGATCGAGGCCGTGCCTGGCATTGATCGGATTGGTGCTGCCGCAGGCGGTGCGGCAATCGAGCGCGACCGGCAGCCCGTTCGCTCCGAGCGCCGCCTTGAAGCGGATTGCGGCCTGCGGCCGGTACCGATCGTGCCGCATATCCTCCTCGCGCGACCAGATGAGCTTCACCGGCTTGCCGACGATCTTGGCGAGCCGCACCGCCTGCACGAGCTCGTCGTTGTGCAGCCGCCGCCCAAAACCGCCGCCGCAGAACGTGTTGTGGATATGCACGTTCTCCCGCTTCACGCCGGAAACCTCGGCGGCGAGCTCGAGCGCGCGGTCGGCGTTCTGGGTGCCGATCCAGACATCGACCCGGTCGGGCGCCACGCGCGCGGTGCAGTTGAGCGGCTCCATCGGCGCATGCGCCACGTAGGGCACCTCGTAGACCGCCTCGATCACGCTTCCAGCCTGCGCCAGCGCCGCCTCGACGTCGCCGTCGGTGCGGGCGAGGACGCCCTTGCGATCGAGCGCATCGAGATAGGCTTGGCGCAAGGCGGCGCTGTCGGTTGCCCCGTTCGCCCCGACTTCCCATTCGATCTTGAGGCTGGCGAGCGCTTGCTGTGCGCGCCAATAGCGGTCGGCGATCACGGCAACCGCGTTGGGAAGCTTCACCACCCGCATGACGCCGCGCAGGCCCGCGACCGCGGAATCGTCCACGCTCTTGAGCTTGCCGCCGAAGACCGGGCAGGCCGCGATCGCGGCGCGCACCATGTCGGGCACCTCGACGTCGATGCCATAGACTGCCGAGCCGTCGATCTTGAGCGGCGTATCGAGGCGCGGCCGCGACTGGCCGATCAGGCGGAACTCGTCGGGCGTCTTGAGCCTGGGCTCCTTGTCGAGCGTGATCGCGACGGCTTCCGCGGCAAGCTCGCCATAGCGCAGCGAGCGCCCGGAAGTCTTGTGCAGAACGAGGCTCTGCTGCGCCATGCACTCGGCGGGCGCCACGCCCCAGCGCTTTGCAGCAGCCGCGATCAACCGCTCGCGGGCGCTGGCGCCCGCACGCTGCAGATAGGCGCGCGAGTCGCGCACCGCCCGGCTGCCGCCGGTCGACATCTGCCGGTAGACGTGCCTCTCACGCAGATTGCGGTTGGCGGAGGCGAATTCGACTTTCACCTTCTCCCAGTCGCATTCGAGCTCCTCGGCGATGATCATCGGCAGCGCCGTAGAGCTCCCCTGCCCCATCTCGGCGCGGGCGTAGCGGATGGTCACCGTGTCGTCGGGCGCGATCACGATCCAGGCGTTGACCTCGCCGGAAGGCGGCACCTCCTTGCTCCAGGGCTCCGCAGCAAGCGTTGCGGCGTGCCCGAGGCCCGGGATCGCGGCGCCGAGCGCAAAGCCGCCGCCTGCCGTGATCGCCGTGACCACAAATTGCCGGCGCGAAAGAGGGCTTTGTTGATCAGGGCGGCGCATCAACCCGATCCTGATGATGGCGCCAGAAACCTAGCATGGCGTTTCGCCGCCTGTCACAACGCAAAGAGCGACGATGATGCGCCGGCCGAGCGTTACGCACTCTCGTGCAGCTGGTCGCCGCGGGCGAGGCGCGACGCAATGTCCGCGGTCTGCAGCATGGCGCGCTCGGTCGGGGAATGGGCGGCGAGGTAGCGCGCGACCGCGACCAGGATGTGGCGGCCGGCGTCGGTATAGCCCCATTCGTCGAATTGGCGCACGCCTGCTTCCAGCATCTGATAGGCGTGGAAGCCCGCATCCTCACGCAGGAGCGCGCGGGCGAGCGCGGCGATGATCGCCTGCGGCGGATGGCCGAGCGTGAGATGGCGCGCGACCAGGCGCGCGGCAACATCGACCTGCTGCTGGCGATCGAACGCGTCGAGCAGGGCTGCGCGGATATCCTCGACGGAGGTGGGCAGATCATCGAGGCGATCACCGGCGTCGCCCGGCACGCGCGCAGGCGGCACGTTCAGGTAGCGAATGAGATAGACGGCGATCGCTCCATGGAGGAGCGCGCGAGAGGCCTCGACAAAGCCGCCCGCCAGCGCCGGATCGGAGCCGATGCGCTTGAGGGCCTGATGCACGGCGTTGCAGTAGGTGAACACATGATGCGCGCTTTCCCAGTCCGCATGCTCGTTGGCGGTGCTGAAGCGCGCGACCCGCAGCGCCGCCGCATAACAAAGCGCACGGCCGAGATCGGCCAGAGCGGCGCCATCGGCGGCCGCGGCGAGGAGCGCCGCAAGGATCGCATTGGGGTCCTCGCCGAGGAGCCTCTCCGCCAGGTCCGCATGGGCGGACCATCCGTGGCGGCCGGCGCCGGCCGCAAGCGCTTTGGGAAGATCGGCGGCGGCCTTATCGCACAGCACGATGAGATCGGCGGGCTGGCGCCACTCGGTCGATTCATCGGCGCCGCGCGCCGCCACCATCTGGTCGATGATCGCGGGCAGCACCTCGGGAGCGTGCTGCCAGCCGATGAGGTCGAGGCATTCGAACGACTTGTTGATGAAATCGAGCGAGTGCCCGGTATCGGCAAAAACACGGTCGGTCTCGGCCGCAAACAAGAGATCGGCGAGCGCGGCGGGCCGCAGGCCCGAAGACAGCGCGGTGAGCAGCGTGCGCCGCGCGGCCTCGCGGTGGCGCACCGCCGACCAGCGCCGCAGCCAGCGTTTGAGGGCAGCCGCATCCTGGTCGCTCGCCAGCGCCGGCGCGTAACGCGGCGGGGCAGCGCCGGCGCAGTCGGCCGCAACGCGGCGCACGCCATGGAACAGCGCGAGATAGGCCTCCTCCTCCGGCAGGAGCGGCAACAGGTTTGCGAGCGCGGTCAGGATCGTCATCCCGGTGCCCCAGCTATCGCGATTGCGCACGCCGAACAGCGCGGCCTGCCGCACGATATCGAGGTGCGAGATGCCCCCCGCGCGCTCGCCCTGGAGCGCCTTGGCGATCACGAGCGCGATGTTGTGGGCCATGCCGTCGTCGAGCCGGCGCCGCCAGTAGGCGGCCGCGTCCGCATGGCCGAACTCGGCCTTGACCCAGATGTCGTTGCCGCGCAGCTCGACCGGACAGGTCGGCACGTCGTCGGCCCACAGGTCGAAGGTGCAGCCGCTGGCGAGATCGAAGCGGGCATGATGCCAGTGGCAGGTCAGGATGCCGTCGTCCACGCTGCCGCGGTCGAGCGGGAAACCCATATGCGGGCAACGGTTATCGAGCGCAAAGACCCGCTCCCGGTCGCGCACGACCAGGATCGGCCGATGCGAACCGCGGACCACGAGCCGCCCCTTGCTGTCGAGCTCGTCGAGCGTGCCGGCACACACGAATTCGGCGCTCATGTCGTGCCTCCGTTTCCGAACTTTCGGT
>Ga0126381_100011297_pt1 | contig 10088 bp, 17 predicted proteins | sample PanSoiMetPlot_28_FD_96465 | JGI IMG/M metagenome (GOLD analysis project Ga0126381, IMG submission 96465) | Tropical forest soil microbial communities from Panama - MetaG Plot_28 | ecosystem: Environmental > Terrestrial > Soil > Tropical forest > Bulk soil | place: Panama | collected 2016-02-17 | reverse complement strand
CCCTGACGCCGACTGGCTAATGTACATCACGGACAGCCGCGATGTCTGAAGGACCGTCCACCTCCCATCTCGACAAGCTCGGGAAGGTAGGTGCCGCCCTTGCACTAGCAATGCGCGGGGCCACTGAACATGAACGTGAGGCTGGTCTAGCGACGGCACAACGTTTGATGGCCAAGCTGAGCCCAGAAGAAACCCGCATGGTAATGCGATGTTTACCTGGGAACGGTGAGAAAGCTAAACAGCCGCCACGAGTGCGCCGTCGACGTACAGGCACGAAACGTGAACTAATCGTTGAGCGATTGCGCGAGGGCAGATCGCCTAAGTCGATTGCCAACGAGCTCGGTGTCCGCGTACAGTACGTGTACAACGTCCGCCGTGAAATGCTGTAACAGCGTGTAGGCGCCTCACCGCGCCTATGCGCCTTTACCCCCATAACACCACAACCACAAGGAGCAGCATGGCAGTAGGCATCATGACCGGGTATGGAATTCACATCCGGCAACTTACCCAAGACGACGTCGACCGCTGGCACATTGACCTCCAGGGCAACCCGGTGGAACAGTGCCTCGCGATTGACGGCGTTGACCTGGGTGACTGTTTGGCGGCAGCGGTACTTTGGGACGAAGCAGCTCCCAAGGTCCTCTGGTACGACAACGGGCTGACGGGCACTGTCTTCCCAACCCACCCCGAGTGGGAAGAAGAGGACATGGCCATATTCGCCCAAGCCACGGTCACGCTCGCTAGAGCGATCCACACTCACCTACGGGACGTGTGACGAGTGACCTACCAACTGTACGTGGTCGACGATCACGGACGGTCGGTGGTGATACTGGACTCACACAACTCGAACGGAAATCGGAGTTGGCGCCTGCCCGATGACCAACCGTTCACAATCATCCTCGAGTCGGACACCGTAAGAACGTTCCTGATTCTGGATGAACGTGGCGACATGATCATCGAGCAAGAGGACCTAACACCGCCCCCGCCACCTAAACCCAAACGGCCCAAGCGCCGAAGCCGGTACTGGAAGCCGCCTGAGTATCGTCCAGGAAGGAAGTAGGACCTGGTCACCAGGGTTCACCACCCTGCTGGCCATTGCCGGTATAATTAGAAGACCGGTTGAACACCACAAGCAAGGAGCAGACATGTCACGCATCATCCTGTCCAAGCACGACGACGGTACACCCAAGTTCGTGGTCGGCTGGGATCATCCGGCACGCGGTGCCTTCTGGCAGGACTGGGCCTCTCAAGCAGAGGTTGCTCAGGCCGAGAAGGACATGGAGAAGGCAGAGCGCACCGGCATTGGCCCCCACAGCGAGACCGTCCAGATCTCTGAGACTGGCGTCAAGCGCGAAGGGGGCATGTGGCCCGGTATCTCACTGGACAAGTTCCAGGAGTCCCTTCCGGACGATCTCAAGCCGATGGTCGGCGATGTCGTTATGGGCCTACTGTGGGCTCATAGCGAAGACCCGGACAGCGGTTATGGCCCAGGTGGCCTGACCGACTTAGCTTGACTCATGTGCGTGCCCGATTCATTTCGGTGCACGTGCTTTGCCCGCCTCGAGCGGGACAGGGCACCGTCTCGCCTGTATGACGACGGTAGGGGGTGACTGACCCAACTAACAGTGCTCGGTCACCCCCGGACTTTACTAAACACCACAAGGAGCAGCAGTGCCTACTCAACTCACCTTCCCCCAGTTCCTGGACGCTGACCCGAAGACTCGGGCCGGCCGAATGCTGACTGAGGGAGACGTTCGCGTCACAGTAACCAATGCTCGCACTGACGAGCACATCACGGTCCGGTTCAAGGCGCTAATGGACAACCGCCCCCGAGGGGGAAATGGACGTCCGAAGCCCGAGGAGAACCGGAATTGGATCCGTGTCCCATTGCGGGACGCGACCCACGTGTTCATGGAAGTGCCGCGGCCCAGTGGGGAATTCGCCGACAAGATCGGTGGCTTCTATCCCAAGACGGGCCGCTTCTTCCCGGACGACGGTGCTGACCCTGAACGAGTCGAAGCTGCCATCATCGCAGCCCGCTGGCTCAACGAGGGCGAGAACGCGTCGGACCGGGTGGGAAGGTACTTCCTCCAGGAAGAGGCCTACTGTGGCAAGTGCGGTCGCACACTGACCGACCCCGAGTCAATCGCCCGGGGCATCGGTCCAGAGTGCTTCGGCCAGATGACGGACTCGCAGCACCAGGTGAAGCAGCTCAGAATCGACCCGGATGAACGAGAGCTCATCTCGGAGATCCTGGAGGCCATCCATGACCTGTCCGAAGCTGGACAGCGGAAGGTCCACCAGGAGCTCGCGATGTGGTTCAGTCAGGGACGATGACACATGCCATTCTGTAACAACTGTGGCATGCCGTTTCAGTGGGGCTTCGACCAGGCAACTGAGCGATGGGTCCTACTCGAGCCGTTCGAGACGGACGATGACCTCGAGAAGTCGTACGTGGACGAGAACGGTAACCACCGTGCCGACCACCGCGACCGCTGTCGGGGCAAGTCGGTCAACGTGACACGACTCGAGACAAAGATCCCGCCCCAGATTGGACCGGGCTCGGAAGAGTCCAACGTGGAAGACCTCGTTCAAACCGAGTACTCCACCAAGCGCTACCCGTGGCAACGGAGGCGCCCAGCAGCGACGTAACAAGGAGAGACTGGTCCCCCGCTTCGGCGGGGGGCCTTTCTTTGACACTGATACCCACCTAACCCGATCGAGATAGGAATGAACCCGAACATCAAAGTGGACGGAAAAGAGATCCTTTTCTTCCCACCACGATACCCGTCCACCGAGGTCAAAGAGGTTCTCGGTGGCCGGGAGGACAAGCAGCGCAAGTGCTGGCGGCTCCCACCGACGGCAATGAACGTGCAACAGCTCGTAGACTGGTACGGGACCGACATCCTGGAAGGAGCTCCAGCGCCGGTTGTGGACCTGTACTTCGAGGAATGGGGTTTCCCCCTGAACGAAAGGTTGAACCAGCGTGCTGAGGCTCATGAGGCATGGGACGATCTGTATCCGTTCCAACAGGAGGCAGTCCGGTACATCATTAGCAATCCTCATCGAGGTTCCCTCCTGGCACTCGAGCCTGGTCTCGGTAAGACACCTGTATCGGCGGTTGCGGCGGATGTACTTGAGGCCACTAAGATCCTCATTGTCGCCCCGCTCACACTGGCCCGGAATTGGATCAAGCTCTTCGAGGAATGGTCTTCCCAGTATCGCTCCTGGTCACGTGCCACCCGCTCAGAAAAGGACCCCAAGACGGAGTGTGTTGTAACCAACTACGAGGTCCTATACGAGCCTCACTGGTACGACGAGGACGGCGAACTCCTGGACACCAGTGGTGGCTACTTCCAGTTCTTCGATGCCAAAGGCCGCGACAAGGGCTGGGTCAGGGCAACACCGGCGAACCTGAAACAGTGGATCATTCAAGGTCCCAAGAAGATGGATAAGCGCAAAGGGAAGGAGATACCAGCCCGCATACGGAAGGTCGAGATCAGGCAGACCTACTTCGACGTGGACTGGGACATCGTCATCATCGACGAGTCCATCCTCCTCAAGAACAGAAGGGCGGTCAAGCTCGATGTCATTGAAGACCTTACACCGTACGTGGGGCAAGTTTGGCTACTCAGCGGTTCTCCGACCGCGAAGTTTCGGACTGATCTTTGGCCTCAGGTCAAGGTCATCATGCCCAGAGGATTCAAGTCGTACTGGCGATTCGCGGAGTTCTTTTGCGTGGTGGACCGAAATCAATGGGGCTGGAAGATCACCGGGGACCGGCCTGATCATGACCCCCGCGAATACCTACGAGACTTCATTTTCATTCGGTCACAGAAGGAGGTTCTACCTGAACTCCCGGATTACATTTACGATCCCATCGAGATTGATCTCAATCCGGATCAGCAGCGGGCGTTCAGGGAGATGTCTGAGGAGTGGAGCACTCAACTTGCCGGGGGAGAAAGGGTCACGGCTCCAAACACCATAAGCCAGCTGAACCGCTTGGCCCAGATAACCAGCAACCTGGTGAACCTGGGGAAGAAGCGATCGTCGGCGAAAGAAGACCTACTCATGACACTACTCGACCAGGATGACATTAGGTTCCCCCTGCTCGTGTGGTGCTGGTGGGTACCGACAGCTCAATCGGTATACGATCGTTTGTACGACAAGACGGATCTGGCTGTAGACATGGTTGTGGGCTCGATGAAGGCAGAGGAGAAGGATGGCGTACTTCTTGATTTTCAGACGGGGAAACTGGACGTGCTTGTACTTCAGATGGGTGTGGGGAAATACGGACATACATTTACTCGTACCCGTACGGTCTACTACCATGACCGTCATTTCGATAGCGACGCTTACTTCCAGTCACTCAGACGTGTACGGCGTATTGGTCTCAACCACAGTCCGCGACTCGTGGTACCCCGGGCACCGTATGGGTCGGATCCGTTCGTGGAGCTCAACCTATCTGGCAAGCTGCAGTCGATTGCTCGACTCGGAAACCGGGATCTCACTGAACTACTTGTCTCATTAGGGGCAGGACTCATCCCATGGGAGATGCAAACACCGGAGAGGGAATAATGATAGTCACTGATTTGTTCAAGGGGGCAGTTACAGCTACCGCCCAGGTGGAAAAGGACATCGTCGCTGTCTGTGTCATACACAGCGCAGATGAGCCACCGGTTGTCTTCGAGATGTATGTGGACAAACTGGCCAACTTTTTGGACCAGTGTCGTCGAGAACAGATGAGAAGATCCAGTTGACCTATGCTGTATAATTCATAGCTATGGGAAAGTTGATATTAGCGTTTGACCCGGGTGCCTCGGTCGGCTTCGCCGCGTTGAGTAGTGATGGCCGCCTCACGGTTACCCGTACCATCTGGGCCAACGATCTTGATGCCTTCCTACAGCACCTTCGGGTAAAGCTCTTCCCAGCCGAGTACGACGTCGTGGTCGAGAAGAGCCCGGAGTTCCAACATCATAGTCCAGTCACCAAGCGAGTCGAGGCCATACTCGTAGAGGAGTATCCCGAGGCCCACTTGGTACAACCGAGCCAGTGGAAGAACCATCCTGTGTCCCGCAGGAAGCTGCAAGGCCAGCTGACGCAGCACGAGCGAGACGCAGCACACCTTGCCCTCTGGTTCCAATCAAGGAGAGACAGTGCCCACCAAGCAGCGGACGCCACTGGAGCTGACGCAGGCAGTTCTAGACGTTAGTGTCACCGAACGTGGCACGTACAACAAATGCCCACGGCAGTGGGAACTTCAGGTCCTCGAGAACCTCCAGCCAGCTGTCCCACCGAAGTTCGATCTTGAATTCGGTGCAGGGATACATAAGGCACTCGAAACGTACTACATCGGGATCTCGAACCTCCCATCACTCCCGGACACCAAGGCGCAAAGGGCGAGTCCACTCAAGGGGGCACTCGCGGCATGGGATCAGTGGTACACCGAGGTTGAAGTACGTCTTGAAAGAGCTCAAGCACCAGCGGAAACACTCGACCAGTGGCTTGAGCTCGGCGACTTCGGGGAAGAGATCCTCCGGGGCTACGGCACGTATGCACGGCAAGAGGACAACTTCACCGTCCACGCGGTCGAAGGCCTCCAGACAGGAGCCGGGAAGTCGTGGCTGAATAAGCACTACCAGGAGCGCGAGTTCATTTCGGAGCTCGCCCAGAACGGAGTGCACCTAGCGTCTGACCTGACGGGCCGGAACTACTCACAGGGTCGACGTTTCCTGGTTCCCATCCTCGACCCCAAGACGCAGAAGCCTCTCAAGCGGAACCCGATGCTGAGTGCACGCATCGACCTCCTCACCCACCGTATCGACCCAGGCATGAAGGGGCTGTGGATCTATGATCATAAGACAACGTCAGGGTCGCCTTCGGATAGGAACCTGGACTTTGATGATCAGGTCACCGCGTATTGTTACGTCGTCTGGCGATGGCTGGGGATGGTGCCGCGTGGGGTCTGCTTCAATTATCTGGTCAAGCAGGTCCCGAAAGATCCACGCATACTCAAGGGCAACAAGCTTTCATATGCAAAGAACCAGCTCACGAGACCGGACTGGTACAGAGCGGAGCTCCGTGAACGTGGGCTGATGTTGAAGGACGGGACAATCGAAGACGACCACTACCTCGAGGCGTACGAGGCACTGTTGTCCCGGGGCTGGGATCCCTTCTTCAAGCGTCACTACGTCACACGCAACAAGCACGAGCTCCTGGCATTCGAGGAGCGACTGGCCGACGAGTACTGGGACATGTACGACTCGTATATGGGCGACAAGATGATTCGCCCACACTTCAGTCCACCATACGCACCGTGGTGTACGTACTGCAACGTGGCTCCCATCTGCCAGGCGATTGAAGATGGAAGCGACGTCGAGGGCATTATCGAGTCGCGGTACGAAGACGGCGGTGACAGGAAAGCCGAATTCGACGTCGACTAAGGAGACACATGCCGGTCACTGTAACAAATCCCAAGGCCCTGAAGTACGCGAAGCATCTGTACTTCGCTCCGGCTGGACATGGGAAGACGACACTGCTCGGAAGTGCCCAGCTGGATGAACGCACGTATCCAACAGCGTTCATCGACTGGGAAGCCGGCACAGAATCACTTGAGGGGTTGGACATTGACGTCTTCCCCATCCGGAGCTGGCACGACGCCTACACCATCTTGGAGTACCTTGAGGAAGGGGCCGAGATCAAGTTGGACGGTCGATGGATTGACTTCGCTGAGTACAGGAGCGTCAGCGTGGACTCGGTCAGCGAGTGGTACCGGTCTGCCCAGCTCGAGCGCCTCAAGAAGATGGAGAAGCAACGCAAGGAACCCGACTTGGTGGAGTATGCGGACTACAACATCCTCACTACGCAATTCCGACGTGTACTGAGACGATTCAGAGACCTCCCGGTCCATGTCTTCTTCTCAGCCCACGCCAAGTCGGTCGAAGACCCTAGACGAGGGCGAATTACGATCCCTGACTTCCCAGGCCAGCTGGCTGAAGAAGTTGCTGGACTCGTATCAGTTGTGGGCTACCTGGCTGAGACGGTCGGAGACGACGAAGCTGACCGGCTGTTGCTACTACACGGCCACCCAAAGTTTCGAGTCAAAGCGAGAGGGCCATGGAATCAGGAAGTGCCAGAAGAGATCGAGGATCCGGACGTGTCGGAGATCCTGGACACGTTCGGGTTCGAGTGATCAACTGGGAAGCAATCAAAGACGCTGTCGAAATGGTGTACACTGGAGGTGCCAAGCAGATCAAGAACGACCACTGGACCGTGTACGACACGGAGAGCTGTATCCGAATCGACTTGTACAAAGGAGAGTGAAGTGCCGACAATCAATGTGAACCTTGCAGACGTCGACTCATTCGAACCTCTGCCGGAGGGCGAGTACGACATCGAAGTGGACAAGGTCGAAGTCCGGATGAACAAGGCCGGCGATGGCCTCTACCTCAACTGGGAGCTGGCCGTCCTCGACGGGGACTACGAGAACCGGAAGCTGTGGATGATCACCAGCCTCAAGGAGACGGCACTCTTCCGGCTCAAGCAAGTCTTCGAGGACCTGGACCTGATCGACGAGGACGACGACGAGGTCGAGATCGAGTACGACGACGACGTGGAGCCCACCTCGTCCGGTGGACCTCGGCTCCTGTACCCCGACGTCGAAGGCATCGAAGGAATCGCCCGAGTCAAGAACGAGATGTACGACGGGCGGGAACGCAACCGCGTCGAGTCGTTGACCAGCGGCCGGAGCAGGAAGCGCTCCAAAGCCAAGTCGAGCAGTAACGACGGTGTCCGGCGAAGCGGTGGAAGCAGTCGCCGAGAGGAGCCCGCTGCACGACGCAGTAGTGGCCGTCGCCGAGTTCGGTGATCGGTACCGAATTCGAGGTCTGGGTGTGCCCTGAGTGCAAACAGTGTTTCGCTAGCGCTGGTACTCAGGGCCTGGACCTCACAACCGAGTTCAACAAGGACATCAAGTCGAACCCAACAATCCCTCGCAGCCAATGTCAGCGCTGCAGTACGCCCAGCAAACCGGTTCAACGAGTGCGTTGTATCGCAAGGGTCATCAGACCCTGGGAACTCCCTCGACCGGAGATGACCGAGGAGGATTACTATCGATTCACGGACGAGCAAAGAGCGAAGGGAGAGGCACGTCGTGCGGGCCCAGGTCACCAAGATCTTTCGGTTCGAGGCAGCTCATCACCTGCCGAACCATGACGGCAAGTGCAGGAACCCACATGGCCACTCCTACAAGGTGGTCGTGTGTTGTGAAGGTCCAATCAACCAGCAGACTGGTGCTGCCAAGGAAGGCATGGTTGTGGACTTCGCGGACATCAAGACACTCTGGAAGGAGGTACTCGAGCCGAGCCTCGATCACAAGGACTTGAACGTCACGCTCAACCACCTGGTACCGGTTACCACGGCGGAGGAGATCGCCCATTGGATCTGTGGCGAGTTCATGCGTGCCAAGTTCCCCATCAAGGAGGTACAAGTCTGGGAAACCGAAACGTCCTTTGCGACGGTGACTCACACGGAGGTCTGGACGAATGGCGGCTAGTAGTCAAGCAACACATGCGCTGGTCAGTGACCGTGTCGGCAAGCGCCTCATCCCGGACGAGACGTTTCCCGTTGTCGAGATCTTCGGGCCAACGATTCAGGGGGAAGGAATCGATCAGGGTATCCCCTGCCACTTCGTTCGGTTCGGAGGTTGCGACTATCGGTGTGACTGGTGTGATTCGCTCCACGCTGTGTTGCCCCATCTCGTCCGCCGGGCCGAGAAGTTGACCGCGAAGGAGATCGCTGATCGAGTCAGTGCACTGCCCGGAGCTCGATGGGTCATCCTCTCGGGAGGCAATCCAGCCCTGCTCAAACTCCACCGGCTCGTCGAGTTGCTTCGAAGTGACATGGGCTTCTATGTCGCCGTCGAGACCCAGGGCACGCGGTGGAAGGAATGGCTGTGGCAGGTTGACCGAGTGGCCGTGTCACCGAAACCTCCGTCGAGTGGGGAACGAACTGACCCCAACAAGCTCCAACAGTTCATGGGGATGCTGACCAACCAGAACGCCTTCCTCAAGATCGTAATCAAGGACCAACGTGACCTCGAATTCGCCCGAGGCGTACACGAGAGGTTCCCGGAGTTCCAGATGTTCCTGTCCGCGTGTAACGACGCCGGACCAACGGTAGGGAATCCACAACGAGTCGATGAGCGTGACGACCAGCAAGTCGCACTCGATCTGATCGCCCAGGGACGCAAGCTCGCCAACTGGGTGATGGCTGATCCTAACCTGTACGACGTCCGAGTGCAGGTCCAAAACCATGTCCTGTATTGGGGCAATCAACGAGGTCGATGATGGATACACAACTAGAGACAGGCGGTACGGTCAGTGAGACACGGAAGTCGACTCGTGAAGCTCGCCTTGCACGTGTTGAGGAGTGCATGGCACGTGTGGTCAAGCAGCTTGACCCACTTGGACCACGCCGGTCTACGGATCGCACTCCGTACCGGGTTTCCAAGATGTTCGTGGACGAGCTCTGTTCCGGGTACGACATCGACATCGAAGCCCTCTTCGAGTCCGTCTTCGACAACGAGGGATACGACGGAATGGTCGTCGTCCACAACATCCCTGTGTATTCCCTGTGCGAGCACCATCTCTTGCTCATCGCGGGTAAGGCGCACGTGGGATACCTACCTAACGGACAAGTCCTGGGACTTTCCAAAGTGGCCCGTGTGGTTGAAGCGTACGCGCGACGACTGCAACTTCAGGAACGGCTCACGATGCAAATAGCCGATGCGCTTGAGGAGCACCTCGACCCTCAGGGTGTCATCGTCGTCATCGAGGCCGAGCACATGTGCCTAAGCATCCGGGGAACACAGAAGCCGGGCACCATCACTACAACCAGTGCGATCAGGGGGAACTTCACCAAGCCAGAGACGGGAGCCCGCGAAGAGTTCTTCCGGCTCATCGGCAAATGACGGATCTATACCAACACGAGTCGATGCACACACGTGGCCCAAGTGGCTACACCTGGTACATCGACGAATTCGAAGGAGAGGCAATGTCTGACGGTTGCGTCGTACTCATGAGCGGTGG
>Ga0126381_100011296_pt1 | contig 10088 bp, 12 predicted proteins | sample PanSoiMetPlot_28_FD_96465 | JGI IMG/M metagenome (GOLD analysis project Ga0126381, IMG submission 96465) | Tropical forest soil microbial communities from Panama - MetaG Plot_28 | ecosystem: Environmental > Terrestrial > Soil > Tropical forest > Bulk soil | place: Panama | collected 2016-02-17 | reverse complement strand
TGTTTCGCAATCCGTGCCGCACTGTAGGCCATGTCCGGCTCGAGCCGCCGGCCGAAACCGCCGCCGATCAAATGATTGTGCGCGGTGACCTGACTTTCGGGCAGCTCGGCACCTTTGGCCACCGCAGCGTGCACGCGTTCCAGCACCTGGGTCCCGATCCACGCCTCGGCGGAGTTTGCCCTGACGTGGACCGTGCAGTTCATCGGCTCCATGCAAGCGTGTGCCAGCATCGGCATCTCGTAGGTGGCGTTCACGACTTCACCTGCCGGGGCGCTGCTTCCAAGCGCCGTCGCGACATCCCCGACCTTTTTTGCCACAGCGCCATCCCGAAGGCTGGCCTTGCGCAGCCGGGACCAGATGAGGTCGGTCGTCACTTCCCCATTGGGGCCGTCGTCCCAGGTGATATCCAGCGCCTCGAGGCCGGACTTGGCCGCCCACATGTGATCGGCAACCACCGCCACGAGATCATCGAGTACTACGATCTGCTGCACGCCAGGAACTGCTCTCGCCCGATGGTCATCGACGCGGACCACCTTCCCGCCCAGCACCGGGCTCGCAGCCAGCGTGGCGAATTTCATTCCCGGCAGCTTGATGTCGATGCCGTAAGTGGCTTTGCCGTTGGTCTTGTCGGGAGTGTCCAGCCGTTTCAACGATCGCCCGATCAACCGAAAGTCATTCACGTTCTTTAGCGGCGGGTCCTTCGGAGGCTCGATGGCAGCGGCGCGGTCAACCAAAGCGCTGTAGGCAACCTTGCGGCCGGTGCGGTCGTGAAGGACAGTGCTGCTCTCGGTACGGCATTCGCTGACAGGCACGCCCCAGGCATGCGCTGCCGCCTCGACGAAACAGGCACGCGTGCCCGCGCCGGCCTTGCGTAGCGGTTTCCACCAGGCGCGGACCGAGTTCGAGTTGCCGGTAGCCTGGATCCCAAGGTGCGGATTGGCGTAGTGCTTCTCATCGGGCGGCGCGGGTTCGACGCGCACATGACTCCAGTCGGCATCCAGTTCCTCTGCCAGAATCATCGCAAGGGAGGTGTAAACCGCCTGACCCATCTCCGCCTGAGGTATGACGAGAGTGACCTCCCCCTGCCGGTCGATCCTGATGAATGCATTCGGAGCAACGCTCGTGGCTGCAGCGGCGTGGCTGGTCTTGCGCAACGGCCCATAGAACCCAAGGACGAACGCCGCGGCACCGGTCAACCCCACGAACCTTCGACGCGACAGGCTGCCCGCCTGGTCGGCCACCCGAGTGGACACGATCGCCCTGGCGTCGAAACAGTCCTCGGTCATGAGGATGAAGCCTCAGCCGCGGCGTGTTTGATAGCCTCACGGATGCGCACATACGTGCCGCACCGACAAATGTTGCCGGCCATCGCGGCATCGATGTCGGCATCCTCAGGATGCGGCGTGGCGTCGAGCAGCGCAGTCGCCGACATGATCTGACCTGACTGACAATAGCCGCACTGTATGACCTCCAGATCCAACCAGGCTTTCTGCACTTTCGCGCCATTCGGTGTATTGCCGATCGCCTCGATGGTCGTGATCGCGTGCGTGCCGGCCGCGCTCACCGGAAGGAGGCACGAGCGGACGGGCTTGCCATCCAGATGCACCGTACAGGCGCCACACAGGGCCATGCCGCAGCCGAACTTGGTGCCGGTAAGACCCAGCACATCCCGCAGTACCCACAGCAGCGGCATGTCGGGCGGGACCTCGACGGTGCGGCTTTCGCCATTCACGGTAATCGTGACCACGAATGCCCCCCTCTTTCACCCGTGCTGCACAAGCCTCAGTTGCGATCACACCTGACGGCTGGAGCTGGGCCAATTAGACGATGGTATCGTCGTGCCCGCCGCTACCGATGTTTGCAGGCGTGCCCGTGTCGCGAAGATTCAAAATTAGACCGACCACGTCGCATTGCACAACGGCTCGGCACTCGAGATCCAGGATTAGACCGATTGCGACCGGTCGCCGTGTTTCGGTGCGATACGGCGGCGGTGGCCTCAATTGGATCGGCAAGATGTGCCACCGCCGCCAGTCCGCTATCCTCGAATGAGCGCCAACAGCTCACTGTTGATCTGATCGGCCATCACCGTGGCCATGCCGTGGGGCGCACCGGGGACCACCTTGAGGGTCCCCTTCTTCAACAACTTGACGGACTTGCGCCCGGCATCGTCGATGGGAACGATCTGGTCGTCGTCACCGTGCAAAACGAGCACCGGAATATCGATCTCCTTCAGGTCCTTCGTGAAGTCAGTCTCTGAGAATGCCTTGACGCAATCGAAATGCGCCTTGATTCCGCCAAGCATTCCCTGAAGCCAGAATTCCTCAATGACCCCTTGCGAAGGCTTCGCATTCGGACGGTTGTAGCCGTAGAACGGCACTGCAAGATCGCGCCAGAACTGTGAACGATTCACCACGATGTTTCGACGGATGTCATCGAAAGCCTCGAGCGGTGTGCCTTCGGGATTACTGTCGCTTTTCAACAGGCGTCCGCATCCAGCGGCCACCCATGAGAGAAGGCTACCGGCTTACCGGAGCCCCAGTCCTTGTAATAGATGGTGGTGCCGTCTTTAGCTTTGATTGTGGGCATGGTCGTAAGTCCTCCAGGCGTCGTATTCGCGCTCGAAACAAACAATCTCAAGCACGATGGCGCGTGCCTGGGTACGAATCCATTGCACGATGGTATAAGCAGCAGCGCGCTCTCCGTACTGCAGCCCTGCACTGCAGCGACCTCCCCTCTCTTCGGGTTACTGCCGAGCTCACGCCGATCGCTCGATACCATCGTCCAATCGATATTCCTCTGCTCATTTGATTTCATTTTGCTAACGTGTGTTGCCTTGGCGCTGATGCCGTGCCCTTCTTCTTGGTTTTGGGGAAACTCCCATGAGCCACGTTACTGATGAATCACGCCGCCGTCTGCTCAAGAAGTTCACTTTGGGCGTGGCCCTGATTCCCGCAGTTGGAATACCGTTGCGCATTGCCAGCGCGGCAGAGTTGCCGCTGGTCACCCCGGATGATCCGACGGCGAAGGCGCTCAGGTATGTCAGCGACGCCAGCAAGGCGTCCGATGCCAAGCCGGGCAGCAAGTGCGCGACTTGCCAGCTCTATCAGGGGACCGCCAACTCCACCCAGGGAGGCTGCCTGCTGTTCCCCGGCAAGGCCGTCAAGGCCACGGGTTGGTGCAGTTCCTGGACGGCAAAAGCGAAGACGTAGAAAGCATCGCAAGCATTACGCTGCCTCTCGAGCTCAGCGCCGCCATGGCGCCCGTTTCTGCACGCGGTTTGTGTTGGTGCAGGAGTTGCTCATGAGAATCTCATTCAACCTCAACGGCAGGCCGGCATCGATCTCGGCTGACGATGCGCAGATGCCGTTGCTTTACGCACTGCGAGACAGCCTCTCCCTGCGTGGGCCGCGCTTTGGCTGCGGACTTGGGCAGTGTGGCGCATGTACCGTCCACCTCGAGGGCGCCGCAGTGCGCTCCTGCGTCATACCAGTGTCCGCCGTCGCCGGTCGCACGGTAGTCACGCTCGAGGGGCTGGGTACCCCGACGCATCTGCATCCGCTGCAGGAAGCGTTCATCGCCGAACAGGCGGTGCAATGCGGCTACTGCATCAACGGCATGATCATGCAGGCGGCTGCGCTGTTGCGCACCACACCCCATCCAAGCGAAGAACAGATCCGCACGGCGCTGGCGGAAAACCTCTGCCGGTGCGGTACGCACGTGCGGATCCTGCGCGCCGTCAAGCGTGTAGCCGACCAGATGGCGTGAGGCAAACAAAGATGAGACTGGATGTATCGCGGCGTGACTTCCTGAGGACTGGCGGTGCGCTGGTTGTCACTTTTGCGCTCACCCCATCCCGCTCGGCCACCACCCCAACCAACTCCACCCCCAAGACGGTTGCCGCCGATGAAGTCGACGGCTTCCTTGCCATCGACGCTCGCGGCCGGGTCACCGTGTATTCCGGTAAGGTCGATCTGGGCACGGGGCTCGAGACTGCGTTGACGCAGATCGCCGCCGAGGAGTTGTCCGTACCGTTCGACCACGTCACCGTGATTCAGGGAGATACGGCCCTGACACCGGACCAGGGCATTACCTGGGGTAGCCTTTCCATCCAGAATGGCGGCGTGCAGATCCGGCAAGCCGCGGCGACGGCGCGTGAGGCATTGCTCGCAGAGGTCGCCAAGGCTCACGGCGTGCCCAGGGAGTCTCTAACGGTTGAGGATGGAGTGATTTCGTCCGCCGCCGGAGGTAAGCGCTGGAGCTACGCAGAGCTCGTTGGCGGCCGCAACCTGAATGTGAAGCTCGATGCGAAGGCGCCGCTGAAGAGTCCAAAGGACTACACGATCGTCGGCAGACCGGTTGCGCGACGGGACATTCCGGCCAAGGTAACCGGGCAATTCACGTACATGCAGGACTTCAAGGTCCAGGGGATGGTCCACGCTCGCGTGATCCGGCCGCGCGCATTAAAGGCCTCGCTCCTCACATGGAGTGATGCGAAAGCGCGTCAGATTCCTGGCTATTTGCGCGCGGTGCGGATAGAGAACTTTCTGGCGGTGCTGGCCCACAGCGAATGGGCGGCCATCAAGGCCAGCCGCGCCATCGACAGCACGTGGTCGGACTGGCAGGGTTTGCCGGAGGAAGCGCAGCTCTGGGACTACGTCCGCGGCACGGACGTCGTGACTGTCGAGGACGTACAGAAGGTCGGTGACAGCGCCGCAGCCATGAAGACCCAGGGCGCACGGCTCGTATCCGCGAGCTACGATTTCGCCATACATACGCACGGCTCGATTGGTCCCTCTTGCGCCGTGGCGCAGTACCGGGCCGGCAAGCTCACGGTGTGGAGCGCCTCCCAGCAGACGCATCTGCTGCGCCAGCAGCTTGCCAACATGCTCGGGGTGCAGCCCGCAGACGTTCGCTGCATCTACCTCGAAGGTGCCGGTTGCTACGGGCGCAACGGCCATGAAGACGCCGCAGCGGATGCCGCTCTGTTGGCGAAGCACACCGGCTTGCCGGTGCGCGTACAGTGGATGCGGGAGGACGAGCACGGATGGGACCCAAAAGGCCCGCCCACACTGATCGACCTGCGCGCCGCGATCAACCACGATAACCGCGTGCTGAGCTGGGAATCCGCGGCCTTTATCCCTCACAAGCCGAAGGAGACGGCGGTGCCATTGCTCGCCGCTGAGCTTGCAGAGTTACCGCGTGAAGCGGTGGCGTTCCCGGGCAACATCAGCCAGTCGCTGGGAATCCCGTACACCATTCCGAATATCGCGGCCCGCGCGCGCTGGCTTTCCCAGACTCCATTCCGGCCATCCTGGATTCGCGCGCCGGGCCGCCTGCAGAACACGTTCGCCAACGAAGGTTTTCTGGACGAACTCATCGTGATGATCGGTGCAGACCCGATGGAGTTCCGCCTGCAAAACCTGAACGATCCGCGCGGCACGGAGCTACTGCACCGGCTGACGACATTGTCCGATTGGAAGCCACGACGCTCGCCGGCCCGGCAGGACGGTGCTGTGGTCAAGGGACGCGGCCTTTCGTACGTCAAGTACGAGCTCTATCGCACCTATGTGGGCATTGTCGCCGACGTGGAGGTCGACAAAGCGTCCGGTAAAGTGAGCGCGCACAAATTCTACGTCGCCCACGACTGCGGCCTGATCATCAATCCGGATGGCCTGCGCAACCAGATCGAAGGCAACGTCGTGCAGACCACCAGCCGAACACTGCTCGAGGAGCTGCAGTTTGATCGGTCACGCGTGACGAGCATCGATTGGGCGAGCTATCCGATCCTGAAGTTTCCCGATGTTCCGCAGGTGGCGATCGACCTGATCGATAGGCCGACGGAAGTGCCGTGGGGCGCCGGCGAACCCACCGCCGCGGTCGTGCCGGCAGCAATCGCCAATGCGATCTTCGATGCCACGGGAGCACGACTTCGTTCGGTGCCAATGACACCCGCTAAGGTGTTAGCCGCGCTCCAGGGAGTGCGCTCATCCTGAACTCGGATCGGGGCACACGCCTACCCCCGGCGTTTGTTCCGTGGCTTGGCCGGCGGGTCGGGAACCGACCCGCCGGTGCTTTCTCCGCGCCCCGTGTCCGCGCCGGAATAGCTCCAGCTTGATCAATGCGATGCCCGCGGCAGCGCGCTGATGGGGACTACTTGCCGGGCTTAACGAATCTCAACGTCATCCGATCGGACTCACCAATGGCAAGGTACTTCGCCCGATCCTTGTCGCCGAGCGCGAGCGTCGGAGGCAAGGTCCATACACCTTCGGGATAGTCCTTCGTGTCCTTCGGATTGTCGTTGACCGGAGATTCCGCGTCGAAGCGAAAGCCGGCGGTAGTGGCGAGCTTCTTGACGTAGGCCTCGTCGACATAGCCGGACTTGCCCATCTCCTCGGCAGTGGTTCCGGGTTTGGCGCGGTGCTCGACCACTCCGAGCACGCCGCCGGGCTTCAGGGCTTTGAAAAACGCATCGAACTGCGCCTGCTGATCACCGGCCACCATCCAGTTGTGTACGTTGCGAAACGTCAACACGACATCGGCAGTTCCTGGCGGGCAGATCTCGGTGAGCTGCGGAGGGTGTAACTCGGTGACGACCACCGCGCCATAGTGAGTGGGGTCGTCGGCGATTTTCTTGCGCAGGAAGGCCGCATTGTCCTTGGCTTCCTTCGGCGCCCCATCGACATCGGGAGCCTCGATTGCCGCGTAGTATTTGCCGCGATCGTGCAGGTATGGCGCCAGGATCTCCATGTACCAGCCACGCCCTGGCCAGATCTCCACCACCGTCTGGTCCGGGCGCAGCCGGAAGAATCTCAGCGTCTCCAACGGGTGGCGATACACGTCGCGCGCCACGAATTTCGAAGTCCGTGCAGGACTCGCAATCGCCGCCGCAAGCGGATCAGAGGCGGTTGTGGCGGGAATTGCGTCCGCCGCGGCGGCGACAGTCAGCAACAGTGTCAGCGCGCTGTACGTTTTGGTCCTGAAGCGCACGATGCCATCTCCCTGTGAGGTTCAGCTGAAGCATTGACCATACCACCGCGACGCAGGCTTCGCGAGGTCCGATGCCCGCACAGCGCCGCGAGGGAACGCGGCCAGCACCAGCGCTTCACGCAGCGGCTGGCCGCGCTAAGGCCTATTCGCTCTCGTACTTGAAGGAGACCTTCACCTTCGCACGATAGGCTTCCACTTTGCCGTTATCGAGTTGCATATCCAACTCGCTGATCTCAGCGACCCTCAGGTCGCGCACCGTTTTGCTCGCGCGCGAGATAGCCGCGGCCGCGGCCTTCTCCCAGGATTCCGTGCTGGTTCCAATGAGCTCGATGACCTTGTATACGCTCTCAGCCATGGCGATCTCCGTTCGTTACGTTGATGACGTTCATCTTCCGTTTCTTCAGTTCGACATAATTCGCTCCTTATCTATAGCTGTCTATCCCATCTATCTGCCCTGCCGCAAGCCGGCTGGCACCGTGGGTGGTCCGCAAAGCGCACGGCGTCGCCGCACCGTCAAGCTCTTGAAGCCGGCGCCGACTTCCAGCCAAGATGCGCACCTCACGAAGACTCGGCCATCCGCCTCGCGCCGACAGGCCGCTCGAGCATCTGAGGAATGTCACAACGCATGAGCAGTCCCACATCGACTGGCCCGAAAATCGACCCCGAGGCGCAGTCACTCTGGCACGAAGTTGCTACGGCCTCCGATGAAGTTGCAGCCATTGTTGATCGTATTCCCGGGCTCACGGTTGCGGGCGTCGAGACGCGCAACGAGCTCGAGCGCGCGGCCGCGTTGCTGAAAGCGGTCGCCGGCATCCTCCGGCGGACCGAACGACGCGAAGGCGCGCGTTACGCACCCGTCAACCGGAGCATTCTCGGTCCTGACCCGGTGCCCTGAATTCATGAGCACACGCATCAAGCGACGCTATGGCCTCGCCGCAGTGATGGTTGTTGCGGTCTGGCTCTGCAGTGGTGCTCGAGCCGACGTGGTCCCGGAGCAGCAGATTCTCGGCACCTGGCTCACGCAGGACAAAGACGGCACGGTGCAGATCTATCTCGCCGCGAGCGGGAAGTTCGAGGGGAGGATAGTCGACGATAGCGGCGGACCCGAACAGCTCGATGACAAGAACCCCGATCCCGTCTTGCGGACTCGCCCGCTCAACGGCGCGGTCATACTCCAGGGTTTTCGCTACACGGGTGACGGCAAGTGGACCGACGGAACCATCTACGACCCCGACAATGGCAAGACGTACAGGTGCAGCATGGAGCTCAAGGGCGCCGACGCCTTGAGCGTACGCGGCTACATCGGTGCACCGCTCTTTGGGCGTAGCGTGCTATGGACACGGGTCAAGCCCCATCCACGGTGAGTTCGACCTGCACGTTACCGCGCGTCGCGTGGGAATAAGGGCAGATCTTCTCATGCGCGACGAGCGCCAGCGCCTCCAGCTCTACTTGGGGAATCTTTGCGTCCACGACATGCAGCCTGACGGCGAGCGCAAGGCCGCCGCCTGCCTGCCGTCCAATCGAAACGCTGCAGGTCACGGAGGCGGTTTTGACATGCATGCCTGCCCGTGAAGCCACGTAGTCGAGAGCGCCACCGAAGGAAGCGGCGTAGCCGCACGCAAAGAGGTGTTCGGGCGTTGCGGCGGCTCCCTTTCGCGGACCAGCCATCGCCTGCGGCGCTGACAGCTCCACGCTCAGCAAGCCGTCTTCGGTAGCCGCGCGGCCATTCCTTCCGCCTGTGGCGGTTGCGACCGCTGTGAAGAGGGGTTTGAGATTCACTATGCCCTTCCAGCTTGCTCATGAACGCAGGCGCGCAAGGCTAACGACTCATCTCCCGCGACTGAAATGAGTTTTGTCTATCGGCGGCTTCGATACCGTCTATCGGGCGAGCGCGGCAACTTGCACCGCGGATCACCTGAACGCTAGTGTGAGTCGTTGGCCCAACAAACGAGGTCCCCATGCGCATCGCCATCGTCGGACAACAGGCTTTCGGCAAGAGCGTACTCGAGGCATTCCTTGCGCGCGGCACGACAGTCGCCGGCGTATTCTGTGCCCCGGAGAAACCGGGCGACAAGGCTGACCCATTGCGCCTGGCGGCCGAAGAGCGTGGCGTGCCGGTGTTTCAGCTGCGTTCGCTCAAGGACGATCAGGCCGCGCGGATGCTCACGGAGCTGAACGTGGACCTTGGAGTGATGGCTTACGTGCTGCAGTTTGCGCCGCAGACCTTCGTCAATATTCCCAGACACGGGACGATCCAGTATCACCCGTCACTGCTGCCACGTTACCGAGGACCGAGCTCGGTGAACTGGCCCATCATCAAGGGGGACACCGAGACGGGTCTCACGATCTTTCGTCCGTCGGACGGGCTCGACGAGGGTCCGGTTATCCTGCAGAAGACCGTGCCCATCGGACCGGACGACACGCTTGGACGCGTATATTTCGATCGCCTCTTCCCGCTCGGCGTCGACGCGCTGCTCGAGGCAGCCGATCTCGTGGTTGCCGGACGAGCTCAGGAGATCGCACAGCGCGAAGAATTGGCAACCTATGAGGGCTGGTGTCGCGACCCGGAATCGCGCATCAACTGGCACGCGCACGTCGATCAGATCTATAACCTCATTCGCGGCTGCAATCCTTCACCTGGCGCCTGGACGATGGTCCAGGGGCAGAAGGTGAGTATTTATGACGTTGTCTGCCACCGGACCCGCACCTTCCGCACGGTTCCGGGCAAACCTGGGGAAGTCTGGGCCATCAGGGACGAGAGTATCGACGTGGCGGCACAGGGCGGCAGTCTCGAGCTGCGCTCCGTGAGGGTCGGAGCCGGCGCGAAGATGGCTGCCGGGGCGCTCGCGGCATCACTGTCGATCGCAGTCGGTGCCCCACTCGAATCGTGACGGGATCAAAGAGAAGCCTTGCCGGTCGTGGTTTCAGACGCTTTATAAATGACCGAACCGTCGAACACCGTCATGTAGACGCGCACCTTGTCGAGGTCCGCGGTCGGGATCCGGAAAATATCGTCCGTGAGCACTACCAGGTCCGCGAGTTTCCCGGGCTCGAGCGTACCCTTGACCTGCTCCTGGTGTTCCGCGAAGGCCGCCCCGACC
>Ga0126381_100011295_pt1 | contig 10088 bp, 3 predicted proteins | sample PanSoiMetPlot_28_FD_96465 | JGI IMG/M metagenome (GOLD analysis project Ga0126381, IMG submission 96465) | Tropical forest soil microbial communities from Panama - MetaG Plot_28 | ecosystem: Environmental > Terrestrial > Soil > Tropical forest > Bulk soil | place: Panama | collected 2016-02-17 | reverse complement strand
TCGTCTAATGCATCTTTGGGTTTTAAGCAGAGGATGTCGCCCTCCACGGTGATGCTTACGCCTCGGTCCTGAAGCTCGGCCAGAACTGCAGCAGCATGACTCACACGCGCACCGTGTCGCCGCTTTCATCGGTCTCGGGAACCACCATTGAAGTGTGTGGCCCCTCAGGAACCAGAGGATGCTCTTTCATCTCAGCGACTTTCCGCGGGTGTTGCGATTCCGGTTTTCTGGTTCCCACTATGTCTTCGGAACCAGAATTCGGGAAAGCGTACAAGAACGGTCTTCCTTTCTTGCCGTCGCCCGTTCTCTCGACGCTTGCGGCGTCCACAAGGGCAGTCAGGGCAGCGCGAATGAGCCTCGTTTGACCCTCAACACCGTCCCGAATTTGCTGTTGAGTCTGAGGCTCGCTGGCCACTTTGAGGAACTCGAGGATTTCGATCTCGCACTTTCGACTTTCCGCTTCAAGCCGTGTTCCGGATAACACAAGTCTTCGGGTGTCGGAATCGAGTTCAACCACTGTTTCGCAAAGATCCTTCCCGGTTCGTTGAATCGTTTCTATGGTTCGCTGTTCCCGCGTCCGCCTAAGAACGATCAGTGTCGAAACGACCCCGCCGATAGCCGTGCTCCCGAGAGGCGAGTCCACCGAGTCAGCCTTGTGGCCCTTTCCCGCGTGATGGCAGAACGTGACGTGCGTACCGACTTCGCGGGCTATATCAATCAACGGCCCAAGTGCCGCGTAGGTCTCCGCATATGCTTTTTCGTCGCGAATCCGAGCAAGTCGGAACAGTGGATCGATTACCAGAAGGACCGGCTTCCGTTCTCTAAGTAGATCGGACAATGCGGTGATTCCTTCGGCTGGCGCGCTGGCCGCATGGACATAGATCGGCTCTGTCCCGTCTGCGCCCATGGCCTGAAAATCATTGCGGATGTCTTCCTCGCGTTCTTCAAGCGCAAGATAAATGCACTCACCCTGTTTTGTACTTAGCCCTAAAAACTCCTCGCCACGAGCCACGGCTAAACACAGACTGCGGGCAAACGTGCTTTTGCCAACCTTTGGCTTCGCAACGATGCCAGAAACCCCGCCCACGACGAGAATGCCTTCAAGAACGTAGTCGGTGGGCGTGTCCGGTTTGTTCAAGAGATCACCAAGCCGTGTCAGGACAAAACCCGTTGCCATGGAACGGCTCACATTGCCGGGAGCAAAAGGCGCGGCTCTATCGAGCATTTGGAGTGCCTCCTCATCTCCGAGCAGTGCGATCACATCATCGGGACCGTTCGCTCCGCCCCGCTTCGGCGTGCTTGCGATAAAGACTTGTGACCCGCGCTTTCGTAGCTCAGATGCGAGCATGAGTCGCGCCTTTTCGAGGTCACGGCTGCCGGCCACATTTGAATCGAACGCAATGATCGCCCGCCGGCTCTGCAACACGATAGAGTCGAGACTCGGACTTGGCCCTGTTACCGGCGTGCGTTGACCGTTCGGCCCTGATTCGACACCGATTCTTCGCTTCAAGCCATACACGCCGCCGATACCCACTGCTAGCATCTTTCGCACATGCCTGGCGGCGAGCGCTGTAAGCGCGAGAGCGGCCTTTTCAGACTCGACCATCACGATCGGAACCGAGACGTCGGTCAATGCGTCGCACTGCATCGGAGGAAAGAAGAGAGCGCGGCAGCCCTGCTCTGAGAAGTATTTCTGCCTATCCCCGAGTTGAGTATCGAGACGCACACGATGTCCTCGCCCGTGCCCATCGCGGGGATCACGGTAAGGGAAGACAATCCCACCTAAGTCCTGGCCGGCACGTCCGTGAACACCAAGCAACTCGCGCACCTCGCCATCTGTCACGTGCCGCACGCCGGCCAATTCAAGCAGTTCTAGTGGGATGCGGAATCGCTGCGAAAACTCGGCGAGTGTCACTGAATTAGCTCTCGATTGGGGATGGGTACTGGAAGCCAACCGCGGAGGATGTAATCGTGTGCCGCTTCTGGCGAGGACTTTGCAAAGGTGGTCATGCTGCACCACCAGACGGCTTTTTCTCGCGTTGCGCGCGAGCTTCGGCGTGGCGCAGGCGCACCCACGGGTGCGTGTGCCTTGCATAGGGTCTCTCAATGGATTTCTTGCGCTCCAGAAACCGATCAAGGTCTTCGCGATCGATGCGGAAGCCCCCGATGCGGACGACCGGGAGATCGCCGTTGTGAATCCATGTGCGTACCGTTTGAACTGAGACGCAGGCGTGATATGCGGCAGCAGCAGTCGTAAGCCAACGACGATTGATCGAATTCCTGTCGGGTGGGTCTACAGAGGAAGACGATATTCTTTTTGGACGCGTAGCCACGCCACACCTTATAACTACCCCTGGCGGGGTCTGTGCTGGCTATGCGTCCGGTAAACCTCTACCTTCGGCGGAAGGGCGGTCAGTCTTGGGAGTGTCCCCTTCTGGGACGCCGCATCACCCTTCCAACTCCAGGTCGATTGTAAGTGAACTCCGATGATTTGTAAAGAAATTCACGCGCCGCCAATTAGACACATCATTGCAGCTATCAGAATGAATGCGCACCGATAAATTGAAGACAAAAATTGAGTACATCAGACAGGATTGAAAGACTGTTTAACAAAAAATTTAGAGATTACCCTTAAAATGTGGTGCCCGGGGCGGGATTTGAACCCGCACGCCCTGTTAAGGGCAAGGGATTTTAAGTCCCCCGCGTATGCCATTCCGCCACCCGGGCTCGGGCTGTCCAAGACTAAATCAACAAAACAGTTACTGCAATCTCGGCGCTTGGTTCGCCGACTGCGGTACAACCTCGGTGTCGGTAGTTGTGTCGGTTCGCCCGGCTGAATGGGCGCTATCTTCGAACTCAGAGGTCTGCGCGGGCGGTTCCAATCGCTCGACTGCCGCTAGAGTATGCTTCGGCGCAAGGTGCGAATAGCGAACCGTCATGGCAATGGTTTTGTGTCCCATCAGCTCTTGAACGGTCCGCAAATCTACCCCGGCCATAGTCAGCTTTGAAGCGAACGTGTCCCTCAATACTCCAAGCCAATGCCGCTCACGTCGGCGACTTGGTGACGATAGGCGTTATCACTCACAACCCGGAAGACTGTTGACAAGTCACAAAAATAGTATAGGGGAGATCGGTTTCAGAGCGCGCTATCTCCTATCCCGACTGCACATTGACTTGTTTACACGGTCGGCCTAACATGCCGCGGCAATAGGTGCAGCGCCAACCATGAGCGGCGAAGCGACTCCCCACTACCGGATAATTGAGAGGCTCGGGGGCGGCGGTATGGGCGTCGTCTATAAAGCTGACGACACACGCCTGGGCCGACAGGTGGCGCTGAAATTCCTGCCCGAGGAACTCTCCCAAGACCAACCTGCGCTGGATCGATTCGAGCGCGAGGCGCGCGCTGCTTCCGCACTCAACCATCCCAACATCTGCACCATTCACGATATTGCTGAAGAGAATGGCCGCCGCTTCATCGTCATGGAGCTGCTTGAGGGCCAGACTTTGCGGCGTCGCATTGGGGACCAGCCGATGCCCACCGAGGAAGTGATTGAATATGCGGTGCAGATCGCCGATGCCCTCGATGCCGCGCACGCCAAGGGGATCGTTCACCGGGACATCAAGCCCGCAAACATTTTCATCACCCAAAGCCGCCTCAAGGTTTTGGATTTTGGACTGGCGAAGCCTGCTGCGTGGGACCCTGCCATGGGCGAGACCGCGGATAAGTGGTCGGGCTCAACCCGCGGACTTGCCTATGAAACGCTAACCAGTTCCGGGAAGTCCATGGGCACCGTGGCGTACATGTCGCCGGAGCAGGCGCGCGGAGAGGACCTGGACGCGCGCAGCGATTTGTTCTCATTCGGAGCAGTGCTCTACGAAATGACAACCGGGCGGCAACCTTACAGCGGGAGTACCCCCGCTGTAATTTTCGAGGCCATTCTAAATCGCGCTCCCGTCCCGCCACTCCGTTTGAATCCTTCGATGCCGCCAGAGCTGGATCGCATCATCATGCGAGCGTTGGAGAAGGACCTGCGCATGCGCTACCAGAAGGCTTCGGAGATGCGCACGGATTTGCAGCGGCTGAAGCGTGAGACGGAGTCGGGCCGGGTGATTACCAGTTCTGGCGCTGTGGCGGTGGCCCGTCCCGAGAATACGCTGGCGGTGCTGTACTTCGAGAACATGAGCGGGGCCAAAGAAGATGAGTACTTCCGCGACGGAATGTCCGAAGACATCACCACTGAATTATTGAAGATCAAGGGGCTGCACGTGCTCCCGCGCGCCACGGTGCTGGCGTTCCGGGATGCGGCGCTCACGGCGCCGGATATCGGGGCGCGACTGGGGGCCAAGTACGTGCTGGGCGGCACGCTGCGCCGCGCCGGCAATCGGCTGCGCATCAACGCGCAACTAGTGGATACCGGCCGCGACTTTGCCGTGTGGGCTGAGCGCTATGACCGCGAAATGAAAGATGTGTTCGACGTGCAGGAAGAAATCGCGCGGAGCATCGCGCACGCGCTTCGCATCACACTGACGCCACAGGAAGAACATGTGATCGGCAGCAAACCAACCGAGAATGCGGAGGCATACGACTGTCTGCTGCGCGGGCGGAAATACCGGCGCATGGGGAATCTGGACTTCGCCATGCAGATGTATCAGCGGGCCATCCAACTGGATCCGGATTTCGCGCTTGCCTACGCGGGAGTAGCCAATGTCTGCGGGTTGCTGGTGGAGGCGCGCGGCATCAGCCAGGAATTTATCGACCAGGGCCTTCGCGCGGCCGAGCGCGCCTTTGCGCTCAATCCCGATTTGCCGGAGGCCATGGCAGCGCGCGCGCGGATGTGTTACGCGCAGAAGCAATATGAGGAAGCAATTCGCTGGGCTCGCAAAGCCATTCAGTTGAAGCCGGACTGCGACAACGGATATTCCACGCTCGGCCGGGCTCTCCATGAATCCGACCGCTTTAAAGAGGCCGCCGAGCTGGCCGACCGCGCCCTGGCTACCGCCGGCGATGATTACAATGTGTACATCCCCTATCAACTCGCCCTCATCAAGACAGGAGACAAAGCCGCCGCAGCCAAACTTCTTGAAAAATTTATCGCCGCTTTGGAACGTCAACTCGAAACCGTGCCCGAAGACGCCAGAGCGCATTCCTTGTTGGCCACCAACTACGCGGCGGTTGGCCGGACGCCCGAGGCAACCGCGGAAGTACAAAAGGCGGTGGCCATGCGGGGGAACGACCCGTTGACGCTCTACAATGCCGCCTGCACGTACGGGAATTTGAACATGAAATCCGAAGCTCTGGCGACCTTCAAAAAAGCCATCGAGGCGGGCTACCATAATCCGGATTGGGCCGCCCGCGACAACGACCTCGCCTGCATTCACGACGATCCTGAATTCCAGCGCCTCATCAACGAAATCGCGCGAAAGAAGTAGCCGCTGCTTTTTGCCGGCGACGACCTCGTCCAGACTAGCAGGCCAGGCGTCGCGTTGACTTGACCATCCTCGCGGCCTAAGATATGCGCCACTCATGCCGAAACCCCAGTCGCCGATTGGACGCACCATCTCGCACTATCGCATCCTGGAGCGACTCGGCGGCGGCGGGATGGGCGTCGTTTATAAGGCGGAGGATACAAGGCTTCATCGCCCGGTCGCCCTGAAGTTCCTTCCGGAAGATTTGGCCCAAGACCATCAGGTGCTCGAACGCTTCCGCCGAGAAGCGGAGGCGGCTTCTGCGCTCAATCACCCCAACATCTGCACGATTTATGACATCGGCGAGGAAAACAGTCAGGCCTATATCGTGATGGAGTTCCTGGACGGTGTGACGTTGAAACATCGCATCGCCGGCCGCCCCATGGAAATAGAAACCGTTCTCGATTTGGCCATCGAGATTGCTGATGCACTCGACGCAGCGCACGCGGAAGGCATAGTCCACCGCGACATCAAACCAGCCAACCTGTTCATAACCAAGCGCGGGCACGCCAAAATACTGGATTTCGGCTTGGCAAAGCTGGCACCCAAACGCGAAGCTGTGGCCTCAGGGGCGACCCTCGCCTCGAATGCGACGGCAGGGGTGAGCGAAGAGCACCTTACAAGCCCGGGAACGGCTGTTGGCACGGTCGCTTACATGTCACCCGAACAGTTAGCGGCCAAGGATTTGGATGTGCGCACGGATTTATTTTCCTTCGGTATTGTTCTCTACGAAATGGCCACGGGAAATCTGCCGTTCCGCGGAGAAAGTTCGGCCCTCATCACCAACGCCATCCTGAATCGAGCGCCCGTACCGCCATTGCGGTTGAATCCCGACATTCCGCCAAGACTGGAGGATGTCATCAACCGCGCACTGGAGAAAGACCGCACGCTGCGTTACCAGCATGCCTCGGACATGAAGTCAGAGCTGCAGCGTCTGAAGCGAGACACGGGTACTGCCCGAGTAGCAGCAGCCAGTTCCGCGTCAATGGCAGCTCTACAGGATACAGGTTCTCAGCCTCTCGCCCAGCAACCCTTACCCTCATCAGGCACGCTCCAGGCTGCTGGTTCGTCGGCTACGGCGAGAGTCGCAGACGTTCCGATCGCTGGGAGCAAGAAACTCCTCAAGATTGTGATTCCTGCGTTCGTAGTTGTGGTCGCCGCTCTTGCCGGCGGAAGCCTCTACATTCGATCACGTCACGCACCGCCTTTAACGGGGAAGGACACCATCGTTCTGGCGGATTTCACGAATACCACGGGCGATTCAGTATTCGACGGCACGCTGCGGCAGGGGTTGGCGGCACAACTGGAGCAGTCGCCGTATCTGAACTTGCTCTCCGATGAGCACGTGGCGCAGACGCTCTCCCTGATGGCGCAGCCCAAGGACGCGCGGTTCACGCGCGAGTTGGCCCGCGAGGTCTGCCAGCGCACTGCCAGCGCTGCCAGTATCGAAGGCTCCATCTCCAGTTTAGGCAGCCAGTATGTTGTGGGGCTGAAGGCAGTCAACTGCCGCAGCGGCGATGTATTGGCGAACGAGCAAGTAACGGCCAACGGCAAGGAGCAGGTGCTGAAAGCGCTGGGCGAGGGGGCTGCCAAAATGCGCGTGAAGCTGGGCGAGTCGTTAGCCTCCGTGCAAAAGTATGACGCGCCGGCAGAGAACGTGACGACGCCATCGCTTGAGGCGCTGCAGGCCTACAGCCTGGGCTGCCAGACAGCAAGCGTGAAACGCGATTACGCTGCCGCCGTCCCGCTTTTCCAGCGGGCAATCAGCCTGGACCCCAATTTCGCTATGGCCTACGCGCGGCTAGGTACGGCCTATAGCAACCTGGGCGAGACCGCCCGTGGTGCCGAAATAACCCGTAAGGCCTACGAACTGCGCGAACGAGTAAGCGAGCGGGAGAAGCTTTACATCGTTTCGCACTATGAAAATTACGTCACTGGGAACCTGGAAGCAGCGCGCAAGGCCTACGAACTTTGGGCGCAGACCTACCCGCGTGACGAGATTCCGCCCGGCAATCTGAGCGCGATTTATGGCGCTCTGGGCGACTATGATAAGGCCCTCGCTGCGACGCAGGAGTCGCTAAAACTCAATCCCGGAAGCGGGCTCACCTATACGAACCTCGTTAACGCCTATTCGAATGTGAACCGCATGGACGAAGCCAGGGCCACAGCTCAGGAGGCGCAAGCCCACAATCTCGATAATCCTGCGAATCACCAAATCCTATACATCATTGATTTCCTGCAACACGATGCGGCAGGGATGGAGCATGAGGTCGTCGCGGTAATGGGAAAGCCCGGATTCGAAGACATCATGCTCGATGCCCAATCCGACACGGCCGCTTATGCCGGGCAGTTTTCCAAAGCACGAGAGCTGACGAGGAGTGCGTCCGAATCGGCCCAACGTGCCGACCAAAAAGAGACGGCGGCTGGATACGAGGCCGAAGCTGCGTGGCGCGAGGCACTGGTAGGCAACATGAGCGTGGCGAAGCAGCAAGCGCAGGCCGCGCTGGCTCTCTCAACCGGTAGAGATGTAGAAGCTATATCGGCCATCGCATTGGGTCTGGCGGGTGATGCCCCTCAAGCTGCGCGACTGGCCGCCGACCTGGCCAAGCGCTTCCCGGAAGACACCATTGTCCAATTTAACTATCTGCCCACAATCCGCGCGGTTGCTGCTCTGCAGGGAGGCGGCGCCGGCAAGGCAATCGAAGCGCTGGCCTCTGTTGCCCCGTACGAACTCGGTCAGGCCGGCCAACCTCTGTACCCCGTCTATCTGCGTGGTGAAGCTTATCTGGCAGCGCATCAGGGCAGCGCAGCCGCAGCCGAGTTTCAGAAGATTCTCGACCATCCTGGCCTCGTCGTGAACGAGCCAATCGGCGCGCTGGCCCACCTTGGACTCGCACGTGCCTACGCGCTATCGCGAGATAGCGTCAAGAGCCGCACCGAATACCAAAACTTCTTCGCCCTCTGGAAAAACGCAGATCCCGACGTTCCCATCCTGAAGCAAGCCAAAGCGGAATACGCCAAGCTGCAGTAGCGAAATAACTTCGATTCCTGCCACCGAGAAGGGATTGCTAACTGTAGTAATCAGGCGTTATCTGTTATAGAAGTCCGCCCGGAGGTTTTATGGTTCTGCCTCGCGGCCATATCCCACCGCCAGCCATTTAGTGAGGGCGCTTTAGACGGCAGACTCGCCGTGAGCAGTGACCCGCGTCGTTTACGGCACTCACTCATAACCCCAGTAACTTGTGATAAGGCGATTTATCGCCAACAATGCGATCCACCGGAACCAAACGCCCACATTGACTTACCCGCAGACGCGGCCTAATATAACCGGTTCATGGCAAATGCCGATCCTCTGATTGGCCGTGCCTTTTCGCACTATCGCATCCTGGAGCGACTCGGCGGCGGGGGTATGGGTGTCGTTTACAAAGCCCAAGACACACGCCTTGACCGGTTTGTTGCCCTCAAGTTCCTACCCGAAGATGTCGGCCAAGACTCCCAAGCCTTAGAGCGGTTCCGGCGTGAAGCCAAGGCGGCTTCGGCGCTGAATCACCCCAACATCTGCACCATCTACGACATCGGCGAGCAGGACGGCCATGCCTTCATCGCCATGGAATTTCTGGGCGGAAAGACTCTCAAGCACACCATCTCGAACCGATCGATGGAATTGGAGCAACTCCTCACGATCGCAATTGATGTGGCGGATGGATTGGACGCCGCACATGCCGAAGGCATAGTCCACCGAGACATCAAGCCGGCGAATATCTTTGTGACTAAGCGCGGCCACGCCAAGATTCTGGACTTTGGGTTGGCGAAGGTCACACCGGTCAGCAGAAAGGTCATGGAGACAGCCGGTGTCATGATGGAAGCGACAGTGGGCGTAACCGAGGAACATCTGACAAGTCCCGGCAGTACCTTGGGAACGGTCGCGTACATGTCTCCAGAGCAGGCCCGGGGTAAGGAACTGGACGCACGCACGGATCTGTTCTCGTTCGGAGCCGTCTTATACGAGATGGCAACAGGACAGTTGCCCTTTCGCGGGGAAAGTACGGCGACGATTTTTGAGGCCATCCTGAACCGCGCTCCTGTGGCTCCTATTCGACTAAACCCTGACCTGCCAGCCGAGCTTGAACAAATCGTGAACAAAGCTCTGGAGAAGGATCGCAATCTTCGTTATCAGCACGCCGCCGACATGCGCACCGACCTGCAGCGGCTGAAGCGGGACACGGACACAGGCCGCGTCGCAGCCGCAAGTTCCGATGCCGTGGCAGTGGCCCAGCAGAGTGGCTCACAAGCCGCCGTGCCGCAGGCGGCTCCCGTTTCTAGTTCAGTGCCCAGCGTCGCTGTGGCTTCCTCGTCGAGCACGGCTATTCCCGCCGTAACGCCCACCGTCGGGATCAAGAAATACCGAATGATTTTCGTCTCTGCGGGAGTCTTGATTGCTGCTGCCTTAATCGCCGGCGGACTTTACTGGCACACGCGTCGAACCAAGCCGCTGACGGACAGGGACAGCATTGTCCTCGCCGATTTTGCTAACACGACGGGCGACACGGTGTTCGACGACACGCTGAAGCAAGCTCTCGCGATTCAACTCGAGCAATCGCCGTTCTTGAACGTGCTTTCCG
>Ga0126381_100011294_pt1 | contig 10089 bp, 14 predicted proteins | sample PanSoiMetPlot_28_FD_96465 | JGI IMG/M metagenome (GOLD analysis project Ga0126381, IMG submission 96465) | Tropical forest soil microbial communities from Panama - MetaG Plot_28 | ecosystem: Environmental > Terrestrial > Soil > Tropical forest > Bulk soil | place: Panama | collected 2016-02-17 | reverse complement strand
TCCACATCGCTATCGAGCACCGGGCGTCGAAGCGATCGGTGATCCGCAATAAAGACCAGCCGGTAGACATCAGTTGGGTGCAACTGGCCCAATATCGCGCTGCGGATGTAGTAAGGAAGGTAATAGCGTTCAAGCGGTGACAGGCCGCGTTCGTAGCGCACGTAGATCAACAGACTCGTGGCAAGAAGAGCAGCAAAAAACGCGCCCAGGGTGTAGAGATTGCCGCGCGGCGGCCATATCAAAGATTCTTTTCTTCCACAGTGTTGAACAGCAGTCATCCTATTGTGTCTCCTTCTTCTGGCCACGTTTGGCGAGGAGTTCCTGCGCCTTCGTAGCCTTATTTGTCTGGATTTGCCGGAACAGATTTGCCACCTGCTCCGGCGTCCTTGCTTCGCCGCATAACAGCGGTTCGAGAGTGCTCATCAGAAGCATCTGAAGACCCACCAGTTCGGTGAAAATATGCATGTCCATTTCGACGCGAACTACGGATGCTCTTGGCGCCACACCTCGATCGCATCCAGGAGCGGTTCGAATTCGATAACCGGGAAGCGGCTCTGAGCAGCGATCTGAGTAGAACGTGATGAAAGGGGAAACGTCATCGCGACCTCCGATGACGCGATAATGACCGCGTTTTTCTTACCTGTCCAAGGCTTTCTTCGTCAACATTGATGGGTTAAAAGCAACGACAAGCCACGATTAGGCATTGGTCGGAACTTATGAGTGTTTACCATCCTCGCAAGGCCGACGCTAATGCGTTGAGCATTGATCATGCATATGCCGTGGGGTGCTATCGCGCATCGGGAGCTTGTTTGCAGTCCATTGCTTTCTTGCTTGAACGCGGGCTCAAGCCTCGTCCGACCAAACCTGGGCGACAAATCGCCCCAACGCGGGTTCTTTTAAAAGGAACACGAGGGGCCACAAAACAATGCAACCGTAACCAAAGGACACCCGTCCCTTCAATAGATTTCAAGGCTCCGATGAAACTTGCTCTCCGCATCGCTTTCCCGCTCCTTCTCACTCTGCCGCTTCTCGCTCAGCAGCCCTCCCCCAAACCCGAACAACAGCAGCAAGGAGTGAAACTCCCTGACACCGTCACCCTCGATGTGACTGTCACCAGCCGCAACAACCCAAAGCCCGTCGCTGGACTCACTGAACCCAATTTCACCATCCTCGACAATGGAGCCCCTGCTGACATCCTCTCCTTCAAGCCCGTCAAGCAGCCCGCCGACGAGCCACCCATCCAGGTCTACCTCCTCCTCGACACGGTCAACTCCAACGCCGAGCTCGTCGGCGTCATGCGCGATCGCATCGCTGAGTTTCTTAAGAAGAATAGCCCCACTCTCCCCTATCCCCTCTCCTTCGTGGTCCTCTCCGACAAGGGAGCCCAGATCCAGAAGACACCCTCCACCAGAACCTCCGATCTCCTCGCTGACCTCAACGGCATACAGACCCAGCTCCGCACCATTCCCCGCTCTACCGGCTTCTACGGAGCAGTCGAGCGAGTCCAGATCTCCCTCTCCGCCCTCGGCCAGTTCGCGCAATTCCAACACGACAGGCCCGGCCGCAAGCTCCTTATCTGGATCGGCCCCGGTTGGCCTTATCTCTCTGGCCCTGACATCAACCTCACCTCCCGCGATCGGATCGCTCTCTTCAATAACGTCGTCAGCCTCTCCACCTTGCTCGAACTCTCCCGCGTTACCCTCTACAGCGTTGACCCGATCGGCGTCGGCGACGCCGGCACATTTCGCACCTTCTTCTACGAATCATTCGTAAAGGGCCTCGTCTCATACAAAAACGCTGAGTGGGGCAATCTCACTCTGCAGGTCCTCGCCGTCCACACCGGAGGCCAAGTCCTCAACTCCGGCAACGACATCGCCGGTGAAATTTCTCAGTGCATCGATGACGCCTCCGCCTTCTACGTCATCACCATCCCCCGCGCCCGCGGAGAAGAACCGAACACGCTCTACACCATCCAGGTAAAAATCCCCGACATCAACCTCAAAGCCCGCACCATTTTCGGCTACTACGCCCAACCCTAAAAGTATTTTTTTAGTAAGAGGTGAGGCATTACTCGTCGCTCAGATCGAGGGTGCTGCTGTCTCTGGTCATACCAACACCAAATCTTGGTGCGCTGAACTACTCGCGATAACACAGTTGCCCGTGTTGCCTTCCTCCTCCTCTCGGAAGGGAGTCGGCATCCTGATTTACCGGCTTTTCGAAGCTCAATAGCAGCGCGGCCCACTGGTCCCTCTGTCTACGCTTCGCTGCACACCTCGCGATGTACCGCGCGAGTCGAGGCAAGGATGGAGTCGCTGTCTCCTTTCCTGTAGGGCTCTTGCCCCCCTACAACATGCCGGTTTACCCCGGCGCACTCCAGATTGCCGGTGACTCGCCAACTGAAACTGCGAACAAAGGAATGATAGTCTCGAGGCCATGAATTCCAAGCCATTCCTGTACGTGTTGCTTGTCTTTGTCGTGCTTTTGGGAATGCTCAGGGTTTTCAGGAGCTGCAGGACCGTCAAGGTAGTCGAAGAGCATAGTTTGGATCTGCTCGCCGCGCTCTGCGCACCGATCCTCGCACATTTTGCACCACCGTCGGTCCAGCCCACACTTGAAGCGCCAAAGATGTTTGCTCTTGGTCCAGTCGGTTTCGGGGGAAGTGTTTCCGAAGAGGAACATCAATTCAAGGCTATATTGGCTCTTGAACCAGTCGAGGCGAAACAGAAACTTGAAAAGCTATATTCAAGCGGCAATCCGCAAGCAAAGAGCTATGCGCTCTTAGGAATGCGGAAGCTTGATCGGAAGCGATACTCCGAGCTTTTGGTTTCAGCTCGCGCTTCGGACTTGATCGTTACAACGATGCGTGGCTGCATCATGTCGCAGGAAAAGCTCCGAACGGTTGCCGATAACCTTGATTCTGGAATCTACGACGTGTGGCTTCACTGAACAGCCCCTTCCCAGTTCTGTCCGGATGGTCGGCAACCCGGACATTCGACCCGGTTCCGCGAAGTAGCGTACGCGGTTCAACGCGGTTCGCTGATCAAGCATACATTCTCGTTGTTTGCGGTTTGTCGGCAAAATGCTGCTGGGAAGATCGTGATGGACTTTGGCATCTCTCTGTCAGATGAATGAGCCAAAGACCGCAGCCCAGCTTCCCGCTGGGCCGATTCTTAATTTCCTTGTTCCTTCGGTCTCCGCCTTACAGAACCGGGAATCCGTGCTGCTGCGCGATGGCACGCAACTGGTCCCACACCGCGGTTTTGCTTGCGCTCGCCGTGGGAGTACCCGACGTCGAAGAGGGTTCGGTGCCCGCCCGAGTGGCTTCGGAACTAAAGAGTCCGCCAAACAGGTCCTCAAAGCAAGGAAGAACCAGGAACGGCGTATTCGGTTTCGGCAATGCTGGCACATCGATTTGTGGATGATCGAAGTTGAGTGCATAGGCAAGATTGTTCACATCGTTGCTCGCGTCGCGCGGCGTCAATGACGAGAGCCCCCACCGCCATTCGATCAGCTTCAGCACCGACGTGTGATCGAACACCAGCGAATTCACCGTGGGATTCGTCGGATCGCCAGCCGACCACGGCGACGCAACCACGACCGGCACACGCAGCCCCAGCAGCGTCTTGCCGTTCACCATGTCGGGATCGACGTTGTTCGCAGCCTGCGCGCGTGGCGGCGGGATGTGCTCAAAGAACCCGCCCCACTCGTCGAAGTTCACTATCAGCACCGTGGTCGACCAATTCGGTCCCTTACTCACAGCATGGAACACGTTGTAGAGAAACTTATCGCCTTCCCGGATATCGGCGTGCGGGTGATCGTCGTTGCCGGTCCCGTCGTCGAGAACCGTATAGCGCGGATCAAGAAAGGCAACTGCCGGCAGCGTGCCTGCCGCTGCATCCGCAAGAAACTGGCCGTAGGTTCGTGTGATTCCCAGGTACTTCGCTCCCCACAGCCCCAGAAACGGAACGTTGTTGAAATAGTATGCGTGGCTCACGCGCGCTGCGTCCAGGCTGTCCCAGATCGTCGGCAAGCTGGTCAGGCTCAGGCTGTCGTCCAGTCGGTCGGTTTGCGCCGCGTGGATGAACATCCGGTTTGGAAACGTGGGACCGAGGATCGAAACAAAGTAGTTGGCGCAGGTGGTGTAGTTCAGCGCCAGCGCCGAATAAAACGGAATGTCTTTCGGGCCATAGTAGCCGATGCAGTAGGAGTCGTTCGCAGTGTCGAGCAAGAAGCCATCCATCTTGCCGCCGTCGTACTCGATCCGTGCGCCTGTATATGAGTGATCCGGATCCGCGGCCGGGCATCCCGTGTAGTTGCCCGAAAGAGAATGCGTCGGGTGTGCCACGCCGTTGGGGTCGAGATAGGTCAGCCCTGCCTGCTTTCCCTCAGCATTCGCCATCCAACCGAAGAAATGATCGAAGCTCCGATTCTCCATGGTCACCACAACGATGTGCTCGATGCCTGAGTTCTCCGGATTGGGCAAGGACGGCAACAATTGGGCCCCGGCTCGGGTCAGGCGGAAGCCGGCCGATCCATACAAAGCGGCACCGCCCGCAAACAATGCGGTCTTGCTGAACTGCCTGCGATTCATGGGAGGACCTCCGTGCGAGATATGCGAGGTCAAGGGGGCTCAGAGCGGGCACTAGCCGCGTTTCAGGAATTCCCGGCGAGAATGGGAAGTGCCACTGACCTCCTCGATCTCAGCCCTACAATGATGACTCACATTGTGAGGAGTCTGTGTAAATGGTGCGTCAAAGCTATCGGTCGTCACATCTCACATCAGAATGCCCAGGAGATCCCTACGGCGGCCTGGTTGGTCGGTCATACGGAAGTATGCCGAATCTTCGCCCTAAAATCCGGTTGTTTCCGTATGCGGTTATTCTGGCGCAATGCGCTCTTAGCGCGCCTGGTGACTACGGCGTCGCCTCGCCGGTCTGACATCCAGCAAGGTAAAAGAACTCAGTAGACACGAAAAAGGCGGCTGCTCATGCAACCGATGTATCTGTTCTCGGGGATGAACTGCTTTACGCCAGGCCTATCCTCTGATCCCATCCATGACGCCGCGCAGGCATCGCGCAAATGTGAGGCCGCCGGTTCATTGTTGCTGAAGCACCGAATTCCCGGTAAGGCGGGAATTCGGGAGGGCGAAGGCGACGGCGATGATCCAGATGAAGCCGGGAAAGCGCGTGAGCGGGATGAGGAACAGCAGCTTCGGGCTGATGAGGTGGAAAATGCTGAGTACGCCGCAGGCGGCGAGGAAGAGGCCGAGAATCATGGTCCATCTTGGGATCAGCTTTTTCAGTCCTGCAGAGACAGAGACGCCGGCCATGAGCAGTCCCATGGGAATGGAAAAACCGGGACCGCCGAACGCATACGACAAGTAGTTGAGCGCCAGGACAGACGAAGGAGTCTGTGCGATGACGGGGCGGATCAGCGTCCACGTGGCGAAGGATGCTGCCATCGCGTTGAAGACGCAGAGGAATCCGCCAAAGAGCGCGATCCACGGGCCCGCGGCGCGCACCCCGAGGAAATGAAGGCGGCTGACGACGACGGCGGTGAAGAGGCCGAGGCATACGGTTGCGCCCGTCTGGAGAAAGATGCAGGCGAGCACGCGCGTGCTTTGCGTCTGGAAGAACGATGTAATGACGGCCGGCGACTCCCACGGGCCTGGCCAGTAAGGCATGCCACCAAACATCGTGACGGGGAAGAGTCCGGCAATGAAGAGCACGGTATACAGAATTGCCAGGAGCCACAGCGATGGACCTGTGTGCTTGACGGTCGCGATTGCGGCGGTTTGTGGACTTATTGAAGTCATACGGAACTCCCTGGTTGTGGGTTACGAATGAGCGGGACGGCGGAGCGCGAGCGGTTGCGATCGACAGAGCGGATCCAGAGCTCGAATACGAGCATGTTGATGGAGAAGCCAATCCAGAAGGCAATGCCGAAGAACTGCTGCGGGACGAGGTGCGTCAGGAGAGCGGTCGCGAAGAAGACGCCCATCACGGGGCGGGTGGTGGCGATGCCAAGGAGGATGGCGATGGCGCGCAGCTGCCAGTGGCGTTCAAGTGCGATGTCGCGATGTCGGTGAAAGTTCCAGGCGCGGGTGAGCGAGAACAGAAAGAGCGAATCGAAGAGTAGGACTGCGGAGCGCTCAGTCCAGCCGCCGACGGAGAACGCGCTCATGACGTAAGCGGTGAAGCCCACGATTGCGCCGAGGGGATAGAAGATGCGCCAGATCCAGGAGGGTTGAGAAAGCGGCCGAAAGACGATGACGGGGACGAGCAACACGAAGAGCAAGGCAGGCAGGATGTGCGCGAGCGTGAGGACTGCGTGCGAGGCGAAGACGTTGTCGAGCGCGGCGAGTTGGGGCGGAGCGTTGGACGCAGGTCCGGAGACGAGGGCATAGATGCGGCGGAGCACGACAGCAACGGAGATCACGATGCAGATCCAGAAGCCGAGGCGGAGCCAGAGAGGGGATCTTGTTGTGTCTTGCCGTATCGCGTCTGGGAACGGACTGGGCATGTTGACCGGGAACCTCCGGCGCCAACAAGAGAGAGCATAATATTGGTTTGACATATTGTCAAATGAAATAAGCGTGGCTAGGATTACAGCTGTGGAAGGCAACGGAACCTCTTCATGCAAACGCCCTTACGAGCTGGGAAAACGGCTCGAGCAGATGGGGCGCACCAAGGCAACTGTGCTGGCTGCGGCGCGAGCGCAGCTCGAGACCGGAGGGATACGCGAGTTTTCGATGGAGTCGCTGGCGAAGGCAAGTGGAGTGACGCGGCAGACCATCCACAACCTGTTCGGCACGCGGTCGGCATTGCTGGAGGCGCTGTTCGACAAGATCGCGACTGATGCGGGGATGGAGCGGATGCGCGAGGTGATGACGACGAGCGATCCGAAGCTGATGCTTGAGCGCTTCATCGGCGTGTTCTCCAATTTCTGGGCGAAGGATCGGATGCTGCTGAAGCGGATTCACGGGATTGCGGCGGTCGATCCGGAGTTTGGCCGGGCGGTGCAGGCGAGGAATCAGCGAAGGCAGATGGCTGCAACGCGAGTCATGGAGCGGCTGCCGGCGCGCGAGAAGAATGAACAGGGCGGAGCAGCGCGCGTGGGATCGCTGGTGGCGCTGACGTCGTTTGAGTTTTTCGATGCGCTGGCGGAGTCGCTAGGAAGCGCTGAGGCTGTGCGGGAGCAGCTTCCGGGACTGATTCGACGCGCGATGGGAGTCGAAGGATGAGCATTACTGGGCTACTACGATAGAGCCCGCCGCTGGCAGGAGCCATGAGCAAAAGACATAGTCCGCGATTCGCGTGATGCGATCGCCAGCGAATTCGAGGCCAACAATCGAATGCGGCTTCCACACTTCTCCGTCGCGGCGCAAGTCAATGATGACCGCATCTCCATCCACTTCTCCCAGGCGCATCACCCACTCGTCTGCGCGGCGCTCGTATTCGGTGAAGTAAGGTGAATCGGCCAACCGGCCTGCGAACCCGTCGGCTACCAGGAGACGAGCATCAGCGGTGGTCAATTCGCGCACGCCATCCCAGTCGCGCCGGTTGAATCGCTCAACATAAAGCTGGAGTAATTTGGATATCTCGGGCGACAGACCCGTGCCATCTCATCGTTGGCCAGCAAACCTGGCAGGAATCTCAAAACTTAAATTCGTCGTGGTCGTTGGCCTGCGGATGTGGGAATCGCGGAGCGATTTCGCGATGGTGGCCGTGGCGATCACCGGTCCATTGCCGGGGATCGCCATCAGGCGCCGGAATGATTCCAGTTCGCTGGCGATGCGTTCGATTCGCTGGTTGCATTCCTCGATCTGTTGATGGAGGTACTGAATGTCTGTCTGCAGTTGTCTCAGAAGTCCTCGCAAGGCACCGGATAGCTTGTTCTCCGCATCTTCCAGAATGCCGGGCAGAGAAGCTTCAAGATACTTGCGTCCCTTGCGCAGGGTGATGCCACGCTCGAGCAACAATCCGCGAATCTGGTGGATCCCTGCGGTGCGGCGCTTCACCCACCGTTCGCGGACGCGGTGCAGCGACTGCAGGTCAAGCTGGTCATCGCTTTTGATCGGTACAAAGCGCATCGTGGGACGGGTTACAGCCTCGGCATCGGCATCGATGGAGTCGTTCTTGTTCGTCTTCACGTACGGCTTCACATACTGGGCCGGCATCAGGCGCACGTCATGCCCCTGTTCCCGCAGAGCACGGCCGAGAAAATGAGAGCCTCCGTAGGCCTCCATGCGATCAGGCATGCGCGAAGGTTCGAGGTGAAGCGCAGCAGCTGCGTTCGCGAGCACTTCTTGCAAACCACGACTCACCCCGTGCGTTCAGACCTACAAGGTGAAAGACTGTCTTCCCCAGATCGATACCGATGGTGCAAATCTTCATGGAACACCTCCTGTACTCACCTCTACGCCCTCGAGGGGCTTAGGCGGCGGACCATGCCATTAGTTTCGGGAACCGGGTCGAAGGTTCCGGTTTGCCGACAAACCACTAGCTTTCGAATTGGCTACACTACAAGTGTTATCATGTGCGACCTGAGAGTAGCGCAGCATCGATTTCCTGAATTCCGTTCAGGGAACGGAGCCGCTCTTCACGCGATTCCCAGTACCTGGTTCAGAAATCCCACCACATACTTCCATATAAGGTAATAGAGCACCATTGCGGCGAGGAACCAGAGCCCGACGAGCAGGTAAGGGACGCTGATGACCTGGAACCAGGTGACACCATGCGCGCCGATCGCCAAGAATCCGCCATATACCGCGGAGAATGCTCCGATCGAAATTAAAATCACCGGCAACAAAGCTCCATGAAGACCGATGGGGAAATGGTGGTGTGGCCGGGACCATACATAGAGCATGTTCCAGAGGCCGAAGGCATTCGGTACGAGCGCCATCGGGAAAATGATGACGCGTTCCAAGGGGATGGGAACGTGTAAGACCAGCCGCGTTACGACAAACACAGTGAGTGCAACCAGCAATGCCAGACTAGGCACGGCAATGCCAGCCATGTAAGCGCGAAGATAAGGGTGAGTGTTCATGATGTCCTCCGATTGCCGGTGCCTCCGATCACAAGTGATAAAGAAGCACCGGGAGTGCTCCCGGGAAAAATACAAACAATGCAGCCACTGCAGCTAGCAGAGCCCAGTCAAACCATGGAACTTTTGCAGGCCTCGCTTCGAGGCGCTTCTGCATCGACGGCCAGAGATCGCGTCGCAGTTCTGCGTCGATCTGGCCGGTGATCGGTGGCATCGTCTTCCTAAGCAGCTGCTCGATGCGTTTCCGGTCCTGTTCGTAGTTTTGTTCCTTCATGGTTCGACTCCTTGGCGTTTCAATTCTTTCCTCATCAAGCGAAGGGCGCGGAAGACGCGCAGTTTGACCGCTCCCTTAGAAATGCCCAGCGCCTCAGCGATCTCCTTATATGGTTGCTCTTCGACGAGCGCCAGTGTGGCCGCGACTTGCAGTTTCGGCGGAAGCCGGCGGAATGCACGCGCCGTTTTGCGGCGAAGCTCCTTGGAGATGCCTGGGTCCGGCAACGCCGGTGACGGCAGATCTTCGGGAAGGTCGATTTCCGGTCGCACGGTTTTCAGGTGATCGAGCGCGGCGTTGGTGGCGATTCGTCGCGCCCATGGCTCGAAGTTTCGCGAAGGGTCGAAGCGGGCGTGGGTGCGATAGATGCGCCAGAATGTTTCGACGGTGAGGTCTTCGGCAGCGGCGGTATCGCGGACGATGCGAACGATCCAGCCGTAGACGTCGCGCTGATGCCTGCGAAAGAGCAACTCGAAGGCGTCGAGGTCGCCGTGACTAAACTGCCGCAGTACGTCGGATGGCTGTTCCAGCACTTGCATTTTCTCCCCTTCTGTATACGCTTACGGCGAGAAGGAGACGAAGGTTACTGGAATTGTTACTGTGCCTCAAAAGCACTGACTGTCAGCTAATCAGAGATGAAGACCGGCCTTAGCCATTGTGCTCGTATCGCGGGCGCTAGTCGGGAAATTGACTCCTCTATGACTAACCTTGGGTGACGCATTTCCGGGTGGCCGACCAACCGCCCGTTGGAAGCGGATTGTGCGTTCGGGGCT
>Ga0126381_100011293_pt1 | contig 10089 bp, 12 predicted proteins | sample PanSoiMetPlot_28_FD_96465 | JGI IMG/M metagenome (GOLD analysis project Ga0126381, IMG submission 96465) | Tropical forest soil microbial communities from Panama - MetaG Plot_28 | ecosystem: Environmental > Terrestrial > Soil > Tropical forest > Bulk soil | place: Panama | collected 2016-02-17 | reverse complement strand
CGCGCTCTTTGTACCACTGGCTCATGTACAGATTTCTCCCGTCAAAGCTGAGGTACGATCCGGTCAACTCTGGACACGCGAACATTTTTGAAAAGCCATCCTTAGTTGTGTAGCGATAAATGTAACGATCATCGTCATCACCTTCGCCAATGGTAAAACGAAATTCGCCATTTAGCGCAACGGCAGCCCACGGAATGCCAGGCGCTTCTTGCTGTCTCAACACAGTCCCCTTCTCCGGATCGATGGCATAGATTCGGCGAAGATCGCGTGAACCCATCCACAACATTTTGTTCCGACTATCCCATGCCAGCGCCTGCGGCGTCGTCGCGGGCGAAGCAAGCCGGCGTTTCTCGGTGATTTGCGCCTTGCTCATCTCTCAAACTCGTCTTTGTGAACGAAGGTTCGTTTGATTTCCAAGTCGTGCAAGAACGTGATGGAATTGAAAACTTTCACGAATTGGAGCCGCGTATTAAGTGGTTCTTCCATTAACACCCGGCTTCAGGCGGGTGCAACTAACGGAGCAAAGTCGAAGCAGCTTCAACAGCTCTTCCTGCAAGGTGCAAAACTGTTGAAACAGTTCTTATGTACATCGCTGCATGCACCGCCTTGAGCCCGGTGTTGCCTGTTTCACTGGTCAAAATGCTTGATCCCGAATTTATAATTTGTCAGACTCGTTACGGACGAGGCTTATGAAAATACGAATTCTCTTGTTAGGCCTTTTTGCGCAATGCGTCTGCTTTGGTTCCGGCGTGGCTAACGCCTCCGCTGCTTCGGGAATCATTACGTTCCAGGAAAGCAGCGACGCGTCGCCGTCGAACAGTCAGCAGCTAATTGGTCATTGGCGAAAAACAACCATCGGCTACACGGGCCCGATAGACGAGCATCTTGTCCTTCATGGTAATGGCACCGTGGAGAACTGGACCGTAACAGCGTACGACAGTAGAGAGCCAGTCACAGGCCATTGGACCGCTGAAGGCAAAACGCTGACGCTATCGTTCGGCGGCAATGATCGGTCCAGCCCGTTCACGTTTTACCAGGGCCAACTCGTATTTCCCAACATTCCGAATCGACGAGGGTTTTGGGAAAAGATCGAGTAGCCGAAATGAGAGCGACGACAATTCTTTATATCGGCGCGTTGTCTTTTGTGGCGGCGTCAATTGCTACGTCACTCGCCGGCAATGATAAAAGTATCACGGCGGCTCAAGTCAACGGCATCTGGAAAACCAAAGGCGGCGAATTCAGGATCTGGGCGCTCGGTAAACAACGTCTCCGAGTGGAATTTTCCGGCGTTTACGAATACAAATCGCCCCAGGGTCTAACTGCGAACGAGGGCGAAGGCAGCGGCGTCGCAACGATCGAAGGCGACACTGCCATTTTCAAACCTGAGGGCGCAGAAGAGGAATGCCAGATCACGCTAAAATTCACCGGCGGCAAACTATTCGTCACGCAAACCGGGATTTGCGGATTCGGGCATAACGTAAGCGCCGAAGGCACTTACAAAAAGACTTCGTCCAGGAAGCCGAAGTTCGGATCGGATTGACTTTGGTCGAGCCGCTCGCGGCATTGATGTAGGGTGCGCTGTCCTCAGCGCATCCTCTTCGGTCGATGCATTTTCCAGACAGCGGACACGACAGCGGCATTTCTCGGTGACTGATGTTTTCCATGATCAGCATCGGCTTTAATGTTGAGGTTATGCAGCGTTGTGCCTGGGCGACTACTGAACCCGCCATTACCTACCACGATCAGGAATGGGGCGTTCCTGTACACAACGACCGAGTGCTCTTCGAGTTCTTAATTCTGGAAGGCGCACAGGCAGGGCTGAGTTGGAACACAATTTTGAAGAAGCGCGAGAACTATCGAAAGGCACTCGATGGATTTCGACCGGAAAAGATCGCTCATTATGGCAAGCGAGATGTTCACCGATTGCTACGCAACGATGGGATTGTGCGGAACCGATTGAAAATCGCAGCTACAATCGAAAACGCGAAAAGGTTCTTCGACGTCGCAAAAGAATTCGGAACTCTCGACGCGTATCTCTGGACCTTCGTTGGCGGCAAGCCGATTCAGAATTGTCGGCGCACCCTGGCTGATGTACCAGCGCGTACCTCAGAATCGGACGCCATGAGCCGCGATCTGTTGCGGCGCGGATTCAAATTCGTCGGTTCGACGATTTGCTACGCGTTCATGCAAGCGACAGGCATGGTCAACGATCATCTCGTCACATGTCCACGATACGCCGAGCTTGGTGGAGCGAATCGCCCTCGCAAAAAACGCTAACTATTGAGAGAGCGAGCGACGTATCGCGCGACAGAAAAATTCGTGGCTCAGAGGTTCCCGGCATGGTTGTTCCGGTCATCCAGTTGGGCCTAGAAAATAGCTGCGTTAAAGACCATATTGCCAGATCCTCATGGCTAAACCTCCCGCAGCGCGCCCGGGCATACGGCACCTGACAAGTGCTCTCATTGCCTGCACGATTGTAATTGCGATCCTGTGCGCCGGCAGAATGCTGGCAATTCGCCTGGAGCGAAAGACAGTTCATTCGATTGCTCCGAAGGATTTTTTTATAAAAAATCAGGGCCTTGCTTTCGAGCGCGCTGCAGCGCGCACACCAGACATCTTGCTGCTGTACGGCAGCTCAGAATTGATTGATCCGATCCCAAACAGAGCTTCTGATTTTTTTGCCAGCGCACCGACTGGGTTTGAGGTGTGTCCTGTAGGCAAAGCCGGCGTAACGTCGTTGATCATTTTGCAGAAGCTCGGAGCACTCGGAGCCGAGCTGCGCGGCCGCAAGGTAGCAATCTCATTGTCGGCAAGCGCGTTTTTAACATCTGCTGTCAGGCCAGATTACTACGCGGGAAACTTCTCGCCAATGGCAGCCAGCAACATTCTTTTCGGCAACGCCATCGACTTTGATCTTAAGGCTGCGATCGCGAAGCGAATGCTGTTGTTCCCCGATACATTGGCAGAAGATGGTCTGGTTGAGCTTGCCGCCAAGTCCTTTGCTTCGGGTCGACTATCCGATCGTCTTGTTCTGATGGCTGTTTGGCCGTTAGGGAAGTTGCAAAATGCTATGCTCGATCTGCAAGATCACTTTGAAGCGCTTGTCTACATCCTGGCTGGAGGAAGGCGGATTCCGGATTGGTTGCGGCCGGACCATTCACACGGTCTGCGCTCATCCCGCTCAAAGGATCCAAAACGCGAATCATTGCATCCCATCACGCCGGCGAGAGACGCAGCGTTTCGGTCGCGCGTCGCTTCCGCAACCGAATGGACCGACTTGGAGCTTTTGTTTCGCACTCTCACGGAGCTTAAAGCCGACCCACTGATCCTAAGCATGCCGATCGATGCGTATGCCGCCACAGGAATTTCGCGATCGGCGCGCGAAGTCTATTACGAACGAATGAGGGAACTCGCCGAGAAATATGGTTTCCCGCTGGTTGAGTTTGAGCAGCGCGATGCCGATCCTGGTTTCTTAATTGCTCATCGTGAACATCCCACCCCGCGAGGTTGGATGATTTACAACCGAGCGCTCGACGATTTTTTTCGGAAGGGGAAATGACGAACGCTAAAGACAAGATCGAACCAAGCGCGGTTGAAGATCACAGCGGCATCCTGACCATTCGCGGAGGAGGCGCACGACGCGACTGGAACGGCATTCATTACAAGCAGGGCATGTCACGCAAGAACGTAGGAACAACAAGCCTGTCAGCGAACATAGCAACAATTCCACCGGGTGGTGTGGCATATGCCCATATTCACGTCGACTTTGAAGTGATCCTGTACATCATCGATGGGAAAGTTCGCCATGAATTCGGGCCGGGCCTGAAACAGGTGATCGAAAATGAGGCCGGCGATTTCATCTACATCAAGCCCGGCGTCCCGCATGAAGTCTTCAACATGAGCGACACCGAACCGGTTGTCGCGTTTGTAGCGCGCTCATCTGCCGATGAGTGGGACAACATCATTCCTTACGAGCGAAAACCGAATCGCTAAGGAAAGCAGAGAAGCAGGAAAACGAAGATACTTTATATTCGGTGTTCCGCGTTGGGTGTTGAGCGTTCGGCGTTTGCTTTTACCCTAGCCCCATGCCGAAGCATCTCGTCATCAGCACCAGCCATAATCCCGACAGCAACAGCCGACGCATGGGACAGAAAGCGTTCGCGCATCTTCAAAACCAGAAGATCGATTGTGATTGGATCGACATTCGCGAGATGGATCTGCCGCTCTGCGATGCCGATCAATGCTACGTCAGGCCAGGCTCGAAGAAACTCAGTGCTACTATTGCGGGCGCCGACGGCATAATCATCGCGGCGCCTGTCTATAATTACGATGTTGCCGCGTCGACCAAAAACATGATCGAGCTAACCGGTAGCGCTTGGGAAGACAAGATCGTCGGCTTTCTTTGCGCCGCTGGCGGGATGGGCAGTTATATGTCCGTGATGGCGTACGCAAACAGTCTAATGCTGGACTTTCGTTGCGTAATTATTCCCCGGTTCGTGTTCGCGACCAGCGAAGCTTTCAACGGCGACAACATCACCGACAAAAAAGTCGTCCGGCGCATCGAAACTCTGGTAGACGAACTGGTACGATTTACCAAAGCGCTGCGGAGTTAGATTTCGCTTCAGCTTCCAATTGACAGGAAAAATCTCATCCTATCCAGCTCCGCCTCTAGCTCAGGCTTGAAGGAACGATCGTGCGGCGCTCGCGATCCGACGTAGCCAAACTCGGACTTAAGTCTTCCCTTCTCGACAGAGAGATTCGCCCAACCAACGACGCGATCACGCCAAAGCAACGGCATTGCATAATAGCCAAGCTTGCGTTTAGGCGCAGGCGTATAAGCCTCAAAACGGTACACCCATCCCCACAGTAATTCGAAACGATCGCGGTCCCACACAACGGGATCGAAGGGAGTCAGAAAACGCACCGTGGCCGGCGACTCAAAAGACGCCACATCCTCTTCTGCTGGCCAATACCAATCGACACCATCAACCAGCGCGTACGAGAGCCTTTTTTTTGCCCGTTGCAACGCATTCTGTAATTCGCTTTGCCACTGCGGCACAGCAAAACGGAGCCGGCGCACAAGATCAGAGAGACGTGAACCAGGCAACGGTGCGTAGATTTGCACAGCGACGTCCACAAGCGCATCAATCCGCGCAAGGCGTTCCGCTGTGTCGGCAGGCTCAGCCCCGTTTAGCTGCGCAGCGTAAATGCGCACGCCACTCTCCCGCTGTACTACGCGCAGCATCCCGCGGTAATGCATGGCTGCCAGCAAATGCGTCGTCGCATTGGAAGAGCCGCCCCAATAGTTTGTAACCTTGCCGTGCGAGAAATAATTATCTGCTTCGCGAGGATGCACTACACCGCGTTGCCGTACAAACTCCAGCAAAAGCCGAGCCCGCTTTTCGCGCGCGGCAGGCCATGGTCCAGAGCCTTCAGCGGGAACGCCCGCGATCGCGCGCGGATGCATCAGCGCCTGTACGCGTCTTGTGACAAAACCGTATACGACAAAGAAATCCTCTTCGATTCCGAGCTTTGGGTACAGCCGTTCGAGATCGCCGGCACGGTAACCTTTAACGCGATGACGCAGTATCAAATCCTGAGCGCGAGCGGGTGCACGGATTGGATCAGCCTGAACAAAGCCGAGTCGGTCGAGAGCGCGGTTCAGTGTCGTGGGCTTGAAAAGACTGCGGGCGACCGCAAAGCGGCGCAGATCATCCAGTGTAATCAACATGATTTAAGCTTCGCTAAGATCTTTGCCCGGCCGGGGCGAGCGCGGTAGATGCGCGATATATCACAGCTCGAGAATATCGGCAGATTCAGCAAAGCCGCATCGGCGATAAAGGGATCTGCTTCCAGGAGTCGCCCAGAGAATAATCGCGTCGGTTCCGTGAGCGCGACACCATGACAACGCCTTGTCCAGCAACCTTTTCCCAAATCCCTGGCTTCGCATGTCCGGGACAACATAAAAGTTCGTTACGTAAGCATGAAGCTCCGGCTCGTCCCCAACTGGATTAGGAAGTTTCTCAAACAACTGTACGCAAACATGTCCGAGCAACTGCTTGCCGTTATCGAGAACCCAACAGCGCCACGCACGCGAGTGGGAGCGAAGTCGTTTCTTCATCCAGGATTCACATCTGCGCACAAATCGCGACTTGGTTTCCGTTGCCGATCCGGCTTCAGCGCGAAATTGATAACGCAACTCTGCCAGCGCGCGAGAATCAGTTGACCTTGCGATGCGAATCCGGGTCCGGACCATCGCGCGATCGTACATGATTCACCGCTTGCTGCCACTCGTTTGCGAATGACTAGCCGAATTCAAAAACTGTATGTTTAGAACACCGCAGATCGCAGCCCTTGCGCAGCACACCGGTGTTTGCTTGTCGCTGCATCAGGCGGTTGTCAGGATCGCAAGATGAAGCATTTTCTCGTCGCGTTTCTCCTGCCAATGACATTAACAGCTCAAAATATGCAGCAGTTGACAGAGCAACTCGGGAAAACGGTTTTGTATGGAAACGTGGCGCTTTCGCCCGACGGCACACATGTAGCGTGGGTGCAATCCACCGCCGCAAAAACATCGAAACAGGTATACATCAGCGAAGTTTCAGGAAACGCGCCGGCCAAATTGGTTGAGCTTCCAATAACCGGCGAGAGGACTGATTTCGATCCCGCGTGGTCTCCGGATTCGAAAACGCTGACATTTTTCTCCAGTGCCAGAGAAAGAGAGCAGCGGCAACTCTGGACCGTGAGCGCCAACGGTTCGGAAGCCAGAAAAATCACGAATCTAAACGGATACGCGGCACGACCGCGTTGGTCGCACGACGGGAAGCAGGTTGCTTTTCTGTATATCGAAGGCGCGGGCGGCGGCGGTCCATTGATGGCCGCTCCTGTGACAACCGGCGTGATCGACACTGCCATTCATAATCAGCGCGTTGCTGTTCTCGATATCGCCAGCGGTCAGCTGCGGCAGCTGTCACCGCCAGATCTTCACATTTACGATTTCGATTGGTCGCCTAACGATAAGAAGTTCGTCGCAACGGGAGCCGCCGGCCCGGGCGACAACAATTGGTGGATCGCGCAGATTTATACAATCGATGTCGCCAAAGGGAACGCCGCATCAATCTACAAACCTTCTCTTGAAATCGCTGTTCCTCGTTGGTCGCCCGACGGCAAATCGATCGCATTCATCCAAGGCCTGATGAGCGACGAAGGATTTTATGGCGGTGACCTGTTCACGATGACGGCTGACGGTGGCGACGTTCTGAATCGCACTCAGAACCGAAAAGCATCGGTAAATTCCTTCTTCTGGCAGGCGCCGGATCGGATTCTTCTGGTTGAGTACGTCGGCGGAGGCAGCGCTGTTTCCGAGTTGAGTTCAACCGACAATTCGACCCGAGCGATCTGGAGAGGCCCGGAGGGGATTCATGCGTTTGGCAATTTCCCTGACTTCGCGCTATCGAGGGATGGCAAGGTCGCCGCGGTAGAACTTAGCAGTTACAACTCGCCACCCGAAGTCTTTGTAGGTCCACTCGGCAAATGGCGGCAACTGACGAACAACAACGCCGGGTTGCAGGCCAAATGGGGCAAAGCGGAAAGCATTGAGTGGACGAACGAAGGATTCAACATTCAGGGCTGGCTAGTGCCACCGGTGAACACTGAGGCCAGCAAAAAGTATCCGATGGTCATGCTTATTCACGGAGGACCCTCCAGCGTGACGACATCAGAGTGGCCGGCATCATTTGGAATGGCACGCGCGATTATCGCTGCCCTTTCCACGCGTGGTTATTACGTGTTGCTTCCCAATCCACGTGGAAGTTACGGGCAGGGTGAGGATTTCACCCGCGGAAACGTCAAAGATTTCGGAGGCGGCGATCTGCGCGATGATCTCGCCGGAGTCGACGCAGCGATAAAAAAATATCCAATCGATCCCGATCGTCTAGGCGTCACAGGCTGGAGCTACGGCGGGTTCATGACCATGTGGACGGTTACTCAGACGAATCGTTTTCGCGCTGCTGTCGCAGGTGCTGGCATAGCGAATTGGCAAAGTTACTATGGCCAGAACTTGATTGGTCAATGGATGATTCCGTTCTTTGGCGCCTCTGTTTACGACGATCCGGCAGTTTATGAGAAAAGCTCACCTATTCGCTTTATTAAAAATGTGAAGACCCCCACTCTTATCGTCGTCGGTGAGCACGATGCCGAATGCCCTGCCTCGCAGTCTTACGAATTTTGGCACGCACTAAAGACGTTAGGCGTACCTACAAAGCTAATCGTGTATGCCGGCGAAGGCCATATGTTCATCGACCCGAAGCACCAAACCGACCGCCTGGAGCAAACCGTTGCGTGGTTCGACAAATATTTGAAATAATTAAAATCCCACTGGCGATGTTAAAAACGGAATCGGGTTTTATTTTCCGATCAGAATTAAAATGCCTGCTGCCAGTGCGATAAGATAAAGTAGGAAGATCGCTGGACCCAGATTCAAGCCGAATACTGATAGACCATCCACAATTAAGTACACGCCGAGCAAAAGCATGCCGATATTTTTGGTGATTTTCATAATCCCGATCTTGTAGATTGTTTCATCAGATGACAATTGTTGACTCCTGGGCATCAAATCGCTGGTTTGAGACATGAAATTTAAGTTCCTCCTGAGTACGGCAGCAGTCATCGCGGCAGTTTTGATTTCAGCGGATGTCGGTGAGGGTGGACGCTCCCGATCGCTGGATGAAGACGCTGCTCTCGCGCTGCTCCAACGCACCCTTAAACACGACCATGTCTATGAAAAGCGGATATCATTGGATTGCGTCGAGTACGGCACCGAGGAGACGACGAACGCTTATTTTGAATTCGTCCTCCGCGAAATCCACAATGCCAAATGCGGCGGCGATCCTGAAACGAGTCCTGTGATTGATCGTTACCGCGTCTATCGTCGCTCCGGCAAAATCGAGCAATGGGAGGCAGCTGGAGACGAATGGCATGCGTATAAGGGCGCGCAAACCAAATAGCCTCCGTACGCAGATCGCGCTCGCTGAAGCGAGCGCGATCATGATTCCTGCAGATGGTAACGGCGGCGACCGCCGTTTGTGAAGTCAATGGGTTTAGGCCCCTGCCTTTTCTGTCTTATCGCACTCTGCTTTGAACTTCGCGAATTGCTCCGGAGTAAGGATGCCTTTGACATCCTTCATTAACTTGGCCTCCGTTGCTTCCGTGCACCCCGCTTTGCGGTGTTCGGTCATCGCCGCTTCCATCTTAGTTTTCTGTTCTGGGGTCAGGTTGAGACTGGCAAAGGAGGCCGTGCAGGCCATCTTCCCTTCGTTTCCAGCCTTCTTCGCGCAATCGCCATGTTCGCCCGCGAACATTGTTCCCGCCGCGAATGCGCCCGCCGCCACTAGCGCAATGAGTTTCGTCATAGTGGAAGCTGAGACACCCTCGGCGCGATCACCGTTCAATTTTGAAAAGGTTGGCATGTTCCCGCTGGTCGAGTATCACTCAGCACTTTGAAAATCGAAGGTAGCGAAGAAATTTTTCCGCTCAATCACCCATTCCGGATCTCACGCGGCAGCCGCATTGACGCGTGTGTAGTAACAGTCAGTATCAGTGATGGACAATACACTGGACGCGGCGAAGGCGTCCCGATCGCCCGGTACAATCAAAGCGCCGAATCCGTTTTGGCGCAGATCGACTCCACAGCGAAAGTTCCCACTTTGGATCGCGATAAGTTGTTGGATTTGCTCCCAGCCGGCGCGGCCCGCAATGCCGTGGATTGCGCCCTGTGGGATTTGGAAGCGAAACGCTGCGGCAAACGCGCGTGGGAACTGGCGAACATAGAGATTGCCGATCGAGTCGAGACATCATTCACAATCAGTCTCGACGCGCCGGCGAGAATGGCGGATGCCGCCGCGGCAGTTATCCACCTGCCGATCCTCAAGTTGAAACTTTGTGGCGACGATCGCGATATTGCGCGTGTGGAATCTGTGCGCGCAGCAACGCCAAACGCGCGTCTGCTCATCGATGCCAACGAATCGTGGTCGCCTCTTCATTATCGAAACACCGTCCCAGCGTTGACCGAACTTGGAGTCGAGCTGATTG
>Ga0126381_100011291_pt1 | contig 10090 bp, 9 predicted proteins | sample PanSoiMetPlot_28_FD_96465 | JGI IMG/M metagenome (GOLD analysis project Ga0126381, IMG submission 96465) | Tropical forest soil microbial communities from Panama - MetaG Plot_28 | ecosystem: Environmental > Terrestrial > Soil > Tropical forest > Bulk soil | place: Panama | collected 2016-02-17 | reverse complement strand
TCTACGCGCGCGATGACAAGCACAAGGAAGTGCTTCTCAAGAAAGAGTTCCATGCCAACGCAAAGGTCGAGGTGTCCCGCTTCAAGGGCCTCGGCGAGATGATGGCGGCGCAACTCAAGGAAACCACCATGGACCCCGGCAAACGTACGCTGTTGCGCGTGGTTCTCGTGGACAAGGAGTTGAAGCCGACTGCGCGCAGCGTCGAACGCCTGATGGGTACGAAAGCCGAGGCGCGCTTCGAGTTCATCCAGGAGAAGGCCGAATTCGCGAGCGCGGATTTGCTCGACGTCTGATCGCCGCGATCTGGCTCCAGAATTTTTCAACAGCACCGCCTCCGGACGGACACCGGTAGCGCCGACCAACAGCGCCACCTGACCGGTCATTGCGCTCACCGCAGATGCGATGGCGGGCTCACGCGAGCAAGACGCCGGCGGCAGGCTGCGATGAGTGGCTCGGGAGTGCCCGCGCGCGTGGCTAAATGCCGCTTTTGCCGATTGGTCGCGTATGATTTCCGGCGACTATTGATTCAGATCAATAAGAAAATGAGCCTGGCCGCTAAAAGGTAGTATTATCGTTTTCGCCAGCAGGTGTTGCCTGTCGATAACCTCTCAGGATCGGATCAATGTCGAGCATGCCAAACTCGACTGATAGTGCAGCGCACAAACGGCGGATGGAAGTCTACGCTTTCCTGCTGGTCACCGCGCTCGTAATGCCGGCCATCGCGGTCGCCACGGTTGGCACCTGGGGTCTGACAGTTTGGATCTATCAGGCCATTAATGGCCCGCCCGGCCCTCCCAAGAAGTGAGGAGGGCCGTGGTCGATACACCGTTCACGCGCAACGTTGACCGCCGCAAGTTCATCAATGGTCGTTGGACAACGGCCAACGTTTCCGAACACCCCGTGGAAATCGCGAGCATCCTCGTCCAGGCGCGGCCGGAGCAGCTCAATGCCGTTGCACGCGCAATCGAAATGCTGCCCGGCGCCCAAATCTACAATCGCGATCAGCGCGGCAAACTCGTTGTCGTTGTCGAGGCCACGGATGTCGGATCCATTGGCGAGACACTCAACGCTATGTCGTCGATGCCCGGTGTGCTGAGCGCCTCGCTGGTGTTCCAGGGCACAGATGACGGCTGAACCAATAAATAGGAGACCGGCGATGACAAAGAACAAAGGAATGGACCGCCGCCAATTCCTCAAGCTGGAAGCCGCCACCATGGCAGCGGCTGCTGGAGGACTGCCGACTCCCACCGCCGCACAGAATCTGATTACCGACAGATCATTCACCGAATTGAAGTGGAACAAGGCGCCCTGTCGCTTCTGCGGCACCGGTTGCGGCGTCATGGTCGCGACCAAAGACGGCCGGGTCGTCGCGACACATGGCGACACGAAGTCCGAGGTCAATCGCGGCCTGAACTGCGTCAAGGGATATTTTCTATCCAAGATCATGTACGGCCACGATCGGCTCACGCGGCCACTGCTGCGAAAGAAAAATGGCAAGTACGACAAGAACGGCGAATTCACCCCAGTTTCCTGGGAGGAGGCCTTCGATGTGATGGCCCAGCAGTTCAAGAGCGCCCTCGCAAAAGGTGGGCCGAGCCGCGTCGGTATGTTTGGATCTGGCCAATGGACGATATGGGAAGGCTATGCCGCCAATAAGCTGTTCAAGGCAGGCTTTCGATCAAACAATATCGATCCGAATGCACGCCATTGCATGGCCTCAGCGGTCATGGGCTTCATGCGAACCTTCGGCATGGACGAGCCGATGGGCTGCTACGACGACTTCGAGACCACGGATGCCTTCGTTCTGTGGGGCTCCAACATGGCCGAGATGCACCCGATCCTTTGGAGCCGGGTCACCGATCGTCGGCTCAGCGCGCCGCACGTTCGTGTTGCGGTGCTTTCGACATTTGAGCACCGCTCGTTCGATCTTGCCGACATCCAGATGGTATTCACGCCGCAGACCGATCTCGCAATCCTCAACGCTATCGCGAACCACATCATTTCGACAAACCGCGTCAACAAGGACTTCGTCAACCAGCATACCGTTTTCAAGCGCGGCCAGGCCGACATTGGCTACGGGCTGCGGCCGGAGAATCCACTGGAGCAGAAGGCGACCGGCCGTTCGAAGGCCAACGAAGCGACCGACATTACGTTCGAGGAATACGCGAAGTTCGTTTCAGAATACACGCTGGAGAAAGCCGCGAGCTTGTCCGGTGTCCCGGTCAATCGCATTCGGGAACTCGCCGAACTCTACGCCGACCCGAAGACCAAGGTCGTCAGTCTCTGGACGATGGGCTTCAATCAGCACACACGCGGCGTGTGGTGCAACAATCTGGTCTACAACATCCATCTGTTGACCGGAAAGATTGCGGAGCCAGGCAACAGTCCGTTCTCGCTTACTGGCCAACCATCGGCCTGCGGCACGGCACGCGAGGTCGGCACATTCTCCCACCGACTGCCGGCCGACATGCTGGTGGCCAACAAGGAGCATCGCTACAAGGCGGAAAAGATATGGAAAGTGCCCGAGGGCACGATCGCGCCGCAGCCCGGATACCACGCTGTATTGCAAAACCGCATGCTGCGCGACGGCAAGCTCAACGCCTACTGGGTCCAGGTCAACAACAATCTCCAGGCCGCGGCGAACGTCAACGAAGAGGCGTACCCCGGTTATCGAAATCACGAGAACTTCATTGTCGTTTCCGAGGCCTACCCGACCGTAACGGCGCAGGCCGCGGACCTGGTCCTTCCGACTGCCATGTGGGTCGAAAAAGAAGGTGCTTACGGCAACGCCGAAAGGCGTACCCATTTCTGGCATCAGCTTGTGAACGCGCCTGGAGAAGCGCGCTCCGATCTCTGGCAGCTGATGGAATTTTCCAAACGCTTCAAGATCGAGGAGGTCTGGCCGGCGGAACTGATCGCCAAGAAACCGGAATACAAGGGCAAGACTCTCTTCGAGGTACTGTTCAAAAACGGCGAGGTCGACAAATTTCCTTTGTCCGATATGGCGCAAGACTTTGAAAATCAGGAATCAAAGTCGTTCGGCTTTTACGTGCAGAAAGGATTGTTTGAAGAGTACGCGGGCTTTGGCCGCGGTCACGGGCACGATCTTGCGCCCTTCGACACCTACCACGAAGTTCGGGGATTGCGGTGGCCCGTCGTCGACGGCAAGGAAACACGTTGGCGCTATCGCGAGGGCCTCGACCCCTACGTCAAGCCCGGCAAAGGCGTCGAGTTCTACGGCTTCCCCGACGGCAAGGCGCGCATTTTCGCCCTGCCTTATGAGCCAGCCGCTGAATCTCCCGACACGACCTATCCATACTGGCTCGTCACCGGGCGCGTGCTTGAGCATTGGCATTCCGGCTCGATGACGCGACGCGTTCCCGAGCTTTATCGCGCATTTCCCGATGCCGTCTGCTTTATGCATCCGGACGATGCCGCAGAGCTCAGCATTCGTCGCGGCGACGAAGTGAAGGTCGAGTCCCGGCGCGGCTCGATACGCACCAGGATCGAGACACGTGGACGGGATCGCATGCCGCGCGGCGTCGTATTCGTGCCGTGGTTCGACGAGAGCCAGTTGATCAATAAAGTGACGCTCGATGCCACCGATCCGATTTCACTTCAGACCGACTTCAAGAAATGTGCTGTTCGCATTGTTCGCGTTTAGGGGTCGGATAATGACACACCGTTTACGATTGCTTGTTGCGGCGGCCTTGGTGGCAGCTCTCTCGAGTGTGGTTATGGCGCAGACATTCTCGGCCTTGCGCGGACACACTCCGATCGACCAGGAAGGCCCTCCGCCCCCAATGACGCCGGAGCAGAATTCTTCAGTTCGCGAACCCCGCAATTATCCGGAGCAACCTCCGGTCATCCCGCATTCCACGGAGGGTTACGAGGTCAGCGTCAATGCCAACAAGTGCCTCTCATGTCACGCGCGAACGCGCGTGCGCGAATCCCAGGCGCCGATGATCAGCATCACGCATTTTTCCGATCGTGATGGACAGTTTTTGGCGTCGATTTCGCCCCGCCGTTACTTCTGCACCCAGTGTCACGTGCCGCAACACAACGTGCAAATTCCGGTCGACAACGATTTCGTCGACATCGACACTGTGCTGAAGGGAGCCGCGCCGGGGAGACCGCGATGACAACGACAGAGGTGCCGAAGCCGTCCTTTTGGAGCCGAGCACTCTCGTTTGCACGCGAAATCTGGGCTGTGTTGATTCGTCCCAGCTCCATTTTCAGCCTTGGATTTCTTGTGCTCGCCGGCTTCGTCGCCGGAGTGATCTTTTGGGGTGCATTCAATACCGCGCTCGAACTCACCAACACCGAGACATTCTGTATTTCCTGCCACGAAATGCGTTCGAATGTCGCCGAGGAACTTAAAACAACGATCCACTACAACAATCGGTCAGGTGTCCGCGCCCATTGTCCAGATTGTCACGTTCCGCACGAATGGACACACAAGATCGCACGCAAGATGCAGGCTTCAAAGGAAGTCTGGGGAAAGCTCTTCGGCACGATCAACACGCGCGAAAAGTTTCTGGACCACCGGCTGGAGCTGGCCATTCATGAATGGGCTCGCATGAAGGCAAACGATTCCCTGGAGTGCCGTAACTGCCACAGCGCGCAATCGATGGACACCACCCGGCAGAGTCCGCGGGCTGTCGAGGCGCACCAGCGTTTTCTGTTCACTGGTCAGAAGACCTGTATCGATTGCCACAAAGGCATCGCGCATCATCTCCCGGATATGCGCAATGTTCCTGGCTGGCAGTAGGCCGGCACGAAAAATATTAATGGCTGGCGCTGCCTTCGTCGCACTTTCTTAGCAGCGGGGTCTTGCTCCCCCGGGCAACCGCAATTCCATCTTTGACCCGCACGGGCCCACCGTCGGTTTGATTGAACATGGTGCGGCGGGTCTTGTCGCGGACCGCGAAAACGAGCTTTTGCCGTTCTTCGGCATCGGTGCCGGGCTGGAAGATGACGTTAACCGCTACGCTCGTCGACGATACCTGCTCGGCCGAAAGAACACTGTAGCGGTTCACCGCATAGTCGGGACCAAGATTGTGGTCCTCGAGGATCAGCCCCGCGCTCGGCGTCGTGATGCTGACGAATGGATTGCTGGGTGTTGGCGGATTCTTGCAATCGGTAGCCCAGGTCCCGAACAAATTGAAATGCCGGAACAGCTCGTCGGCCGATGCAGCATCCGCCTGACCCGGAACGACGAAAACTCCAACGAGCAACGCAAACGCTGCAAGCCGACGCATGGTATCCCCACTTTACTCATCGCGTACAATATCAGCGGTCGGCCCCGCGGCAATTGATTTGAGGCGGCGACGCCGGGCGGCACACTCGAGAAGGCGACTATTTGAAAGTTAGGTTAGCGGCCTTCACGACTTCTGCGAATGATTTGATGTCAGCCTCGATCCGTTTCTTGAAGTCGCTCCCGGTAGGCCCACCCGGCTTAACCGCCATTTTTTGCAGGCCTTCCTGGACCGCCGGGGCGGCCAGCGCCTCGGCCAACCCCGTCGTTAACTTGTCTACGATCGGGCCCGGCGTCCCGACAGGTAAGAAGAACCCACTCCAAAGCTGGGTATCGACATCGGGAAATCCGGCCTCAGCCATACTTGGCACATCGGGCAGCTCAGATGAGCGCTCCGAACCTGTAACCGCGAGAGCGCGGATTTTGCCTGCCTTGACCAATGGGATGGCCGGCGGCCCGTCCGAAATCGTGAACAGGCTTTGTCCCGAAACAACACTGAGGTTTGACTCGTTGCTGCTCTTATAGGGGATCGCCACAGCAGGCATTCCGCTTTTGAGCTTGAGCAGCTCACTTGCAATTGTGAACGCTGGCGACGAGGTGCCGTAGTTCGACTTGTCCGGGTTGGATTTCGCCCAGGCAACAAGTTCCTTCACATCCTTCGCTGGGTGATCTGCCGGTACCACGAGCACCAGGGGGAACGAAGCGATCATGTTCAGGGGAATGAAACTGTTGCTCGCGTGATAGCCAAGATCCGGGAAAATCGCCGTGGCGATCGACATTTGTCCGGTTGCGCCGACCAGGACCGTATAGCCGTCAGCCGGCTGACGCGCGACGAATTCGCCTGCAATGCGTCCACCCGCACCAACGCGGTTCTCAATCACTACAGCTGAACCGGTATTCTCCTGAAATTTCTGTAGAACGAGTCTCGCAAAGAGATCGTTTCCGCCGCCGGCGGCGAACCCGACGATGAAATGGATCGGCCGGTTCGGGTAATCGGTTTGCGCGCGCGAATGACCAGCGGACAAAACCGCGAGCAACATCGATACAGCGAAAACGAAATCGCTCCGACCCCTCATCACAACCCCGCTTATGCTCCTCGGTGAGACTTGCAAAAAACCGTACACCGAGTTCAGTGGCCGAAAAACATGTTTGTCGTGATGTGATATCGTTTTGCCGAGCAGTCATTCCGTCGGAACCGACATGACCCCCATACGCGCCCTTCTCCGCTCCCAGTCCGGCGCGCGTGACGAAATATTCGGCCATCCTCGGGCGCTGGCCTATCTGTTCACGACTGAAATGTGGGAGCGCTTTTCCTACTACGGAATGCGCGCCCTTCTTGTGCTTTACATGGTCAAGTATTTGTTCACGCCGCAAAGTTCCACCGAGGTTCTCGGCTTTGCAGTCTTCAAGCACGGATTGGAATTCGTATTCGGCCCGCTGGCGCCGCAGCCGCTCGCCTCGCAGATCTACGGCATCTATACGGGACTGGTCTACTTGACACCCATCTTCGGTGGATTAGTGGCCGACCGCGTGCTCGGCCAGCGCCGAACGGTGATCATTGGCGCCACGCTGATGGCCATCGGGCATTTCATGATGGCTTTCGAACATTTGTTTCTGGTGGCTCTCGGTTTTCTGATTCTCGGAAACGGAGCATTCAAGCCAAACATTTCCACCCAGGTCGGCTCACTCTATCCGCCACGTGATCGGCGCAGAGACCGCGCTTTTTCGATTTTCTACGTCGGCATCAATCTGGGCGCGTTTCTCGCGCCGCTCGTCTGCGGCACGCTCGGTGAAGAACTTGGCTGGCATTACGGCTTCATGGCAGCCGGAATTGGGATGACGATTGGACTGGTCATTTACCTCGCCGCTACGCCACACCTGCCGCGCGACGCTTTCGAAAAACGCGCAGCGTCTCACGCCACACTCGACGCAAAAGCCTGGCAGTCAATTGCAGCCCTTTTGCTGCTATTCGCACCCGTCAGTCTGTTCTGGGCGACCTACGAACAGCAGGGAAACACGATCACGCTCTGGGCCGACCAATTCACCGATCGACATTTTCTTGGCGGCGAAATTCCCGTGACCTGGTTCCAGGCTTTCAACCCCTTCATGATCTTTGCGTTCACGCCGTTCATCGTTGCGCTATGGCGTTGGCAGGGGAGAAGCGAGCCCACAACCAGCACAAAACTTGCTATGGGATGCCTGATCAATGCCCTCGCCTACCTGGTCATGGTGGCTGCCGCCTGGAGCGCCGGTGGCGGCAAAGCTAGCTGGCTGTGGCTGTTCTTCTACTTTGTCGTCATCACCGTCGGCGAACTTTATCTTTCTCCAACCAGTCTATCGCTCGTGACCAAGATCGCGCCGAAGACACTGCTATCGATGATGATGGGAGTTTGGCTTGCCACGAGCTTCGTCGGCGGATTTCTGGCCGGCTATCTCGGCACATTCTGGTCAACCATGGACAAAGCCAATTTTTTCCTGATGCTCGCGTTTATATCCAGCGCGGCCGGCTTCGCAATCATGCTCTTGCGTCGGCCGCTTCGGTCGGTGTTGCAAGACTAGCCTACGGGAAGGCCAACATATTGTTCGGCCAACGAGGTTGCTGCCGCGCTTGAGCTGGTGAGATAGTCAAGATCCGAAAGTTGTCGCCGGCGGTCAAAAGCCGACTCGTTCGGGAAACGGTGCATGCTCTGGGTCATCCACCAGGAGAACCGCTGCGCATACCAAACCCGGCGCAGGCACATGGTCGAATAGTTTTCCAGCCGATCGTTGTTTTTGTTTTTGTAGTAAGCGTCCAAAGCGCGCGAGAGCATCACCACATCGGCAAATGCAAGGTTCATCCCTTTTGCGCCAGTCGGAGGAACGATGTGCGCGCTGTCGCCGGCAAGAAAAAGTCGCCCATACTGCATTGGCTCGACAACGAAACTGCGCATCGGCGTAATGCCCTTTTGCAGCATCTTGCCTTCGGCAAGTTTGCGGGCTCCGCCGAGCCGCCTGTGCAATTCATCCCAGATGCGGTTGTCGGGCCAGGCTTCAATCTCCTCATCATGATCACATTGAAGATAGAGCCGCGCCAAGCTTGGGGAACGCATGGTGTAAAGCGCAAAGCCGCGATCGGTGTAGGAATAGATCAATTCGTGATCGGGTGGCGGGCTCTCCGACAGGATGCCGAGCCAGCCGAACGGATAGTCTCGTTCGAATACACTGAGCACGCCGTCCGGAATGCTCGGCCGGCAGACGCCGTGGAAGCCGTCGCACCCCGCTATAAAATCGCAGTCGATTTCCTGGCGTCGCCCGTCATGCTTGAAACGGATTTTCGGTTTTTGCGTCTTCAGGTCGTGAACTGTGACGTCGTCGACCTCAAAGAGCAAAGGCGCGCCGTCGGAAATTCGACGGTCCACGAGATCCTTCACCACTTCCTGCTGCCCGTAAATCGTAACGCGCTTGTCCACCAGTTTCTTGAAGTCAATGCGGTGCAGATCGCCATTGATGCCGACATTGATCCCCCAATGCAGCATGCCCTCGCGTTGCATGCGGCTGCCGACGCCGACGTCGATGAGGAAGTCAGCAGCCCAATGCTCGATCAAGCCGGCACGGATACGATTCTCGATGTAATGGCGGCTGCGATTTTCGATGATGATCGACTCGATGCCCTGAAGATGCAGCAGCCTTGCCAGCATAAGTCCGGCGGGCCCCGCTCCGATAATTCCAACTTGCGTGCGCATCATTTGTTTCCGGCGATAAATTAGCGCTCCCCTATAAGTCCCGCTCCGCCAGCGGCAAAGGGACGCTAACCGAAAACCATTGCACAGTGGCGTTGCCGACGGCGTTATTCCGTCGAGTTAGGTAGTAAAAGGCGGCAATCGTGCGCTTCAGAGCTAAAAAGCTAATAATTAATGCCACTTATCGCCGTGCAAAGCATTGACTTTGGCCCTTTGCACCCTATGTTCCGTGCAACCGATCTGACATGAAGATTCGGCCGTCCCCGCGCAAAGCAACTGGTTTTGTTAGTCCAGCGCGCTCTGGGCGGCTTCTGAGGTTATATGCCCTTTTCTCATCTCGGCTTATCTGCCAAAGTTCTCGCCGCCATCAAAACGGCTGGCTACAAAGCTCCCACCCCAATTCAAGATCAGGCCATCCCGCATGTGCTTGCGCGGCGCGACGTGCTCGGCATTGCACAAACCGGCACCGGAAAGACCGCTGCCTTCGTGCTGCCGATGCTGACCATGCTGGAACAGGGTCGCGCTCGCGCGCGCATGCCGCGCACGCTCATTCTCGAGCCGACGCGTGAACTCGCGGCGCAGGTTGCCGAACACTTCGAGAAGTACGGCAAGAACCACAAGCTCAACGTGGCGCTGATCATTGGAGGCGTTTCGTTCGACGATCAGGACGCCAAGTTGCTTCGCGGAGTCGACGTCTTGATCGCCACACCGGGTCGCCTGCTCGATCACTTCGAACGCGGGCGATTGCTTTTGTCGGGTTGTGAGTTGCTCATCATCGACGAGGCGGATCGCATGCTCGACATGGGCTTCATCCCCGATATCGAGCGAATTGGCAAACTGGTACCGTTCACGAGGCAGACGCTCTTCTTTACAGCGACCATGCCGCCGGAGATTCAGCGCATCGCCGATACCTTCTTGCACAATCCTGTGCGTGTCGAGGTCGCCAAGCCTGCCACCACAGCAGCAACAATCACGCAGCTGCTGGTGTCGACCGGTCGCGAACCGCATGAGAAGCGCGAAACGCTACGTGGCCTGATCCGCTCTGCTTCCGGTTTCAAGAACGCGATCATTTTCTGCAATCGCAAGCGCGAGGTTGCCAACCTCCATCGCTCTT
>Ga0126381_100011290_pt1 | contig 10092 bp, 9 predicted proteins | sample PanSoiMetPlot_28_FD_96465 | JGI IMG/M metagenome (GOLD analysis project Ga0126381, IMG submission 96465) | Tropical forest soil microbial communities from Panama - MetaG Plot_28 | ecosystem: Environmental > Terrestrial > Soil > Tropical forest > Bulk soil | place: Panama | collected 2016-02-17 | reverse complement strand
TTCTCGAGCTCGCCTTTCTTCCAGATGACGTTCGACACTCGCCGCCGGCGCGCGAGCGACTTCGCGCGCTTCAGCACGAGCTCCGATCGATCCACGGCGATGACACGGGACGCCCAGCGCGCCGCTTCGATCGTCAGATAGCCCTCGCCGCAGCCGAGGTCGGCCACTTTCAGCTTCGGCATCAGCAAGCCGAGCGCGCGCGACCACGCCGCCCAGCTGCGGCCGGGCACGAGCTGCCGCGCGTCGCGGGTGTCGGGTCCTGCGTGCGCATCGAAGTTTTCCTTGCGCAGCCGCAGCACTTCCTGCAGCCGCGCTTCGTCCGCGCGCACCGTCGCATCCGACGCGGCTGTGTCGAACTGTGCACACAGGACCGGCGCGAGCGCATGTTCGCCCGCGGCGAGCGGCGGGGCGAGCCGGTAATAGGTGAAGCCGCCGTCGCGCTCTTCGCTGACGAGACCTGCGTCTTTCAGCAATCCCAGGTGGCGCGAGACCCCCGACTGCGCCAGCCCGAGCACGCCGGTCAGTTCGGTCACGTTCAGCCGCTCCTTCGACAGGACGCGCAGCAGGCGCAGGCGCGCCTCGTCGCCCAGCAGCCGATAGAGCGTCGATGCGTCCTTCACATCTACAAATCTACATTTATTGATGCGTCTGTGGCAAGTCGGCGAGAGGATTCAGCGTCCGGGCGCGATCCATCTCGCGGCCCGCGTCGCCGGCGCGCCCTTCTCGCTCCAGCCATTGCGCGTAGTAGAGATGCGTCCGCCAGTCGTCTGGCGCGAGGCGCTGCGCGGTCAGGAATTCCCGTTCGGCATCGGTCTGGCGGTTCACGCCCGCATACCCGATGCCGAGATTGACGTGGACGAGCGTGTACTCGGGCGCGAGCACCAGTGCGCGCTCGCAGGCGTCGACAGCGCCGGCATAATCGCCGCGCGCCATCAGCGCCACGCCGTAGTTCATCCACGCGCGGGGGTTCTCGGGACTCTTCAGCGTCGCGTCGCGCCACAACGATTCGTCGCTGCGCCAGACTTCGTTGCGCGCGTGGACGCCGACCGCTTCGGCGAGCAGCACGACTGCAACTGCAACCGCAGCCGCTCGTCCTGAGGTCGAAGGGCGAGCACTGAGCTCATGGTTCGACGGGCTCACCATGAGCGGCACGTTGACAACGGCGATCGACAAGCCCACGAAGGGCAGAAACATCCGCCAGTCGTTGCCGACTTCGGTCAACGGCACGAGCGCCGTCGGAAGCTGCGCGATCAGAAACCACGCGAGTCCGAACGCAATCGTGCGCGTTGGCGGCCTCGATTGCAGCCGCCAGACCATCACCACGATCGCGATGACGAACGCGGCGCCAATGTACACCGCCGGATCGCTGACGCTCTCGACGAGGGTCCAATCGGGATCGACGGTCAGCGCGACTGGTGCGAAGAAGCTGCCGAAGTACCGCAGCGCGATGAACGGCTGCGTCAGCAGGTAGCGGATCGGGGTCGGCGATGCGTACGCGGCGGACGCCGGCGTGCGCGATGCGACCCAGAGCGCTGCGGCGACAAACGCGGCGAGCGACAGCGTCGCGTCGCGCGTCCAACGCCGGCGTTCGTAGATTGCGAGATACGCGATCAGCAACAGCGGGAATACCGCCGCCGTCTGCTTCGCGAGAAACGCCGCCAGCGGCGGCAGCAGGTACACGCCCTTCCGCCGCCATTCCGGCTGCAACACGAAGAGCGCGAGTCCGCTGACCACGCCGAGCGCCGCGAGCACTTCGCCGCGCTGGATGACGTAGTTGATGGTGTCCGCGACTGCTGGATGCAATCCGAAGATCGCGGTGGAGGCGAGCGCGGCCCACCCGTTGCCGAGCAGCGAGCGCGCCAGCGCGTACATCGCACCGAGGAGCAGCACGAACCAGACGAACGTATCCGCCTGAAACACGCGCGCGTCGTAGCCGTCGATCGCGTAGTCGATCGCGAACGTCGTCTGCGTCACCGGGCGATAGGTCTGATTCAGCGGCAGGATGCTAAACGTCGTGGCATCGACGAAGTAGCGCGGCACGAATCGGATGCTGCGCACGAATGGATTGCCGACGATGGCGTGGTCGTCGTCGAAGTGGAAACCGTTGGCGAAATGATTTGCGTAAGCGGCGACCAGCAGGACCAGCACCAGCCCCGATGCGCGCGGGAGCGTCATCAGAGATCGTCGACCGAGCGCGGCCAGTCGTCCTTGAGCAGCCGCGACAGCGACCGGTCCGCCAGCAGGCGGCCGTTCGTCTGACACTCCGCGCAGTAGTTGCACTCGTTCTCCGCGTAGACGATCCGCTGCACCGGTTTGCCGCACACGGGACACGGCTGCTTGTAGCGTCCGTGCACCGCCATCTCGTCGTGAAATGCCGTCACCTTCTCCGGGAATCCGTCCTTCGCGGCACGGCGAAGACGATCGACCCACAGGTTCAACGTCGCTCGCGTGGCATCATACAGTCGCCGGACTTCTTCGTCGGTCAGCGAACGGGACAACTTCATCGGCGACAACCTCGCGGCGTGCAGGATCTCGTCTGAATAGGCGTTGCCGATGCCGCTGAACAGATGCGGATCGGTGAGCGCGCGCTTGAGCGTGTGGTTCTCGCGCACGAGCGCGTCGCGAAACCGATCGAGCGGCACGTCCAGCGGTTCGACACCACCCGGATCGAGCGCGGCCAGAGACGATTCGCCGCGCGCGAGTTGCAGCGACGCGCGCTTCTTGGAACTCGCCTCGGTGAAGAAGAGCGTTCCGTGCGGAAACTCGAACGACGCGAGAATCAGCTTCGTCGCCATCCCGAGCTTTTGCTTCGGCGCACGCCAGCGCAAACGTCCCGCGATCATCAGATGAATGACGAGAAACACGTCCTGGCCGAATTCGAAAACGATGCGCTTGCCAATGCGGCGGACGCCGCGCACGATTTGACCGGCGATCGCGTCGATCGGCGGATCGACGGATCGCAGAACGAAGGGGCTGAGGAGGTTCAGGCGCTCGAGGCGCTGCCCGACGACATGACGTTCGAGCGCTTCAAGATAGATGACGACGTCCGGCAGTTCAGGCACCCGGCACCCGGTACCTGGCACCGTGGCACCATGGCACCCGGCACCCTAATCCTGACGCAGCCACTCGACGATCTGCTCGCGCGTCCAGTGATGGTCGTCATTCAGGTGCAAGATGATCGCGTTCAGCGGCAGCCGCTTCTTGCACCCGACCGGACATCGACGACGGACGTTCTCGAGGCAGTCGAACAGCCGCTCCATCCGGGGACGAATCGCATGCGCTTCGTGCGGATCCTTCGGCAACGCGTACGCGCCTTCGTACGCCGCACCAAGCGCACACGAGCCGCCCGTGTCGGAAAAGTACTCGCCGAACGCCTGTGTGGGCCGTCGAAGCGCGCCGGCTGCAATCGCGTCGGCGAGTTCGAGCTGATCTTCGCGCGGCACTTGGTGCGTCATGGCCGCCTCCTCAGGGAGATTCTACGCATGACGCACGCACGCCGCATCTGTTCGCGATCGGACGGTGGGCGAGCACTGGCGTCGATTGTGCACCCTCATGGAGAGAGACCGGGCGGCCGAAAGCCGAGCCGCGGCGTCTCAGTCTTGTATGCTTCTGATTCCCCTGCTCTTAGCGGCGACGCTGGCGGCCGAACCGCCGCCCGACCAGCCGTCCACTCAGCAGGACGCAACCGTCGACCTGCCCGTTTCGCTGGACAGGATCCGCGCAGGTCTCGAAGATACGAGCTTGCCGCGTCTGCGCGGCCTCGATGAAGTGCCGACGTTCTCGGTGGCGATTCACGAACCATCGAAGCCGTTCTCGCTCGACGAACTCGTGAAGAGTCTCGCGCCGGGATTCAAGGCCGGACCGGTGCCGGCCGGGGGCGTCTACGCGTACGAGTTGAACCGCGTCACGAACAACCCGGTGTCGAATCCCCTCACGCAGCCCTACGCAGCGTTCAATCAACCCGAATTGCTCACCGTCCTCGTCGAGAATCTCGCCGGCCAGTATCTGATCGGCAAGGCGGCCAACGCGATCACCGCGGCGGAACGTGCGCGCGCGGAAGCGCAGGCACGCTCCGATGTTCAGCGCGCCGTCGACGAGTACTGTGCCGCGCAGCCAAACGGCGGACGCGGCATCGATATCTGCCTGACGCCGATTCAGTAGCCATTTGACATCGCCCCGCGGCGGATCTATCCTTTCATCCGGATTTACGGATGAATGGCAAGGCGCCCGCAATCCTCGACCACCTCGCGTCGCTGGCCGACACGACACGCAGCCGTCTGTTGCTCTTGCTCGATCGGCACGAGCTGACGGTGACGGAGCTCTGCGCGATCACGCAGCTTCCGCAGTCGACGGTGAGCCGTCACCTGAAGGCGCTCGCCGACAGCGGCTGGGTGGCGTCGCGCGCGGACGGGACGAGCAACGTCTACACGCTCACGCGCGACGAGCTCGATGCGGGCGCGAAGCGGCTGTGGCAGCTCGTGCGCGAGCAGGTCGGCGCGACGACCGCCGCGGCGGAAGATCAGCGGCGGTTGCACGCGACGATGGCGGACCGCCGCGCGAAGTCGCAGGAGTTCTTCGCGTCCTCTGCCGGTCAGTGGGACCGCATGCGCGACGAGCTTTTCGGCGATCGCTTCCACCTCGCCGCGCTCGCGGCGTTCGCTGACGCCGACGCGGTCGTGGCGGATCTTGGCTGCGGAACGGGTCAGGTGAGCGCGGCGATTGCGCCGTTCGTGCAGCGCGTGATTGCGGTCGACGGATCCGCCGCGATGCTGCAGGCGGCGAAACGGCGGTTGCACGCATTCGACAACGTCGAGCTGCGGCGCGGCGACCTCGAGTCGCTGCCGATCGACGCCGCGGGCGTCGACGTGGCGACGGTGATGCTGGTGCTGCATCACATCGCGGAGCCGGCGAACGCGCTGCGCGAAGCGGCACGTATCCTCGAGCCGGGCGGCAAGGCGATCGTGGTCGACATGCAGGCCCACGACCGCGAGCAGTATCGACAGCAGATGGGTCATGTCTGGCTCGGCTTCAGCGAGACGCAGATCGAGCGGCTGCTGGCCGATGCAGGGTTCGCGCGCACGAGAGTCGTCGCGCTCGCGCCCGACACGCGCGCGAAGGGTCCGGGATTGTTTGTGGCGATTGGGGAAAAGCAAATGCAACCACGAAGACTCGAAGACGCGAAGAGCTAGCTGGGTTTTCTTCGTGTCTTGGCGTCTTCGTAGTGAGAAGGAGCATCGAATGAGTACCGCTACCGAAAAGATGCACGCGTTCGACGCGGCGAAGGCCGCCGGCCGCGAGCCGTACAAGGTGAAGGATCTCGCGCAAGCCGATTTCGGCCGCAAGGAAATACGCCTCGCCGAGCAGGAGATGCCGGGTCTGATGGCGCTGCGCGCGCAGTACGGCGCCAGCAAACCGCTCGCCGGCGCACGTGTCATGGGCTCGCTGCACATGACGATTCAGACGGCGGTGCTCATCGAGACACTGACCGAGCTCGGCGCCGATGTGCGCTGGGTGTCGTGCAACATCTTCTCGACTCAGGATCACGCCGCCGCCGCTGTCGTGGTCGGCCGTCCCGAGACCGGCGGCACGCCGCAGTCGCCGAAAGGCACGCCGGTCTTCGCGTGGAAAGGCGAGACGCTCGAGGAGTACTGGTGGTGCACGGAACAGGCGCTCGAGTGGCCGGACGGCAGCGGCCCGACGCTGATCGTCGACGATGGCGGCGACGCGCCGCTGCTCGTGCACAAGGGCGTGGAGTTCGAGAAGGCGGGCCAGGTGCCCGCGTTCAACGCGGACACGGATCCGGAAGAGTGGGGCGTGATCCTCGAATCGATCCGCACGTCGATGGCGAAGGACAAGGGGCGCTACGCGCGCATCGCGAAAACGATCCGCGGCGTCAGTGAAGAGACGACGACCGGCGTCCATCGTTTGTATCAGATGATGGAAGCGGGCACGCTGCTCTTCCCCGCCATCAACGTCAACGATTCGGTGACCAAGTCGAAGTTCGACAACATCTACGGCTGCCGCCACTCGCTGCCGGACGGTCTCGCGCGCGCGACCGACGTCATGCTCGGCGGCAAGGTGGCGGTCGTGTTCGGCTACGGTGAAGTCGGCAAGGGATGCGCGCAGGCGCTCCGCGGTCAGGGCTGCCGTGTCATCGTCACCGAGATCGATCCTATCTGCGCGCTGCAGGCGGCGATGGAGGGCTTCCAGGTCGGGACGATCGAGGATGTCGTCGAAACCGCGGACATCTTCATCACGGCGACGGGGAACCACAACATCATCACCGCCGCGCACATGGCAAAGATGAAAGACAAGGCTATCGTCGGCAACATCGGCCACTTCGACAACGAGATCGACATGGCCGGCCTGAAGAAGTTCAAGGGCATCGAGCGAATCAACATCAAGCCGCAGTACGACGAGTGGAAGTTCCCCGACGGCCACTCGATTCTGGTGCTCGCGGAAGGGCGCCTGTTGAACCTCGGTTGCGCGACGGGGCACCCGAGCTTCGTGATGTCCGCGTCGTTCACCAATCAGGTGCTCGCGCAACTCGACCTGAACGCGAACTCCGAGAAATACGGCAAGAAGGTCTTCATGCTGCCGAAGAAGCTGGACGAAGAGGTCGCGCGGCTGCACCTCGACAAGCTGGGCGTGAAACTGACGAAGCTCTCGAAGGATCAGGCCGACTACATCGGCGTGCCGGTCGAAGGACCGTACAAGCCGGAGCACTATCGATACTGAAATTGCAGATTGCAGGAGTTCAGATTGCAGAATTGGGCGGGCCCGCGGGCCCGCCTTCTTCATTTATGGCGCACGATAGAGACTGAGACCGCCGACTGATGACCGGCGACTGATGATTGATATCCGTCCTCTGACGCCAGGCCTCTGGCCCGCGCTCGAGGACCTCTTCGGCAAATTGGGCGCATGCAACGGCTGCTGGTGCATGCACTGGCGAATCGGTGCGGAGTACCGCAACCGGAGCGCGTCGGCGAACAAGCGCGCGTTTCGCAGAATCGTCATCGCAGGTCCACCACCGGGACTGCTCGCGTTTGACGGCGACCTCGCGGTTGGGTGGTGTCAGATCACCCGGCGCGACGCGCTGCCGATCCTGGACAAGACGTGGCGGCTGAAGCGCGTCGACGATCTGCCCGTGTGGTCGATCTCGTGCCTCTACGTGCGGAAAGGGTATCGCCGCAAAGGCATCACCGAAGAGCTGATCAAGGCGGCCGTCGAGACTGCCGCACGCGCCGGCGCACCGGCGATCGAAGGCTATCCGTTCGACGCCCGCGTCTCACCCAGCGCAACGGGAACGGGTTATCTCTCCACGTACATGCGGCTGGGATTCAAGGAAGTGGCGCGCCGCGACCGGCCGCGCCCGATCGTACGCTTCGACCTCAGGCCTAAGCGGGCGGGCGTATGATGCGCCTATGAAGAAGATCGCTGTTGCCATCGTCGGCGCGACGCTCGGCGCCACCGCGTTCCTCCATGCGCAGCAAGGCGGCGGACTCACCGCGGCCCAGAAACAGCAGCGCTGGGATGTGGAGCACGAGCTGGAGAAGATCGCGATCATCGATCGCAAGGTGATGGTGCCGATGCCCGATGGCGTCCGGCTCGCCACCGACATCTACCGGCCGAAAAACGCGAGCGGCAAAGTGCCGATCGTCTTCGTGCGAACGCCGTACAACTTCAACTACTGGGATATTCAGAACGGCGTCCCGGCCGACATGACCGCGCAGCTGACCGCGGTCAAGCGCGGTTACGGATACGTGGTACAGAACGAGCGCGGGCACTTCTTCTCCGAAGGCAACTACGACATCCTCGGCGCGCCGAAAAGCGATGGCTACAACGCGATCGACTGGATGACGAAGCAGTCGTGGTCGAACGGGAAGGTCGGCACGACCGGATGCTCGTCCACGGCCGAATACCAGATGGGCATCGCGGCGCTCGGTCATCCCGGCTACGCCGCGATGAACGTGCAGGGCTTCGGCGCTGGCGTCGGCCGCGTCGGTCCGTACTACGAGCAGGGCAACTGGTATCGCGGCGGCGCGGTACAGATGCTGTTCATCACGTGGCTGTACGGCGAGCAGAACCAGGTGCGACCGATGTTCCCGAAGAACGCGTCGCAGGCGGATCTGATCCGTGTGTCGAAGTCGTTCGATCTCGCGCAGCACCTGCCGCCCGTCGACTGGTCGCAGGCGTTGTGGCATCTGCCGGAGCAGGACATCATCAAGTCGGTCGACGGGCCAAACGGCATCTTCGCTGACGCGATGCCGGTCGAGACAGGTGGCGCGATGATCAAGCGCGCGCCGAACGATCCGGCCTGGTACCGTGGCGGCCTCTTCCACGACGACGAGAAGATCGACGTGCCTGGTTTGTGGTTCATGTCGTGGTACGACGTGTCGATCGGTCCGAATCTCGAGCTGTACAACTACGTGCGCCGGACCGCATCCGCGCCGGTCGCGAACGAACAGTGGGCGGTGATCGCGCCGGTCGCGCACTGCTCTTACACGCGCGCAACGGAAGACACCATCGTCGGCGAGCGCAGCATGGGCGACGCGCGCCTCGACTACAACGAGATCGTGTACAGCTTTTTCGATCGCTTCCTGAAGGGCGAGAACGCACCGCGGCTCGCATCGATGCCGAAGGTGACGTATTACACGATGGGGCTGAACAAGTGGCAGTCGTCCGACACGTGGCCCCCCGCCGGCGCGCAGCCGACGACGTTCTATCTCTCGAGCGGTGGCAAGGCGAATTCGATCGCGGGCGACGGCGCTCTTGCGTCCGCCACGCCGGACGCCGACAAACCCGACGCGTTCACGTACGATCCGATGAATCCCGTGCTCTCGTACGGCGGCAACGTCTGCTGCACCGGCACCGCCGTGCAGGCCGGCTCGTTCGATCAGCGGCGGATGGAAGCACGTGAGGACATCCTCGTCTACACGTCGGAGCCGTTCAAGGAAGGGACGGAGGTCAGCGGACCGATCACGCCGACGCTCTACGTGTCGTCGGACGCGAAGGACACCGACTTCACCGTGAAAGTGCTCGACGTCTATCCCGACGGCCGCGCGTTCAATCTCGACGAGTCGATTCAGCGGATGCGGTATCGCAACGGCTACGACAAGCCGGTCGCGTGGATCGAGTCGGGACAGGTGTACAAGGTGACGCTGCAGCCATTGAACACGAGCAATTACTTCGAGACCGGCCATCGGCTGCGGGTCGAGGTGTCGAGCAGCAACTTCCCGCGCTTCGATCGCAATCTGAACACCGGCGGGCGCAACTACGACGAGGCGAAGGGCGTCGTCGCGCACAACATCGTTCACCACTCCAAGCAGTACCCGTCGGCGATCACGATCACGGTCGTGAAGAAGCCAACGTCAACGACTGCGCAGGGTAGGCCGGGTCTTTAGACAGGGCCTACGCCACCCACCGGTACCAGCCGATCAGGCACAACGCTGCGCCGACGATCGCGATGATCGCGAGCATGATCCGATTCGAGCGGTCCGAGTCGAGGCGCGTCGTCATGATTCACCCCCAGCACGCCGTGCCACTGGTCGTCACCATCGTGTGATGATCCGGCGCTGCGTTTCCTGATCAATACCGTCGCGATGAGCGCGCCGCCGGCGAGCCCTGCCGCGATGAGCCATCGCGCCTCTGGAAACTGCCAGGCCAGTGCGATCGCGATGAACACGAGCATCAGCCCTGGCACACCGACGACGGTCACCGGCGTGAAGTTGGTCGGGATCGGACGAAACCGTTCTCCCATGTGGTCCTCCTATTTCTCTGAACCACAGAGCTTCCGCACGCGATCGAGCTCGGATCGAGGCACGCCGGTGAGCGTGATCCGCCGCAGATGCTCGGCGACGAGGCTGCGGTCTGCGCACGCGGTGGGCGAGATTTCGGCCGCAACATGAGGAGCCAGGCGCAAGACCGCGTCGTACTGATCTTCGCGTTTTATCGTCGCCCACTGTTCCTTCGGAATCGGCACGAACGTGCCATCGTTCTTGACCGAGACGCGCGGCAGCCCGAGCGGCGGCACATCCTCGGCACCGATGGTCGTCCCGCGGATGATCGCCAGACTCGGCACCGGCCACGATT
>Ga0126381_100011289_pt1 | contig 10092 bp, 7 predicted proteins | sample PanSoiMetPlot_28_FD_96465 | JGI IMG/M metagenome (GOLD analysis project Ga0126381, IMG submission 96465) | Tropical forest soil microbial communities from Panama - MetaG Plot_28 | ecosystem: Environmental > Terrestrial > Soil > Tropical forest > Bulk soil | place: Panama | collected 2016-02-17 | reverse complement strand
GGCACAGAGGACCGCTGGAATTCGGGCTGCGCGTTCGTCGATTACGACCGCGATGGAAAACTCGATTTGTTTGTTGCGAACTACATCGAGCCTGGACCGTCCTTCTCGAATGTTCCCGCTGCAGGTTCGGGCGAGTTCTGCGAGTACAAGGGAATCCCGATCGCCTGTGGTCCGCGTGGCCTCAAGCCCGGAGCAAATTACCTCTATCACAACGACGGCAACGGGCGCTTCAGTGACGTCAGCGAATCGTCCGGAATCCGCAAGACCCAGGGACACTATGCGCTCGGCGTGCTGACTCTCGACTATAACCGGGACAACTGGCCTGATCTCTACGTAGCCTGCGATTCGGCGGCGAGTATTCTCTTTCGCAACCTGGGCAACGGTACATTTCAAGACGTTGGTCTTGCGTCCGGAACGGCCTTTAACGAGGATGGGGAGCCTCAGGCCGGAATGGGTGTTGCCGCAGCGGATTACGACCACGATGGATTTCTTGACCTTTTGAAGACAAATTTTTCGGACGACAGCCCCAATCTCTACCGCAACAACCACGACGGGACCTTCTCAGACCGTGTCTTCGACGCTGGTCTTGGACACGTTCGCAGCGCTCTCGGCTGGGGTGCAATTTTCTTCGATTACGACAACGACGGCTGGAGCGACATCCTGATGGTGAATGGCCATCTCACGCCGGAAATCGACTCGGCCGGGAGCGATTCGCACTACCGCCAATCCAAGCTGCTTTATCGCAACTTAGGAAACGGACATTTTCAGGACGTTTCGCTGGAATCCGGCGCTGCATTGATGAGCCTTCACTCAAGCCGTGGTGCGGCAGCGGCCGATCTTCTGAACGATGGACGTCTCAGCGTAGCAGTCAACGAGTTGCATGAACGCCCTTCTTTGCTGATGCTCCAAGATAGGGCCCCTGGTCACTGGATTGCGCTCCGAACGGTCGGGGTGAAATCGAATCGGGACGGCATCGGTGCGCGCGTCGAGGTCGTTGCCGGCGGTCTTCGCCAAGTTGACGAAATACGGAGTGGTGGCAGTTATCTATCTCAAAGCGATCTCAGGCTTCACTTCGGGCTGGGGCCTTTTACGAAAATCGATCAGGTCACCGTAACGTGGCCGAGCGGGCTGGTTAATCAATGGAGTGATATCCCATCGGATCAATGCATCCTATTGCAGGAAGGATCCTCTTCGTGGCGTCCGGCTCGAGCGAAGCCAACGCGGGCACTCAACGTGCCCGGGTCGGATGGCGTCAACCGCCGAAAACCGTCCGGATAGAGAGGACGGTTCAACGGACCCACTCGGTGCGCTCAACTGCTAAACAGGCGGATCATCTTCTCAAGCGATAGGTCAATGTGCGCGGCCATGGCTTTGCGAGCCTCGCCTGGCTTGCGTTGCTCAATCGCACGGATGATTTCCTGGTGGCCGATCCAGCCCGGTACGGTCTGAGTGCATAGGGTATCGAGGCGGCGCACATAGCCAAGCGCGAGTCGAAGCTGATCAATTACCCGCTGGTTTCCAGCGAACTCAGCGAGCTGCAAGTGGAAGGCTTCATTAGCTACTAGAATTCCAGTCAGATCTCCGCGGCCATTGTTCTCCACGGCAATAATGTCTTTGAGCTGCGCTACGGACTCGGGCGCAGCCGCGCGTGCCGCCTTTTCAGCCGAAAAGCATTCGAGCAGCTTGCGAAACTCATATAGCTCGACGATGTCGCGCACGGAGATGGGTCGGACCAAGTATCCTTTGCGCGGGATCAGAGATAACCACTTGTCCTGTACCAGCCGATTACACGCCTCGCGTACCGGAGTTCGGCTGGTCTTACATTTTTGCGCCAGGATCACGTCCGACAAGAACTCGCCGGGCGGCAGCCTCGCAGTGATCAGCCATTCTCTCAGCAGACGATAGACGCGCTCAACCTCGCCTTCCGCTTGGATTGTTGACTTAGGGATGGCGACCGCCATAAATCAGCAGCAGCGGTGCTTGCCAGAGCACTCTGCATACTGGTAGTATACAGCGAGCATCCTAGAAAACCGTATGTGCGGCATTGTTGGGTTTTTTGCTAAAGGCAGTCAGCAAGCCGAAATTGGGCGGCCCGTCATCGACATGCTCAGAGCACTAGGGTGCCGCGGGCCCGACTCGGCCGGCGTGGCTCTTTTTGGATCGCCCAACGACAACGCCTTTGTAGTGCGGGTCAAGTTGGGAGATGGTGGCGATCTGGGATCCAGAAGCCACAAGCTTGTCGCTTATCTTGAAACCGTTACTGGCTGTAGTCATATTTCAACCAATGCCTCCTACGCACGCTTTCTAGCAAACGGAGAGACGGATCTCCTGCGTCTTACGGCAGGCGTGGAAGAACTTGACGAGGATTTTGAAATCGTCAGCGTCGGCCGTCGCTTGGAAATTGTCAAACAAACAGGCTCGCCCGACAACCTTGAAAAGACCTACTCTGTCTCGCGATCCATGGGAACGCACGGTCTCGGCCACACCCGCCTCTCAACGGAATCGCGAGTGGATCTCAGCCATTCACAACCGTTCTGGAGCCATGGCTATCCGGACTTGGCCATCGTCCACAACGGTCACATTACCAACTATCATCAGCTTCGACGAATGTACGAGCAGAGAGGCACCCGTTTCTACACAGAGAACGATTCCGAAGTAGTGGCAATTTATCTGGCCGACCAGCTTCGTCAGGGCGCAAGTCTTCAGGAATCATTCGAACGAATGTTGCGGGATCTCGACGGGTCGTACAGTTGTCTGGCTGCTACAGAGCAGCAGCTCGGGTTCGTAAAAGATGCCTTTGCCCTGAAACCGCTTGTAATGACAGAAACCACCGATTTCGTCGCGGTAGCAACTGAGGAGATCGCGATTCGCTCGGCCATGCCCGGGTTGTACTCGGTGCGTGAAGCTCAAGTCGGAGAAATTCGCGTATGGCAGAGATAGTCTGCGGTAACCGGTCGACAAGAGAGATCAACGAAGAAATTCGGCGAATTATCGCGACTGGTGAGCATGAAATCGTAGTCCAGGGACCCGGCGCAAGGCATAACTTGGGTGTGGCCGTGCTGGCGCCGGTGCGAATTCGGTTCGCCGGAAGCGTCGGATATTACTGTGCTGGTCTGATCGACGGGCCACGAATCGAAGTCGATGAAAGCGCTGGTTGGGGCTTGGCGGAGTCCATGATGAACGGTGAAGTGATCGTGCGCGGCAGCGTTGGTAACGGCGCGGCCGCGGCTATCCGGGGCGGAACAGTCGTGATCCACGGTGACGCGGCGGCAAGGCTGGGCGTCTCCATGAAAGGTGGGACTGTGTTGGTTGCCGGAAGTTGTGGTTACATGGCGGCTTTCATGGGCCAAAAGGGAACGCTCGTGGTCTGCGGCGATGCGGGCGATGCGTTTGCGGATTCTCTCTACGAGACGACTTGCTTTGTAGGCGGTAGCATCCGGGGACTGGGAACGGATGCCATCGTGGAACGCCCATCCCAACAAGACGTCGGATGGCTCGATTCCGCCCTCTCGCAATACCTGCCCGGCTCGCAGCGGCGTGGTAACGAGTTCAAGAAGGTCGTGGCGGGACGCAAGCTCTGGAATTTCGATAAGCGCGAATGGAAAGTCTGGCAGGAGGCGCTTTGAAGGATCTCCTGCAAGCCTCCGGCACGTTTCAGCCCGCTGTCATTGAGGATATACAAACAAAGGCCGCATCCGGGCTGTACCGCATCCGCGGCTGGGGGACGCTGCGGGAACGTCGTTGGGCGACCTTCGACGATCTGACCTTTCTGCCTTGTTCGCTCACACGTATTCCGCTGGAGGGCTATCGCGAAAAGTGTTCGACTCGGACGGTACTAGGCTCTCGATTTGCTCGTCAGCCGATCGAACTCGAGATCCCCGTAATGATTACGGGCATGAGCTGGGGAGCTCTTTCCTACAACGCTAAGGTCGCACTGGCCCGCGGCGCTAGAACTGCAGGCTCTTCTAATACAACAGGCGACGGCGGCATGCTCATGGCCGAGCGAGAGAACAGTCAAACGCTTATCTATGAAGTCTTGCCTTCGCGTTACGGCATCAACATACACCATATGCAGATGGCCGATGCCATTGAATTGACTATCGGTCAGGGCGCGAAGCCGGGTACTGGGGGACTACTGCTCGGCTCTAAAATCTCTGATGTGATCGCCAAGCAACGTGACCTGCCGATCGGTGTCGATCAACGCAGTCCAGCCCGGCATCCTGATTTTCTCGGACCAGACGACATGATCCTCAAAGTCGAGGAATTGAGGGAAGCCACGCACTGGGAAGTACCCATCTTCATCAAGATAGGCGCGAGCCGAGTGTTCGACGACGTGAAACTCGCGGCTAAAGCGGGCGCCGACGTAATTATCGTGGATGGCATGGAAGGTGGCACCGGCGCCTCGCCAGCGATACTGCAAGAACATACCGGCATTCCAACGCTGGCGGCCGTATGTGAGGCGCGCGCAGCTCTTGAGGACATCGGGCTCTATGGCGAGATGCAGTTAGTCGTGGCAGGCGGTATCCGCGATGGCGTGGACGCAGCCAAGGCTATTGCATTGGGTGCCGACGGAGTCTACATCGGTACCGCGGCATTGATTGCGTTGAACTGCAACCGGGCTCTCTACCTCGAGGACTATCAGCAGTTGGGTACCGAACCGTATCACTGCCATCACTGCCATACCGGACGATGCCCGGTAGGCATCACAACGCAGGATCCGGAGCTGATGGCTCGGCTCGATATAAATGAGGGCGCGGAGCGGGTTGCCAATCTCTTACGTGCCATGACGCTCGAAATTCAGATGCTGGCCCGGGCATGCGGAAAGTCGGACATCCATCATCTGGAGCCGGAAGATATGGCAGCGCTGTCCATGGAGGCATCTGCCATCTGTGGCGTTCCGTTAGCCGGCACGAGAAAGGTCTTCAGAGGCTGATGCCGTGTCATTTTTGATTCCCTGCCCACATTGTGGCAAGCGCAGCGTGTATGAATTCCGCTTTGGCGGCGAAGTAAAGACACGACCCCAGCCAGATGCACCGGACAAGGAATGGATGGAATACACCTACACGAGAGCAAACGAGGCGGGTCCTCAAAAGGAGTGGTGGTTTCATCGTTCAGGATGCCGGCAATGGCTTCAGACGTTGAGAGACACGCGAACCAATGAGGTCTTGGAGGCATTTTTTCCTGAGTAATGACGGACAACTCCGATCGGTTCATTTTTCAATTCAACGGCAAGCCAGTCGAGGCGTGTTCAAGTGATACGGTAGCCTCGGCTCTTTACCGCTCAGGGCGCCGTATTTTCACTCGCAGTTTCAAGTACCACCGGCCGCGCGGATTATTATGCCTGGCGGGAAAGTGTCCCAACTGCATGGTGAATGTTGACGGCACTCCGAATGTTAAGGCTTGCATTACTTCGGCGCGTGCCGGGATGGTAGTGCACCACCAGAACGCTCATCCTTCGCTCGATCACGACCGGCTAGCTGTTGTGCAACGCTTTGATTGGCTGATGCCTGTTGGCTGGTATTACAAGACCATGACGCGCGGATGGGCCTGGCGGGCGGCCGAACCTTTCGTCCGCAAGGTTGCCGGTCTTGGGGTCGCGCCAGCGCCAAGCGCGGGTTCGACGGAGTATGAGCATACCTGGGTCCATGCGGACTCTGCCGTGATCGGAGGTGGACCAGCGGGCATGCAGGCAGCTCTGGAAATGGCACAGGGTGGTGCACGGGTCGTACTTGTTGACGATCAGCCGGAGTTGGGGGGACATCTTAAATATCGCAGATCCACTGGAACAGACCCCGCACCGATGATTGCAGCGCTACAGTCAATGCCATCGGTTGAAATTATTTCTCGAGCATATTGTTTCGGCCTCTATGAGGGGAACATGTTGGGCATCTTGCAAGCGAATCCGCACGCCGGAGCGATCGAGCGTTTGGTTCACTTACGAGCTAAGCGCGTAGTAGTCGCCACCGGCGTTTATGAGGTTCCTTTCACTTTCAAGAACAACGACTTGCCGGGGGTAATGCTATCAACTGGGGTGCAGAGGCTGATTCACCTTCATGGGATCAAACCCGGCAACAATGCCGTAGTCGTTGCGGTCGACGCGGAGGCAGCCAGTGAAGTAGTGAACGACCTTCGTCAGGTTGGAACGAAAGTGGTCAAGGTGGTTGCCCCAGGGGAGGTCATCTGCGCCTCAGGTGCATCGTGCGTGACTGGTATTCGGACTCAGGCAGGCCAGTTTTCCTGCGATTTGATCGTCCTATGCGGGCAGCGCGTGCCGGACGCCGGTCTGTTGAACCAGGCAGGCGGAAAACTTATGTGGACTGAGGACCGTAGCGCGTTCGTGCCAGTCAATCTCCCGGAGAGCATGAGTGCGGTTGGTGAAGTGACGGGTGCTTCGGTCTCCCGTGCACTGCCCCTTCCACCGGAGCGACCTTCCTTCGACAAACGATCGTTCGTCTGTTTTTGTTCGGATGTCACCACCGCCGATCTGCGCGATGGCATCAGGGAGGGATTCGATCATATAGAAACTCTCAAGCGTTACACCACGCTCACGATGGGTCCCTGCCAGGGCAGGATGTGCCAATTGGCTGGCATCGGCATTTGTGCACATGAAACTGGGCGAACGATGATAGAGACCGGCGTTACTACCGCCCGGCCCCCCAATCCTTCGGTTTCGCTGGGCGCGCTCGCGGGCCCGCGACATCACCCCATTCGTCGAACGCCCATGCATCAGGCACATGAGGAGTCGGGCGCCGTATGGATGGACATGGGCGCGTGGAAGCGGCCGCGTTATTACAAAAGCACTTCAGACGGGTCCGAGCAATCCTGTGTCAAAGAAGAGTACCGTGCCGTTCGCGAGCGCGCGGGCCTCATCGATGTCAGCACATTGGGCAAGTTGGACGTTAAAGGGCGTGATGCCGGGAAATTGTTAGACAAGGTCTACACCAATCGCTTTTCTGACCTAAAGCCGGGCCGCGTTCGCTACTCGGTTCTCTGCGATGAAGCCGGAATCATCCTGGATGACGGCACGATCTCGCGGCTACAAGAGGATCACTATTTCATCACCACGACCACCGGGAATCTCGACTTCGTCCAGCAGTGGCTGGAGTGGTGGTTGGTAGGGACGGGCTGGGACGTGCATATTACGGACGTTACCGGGGGACGCGCGGCTGTGAACCTTGCAGGCCCTCATGCTCGTGAAGTCCTAACCACTCTTACGCCCTGCGATCTTTCGAGCAAAGCCTTTCCTTATATGGCGTGCCGCGAGGCTGAAGTGTCGGCAGTGCCCGCCCTGCTGCTGCGCATCGGCTTTGTTGGCGAAACAGGATGGGAGATTCACTTTCCCGCAGAGTATGGCGAATATCTTTGGGCCAAATTGCTGGATGCCGGCAAGAGCTTCGACATTCGGCCGTTTGGGGTAGAAGCCCAGCGACTTCTGCGTCTTGAGAAGCGGCATCTGATCGTCGGCGTGGATACAGATGCACTCTCGAATCCGTACGAGGCAGGAATGGCGTGGGTGGCTAAGCTGGACAAGCCCGATTTCGTTGGACGCAATGCTCTCTCGCGTCTGGCGGAAGCCATCCCGCAACAGAGCCTCGTGGGTTTTGTCATGAAAGATGACACGGTACCGCAGGATGGCGCCTCGATTCTTGTGGATGGCGCGCTCGCCGGCCGCGTTACAAGCACGCGCTACTCGCCCAAAAATGGCAAGGCGGTCGGTCTCGGCTGGGTCATATCAAAATCTGCTATCGAGGGTGCCGAGATCCAAATTTGCGTCGGGAGCGCCACGGTGAAGGCACATATCGTACAGGACGTCTTTTATGATCCGTCGGGCGAGCGCCTGAGACAGTGACCATGCCGCCCTTCCGCCATACACCCTTATTTCATGCACATCTGCAATCCGGTGCAGGCATTACGGAACATTACGGTTGGCAGATTCCGGCATACTTCAGGCAGGCGGACGAGGAACACCAACACCTTTTGAATTTCGCTGGCTTAAGCGATCTCAGTTGGATGACGAAGCTGGATCTTAAGGGCTATGGCGTGAACACTTTGCCAACGGACGAAATCGCCCGAACCTGGTGTATCGGGCCGCAGCATTACCTCGTTACGTGCGACCCGCCCCGGCGCGATTCCTTCATTGCCAATCTTCTTTCTTTTCCGGCATCCCGGGATCTCGCCCTACCGCCCCCTGTTTATATCACCGACATGACCTCTGTATACGCGCAGTTTCTTGTCGCGGGCCCTCGCACTCGCGAGATCTTGCACAAGCTGACCTCGCTCAATGTATACGCTCTCGAAAACCTCACCTGCGGTCAGGCGAATCTGGCGCATGTGCGCGGCATTGTTCTGCGCGATGACCTCAGTGGCACACCGGCCTTCCATGTTCTCGTGAGCCGCGAATATGGAGAGAGCGTTTGGGAAGCGGTCATGCATGCGGGCCACGAATTCCATTTGAAGCCGTTCGGTCTGGAGGCACTTCAATTGCTGCGAGGCGCAGTATGATGCAGCTTTTCCGTAAAGAGCGCATGTGGCGCTCGCATGAACTCAAGTCGGCTTATGAGGTAGTCATCATCGGCGCTGGAGTCCATGGACTCGGTATTGCCTACTATCTGGGATCGCGTCACGGGATTCGCAACATCGCTGTTTTTGACCAGGGTTATCTGGGGTCCGGCAACAGTGGCCGCAATACGGCCATCATCCGTTCGAATTACCGTACACCAGAGGGCATTCCGTTCTATGAAGAATCGGTACAACTCTACAAGCAGCTTTCCAAAGAATTGGAATGGAACTTGCTGTTTAGTCAGTGCGGGCATTTGACGCTAGCCCACACCGATTCTGCCGTCGCCGGACTGCGAGTACGTGCCGGGAATAACCAGATCCTCGGAGTGGATAGCCGTCTTATTTATCCTGACGAAATTCGAGAGCTGGTACCAGCTATGGATATGAGCGACAGGCCACGCTTGCCCGTCCTGGCCGCGCTTTATCACCCGCCCGGCGGCATCATTCGGCACGACGCGGTCGTGTGGGGCTACGCTCGAGCCTGCGATCGCCTTGGTATCGAGATCCACCCGTACACGGAAGTAACTGGAACCTCCGTTTCACAAGGCCGTGCGGAAAGCGTGATGACAACTCGTGGCAAGGTGGCCGCCGGTACGGTGGTGAATGCGACCGCGGGTTGGGCCTCGGTGGTGGGTAAGTTAGCCGGCGTCGCCCTTCCTATCGTGAGTTATCCACTGCAGGCCTGCGTCACAGAACCGCTCAAGCCCTTTCTCGACAAGGTCATCGTCTCAGCCAGCTTGCATGTCTATGTAAACCAGACTGACAAGGGCGAACTGGTAATTGGGTCCGAAATCGATCCATATCAATCGTACAGTTTGAAGGGAACGCTACCAACGCTTGAGCAAATGGCATCCCATACACTCGAACTTTTTCCCCAGCTTTGCGGCTTGCGCGTACTTCGTCAGTGGAGCGGAATTTGCGATATGACGCCGGATTACGCTCCCATTATCGGGGTCTCCAGGGAAGTGAGTAACTATTTCGTAGATGTCGGGTGGGGCACTTATGGATTCAAGGCGGCGCCAGCCGCCGCAAAGAATCTGGCGGAATTGATCGCAACCGGGAAAACTCCAAAGCTCATCCAGGCGTTCTCCCCAACGCGATTCTATGGAGGGCAACTGGTCGGCGAGAAGGCCGCGGCGGCAGTTTCGTCATAAGTAAGGTAATCACCCATGCTGAATGAGATCAAGGCGCGGATCAAAGACGAGAACATAGAGTATTTCTTTTGTTCGTTTGTAGAACTGAGCGGAGCGCCCAAAGCCAAACTGGTGCCAGCCTCTCATATAGACGAGATGGCGCGCGATGGCGCCGGCTTCGCCGGTTTTGCTGCTGGGGATCTGAACCAAGGACCACACGACCCGGACATACTGAGCATTCCCGACTTTAAATCTCTGATGGTGCTCCCCTGGCGGAAGAATGTCGCTTGGGTGCCTGGAAATCTCTACGTAAGCGGCAAATCATGGCCGTATTGCCCTCGCACGATCTTAAACCGGCAGCTAGAGGAAGTGCGGAAAAAGGGGTATATCTTTAACGTCG
>Ga0126381_100011288_pt1 | contig 10092 bp, 8 predicted proteins | sample PanSoiMetPlot_28_FD_96465 | JGI IMG/M metagenome (GOLD analysis project Ga0126381, IMG submission 96465) | Tropical forest soil microbial communities from Panama - MetaG Plot_28 | ecosystem: Environmental > Terrestrial > Soil > Tropical forest > Bulk soil | place: Panama | collected 2016-02-17 | reverse complement strand
CTCGCCGTATCGCCAGAGCGCACGGTCTCGTGCTCGACGCGGGCGCGGCGATCAATACCGCCTCTCCCCCGCAGGCGCTCCACGACCTGCGCAAACTCGGCAAAGAGCTCCGCTACCTGCTGGAGGTCTTCGCGTCATTGCACGACCGGGCCGTGCAGTGGCGGGCGGTCAACGAGCTGAAGGCGCTGCAGGACTGCCTCGGCGAATTTCAGGACACGGACGTCCAGATCGGTGAGCTCAGGGCGTTCGCCACGGCCATGATGGCCGACCGCAGCGCGCCTGCCACCACGCTGCTCGCGATGGGCGAGATCGCCGCCAGCCTCGCCGTCAGGCAGGCCAAGGCGCGCGCCGAGTTCGCCGGGCGGTTCGCTGACTTCGCCAGCCCGCGCGGCCGGGCCAGGATCGGCGCGCTGACGACGGCGGCCGGAAACGTGGCGGGGAGTCGATCATGAAGGTCATCGCGACGTACAACATCAAGGGCGGCGTCGGCAAGACCGCAACCGCCGTCAATATCGCCTACGTGGCCGCCAGCGAAGGCAACCGGGTGCTGCTCTGGGACCTCGATCCGCAGGCCGCCGCCAGTTTCCTGTTCAGGGTCAGGCCCAAGGTGAAGGGTGGCGGCAAGGCACTGATCGCAGGAAAGCGGCCGGTTGACGATGCCATCAAGGCGACCGACTTCGACAACCTCGACCTGCTGCCGGCGGACTTCACCTACCGCAATCTCGACCTGCACCTAGACGGCGAGCGCAAGTCAGAGACGAGGCTGCGCAGCCTGCTCACGCCGCTCCGGCGCGAGTACGACCTCGTGGTGCTCGACTGCCCGCCCAGCATCTCGCTGCTGTCAGAGAACGTGCTGCACGCGGCCGACCTGCTGCTCGTCCCGCTGATCCCGACCACGCTGTCGGTACGCACGCTCGACCAGCTCACCGACTTCATCGACAGCTTCGACGGCAAGCGGCCGAGGATTCTCGCGTTCTTCTCGATGCTCGACCGGCGCAAGCGGCTGCACAGGGAGATCGCCGACGAGCTCCCGGCCAAGCGCAAAGATGTGGCGGCTGTGTCGATCCCCGCGCTCTCGGCGATCGAGCGTATGTCGCTGGAGCGTGCTCCGATTACGGCGGCCGCACCGCGCAGCCGGGCAGCGGGCTACTACCGGGAGCTGTGGACGGAAGCGATGAACTCGATCATCGCCTGACTGACCTCGTCCGGCCGCTCCTGCTGCGTCCAGTGCCCGCACCCAGGCAGCAGCCTGGCCTTGCGCAAGCCGGGGACGACGTCCCTCATACTGGCCACCATGGCCTCGCCGCCGGTGAAGCTGACCACCGAGTCCTGCTCGCCCGCCAGGTAGATGGCCGGGGTGGATATCGTGGCGTGCCTCCAGGCCGCCATCAGCTCCCAGCTCAGGTCCATGGCCCGGTACCAGTTCAGCGGTCCGGTGAAGCCGGAGTTGGCGTACTCGGCAACGAACACGTCGAGGTCTGCCTCGGTCAGCCAGCTTGGCAGCCCGGCAGGCTCCGGGCACATATCAAGGAACCCGCCACCGGCCGGCACCACAGGCACGCCTCCGCCGAACCCGTCGCCGGACGCGGCGACGAGCAGCCGCCTGAAAGTCGCGCGTGGGTCCGCGCTCAACTCCGCGTCGGCGACGCCGGGCTGCTGGAAGTAACAGATATAGAAGCCATCGGTGTAGACGGCCTTCAGCACCGAGATCGGCGGCTCGCTCCCGCGCGGCAGGTACGGCACGCTGAGCCCGATGACCCCGCTGACGCGATCGGGGCGCAGCAACGCGGTGTTCCAGGCAACCGGCGCGCCCCAGTCGTGCCCGGCCACGACCACGCGGTCAGCGCCGAGCGCGTCGATCAGCCCGATGACGTCGCCAACCAGGTGCAGCATCGAGTACGACTCGACGGCCGGGTTCGGCGGCGCGCCCGTCCGGCCGTATCCGCGCTGGTCAGGAGCGACGACGTGGTAACCCGCCTGCGCCAGGGCGGTCAGCTGGTGCCGCCAGGAGTACCAGCATTCAGGGAAGCCGTGCAGCAGCACTACAAGCGGCCCGGTCCCGGCACCGGCCTCGGCGATGTGCATGTCGAATCCGGAGCCAACGTTGACGAAGCGATGCGTGAGGTCGCCGGCGGACCGGTCAGTCAGTGACATGGCGGCAGGATAGTGCCAGCTCGTTTCGCCGTGTGTGTGGGCCTGCGTGCGAGCAGGCCCCTGTGCGCGCGGGTCACGTCAGCGACTGGCTGCCGACCAGGCGATGCACGCTGCTCTCGCGATCTTTACCACGACCACGTCGCAACTCGCCGTCTGCGCGGTCGGCATCCATAGCTGCGCAGGCGCTGTCTTGGCCGGCAGCGCCGAATGGACGCCGTGCGGCGTATTTTGCGTGGTCCCTCCTGGGCGAAACACGCTCATCAGGTAGATCACCGACGCCGCGGCCGCGATAACGCAGACCATCAGCAGCGACAGCACGGCCTTGGCCCTCCTGGTGCGGAGCACCTGGCCGACCCCTGGCTGGCCGAACGCGGAGAGCCTCGCGGCGAGCCTGGGATCGTCGGCGGCGAGCATGCGTTCCATCTCTTCGAGAATGCGCTGCTCATCCATCGGAAGCGCCACTTTGTCACCTCCACCGCCGCCGTCCTGCCCGCGACCGATCAGGCGGGACTGCTCCTTACTATCCCCAGTTGGAAGATTTTTTACCTGCCCATCACCCAAGACTAAGCGCACCATACCCGAGTTGAAAGATTCGAAAGTATGTTCTATTGTGTCGGACGTGCGATGGGACGGATTGAGGCTTGATGACCAGGCCAGCCAGGCATCGCCGACAGCCCAGGCGGCCGCGCAGGAGGCGTCGATGGCCGCGCAGGCGGCGCTGTTCGGGCGCGACGCCGTCGCACGAACGTTCGATACCCCCGGATTTCGTGGCATGACCTTTTATGAGGTACATGCGAAGTCGATTATTAACAGAGTTCCTGACAAGTCCCCCGTGCCGTTCCGGTGGACGATCAACCCCTACCGCGGCTGCGGGCACGCGTGCGTGTACTGCTTCGCCAGGAACACACACTCCTACCTTGACCTGGACACCGGGCTCGACTTCAATTCCAAGATCATCGTGAAGGTGAACGCGGCCGAGCTCGCCAGGAAGGAGCTGGCGAAGCCCCGGTGGGCGGGCGAGCACGTCGCGATGGGCACCAACGTGGACTGCTACCAGCGCGCCGAGGGCCGGTACCAGCTCATGCCCGGCATCATCAAGGCGCTATCCGATGCCCGCAACCCGTTCTCGATCCTGACCAAGGGCACGCTGCTGCTGCGCGACCTCGACCTGCTCGAACAGGCCGCGGAGGTCACCGACGTCGGCCTGAACCTGTCGGTAGGGTTCGTCGACGCGGAACTGTCCGGGGCGGTCGAGCCTGGCACGCCAGCGCCGCAGCGGCGGCTGGACGCGTGCGCGCAGATCACGGCCAGAGGGCTCCGCTGCGGCGTGCTGATGGGCCCGGTGCTGCCGTTCCTCTCCGACTCTCCCGCGCAGCTCGAGCAGACCGTGTGCCAGATCGCGCGGGCGGGCGCCGCCAGCGTCAGCCCGATCGTGCTGCACCTGCGCCCCGGCGCCCGCGAGTGGTATCTCGCATGGCTGGCCGAGCACCATCCCGAGCTGGTAGCCAAATACCGCGAGCTGTACGGCAATGGCGCCTACGCGCCGAAGTATTACCAGCGGCGCGTCGCCGCGATGGTGTCGGAGCTGGCGGCGAGGTATGGCGTCGGCCGGGCTCGCCCATCCGACGCGAGAAGCATCACGCGTGACAAGGCCGGCAGACAGCAGCCGGCACGGGCCGGCAGGCGTGCCGCCCCGGCAGCGGTTCAGCTTCCCCTGCTATAGCCGCTCCGCCGCCGCACCCGGCACGCCCCGCCCTGCCAGGCCATATCCCGTGTGAAAACAAGCACAAGCTCGCACGTACAGTTGATTGCCGTGGGATATCTGCGCGATGAAGCGACCATTCGCAGCGAAACGACCAGCGAGGTGCCGGGCCGGCTCGCGGTCCGCACCGTCGCTGTCCCCGACCCCGGCGATCTGATCGGCAGGCTGCCGCAGCCGCAGGCGCTGGCCTGGGTCAGGCGCGGCGACGGCCTCGTCGGCTGGGGCACGGCCGCCACGATCACGCTGCCGGCCGGCCACGACAGATTCGCCACGGGAGAGAAATGGCTGCGCGAGCAGTTCGACACGGCACTGGTCACTGACGAGGTCTGCGCTCCAGGCTCAGGGCCTGTCGCTTTCGGCAGCTTCACGTTCGACCCGACGTCCGACGGCTCCGTCCTTGTCATCCCCAAGGTGGTGCTCGCCCGGATGCAGGGCCGGTCGTGGCTGACGACGATCGGCGTTGAACCAGACGCGGCCGATGCCCGGATGCCAGAGCCTGAGCCGCTGTCGCCGCCAACAAGCCTGCGCTGGTCTGACGGCCAGCTCACGGCGCCGGCCTGGGAACGTGCGGTAGCTACCGCGGTCGAGGCGATCAAGGCCGGCGAGCTGCGCAAGGTCGTGCTCGCGATCGAGCTGTATGCCGCCGCCGCGCAGGACATCGACGCCCGCGTGCTGCTTGCCAGGCTGGCCGAGCGGTACCCGGACTGCTACACGTTCTCATGCGCCGGGCTGCTCGGCGCGACCCCTGAGCTGTACATCAGGCGAACCGGCAGGCAGCTGCACTCGCTCGTGCTCGCGGGCACGGTGCCGCGCGGCGGCACGCCTGCGCACGACGCCGCGCTCGGCGACATGCTGCTCGCCTCGGCGAAGGACCAGGAGGAGCACCAGTACGCGGTCGCCGACGTGCGCGCCGCGCTCACCCCACTGTGCTCTGACCTGCGGGTCGAGGAGCAGCCGAGCCTGCTGAGGTTCGCCAATGTCCAGCACCTTGGCACCCAGGTACACGGTGAGCTGGCTGCTGGAGAGGCGGCCAAGTACTCGGCGCTGGCGCTGGCAGCCGCAGTGCACCCGACCGCCGCGGTCTGCGGCACACCGACTGAGACAGCGATGGAGCTGATCAGGGAGCTTGAGTGCATGGACCGCCGGCGGTGGAGCGGACCCGTCGGCTGGGTGGACGCCAAAGGCAACGGCGAGTGGGGAATCGCCCTGCGCTGCGGCGAGATTTCCGGCCGGCACGCGCGCCTGATCGCGGGCTGCGGCATCGTCGCCGGCTCGGATCCGGCGGCCGAGCTAGCCGAGGCGCAGACCAAGTTCTGGCCCATGCGATATGCGCTCGAGGGCTAGCTGCGACGTCCGGGACTATCTGACCAAACCGGGATCGGGCTGGCTTCCCTCGCAAGACGTGACGAACATCACGGGTGATATTGGGACGTTGGTCACAGAGTGATTTCGATGGTCACAACGCGATTGCGGTTGCATAAATGCTCGCGACCGCTTCCTGTCGCCGGGTAGACATGGCCTCGCAATACGTGTAACCACGTAGGGTGACCACGGATACGCCTGTGCTCCCCGCCAGGCTAGAAGGAGTCTGCTCATGACACGTCGTTCCCAGCGAATTGCCGTCATGGCGATAGCTAGCCTGGCTGCGGCCGGGCTGGCCGCCTGCAGCAGTTCGTCCAATAGCTCCAACAAGGCCGGCGGCGGTGCTAATACGCCGGTGCTTGGCGGGACGCTGCGGGTCGTTGCCGCTTCCGGTCCTGACCACCTGGACCCGGTGCCCGCCTACTACACCGCCGACTACATGTTTGAACGCGCCTACACGCGGCAACTGCTCAGCTACCCGACCGTCGCTGACCCGGCGCTGGGTGACGCTGGCTGGATCAAGGACATCACGCCGGTCGCCGACATAGCGACCGAGGTGCCGAGCACGGCCAACGGCGGCATCAGCGCCGACGGCCTGACCTACACCTTCCACATCAAGCCAGGCGTCATGTGGAACACCTCGCCCGCGCGCCAGGTGACCGCCGCTGACTTCCTCCGCGAGTTCAAGGCGTTCTCCAACCCGGCGCCCGGCGGCTTCGTCGGCAACGCGGGCTACTTCACCGCCACGATCAAGGGCCTGGCGCAGTACGTCGCCTCCGAGACCGCTTACTTCGCGAACCCGAAGAAGCACGCGATCACCGCGGCGAACGTGACAGCGTTCCAGAACTCGCACAGCATCTCCGGCATCACCGTCGTCAGCCCGTCCGAGATTCAGTTCCACCTGGTCACGCGGGCCAGCGACTTCCTGTACATGATGGCCATGCCGTTCACGTCTGCAAGGCCGCTTGAGTACGACTCGTACCTGCCGAACAGCGCTCAGCTCGACCAGCACACCATCTCCGACGGCCCGTACGCGATCACCTCGTACGTGCCTGGCAAGTCGATGACGCTGCAGCGGAACCCGGCCTGGAAGCAGTCAACGGACCCGGTGAGGCATCAGTACGTCAAGACGATCACCTTGACCATCGGCGTGACATCGGCCGCTACCCAGCTCGCCGACGAGCAGGCTGGCGCGACCGGTACCTACGACCTGGTGAACGACACTGGCGTCGAGCCGACCGCGATCCAGGGCCTCATCTCAGGCCATGACCCCAAGTTCGCGGTCAATCCCTGGGACTCGACCGTTCCTTACGTCGTGTTCAACCTCCGCAGCCCGAACTCGAACGGCGCCGCTGGCAACCTGAAGGTCCGCCAGGCGATCGAGTACGGCCTGTCCAAGGTGGCCGTGCAGAAGGCACAGGGCGGCCCCGAGGTGGCGAAGATCATCTCCACCGCCATCCCGCCGGGCAACGTCGGCTACGTGAACTACAACCTGTACCCCGACAACAACGGCAACGGCGACATCGCGAAGTGCAAGTCCACCCTGAAGGCGGCCGGCTTCCCGCACGGCGTCACGCTGAGGTACCTGTACGCCAACGACAGCGTGAACTCCAGGATCTTCGCGGCCATCCAGGCGAGCCTGTCGCCATGCGGCGTCAACCTGAAGGGCGTGCCCGAGCCGGGTTCGAGCTTCTTCGTCGACCTGGGCAACGCGCCGGCTAACAACAAGGCGGGCACCTGGGACATGGGCCAGGCCGGCTGGATCCCCGACTGGTTCGGCAACAACGGCCGCACCGTCATCGACCCGCTGTTCAGGACCCGCTGCATCGTCAACACCAACAACTACGGCTGCTTCAGCAACAAGAAGCTGGACGACACCATCACCGCGGCCGAGACGTCGACAAGCCAGTCGGCGGCGCAGGCGCTGTGGCACCAGGCTGACGAGATCGTGATGCAGAACGCGGTTATCGTTCCGCTGACCGACGGTCAGGCGCCGTACTACTCGAGCAAGCGGGTGCACAACGCGGGATCGACTTCGATCACGTTCCCGCCGAACATCGGAGACCCAGACATCACCAACGTCTGGCTCAGCCCGAACACACCTTAAGTAAGTAGCTAGTCGTGGGTCCGGCCGGGTATGTGAGCTAAATACCCGGTCGGACCCACGAGTATGAAACGCCTACCCCCCGTTATCATCGAATCCAGGCAAGCTCAACGTAATTTTTGAGCCCCCCAAAGACCTGCAGAAAGCTCGCTCATTCGCGGCGGTCGACCCTGTGGAGGAACATATGAGCCTGCTCGAGGTGACCGACCTGCGGGTCAGTTTCCCGACGGCTGACGGCGTCGTACAGGCCGTACGAGGCGTGTCGTTCAGCGTAGAACGCGGCCGGACGCTCGGAATCGTCGGCGAGTCCGGCAGCGGCAAGACCGTGCTTACTCAGAGCCTGCTCGGCCTGACCCCGGGCGGGCAGATTTCCGGATCGGCGATGTTCGACGGGGTCAACCTCGTCGGGCTCGGCTCGAAGCAGATGCAGCGGATCCGCGGCAGGGACATCGCCGTGATCTTCCAGGACCCGCTGACCAGCCTGCACCCGCTCTACAAGGTGGGCTGGCAGATCGAGGAAATGATCAGAGCGCACGACAAGTCGATCACCAGGAAGCAGGCGACTGAGCGCGCGATCGAGCTACTCGGCCACGTCGGCATCCCGAGGCCGCGCGAGCGCGTCAACGATTACCCGCACCAGTTCTCAGGCGGCATGCGCCAGCGGGCCATGATCGCGATGGCGATCTCGCTGAGCCCCAAGCTGATCATCGCCGACGAGCCGACGACGGCGCTGGACGCGACCGTCCAGGCCCAGATTCTTGACTTGATGCTGCGGCTCCAGAAGGAGTCCGACACCGCGCTGCTGATGATCACGCACGACCTCGGCGTTGTCGCCGACATCGCCGACAACGTGATGGTGATGTACGCGGGCCGGGCGGCCGAGAAGGCTACTAAGCGTGACATCTTCTACCAGCCGCACCACCCGTACACCAAGGGACTGCTCGAGTCGATCCCGCACAGCTCAGCCGCCGGCGACCGCCTCAAGCCGATTACCGGCCAGCCACCCAGCCTGATCAACTTGCCGTCGGGCTGCGCGTTCCACCCCCGCTGCGCCTACGTGATGGACAGGTGCCTTTCCGAGCAGCCGAACCTGACACCGGTCGAGTCCGCTGGCGAGCACCGGTCGGCCTGCTTCCTGCCCGCTTCCGCTACCGGGCTCAGCGACGAGGTTGAGAGCCTCCGCAAGCACACTGTCGAGCTTGGCCGGTCCGGCGCGGCTGCGAAGGTCGCCGAGGCCATCGCCGCGGCACCTGAATCAGAAGGAAGCGTGATCGTATGACGGACTCGCTGACCGGCCAGGCCATAAACGACGTCCCCGCCGACATGTCGGACGACACGCTGGTGCGCGTGGACAACCTGGTCAAGTACTTCCCCGTTCGCGGCACGGGCATGATCAGCCGCACGGTCGCGCACGTCCAGGCTGTCGACGGGGTCTCGCTGACGATCAAGCGCGGCAAGACGCTCGGCCTGGTCGGCGAGACCGGCTGCGGCAAGTCCACACTGGCCAGGTGCATCGCCGGGCTGATCCCGGCGACCAAAGGCAAGGTGTACTTCGAGGGAAACGACATCACCAACCTCAGCCGCAATGCCATGCGGCCGTACCGGCGCGAGATCCAGATGATCTTCCAGGACCCTTACGGCGCGCTCAACCCGCGCCGCCGGGTCGGATCGATCATCGGCGAGCCATTCGCCATCCACAAGACCGAGACCGGGCAGGAGCGCAAGCGCGCTGTCCAGGGCCTGATGGAGCGGGTCGGGCTCAACCCCGAGCACTACAACCGGTTCCCAGCCGAGTTCTCCGGCGGCCAGCGGCAGCGGATCGGCGTGGCCAGGGCGCTTGCGCTGCGGCCCAAGCTGATCATCTGCGACGAGCCGGTCTCCGCGCTCGACGTATCGATCCAGGCGCAGGTGCTCAACCTGCTCGCCGACCTGCAGGACGACTTCGGCCTGTCCTACCTGTTCATCGCCCACGACCTGGAAGTGGTCAGGCACGTCAGCGACTCGGTCACGGTCATGTACCTGGGCCGGGTCGCCGAGTCCGGACCTGGCGACCAGGTCTACGAACACCCGCGACACCCCTACTCAGCCGCCCTGCTCTCGGCGGCGCCCGCTGCTGACCCGGACTCCGCCGCCGCCAGGCAGCGGATCATCCTGACCGGCGACGTGCCGTCGCCGATCAACCCGCCGACCGGATGCAGATTCCATCCGCGGTGCCCCAAGGCGCAGGATCTCTGCGCGACGAGTGAGCCCGCGCTTGAGGCCAAGGCGGGCGACCCAACCACTCACCTGGCCGCGTGCCACTTCCCCGTCGAGACGGGTGAGAATCTGGCCAGGGCGGGTCGGAGGGAGCAGCAGCTATGAGCGTTACCGAAGTCCAGTTCCAGGCTGCGAGGGTCGAGGACGCGCCTGCCATCGCGATTCAAGGCCGTAGCCAGTGGCAGCTCACCTGGCGGCGCCTGCGCAGCGACAAGGTTGCCGTGGGCTCGATCGTCGTCATCTTCCTGGTGATCATCTTCGCGCTGGCCGCGCCGCTGATCGCCCATCTCACGGGGCACCCCGTCAACACCGCCTACACGGGCATCGGCGAGAACGCGTCAGGCAACCCGGTCGGGCCTGGCGTGCACGGCTTCCCGCTCGGCACCGACCAGATCGGCCGCGACCTGCTGGTGCGGATCGCCTACGGCGCCAGGATCTCGCTGTTCGTCGGCCT
>Ga0126381_100011287_pt1 | contig 10093 bp, 8 predicted proteins | sample PanSoiMetPlot_28_FD_96465 | JGI IMG/M metagenome (GOLD analysis project Ga0126381, IMG submission 96465) | Tropical forest soil microbial communities from Panama - MetaG Plot_28 | ecosystem: Environmental > Terrestrial > Soil > Tropical forest > Bulk soil | place: Panama | collected 2016-02-17 | reverse complement strand
GGCCGAGTGGTGATTGCCGAATCTTTGATCTTACAGGCGGGTGGAAAATGCGGTCAAACTGAGCACGGGGTAGTGTAGCGCACGGGAAAAAGTGTCCCACCCCGTCACTTTCGAGTTAATGCCAGTACTGAGAAGTAAACTGCGAGCGCAGAGCGGCGCATGGACGAGCTCCGTGCGGCGGGCGGTGGGCGGCGCACGGACGATCACCGTGCGGCGTGCGGGAGCGGCGGGAGCGAGCGGAGTGTGGGAGAGTGAAAACTGCGAGCGCAGAGCGGCGTCCGGCGATCGGCGGGGTCCGAGAGGCCATTCTTGATTTGACGGCGAAAACGATAGCAGAAATAGCGAAGGGCTAGAGCTAACTCAGATTGCGAGCCGCTCCGACCCGGGGGTCCCCGCGTCCAAGCCACTTGCGCCTACGAAGGCCGCGAGCATCACAACCCCGATGCCGAACACCAAGCCAAGAATTCCTTTCCAGACACCTTTTGGCTTCTGATCTGAAACCGGGTCGGTCGCTGGCTTTGGTGCACCAGTTTGTCCCGACCGCGCATTGCTTCCCCTCGAAGAGACAATACCGCTTGGGGCTGATGGCGTAGCCGTACAGGTCGCGAAACCCTTTGCTCGGATCTCCGTCGATGTAGTTGACGTCCTCGACCTTCAGGATCGTTCCCCCGAAGCTGTACGGGTTCAGGGAGGCGAAACGTTTCGAGATCTCAATTACCCGATCGCGTGACAGGCACGGGATGGGGGCGAATTCGCGGGGGTCCGCACCCTCCACGTAGCCCAAGTCCGCGCGTGCCCCACCGCGTGAGAAACCGCCCTTCTCGTCCGCAACCACACATAGGGAATCCGTGTCGCAGAAGAGATACGTGCCGCCAGCATCCGTGACGCACTTCTCGGCGAGGGCCAGAAGGAGCCGCCCGCCTGCGGTGATCAGGCTCGCGACCGGCGGGAAGTAAAACGGGCCTGGGACTTCTCGCTCACGTATTGTCTGCTGGTGGTAGTGCTCGCCCGAGTACACATTGAGCTTCACGTCCGAGCCTTCCCGCAGCTCGTTCAGCTCCACAGAGGACCGTAAGCGCCAGCATTCCCTACGCACTTCAACCCCTTTTTTAAGGTCGGGTCCGCTTTGTTCGCTTCTTTTTGCTCGACAACCTGTCCGTAGAAATCATCCACGTTAGGATCAATGCGAACCTTGCCGAGCAGGTGAACCGGTCGAAGCCCAGCCTGCTTTCCCACAGGCACTATGCCAATGGCCTTCAGAATGTGAGGAACTCTCCCGTTGTTCAGCAAGATGGAAGCAATAACGTCCGGACCGGCAAACCAAATCGGCTCCTCTGAAGTCAGGTAGTTGAGCCCAATGTTGAGCTTGTCACCCTCTTTATCGTTGTAAGCCGCTCTCACGGGAAAGATGTCATGGTCGGGACGAACCAGAGCGAAGAATCGGAACTGTGGCCACAGCTCCCGGTCGAAGCACAGGTCCGGCCTGCGTGCGATTATGTCCAGGAGCTGACGAACCTGTTTCGTTGCGTCGGGGAACTCCACGGAGGCAGCGGTAAGAATCTCCCAATTGCAAAGCAGGGTATTTACGGTGCAGTACTGGGACACAAAATCAAGGCGCATGACCGGCACCCGCGTGCGCCTGATGTGCGCCTCTGCCCTGCCCCCGCAGTACGGCTGCATCGTGATGCCAAGGATTTCGTCCGGTACCTCGAATTTGTCGAGGGGCTCGACGATGTTCATTTCGCGCATGTAGCCCTTGGCTAAGGATGCCGGGCTGTAGGCTTGGTCCGGGAGCAGCTTGGACAGCGGGTGAACATCAAACTCCCGCTTTGCCGCGTTCAGCAATTGCTGGGTGATCTTCACGTCTTGCCTGCAATAGCGAAGCTCTTCCTGCGTCACCCTTCCGCTAGGTTCGTGGGCTAGCTTCCGATCGATCCCATACTCTTTTTTCTGAAACTCGGCGCACCACTGATCCAGGCTGGTGTGCTTGTCAAAAAGCGAGAACAGCAGTGTGCCCACGTCCAGGAACCTCCCCGGATTCTGCCATTCATCTTTCCGAAAACGCGGGATGCCACGCGTGATGAACGTGGTGCGGGCGTCCTTGGCCTCTAGGTTGATTTCGGGCCGGTAGGGGTGCGGTCTCCAAGTGCGACTCTTGTAGTCGAGTTGCAGGGAAAGAATGAGGCGGAATCCGCCTCTCCGTGACCGACGCCAGCCGCGCGCGAGCCGACTAAGATCAAACGCGAGGTTGAAGCCGACGATTATCCACCCCTTGCGAACTGCTGGCCAGAAAACCTTTTGCATGAATTCGGGGAAGGACTTGTGGGCTTGAAGCCTTGTTTGAGGCGGAAATTGCTTCACTTCCACGTCCGCCAGCGTGCGCGAAACGAAGACCCCTATCTGATTCAGCTCCTCTTTGGTGATTGCTTCCGAGTAGACAATCCCTTCGGACTCGCAGAGGTAGACATCACCGACCAATCTGCAGGTGCGGTAGAAGCCGAACATCAGGTCCTGATGGACATCCGTGCGAGTTTCTGTATCGAAGATCAGAGCATGCTCGGGCCACCTCGGGACCGACAACTCGGTTCGCCGAGGCATACCTCTTGGCTTTTCGGTGTCCTTGGTCGTGTGCGTTCTAAGGTAGATGTCGCGGCAGTCGCCCATGGCAAAGCCCCTGGAGCTAACCCACGACGGCTACATACTCGTTACCCATGTACACCTTGCGCTCGACTTTAACGACGCCCTTCCAATTACCGCCATCACTTCCGAAGCGCTCGAACAACAGGCGGTAGTTGGGCGACCCGAACTTAATCGTCCAGGTGTACTCCTTTTTGCCGACCTTGCAAGCGACCTCAATACCCTTACCGAACTGGCTGTTGGATTCACCCGCAGTGCCGAGCAGGGTAATTTTTGTGTTGCCGTTTTCCGCAATGTCCTTCGCTTTGAGAAACAGCGCTAGTTGGTTTTTTACGGTAGAGGTTGGAGGTGGAAGAACTTTTGTGCCTTTTTGTGACTCCATTGTTTTTCTCCTGGTTTTGAATCGTAGTTTTCAGTTGCGACAGCAGCATCCATTGCGCAACCGTGATGCCTGAAAGCGCCCGCCGTATCCGTTCTACCGGATCGTGCGTATAGCTGAAATTGATTCCAGCCCGATCGACCATTTCGTGGAACAAACGGTGGCAGCGATCGCAAAATGGCATCGTGAAACACGCTAGATGGTGCCGCCCACCTAAGTGATTGTCTTGCACATTTCGAGCGCTCCCACACAACACGCATCGCTTCACCGCTGGCCTGCGCAGCTTCATGCTGCACCTGCATAAAGCCGTTCGAATGGGCTTTCTGAGTTCTCCATGGCTTCGAGGATTTTCTGAACCTGATAAGCTCCCGTCGGTAATCGGACGCCATCGATGTAGATCCCTTTCGGAAATTGGTTCAGACGAGAGAAATCACCTCGCCCGGCCTCGACAATCGAGGCAAACCACTGACCTATGAGGGAGCGCTCTTTCGAGCTTTTGGTATGAATTGGAATCAGAACATCAGGCTTCGTGCTCGGAATGTGTAGCGTCGCCCGCAAACGGTCGGACCTTGTTATTCGAATTCGTCCGCCTGGACGTTCCTGTTTTAATTGGGATCCAACGTACTTCCGGATCGAACGAGGGCCCACTCCTCGATTTTTGGCAGCTTGGCCGAGAGTCAGCTTTGAGTCACGCCGTAAGTCCGACAAGACATGGAGCGCCTTCGCCCGCGTCGCCTGGCTGCGTTCAGACACGTTGCGCGTGCGTCGGGTGCGAGGTACACTGGAGTTACGAATTCGTGATTTACGCTGGCTAGGAGATCCTTTACGCGGGCGATCCTGGCCAGTTCGCTTTCTGGCCATAAAAGTTCACTGTGCAACTTCGAGGTTGCCTCCAGATTCACCCTGTCCACTTCTACTTTGTTCCGCTGCCAAACCTAGACGTGCCAAGCGCCGCAGTCCGGCTGAAAATGAAATCTCTCGGTCGCGTGCGTAAGCGTGGACGGAGCGAATCAGCGAAGGAGTTAAAGAAACGCTGATCTGTCGCGGTGAGTTCTGCTTCGTAAAGGTTGGCATGTCGAAGTTCCTCCCATTTATTGCGTTCATATCCCAATTGAACGCATAACTTCGTAGCCGCGATTTTGAATATACCGCATGATTAGCTAATAAGATACGCGTATAAAACAGCATAGCAAGATGCTTGAAAACCATGCAGACGCTTAATTTCCTTGAAATTCGGCTATTCATACGTATAATTAAGGTCGCTTTTGGCTAACCGAACGTAAAAATGGCGACTGATAAAAGGACCTCAAAAAGCCCGAAAAAAGGGCTTGACACGTTTTCTCAAAAGCGGGGGAGAGGCCGTCCGCGCACGGTACATTTCAAAAAAATCTCACTCCTAGCCGAACACAACCGCAGGATTCTGGATCAGGTCTGGGGAAGCTTATGGCCGCTGCTATCGATGTCGAAGAGTGAGGAAGAAGTCACAAAGGCTTTTGAGCAGGGCGCTCGCCCGTGCGCCAGCCATTTCGTTCCTGATGCGGCGCTCACGCTTGAAGTGCTCCGAGAAAAGACGTTTCCGACACGACAAAAATCACGTATAAACTTCCTGGCTGATTCACTTGCGGGACGGGGAGTGGTTAGTCCTCGTCGTTCGCGCGATATCTGCTCAGCGGAACGAGCAAGAGCGAAGAGTGAGCATCACATTCTTCGACGGGAGTATTACGTTGAGTGTTCCTGCGGGTATGAGGGACCCGCAAAAGACAATGCCTGCCGAAAGTGCGGCGCAACAAATCCCCCAACCCTGTTCGGTTAGACCAGAAATCAGAACGGGCCTGCCAGCTGTTACCAGCAGCCGACAAGCCCTAACCACCACGGAGGTGAAGCTCCATGGCAGCTTCGAGCACCCTAGCGCAAGACAATCCCCACGGCAAATCCGCGATTGGCAGAACCGGTGTTCTCACGCTCACGGGCTTTGGGATTAAGTTGCGGATGCAGTCTGGCCATCTCGAAATCGAGGATGGCGTGGGCATGGAGCGCCGGAAGATCAGGCTCGCCCGCGTGGGCCACAGGCTACGGCGCTTGGTCTGCATCTCAGAAGATGGGTTCGCTACCTTCGGCGCGTTGAAGTGGCTTTCCGACGTAGGCGCTTCATTCTTAATGCTGAACCGCGACGGTAAAGTCCAGTTCGTGACCGGTCCCACGGCGGCGCCCAGCGACGTCCGATTACGCCGGGCTCAGGCCCTGGCGCATTCGTCTGGAGCTGCCGTACGAATCGCTCGCGAACTCATTGACAAGAAGCTTGAAGGGCAAGAGCAGGTCGCCCGTTACAAACTACTAGCCACTGACACCGCCGATGCCATTCATTGCTATCGATCAGAGCTGGCAGAGGCCGACACCATTGAAAGAGTCCGATCGATTGAGGCGGCCGCAGCGTCCGCCTACTGGTCAGCGTGGCGAACATTGCCCATCAATTTTCCACGAAAAGACCAGTTTCGGGTACCTGAGCACTGGAGGACTTTCGGCACGAGGGTTTCCCCTTTGACCGGATCTCCACGGGTGGCGGTCAATCCGCCTAACGCGATTCTCAATTACTTGTACGCCAGTCCCGAATCGGAGGCCCGCTTAGCAGCCGTCGCTCTTGGTCTCGATCCTGGCCTGGGGGTGCTCCACGTCGATACCAAGGTCCGCGACAGCCTTGCTTGCGACCTTATGGAGCCTTCCCGTGCCGCGGTGGACGCGTTTGTGATTGACTGGATCATGCGCGAACCTCTCAAGCGGGAATGGTTCTTCGAAGAGCGGAATGGAAATTGTCGGCTAATGGCATCATTGGCTGCTCGCCTTTCCGAAACTGCGCCAATGTGGGGTCGTGCCGTTGCGCCCTACGCCGAGTACGCGGCCCAAACGTTCTTGTCACCGACAGCGAGGCACGATGGCCTGAGGCTTCCAACGCGACTCACGCAACGTCACAAGCGCGAGGCCAAAGGTGCACCACCATTGCCCAAGCCACTGCGGCTAGGACCGAGGGAGAACCTTTGTCGTGGGTGCGGAAAAAACATCCGTCACGGGCGAACGAACTGTGCTAGTTGCTCGATCGACTCTGCTACGACGCGCCTTGCCGAGGCGGCGAGAGTTGGACGCCTAAGCGCGAACAGCCCTGAAGCAAATACCAAACGCGCGAATATTCAGCGGCAAAATGCTTTAGCCCAACACTCTTGGAGAGCATCGAGTCAGCCGGAATGGCTGACTGAGGCCTTCTTCTCAGAGAAGATTCAGCCCCGGCTCGCCCAAATTTCGAGCTCTGCAATAGCGCGGTGTATCTCGGTTTCGCGCTGGTACGCTGGCCGCATCCGCGAGGGCTATCGCCCACATCCGAGGCATTGGCAGGCACTGGCGAAACTGGTGGGCGTTTCCGGACCAAGCATTTAGTATCATCACCTATGTCCAAAACTGAGACAAACATAATTTATAATAATTTGCTTGACTTCCACAATGCTAGTTAGCTACATTTTCGCCGCCAACTCAGCGAATTACTGACTATCCTGCACGACGGTTAGGTCTCGATAGCGAACAAGTCACTGGTTTCCGCTAAAACTTATTTAGAGCCTGGGTTACGGACGTGCCAGGCCTGGCCCATCGTTGTTGAACGTCGATGACTGGGATAAGACTGCCCTGCATATGGAGGTTGCGAATGAATCGTAAAACCGGGTTTAGAAAGTTACTGTCTCTCGTGGTGCATTCTTACCACACCGTGATGCTGGTCCTCTTAGCAACTAGTTCTTTGGCCGGCCAGAACAATCCCGTTCGCGACGCTTCGGCAATAGCAGCCTTACAAAGCAGTCTTGCGTCCATGGGGGGATCATCGGGGTGGACAGCCATTCAAGACTGGACGATGACGGGCAGCGTATCCGTAAATAATTCGCAGACCTCAACCTTCAGTTGGATTGGTGCGGGAACGGAGTTTTGCATTCAAGTGGTCACGGGCGGCACCACGAGCCAGTTTTTCAGCGGCCACGGATCGCCAGCACGCGTTGTCAACGGCACGGTCAATAACCTCAACTACTTCGTTGCCAGGGCAAATCCACCACTGTATCTGCCCGCCACTGAGTTCACGCAGGATCTTGCCAATGCGGTGCTAACGATTCAGTACATCGGGACCGCTACAACCCACGGCGTTCCATCTGTACAGGTTCATATCAGTGACGACTCCGACACAGTTGGATCTTTGGTGACTCCGCACGACTGGTTCCTTGACGCAACAACCTACATGCCGTTGGAGGTTCAGTTCCGGATTCCTCCTAACGAGAATGCGTCGGACTACACAGATGGAACTATGGATTTCTGGCAGTTCCAGGCGGTGGGTACGCTGCAAATTCCGGCAAATCTGTCTCTGACAACGGACGACGGCACTACAAAAACGTTCTCTGTGAGTTCGACAGCCTTTAACACCGGAGTTCCACCATCTACGTTCGACCCACCACAGGGAGGTGGCCAGTGAAGCGTCAATTGCTGATTCGGGTTTTGTTGTGTGCCTTCATGGTGGCAGCTTCGGCTCAGACGCTTCTCGGTCAGGATACCGACGAAGTTGAGCAGGGAATCAAAGCATACGGGATGTATCGTGGCGGCGATTTTGATTCAATCAGTATGACGAGCGGCAATCTGACCATCGATGCGCCGCTGATCTCTTGGCCCCAACGTGGAAAACTTCACCTGGGATACATGCTCAACTACGCTCGTCCAAACTTCAAACAGACCACTCGATGCCTTATTGACACTTGTACGGTGCACGTTGTGAGGACCAATCCTATGTTCTTAGGCATCCAGGGGGTATCGGACCGAGGATTTAGTACCAGCACCACAACGATCACAGAAACGGGAACCCAAGTACAATTCGGGTATACCTCCCTGGTCGGTCCGGATGGCTCCAGTCACATCATGGCCCAGATTTCCCCAACGTTGTCCGAGTCGGTTGACGGCACCGGTTTGTTTAGGAACCCGACCACGGGGGTTGTGTACGATGCAGACGGCATCAAGTACATAGCGACGGGCATGCTGGAGGATTCAAACGGAAATCAAATAACCGGGGGTAAGGACTCCGTCGGACGAACGGTCGGATCGCCACCTTTATGGAGTGCCGCCAATGGTCTGGGCACCTGTCCTACCGGTGCCTTGCCGGTGACCACGAAAGGGACTTGGACTGAGCCGGGACCTAACGGCGGTACGTCGACATTTGTGTCTTGTTGGGCAAAGGTTAGCGTCATCTTTGATTGGGACATAACAGATGGTACCCATACGAGTACAAATGAGACACGCCTGCAGAGCATTGTTCTTCCCAATGGTACTGCGTGGATGTTCCAGTACAGCACCGATGGTTACGGTGATCTGACCCAAATCACGCTTCCAACAGGCGGGACAATTTCCTACACCTGGATCGAAGGATCCTCCTGCTCAGGCCTCGAAATTGGTCCCCGGCAGGTTGCCTCGCGAACCGTCAATGCGAACGACGGCACCGGCAACCATACCTGGACGTACACCTATAACGGATCAACCACGGTAATTGATCCCCTGGGAAATAAGACTGTATACACGAATACCGCATTGTCCCTTTGTTCCTCTTACACTACCTCAATTCAGTATTATCAGGGTACATCGACGTTGTTGAAGACGGTGTCGACGCAATATTCGCGGACGGCAGGACCCTACGCGCCCTCGCTGGGTCAAAACTACATCAATATTGTTCCGAATCAGATCACAACAACTTGGCCTAACGGGAAGGTCAGTCAGGTCACCAAAACATACGATTCTGGGTTCACGTTCACGAGTCCGAGGTACAACGATTCCACGCAATACACTGGGCTGTACGGAAAAGTAACGATAGAGAAAGACTACGACTACGGCAACAACGGTCCGGGTTCACTATTGAAGCAGATAAACACGAGCTACGCATGGCAAAGTCCCAATCCGAATTATTCGAGTTATCTCGCCAACAACATGATCAACCTGGTTTATTCCACGCAGATCACCGACGGAACGAACCAGAAGGCCTACACTCAATATGGCCATGACGAATCGGCCTTGGCGACTTCCGGCATGGGAGCGTCGCAGAACCTTGACACTGCGCCTTGGACGGGGACCTATCGCGGCAATGTGACCTCGGTGAACCGCTGGCGGAATTTGCCCTCGGCAAAGACCCTGACGAGCACCACAACCTTTTACGATACCGGCATGTCGTCGGTGACCAAGGACCCGCTTCTCAATCCCACGACTTATCAGTATTCCGGCACGTTCCAGGATGCCTACGTCACCCAGGTCACGAACGCAGCCACTGAAAATACGTATTACAACTACGACTCCAACACCGGGCTGCTTGCCTCCACGACCGATCCAAACAATCAAATCACCACAAACGCTTATGACACGGACTGGCGTATCACGGGTGTCACACGTCCCACCGGAGGCGGTCAGACCTCGTTTTGTTATACGGATCTTGGAGCCACGTGCTCTTCGGACAGTGCTCCGTTCAATGTCGTGATCAACGAAGCGATCACCGGCAGCAAGAATAAGACAGTTACAGCCATCGTGGATGGCCTCGGCAGGCTGGCGCATACGCAACTCAATTCCGATCCTGCAGGAACCGACTACGTCGATTTCACCTATGACGGCGAGGGCAACAAAAGCACTACCTCGAATCCCTACCGAACCACCTCCGATTCTACTTACGGCAGCACGACCAACACGTATGACGGGTTACGCCGGGTGACGCAGGTGACCCATGCGGACAACTCCGTGCTCAAGACGGCTTATTGCGACAACACAACTTTGGTGACCGATGAGGCTGGCCACTGGCGCAGAAGCACCGTCGACGGACTCGGGCGGTTGATCGAAGTGGACGAGCCAAATTCGGCGACCGCGACGGTCAACTCAAACGGTTGTCCGGGAACGAACGATCCGATCGTGGTCACAACCTACGGATATGACCAACTCGGCAACCTGCTCAGTGTCTCACAGGCGGGATCGCGATCCCGCAGCTTTACCTACGATTCGCTTTCGCGCTTGCTGACCGCGACCAACCCTGAATCG
>Ga0126381_100011286_pt1 | contig 10093 bp, 7 predicted proteins | sample PanSoiMetPlot_28_FD_96465 | JGI IMG/M metagenome (GOLD analysis project Ga0126381, IMG submission 96465) | Tropical forest soil microbial communities from Panama - MetaG Plot_28 | ecosystem: Environmental > Terrestrial > Soil > Tropical forest > Bulk soil | place: Panama | collected 2016-02-17 | reverse complement strand
GGGCTGATCGTCTTCCAGTGGACGCCGCCGTCGCGCGTCTCCAGCAGATACTGCGCGCCCATGTAAAACGCGTGTGGATCTTGCGGCGAAAATGCGAGCGGCGGATTGGTCGCCATCCGGTAGTCGTTGTTGCGCGTCACGCTGGGCGAAATTGTCGCTACCTGTCGATTCGACCGGTCGATCCTCACCACGCCGCGGCTAGGCCCGCCCGCATACACCAGGTTCGGATTGAGCGGGTCCGGCACGATGTAGCCGAATTCGTAGCCGCCCACCGGATCCCAATCCATGAACGTAATTTCGCCGTAGTCTCCGCGACTCAACGTTCCGATGGAGCCGCTGTCCTGCTGCGTACCGTAGACCCAATATGGATACCGATTGTCTGTGGAGAGATGATAGATCTGGCCGGTCGGCTGGTTGTACCAGGAGCTCCACGACTTGCCGCCGTCCATGCTGATCGTCCCGCCCTGATCGCTCGCCATCATCATGCGGTTGGAATCGGTCGGATCGACCCACAGCGCGTGATTGTCGTCGCCGCCCGGCGCGCCTTTGTACGACGCGAACGTGTGGCCGCCATCCTCCGACCGGTACAGCGAAGTCTGCGCCACGTAGACAATCTCCGAATTTCGCGGATCAAGAAACACGCGGCTGAAATATCCGCTGCCCTGGATGCGCGGATCCTGTGTGCTCTTGGCCCAATGCGCGCCGCCGTCATCCGACCGGTACAGGCCGCCTGCGCCCGCGGCCGCGCCGCCCCCACCTCCGAAACCGCCGCCCGCCACGATGGCGAACACCTTCTTGCCATCGGCCGAGACCGCTACGCCAATCCGCCCAAGCCGCCCCGTCGGGAAACCACCCTCCACCTGTGACCACGTCTCGCCGCCGTCGGTCGTTCTATATACGCCCGCGAAGCCCGAGGACTCAATACCCGCTCGCGCGCTGCCCGGACGGGTGTAATGCTCCCAGAGCGCCGCGAACCCAACCTTCGGATCGCTCGCCGCGAACGCCAGATCGACCGCGCCCGTGACATCGTCCTTGTAGAGAACCTTGCGCCACGTCTTGCCGCCGTCGGTGGTCTTGAAGACGCCCCGCTGCTCGTTCTTCGAATAAGTGTGGCCGAGCGCCGCCACGATCACGACATCCGGATTGCGCGGGTCCACCCAAAGATTCCCGATGTGCTCGGTTTCTTCGAGGCCGATGTGCTGCCACGTAGCGCCGGCATCGGTGGACTTGTACACGCCCTTCCCGAAGTTCACCGACCCGCCCACCATGCTCACGTCCCCCGTTCCGACGTAGACCGTGTCCGGTTTCGACGGAGCCACCGCTACCGCGCCGATCGAGTCCACATGCGCGGAATCGAAGATGGGCGTCCACACCACCCCACCGTCGATGGTCTTCCACAATCCGCCGCCCGGAGTTCCCATGTAATAGATCGCCGCGTTACCGGCGATCCCGGCGACCGCGGTGACCCGTCCCGCACGGAACGGCCCGATCTGCCGCCAGCGCATGGCCTGGTAGAGCGCGGGATCGTAATTCTGAGCGCAGAGCGTCGCCGAAGCGGCGCACACGAGTGCAACCAGACGAGAAAGGCGCATTTAGAGATTCTCTTAAAAATGCGCCCCCATCACAAGCACCTATCCCCCGTATGGCATCGGCGGCACCTTCCCCAGCATGCGCGAATATACGGTCAGTGCGCCGCGATGGTGCGCCGTGTGCTCCACCATACCCCAGACGATGTCGCTCATCGGCTGCCCACCCATCACCGGACCCTCGGGCAGAGGCTTGGACAACTCTTCCGGCGTTTTCGCCCGGATGAACGCGATGGCGTTCGCGTAAGCCTTATCCAGCCACGCCCGCGCTGCCGCGAGTGACGTAACCGCGCCCGTCTCCTTGGCGTGCTTCTCGAAATCGAGATCGAAGCCTTCCGGCCGCGAAACGCCTGCCACGAACCAATCGAGAGTTTGCGCCACGTGCGCCACCTGCTGGGCGGCGGTCATCATATCCGTCTGCGGGCGAAATCCCGAGTCGGCCTCCTCCAGCACGCGCGTGGACCTGTTGAAGAAATCCTGGCTGGCCAGCAGTTGCTTGGCGTAATCGGTTTGATGTTTAGGGCTCATGGGGTGACTATACAGCAAGGCGAACAAAAAGGGAAGAATAAAAATGTAAAGAAGGTGCGGTCGCATCCAGTTGCCGCCACGCAATGCTGGCTAATCAGATATTCAGATCTGATATGTACCGTGGCCCGCCAATTGCTCGCCCTCCCTATTTCGGTCACTAACAGCCCTCGTTTGCGCCAAAACACGCAAACTTCTGGGCGAAAGGACGGACCCGCATGCCTACTGCTCTTGCGGAACCTGCAACCGAGTATCTCCGTGCCCTACCGGGCGACGATGTACGCCAGATCCTCTGGCGCTTCCCCGATCGATTCGATCTGCAAATGCTGGTGCAGTCGGTCCGCGCCGTAGCGCGCGGCCCAGTTGCACGGCTCGTTGCCGCCGGCGCGCGCAACACCCACGAGTGGACGCCCGATAAGCAAAGCCTGCTCCAGGCCTTTGATGAATCGGGCATCACCGGCGTCTTCATGGAGCCGTCGCAGGGAGGATTCATCGAGGGCCCCAAGAATCTCGCGCTCGCGCTCACCGCCTTCGAGCTCGCCTGGGTCGACGCGGGGGCGGCCACTGGCAGCCTCGCCGGATGCCTCGCGCTCTCGCCCATCCACGAGCGCGGCACGCCCGAACAGCGCGACTATTACATGTCCCGGTGCGCCCCCGCTCAGCCTGGCGAAGATCGCAAACCGTGGCGCGGAGCGTTCTGCCTCACCGAGCCGCTCCCCTACGTCGGCGTCGAAACTGGCCTGCTCGGCGGCAAGGTCCGAATCGCCGAATGGCCCGAAGCCGGCGAGCCCATCCTCCACGTCGAGAAACGCGGACGTTTCATCACCAACTCCGGCTTTGCCAACTTCGTCACCGCCGCCGTCGAATCCGACGACCCGCGCATCAAAGGCACCTGCATGGTCATCCTGGAAGAGACCGACCCCGGCACCTTCGACCGCGGCGCTCCCACGCGCAAGCTGGTCCACCAACTCTCCTCCACACGCGACCCCATCTTCAATCTCAAGGTGCCAGCCAGCCGCATCGTCGGCGGCTACACCATTAAGGACGGCGTCATCGTGCCGCGCTACAGCCACGGCGAGATCATCGAAGCCGTCTTCCGCCGCACACGCGTCACGGTTGCGATCATGACCTCGGCCAAGCTGCTCTCCGCGGTCGAGCCGGTTATCCGTTATCATCGCAGCCGCTTCCGCGGAGGCACTATCGCCGCGCCCGGCTCGCCGCGCTACGAGCTTGGCCTGCAATTAAAAGAGGACGCGGTGCATCGCCTCGTGGACGTCTGGGCCGCGGGCGAAGCCAGCGCCTCGCTCGGGTTCGCCGCGGCGCGCCTGTTCGACGAGCTCGATCCGCTCGAAGCGTCCCGCCCCGCCACCAACCTGAAATCCCGCCGGCAAATCGCGCGCGACGCCGTCGCCTTCCTTCACGGCGAGCGCCCCGATCTCGCCAATGACCCCGGCATCCACTACGCAATTCTCGATTCCGTGGCCAACGTCCTCTGCCCCGCCGCCAAGCTGTGGAACACCGGCCATGGCGCGCAGATGATGCGCGAGGCCGTTAGCCTGATGGGCGGCTACGGCATCACCGAGGACTGCCCCGGCTTCCTCGGCCACAAGTGGATGGACGCGCAGCTTGAGGCCACCTACGAAGGTCCCGAGGCGGTGCAGCGCCGCCAGCTCAGCGTCACGATGACCGACGACCTGTTCCTCGCCCAATTCCGCGACTGGATCCGCGAGATGCGCCGCATCGCCAACAATCGGCCCGGCACCGGCGCGTGCGCTCTCGCCTCGGCCATGCAGATGTGGTTGTGGACCTTGCAGCACCTCCTCAAGACCACCGATGCCAATGGTGACAAACTCTACCAGGGCGCGCGCCAGGGCGTCACATTCCCGCTCGCCGACGCGCTCTGCTGGCTGCTCGCGTCGCGCTGTCAGATTCTCGACCTGCTGGAGCTAGAAGCCAAGGGCCCACAAAATCCGGCGCTCGCCGAAGCTCTGCCCGGCCTGATCTCCTTCTTTACCGACCTGTGCCACGTCGAGACAGCGCGAGCCGCCGGCGAGACCGGCCGCATCTGCTCCAGCCTGGTATTCGGGTACAACCGCCATCCCGCCTGGGACACCGAAGGCTGCGCCGCCTGCTACCAGTCCGAGGACCTCGAGGCGATGGAAGCGCTTATTCCCGGCATCGCCTCGGTGACGCGCGGCTATGCCGACGTCATCGAAGCTGACGGCTCGCATCCGCTCAAAGCCGGGCCCTGCGTTCGCTTCATCGGTCTCGACCAGTTCGCCCGCCTGCGCGTACGGCTCGACGGCTGCCTGACGGGGTCGCAGCTCGCGCATGACCGCGCCGCCGAAGCGCTCACCAAGGTGATGATTCCCGAAGCGCTGGACTACCCTGCATGAGCGGGGTAGACCGCCAGTCCATGGATGTCGACATCGTCTGTGTCGGCTTCGGTCCCGCCACGGCCGGATTTCTTGCGACCCTCGCGCCGCACCTGGTGAACGCTGATGGAACGCCCGCCATCGAAAGCACGGCCGTGCCCGGCTTGCCGCTACAGGTGGTCTGTTACGAGCGCGCCGATGACATCGGCTTCAGCGTCTCCGGCGTCGTCACCCGCGCGCGCGGAATCCCATCGAACTGGCTCGATTTCGGCCGGCTCCCCATGGCGACATCCGTCCGTCAGGAGCGCGTCGCTTATTTGCTCGACCCCGTCGGCGCCAGCCGCCGCTCCGCCACGCTGCGCGCCGCCGATAAACTTCTCCGCGCCTTCCGCCTGCCGCGCCACGATGCCTTCGAGCTGCCCTACATCCCGCCGTTCCTGCACAAGCATGGCGGATTGGTGCTCTCGCTCGGCCAGTTCATGCAGCATGTCGGTAGCGAGCTCATGGCAACGGGCGCAGTGCAGATCTGGCCCGGCAGTCCCATATCAGAAGCGCTGATCGATACGGCGTGCGCCACCGTTTCCGGAGTTCGCCTCACCGATCAAGGCGTCACGCGCGACGGACGGCCCGATGCGAGCTATGTCCCCGGAATGGACGTCCACGCTGCGCTTACGGTCATTGGCGATGGTCCTGTCGGCGCTGTCGGCCGCCATCTCGATCGCGAGCTGGGCCTGCAATCCGGGCATCACACGCGCGAATGGGCGCTCGGCATGAAGATGGTCGTCGAGCTTCCGCTATCCACCGACCTCGAACCCGGCACTGTCATCCACACGTTCGGCTATCCCGAGCCGGAGATCTTCGGCTTCCTCTACGTTCTGCCCGAGAACATCGCGACCGTCGGCATCTTCGTGCCATCGTGGTTCCGCAGCCCGATGCGCACGGCCTATCGCTATCTCCAGCACTACATGCTGCATCCGTACCTCTGGCGTCACCTGAAGGGCGGAAAGCTGCGCTCCTGGGGCGCCAAGTCGCTGCAGGAATCGGGAAAACGCGGTGAGCCCTTCCTGGCTGGCAACGGATTCGCCCGCATCGGCGAAGGCTCCGGCAGCACCAACGTGCTCACGGGTTCTGGTGTTGATGAAGCCTGGACTACCGGCTCGCAGCTCGCCGAAGCCGTCATCGAACTCCTGCTCGCCAGGCGCCCGCTCACGAAGGAATATCTCGAGTCCGCCTACGTGGCGCGCCGCCGCGCAAGCTGGGTAGAGCAGGAAGGTCGCATCGCCGAAAAATCGCGCAACGGCTTCCATCGCGGTGTTGTTCCCGGCCTGCTCGGGATGGCGCTTGCCGGACTCACCGAGGGTAAGTGGTCGATCCCCGGCGAGCCGCAACTCCTGCCGACCCTCGAAGAGTATTACGCCGGCCGCATCCCATCCGCCGAGCTCCGCACCATCCTCGACGATTGCCGCACACGCGGCGTTCCCTCCCACGATGCACTGATGGATCGCTGCGGCTGGCCTGCCATTCCCTTCGACGGCTCGCTGCTGGTGTCGCATCAGGACGCGCTTCTGATGGGCGGCAAAGTCCAGGCCCCCGCCGGATTCGCCGATCACGTCCGCTTCCTCTTCCCCGACTTCTGCGAACGCTGCGCTGCCAAGATGTGCATCGAGATGTGCTCCGGCCAGGCGATCTCCCCCGGCGATGATGGCATCCCAGCGTTCGACCGCGAAAAGTGTGTCCACTGTGGCGCCTGCCTCTGGAACTGCACCGCACCGCTCGAAGACGACCCCACCGGCGGCAACATCGCCTTCCAAGCCGGCGCGGGCGGATTACATTCTACGGAGAATTGATGCCTTTTCAAATCGTCGTCTGCGCCTCCATCGTCCCGGACCCGCTGCAGACCTTGGAGCCCGTTGCAGGCCCCGCTCTAAAGAACGAGTCCCTTCTGCCCGCCGTTCTCGACCCGTGGGCCGCTCACGCGCTATTTGAAGCCGCGAACCTGGCGTCCCAGAACGCCGGGTCGAAAGTCTGGCTGGCCAGCCTGGCGCCCAAGGCCAAGCTGCAGCAGGTCATGATGATGATGGCGCAAAAAGCGCCATTCGAGCTCATCGCGGTCGATGGCTCCGCCTCCGGATTCACCGATTCATTCGAGACCGCTGCCGCGCTGGCGGCCGCCATCGCAGCGATTCCTGGACTCGAACGCGATCGCCTGCTGCTGTTCGGCGGATGGGAGTCCGCCTCGCGCGGCGCGGGGTCGACGCTACAGATGATCGGCGAGCGTCTCGGCATCACCGAGCAGTTCCAGGGTGTCGACCGCATCACGGTGCATTCCGATGGCGCCTTCGAAGTCCTGGAGCGTGTCGAAGGCGGCCGCCACCTCGTTTCGATCTGCGCTGCTCCGCCCGCCGTGCTCGGCTGGGCCACCGGATACCTGCCCGAGCCGCGCAACAATCCGCAGCTCGGCATGGCGAACATGCGCACCATCCTGCCCGCGCTCCAACGTGCCAAGCCAGCCGGCATCACCGGTCCCTGCTTCGCATCGGTGAGTTTGCCGAAGCAGCAGCGCGAAACTCGCATTGTGAAAGACATGCCCGCCGCCGAGATCGCTCGCGAAATCATCGCGTGGATTGGGGAGGAATAACCATGGAACCAATCCTTCTACTCGCCCACACCGAAGAAGACGGCACCCTCGCCAAGTCTGCGCTGGAAGCACTCGCCGTGGCGCTCTCGCTCGGAGGCCCGCTGACCGTAGGCCTCGTCGGTCAGGACGTGCAACCGGCCGCGAATCAGGTCGCCTCCTCCGGTGCGCGCATCCTCGCGATCTCTGGCGCCGCGTACGCCGCACCGCGCTATGCCACGGACGCCGCCGCCGCCGAAGCCCTGGCCTGTGCTGCCGGCGCCGCACTGATCCTGGCTCCCCATACGTCGCGCTGGGCGCGCGCACTGCCGGGCGTCGCCTCTCGACTCGTCGGACGCATCGACACCCATGCCACCCGCCTCGCCGTCCAAAACGATGTTCCAGCTGTCACGCGCTGGTACTACCGCCAGCGCATGGAAGCCGTCCTCACCCGCTCCGAACGCCCTTGGATCGTACTACTGGAAGTAGGACAGGCGTCCCCGCCTGTCCTCCCCCAGTCCCCTAATGCAGCCGCCATCGAATTCCTCGCCCCCCCAAACCACGCCACTCGCACCACCGTACAAGACATCCAAGCTCCTCAATCCGGGCAACAGACCATCCGCCCCGACGCCAAGCTCCTATTCGTCGCCGGAGCCGGATGGACCAAAAAACAGGCGGATGGCGCCGTGCATGCAGCCGAAGCCGAAGAGCTGATCCTCGGCTTCCTCGGCTCCGCCAACGCTTCTTTGGGCGGCAGCAAATCGCTGGTCGATCTGAGCGGCGAAGGCCAAAGCGTGCTCCCCTTCATGACCCACCTCAACCAGGTCGGCCAGACCGGCTCCACCCCGCGCCACCCCAAAGGCCTCTCCACCTGCTGCCACGGCGAAGAGCCCCACGTAGTCGGCTGGCGCTTCATCACCGAACGCCGCGCCATCAACCTCGACCCCAACTGCGGATGGGCACGCGGAAAGGCGGATGTGGTCTATGTGGGGGATGCGTTCCAGGTTGTGCGGGAGATTCTGAAGGAGCTAGGAGCTAGGAGCTAGGAGCCAGAATGAGCAGCATGACGGTGGAGCGAACAGCAGCTCGCGATTTTCGAGAGCTGGTGGTATGGCGCAAGGCGCATGAATTCGTGCTGTCTATCTACCACTATTCTGCGGATTTTCCTAAACAGGAACTTTACGGGTTGACATCACAGATGCGGCGCGCCGCCGTCTCAGTTCCGGGTAACATTGCCGAAGGATTTCGCCGGCGCGGCAGAGCAGACAAGGCCCGCTTCATGAACTTAGCCGAAGCATCCTTGGACGAGTGTAGCTATTACCTGATCCTCGCAAAAGATCTCGGCTACGGAGAGAGCCATGAGCTTTCAAAAGCTGCTGACGAAGTCAGCCGCCTCTTAGCGGCATACGCCCGCGCCCTCCTAGCTCCTAGCTCCTAGCTCCTAGCTCCTAACTCCTGGCTCCTTAAAAGCCGCTACTTACTCCCCACCCCCGGCCCCATCGGCACCGGATTGGGATAGTAAAACTGCCGGAACCGTATGTTATACCCGCCGCCCGGTAACGTCGGAATGTCCACCTTGATCTTCCGGATCACTTTGGGCTTGAGTTCGGCGTCTATATCTGGCGTATAGCGCAGCACGTATTGCATGCCGATGTCGCCGACCACGCCTTCCACGGCGCGCGTAATTCCGGCGGCGATCTGTGCAGCGTAACCGCCCGTTCCCGCTTCGTACACATAATTGCCGGCGTCGCGCGGCGTCGAAAGGTAGCCGGAGACATCTTTGTATAGCGTATTCAGCGGGTACTCTACGTGTCCGCCGGTCTCGTTCGTGATCCGCTCCAGCACGTCCTGAGTCTCGTTGCTCATTCCGAATGACTGCGTACTGACCGAATAGATCGTCACCATGTTGCGCTGTGCCAGCTCCAGCACCTCTTCCAGGCTGTGCTTGCTGGCATTGTCGTGGCCGTCACCAATCAGCACGATAATGCGTCGGGGCTCGTACGGCTCGCCCTTCACCAGGCTCCGATCCATGCAGGCCCGATAGATGGCATCATGCATGGCCGAACCGCCGGCCGGCTTCGACCGGTCGATCGCGGCTGTGATCTTGTTGCTGTCGTTGGTGGTGTTGACCACGAGCTGCGCTTCGTTGGCGTACGTGATCAGGTACCCGCTGTAACGCGGATCGTCGCCCGGCAGCAACTGCCACACGAGCTCCTTGATCATGTCCTGGTACTTGTCCCAGTGAATGCGGCTCGACGAGCTCAAGTCCACCAGGAACCCGACCACAATCGACTGCTGCTTCGAGTCATGGCTGAAGAACGTGATCCGCTGCGGCTTGCCTTCGTCCAGGATGCGGAAATCGTCCTTCTTGAGATCGCGGACGAATTTACCTTTGAAATCCGTCACCGTCACCGGCACGATGACTTCATTGGTTGTGGTCGTGATGCGGACCGACGGCTCCTGCTGGGGAGACGCCTGCGTCTGCGGTTTTGCGGGCGGTTGCGTTTGGGAAAACAGCGGCAGCAATACCTCGAGGACTGCCAAAGGACGAAACATGGAAATCACGCTTTCGATTATTTTACCGCGACAACGTCCACCGCGAAACCGGCATCCATCGACGGCAGCCCCTCGAACAGCACCATGCTGCCCGCCGGGGGATGCGTGCGGTCAAAAAACTCCGGTGCGATCCTGCGGACCTGTTCCGCGATCGATTGGGCCAGCGGATACACATGCGCGAACACCACCTTCTGTGTCGACGACCCGGCCTGCTGCAACTCCTTCTGCAGCCGCTCGAAGGCCAGGCGGGCGTCGCCCTCCTGATATCCGAAAGACGCCTGCGCGCCGCTGAGCACCAGTTCCGGTGCGTTCACCAGCGCCAATTGCGATTCGCCGACGCGGGGCTCGCGGCCTTGTAGATTCACTATCGTGACCGTGCTGCCGGGCGAATCGGCCGAGAGCCTCGCCACCCCCTCGCAGGCCGCCAGAGCGTGGAT
>Ga0126381_100011285_pt1 | contig 10095 bp, 9 predicted proteins | sample PanSoiMetPlot_28_FD_96465 | JGI IMG/M metagenome (GOLD analysis project Ga0126381, IMG submission 96465) | Tropical forest soil microbial communities from Panama - MetaG Plot_28 | ecosystem: Environmental > Terrestrial > Soil > Tropical forest > Bulk soil | place: Panama | collected 2016-02-17 | reverse complement strand
TTTCTTTCTGCGACCGGCTCCCGGGTGGGCCCGCTTCCGAACCCCCATCCAGAACCTTTACATGTGCGGCTCGGCTACCCATCCCGGCGGCGGGATCATGGCCGCGCCGGGAAGATTGGCGGCGCTGGAGGTGCTGAAAGACCGGGCCTAGAACTTCCCGATTGCCCTAACGGGATGGCGCGGGGTGCCGCGCGCAGCTCAGGAGGCAAGGCGGCAGGACGCGAAGGCGTGGCCTCCCGAGTCCAGCACATTCAAACTCATCGAAATGCCAAACTCTCACGATATCGTCATAGTCGGCGGTGGTCACAACGGGTTGATCACAGCCTTCTATCTCGCCAAGGCCGGATTCAAGCCGCTGGTCGTCGAGCGCCGCCCTCAGGTTGGCGGCGCTGCGATCACGGAGGAGTTCTATCCTGGATTTTATTCGTCGGTATTGGCGCATTCTGCCGGGCCATTGTGCCCCGAAGTCGTTCGCGACATGCAACTCGAACAACACGGCTTGCGATGGATCACGCCCGAAGTTTCCCTCGCCGCGCTTTCGCAGGATGGCAGCCCCCTCATCCTGTATCGAGATCTCGAACGCGCCGCCGCGGAAATACGAAGATTCTCTTCCGCCGATGCGGCCAAATATCAGGAATTCCAGGTCGCGCTCGAGAAGGCTTCTCGGGTAATTTCAAAAACCCTGTCGTTGACTCCGCCGCAGGTCGAGCGGCCAACCCGCGCCGACATTTTCGGGCTGCTCGAAGTAGGTCGTTCGCTCCGCGGCCTCGGCAGGAAAAACACCTATAACCTGCTCCGCTGGGCACCCATGGCCGTCGCCGATCTGGTCGGCGAGTTTTTCGAGACCGATCTACTGCGCGCCGCCATAGCCGCACGGGGGATTTTTGGAACCGCTCTCGGACCTTGGTCGGCCGGAACCAGCCTGGTTCTGCTACTTCGCGCTGCCGCCGATCGGAATCCGGTGGGGAGCAATTATTTCGCCTCCGCCGGAATCGGGTCCATCACCCAGGCCATGGCCCGGGCGGCCGAGAAAGCTGGAGCGGAGATTCGTACCCAAGCGGATGTGATTGAAATCCGGATCAAGAACGGAGCTGCAGAAGGCGTGGTACTTTCGACCGGGGAAGAGATTCGCGCCCGCGCGGTTATTTCTAATGCCGACCCCAAGCGGACCTTCCTGAAGCTCACCGACACCACCGTGCTGCCGCCCAGCTTTGTTCGCCGCCTGCAGAACTATCGCATGAACGGCACCGTGGCCAAGATAAACCTGGCGCTCTCCGCACTGCCGCAATTCCGTGGCTTGGAAGCCAATCCGCAAGCGCTCTCTGGCCGAATCCACATCGGCCCGGAGATCGATTACCTGGAACGTGCCTTTGATGATTCCAAGTACGGAAACTTCTCTCGCATGCCGTTTCTGGAAGTTACAATTCCTTCTCTGAGCGATCCGTCGCTTGCGCCTCCCGGCCAGCATGTCATGTCCATCTACATGCAATACGCACCGTACCACCTGAAAAATGCCAGCTGGCGCGAGGAAGCGCAGCGCACCGCGCTCGGCGATACCGTGGTGAAGACCCTCGCCCAGTACGCGCCCGACTTGCCAGAGGAAATTCTGCATCAGCAGATCATCACACCCGTCGATCTCGAGGATGCCTACGGCTTAACCGGCGGACATATTTTCCATGGCGAACTGGCGCTGGACCAGGTGTTCACCATGCGTCCCATGCTTGATTGGGCCCGCTATCGCACCCCCATCGAGAATCTGTACCTCTGCGGATCCGGCACCCACCCCGGCACGGGGTTGACCGGAGACTCAGGTCGAAATGCGGCTCGGCAAATTCTGAAAGAAGTAAAAAAGAAACGATGAAGAACTCCGCCGTTCTCCTGCTGAGCTGTCCCGATCGCAAAGGCGTGGTCGCAAGCATCTCCGGATTTATTTATCAGCACGGCGGCAATATCCTCGACGCCGACGAGCACCGCGACCACCAGTCCAACACGTTCTTAATGCGGGTGGAGTTCGATCCCGCGGAGCTCGACCTTCCGCTGAGCGATTTTGTCGGGCACTTCTCCCCGGTCGCGAAGCAATTCCAACTGGACTGGCGACTGGCGAGGTCCGATCGGCGCCTCCGCATGGCCATCCTGGTTTCCAAACACGACCACTGTCTGGTCGACCTGCTGTACCGTCATCAGAGGGACGAATTGCAGTGCGATATTTCCTGCATCGTGTCCAATCATCCCGAAAGCCAGAGCATCGCGGATTTCTACCGCGTTCCTTTTTATCTGGTGCCGGTGAGTAAGGAAAACAAACCGTCCGCCGAACGCCAGATTCTTGCTCTCCTAGAGCGCCAAGCCTCGGACTTGATCGTCCTCGCACGCTACATGCAGATTCTCTCTTCCGATTTCGTGAAAGCGTATCCGCAACGGATTATCAACATTCACCACTCCTTTCTGCCGGCCTTCATCGGGGCGAAGCCGTACCATCAGGCGTTCCAACGCGGGGTGAAGTTGATCGGCGCCACGAGCCATTATGTGACCGAGGTGCTCGACGACGGCCCCATTATCGAGCAGGACGTCGTTCGGATTTCGCACCGCGATTCTGTCGAGGATCTGATGCAGAAAGGCCGGGATCTGGAAAAGGTGGTGCTTTCCCGCGCTGTGCGCTGGCACCTGGAACACCGCATTTTGCTCTACGGAAATAAGACGGTCATTTTCGAGTAGCGAGGCTTTAGGAAAGCTTGGGGAGCCTGCGCGCTTCGGTCCGCAAGGCCGGCCGGGAGAGCCGTTCTACCCGCTTACGCCCGCACTCTACCCGCGCTCGCCTTGCCGTTCACTTCGTCGAGCTGGCGAAATTCCTGATCGCTGAGACGAAGGGCCGCTGCTCGAATGTTTTCTTCGAGATGGTGGAGGTTCGAGGTCCCGGGAATGGGTAGCATGACTGGAGAGCGCTGCAGTACCCACGCCAGTGCGATTTGAATGGCTTTCACCCCGCGTGCCTTGGCCATTCCTTCGATCAGGCCGTGGCCGACGTCTCCCGCGCCTAGAGGAAACCAGGGGATGAAAGCGATCCCATTCTGTTCACAATAATCAACCACGTACTCCCATTCGCGATCGACTACGCTGTAACGGTTCTGGACGGAGACAATCGGCGCGATCTTCCGCGCCCGCTCAATGTGTTCGCGCGTGACGTTCGACAGTCCGATCCGGTGAATCTTTCCTTCGGATTGCAGTTCTCGGAGGGTCTCGATCGAGAGATCGAACGAAATTGCTGGATCCGGCGTGTGCAGTTGGTATACCTCAATGCGGTCCAGCCGAAGCCGCTTCAAGCTGCCCTCGATGGCTTCGCGCAAGTGCTTGGGGCTCGAATCATGGGTCCACTGATTCGGCCCGGGGCGATTCCACCCGCCTTTCGTCGCAATTACCAGACCTTTCGGATATGGGTACAGCGCTTTGGCGATGAGTTCTTCGCTGACTGCGGGTCCGTATGAATCCGCGGTATCGATGAAGTCGACGCCGAGCTCGATGGCGCGGCGCAAGACTGCCATCGCGGCTTGGGGATCCTTCGGCGGACCCCAGATGCCCGGGCCAGTGATGCGCATAGCTCCGAATCCCAGCCGGTTCACCGCGACGTTTCCACCCAGCGGGACTGTTCCTGCAGTTGCCGCGGTGACGCTTTCAGCTTGCGAGCTCACGAGGGCCTCCTATTCTTGAAGTGCGGGCGGGTTAACGGAATGGGTGCGCACAAAGCAGAGCGTTCGTCATGTTTCTTGCCTCGGGCGCTGCCCCGACTCGGGCCCGGCAGCCGACGACAATTCATTTTCTGAACCGTCTTCTCTGCCTATCTCGTCGAGCACCGCCGCGGCTCGGGTCAGATTGTCAACGCCGAAAACCAGCAGCGCGAGCTTCGAGTCTGAATCTAGGCCACCGTAGCTGTAGTCGATATTGATCTGCTCCTCGCCCAAGCGTGCGGCGGCGCGGCCCAACGCTCCCGGACGGTGGCGTAACTTCACCACCGCGACGTCGGTCTGCTCGAATATCATTCGCGTCTCTGCCAGCACTGCCCGAGCGGCAGCAGTCTCATTCGCCACGAAGCGGACCAGGCTTTCGCGTTCCTCCACATAAGATTGAAACGCCAGGATATTGACTCCGCGCTCCGCCAGCGCCAGGAAACACTTACCCAAAGCTCCCGGCTTGTCTGCAATCGCTACAGTGAACTCTTTGGCCCTTGCCATAGGACGCTACTCTCCTGAATTTGAAATACCATGCTAGCGCCAAATGACTCCTGGTTCCAAGGCACCGGGCGATCGAATCAAGTGCTGACCCGCTTGCTATTTTCCGCAGGTACTCGCGGCTCTGGTCTCTGGAGGAAAAGAAGGAGAGGAGGCCAACCAAAATCACTTCTCTGCACCTTTAGGATGGGATAGAACGATTAGCAAAGATTGGCAAAAAGGCGCGTACCGGTCCCGTGTGCTACCGCCCCGCCTAGGCTTCGAAGCCCAGCGCTCTTAACACGTTGTTGACCACGCGGTCGCAGCGAGAAGCATGAAACTGGAAAGACCGGGCCGTAGTTGCGCCTACCCGGGAATAGAGCTCTTTGCGTAAGGCAGCACGCGCACGGTGCAGTCGGACCTTTACATTTTCCGGGGTCAGGCTGAGAGACTCGGCAGTTTCGTCAGTGGTCATTCCCTCCACCTCGCGAAGCATGAACACTAAACGATGTTCTTCCGGCAATTTCAGAATTGCTTGCTCCAGAACCTCCCCAAGTTCTCCGTCGTATGCCATTTGTTCGGGATCGCGACCGTCGGAAGCGAGTGATTGCATGATGCCCCCCTTGGATTCCTCTGAATCGTCGAGCGACTGATAGCGTGAGCGCTTGCGGCAGCGGGCCAGGGCTTCGTGAACGGCAATGCGCGTCAGCCAGGTGGAAAACCGTGCTCGACCCTCGAAATCGGCCAAGTGCTGATAGGCGCGAACGTATGCATCCTGCATCACGTCTTCGGCTTCAGCATCGTCATGCAAAATGGCCCGAGCCACCCGGTAAAGTCGCTGGTTGTAACGCCGCATCAATAGTTCGTAAAGCGCGCTTTGGCCAGCCAGCACCCGGTTGACCACTTGCTCATCGCTCCACGCTTCTAACTTCGCCTGTTCCAGCAATGATGCGCTTGCCATCGTGAGTCTCCCACAAGTAATAGAGTCGAAGGCTTCGAAAAGGTTACAGGTGCTCGAGACCCCATCGAGAGTTAGTCCCTGACCCTCTACTTTGCCGGTTCGTCCACTCGGACAATCTGATCTCCCTTAATATCGTGGATGGTCTGCCTGATCCCGCTCGGCCATCGGACCTCTAATGCCTGGACGGCATGGGCATGCCCCAGGCCGAAGTGCACCCGCTTATCGCCCGAGGAAAGATAACTGGAGCATGTGGTTACGGTCGCGTACTGCGCCCCTTCGCTAGTGACAATCTTTACCGCCGCCCCAATCGCATCCCGATTGCTCTGGTGCCCCACCAGGTCGAACGTTATCCAGTGGTTCTCGGTCTCGGTCTGGTTATGCAAGATGTGCACCGGACCGCCATTCTCGGTCACCACCGCGTCCATGCGGCCGTCGTTATCCAGGTCCCCGATCGCCATTCCGCGGCTCGCCCATGCCTCATGGAAGGGAGCGCCGGAGTTTGCCGATACATCCACGAATCCGTGTCCCGTGTTCCGCGCCAAAAGCATAGGCTCGCGATATCGCAGCTGCGGATAGGTGGATTGGACGGTATCGAGGACGTGGGCCTGGCCGGCCAGAAGATCTTTCCAGCCATCATTGTCATAATCGACAAATCGCATCCCCCAACCCGAATCGAGCAAGGTCATCGTGCCTAAGCCGGAACTGTCGGTAGCATAGGCAAACGAGCCGTCCCCATTGTTCCGAAACAAAGCGTATTTCTGGTATGCGAGATCGGTGATCGCCAAATCCGGCAGGCCGTCATTGTCATAATCGGCAAAATCCACTCCCATCCCGGCGAAGACATGCCCATCGCCATCGACGCCGGAACCTGACAGGAGCGCAACCTCGTCGAAGGTGCCATCGCCTCTGTTCTGATAGAGGCCCTCGGGAACCGAGTCGTTGGCAATGAAAACATCAATGTGTCCGTCGCCGTTAAAGTCCGCGATGGCAATGCCCAATCCCTTCCCCGGTTTCGTGAAGCCGGTTCGCTTCCCAACTTCGGTGAAGTGGCCGTTGCCGTCATTGTGATAGACGAGCGGAACGATCGGCTGAAACTGGTCGGGATGACAAAAAGAACGGTAGCCCTGCTTCTTCTCTCCACACCAGATATCTTGGAAATCCCACTGCAGATAGCGCAAAACGATCAGGTCCAGTCGGCCGTCGCCGTCCAGGTCGACCCACGCGGCACTGGTCGACCATCCGCTTCCGCCGACACCGGCTTTTTCGGTGACGTCGGAGAAGGTTCCGTTGCCGTTGTTATGGTAGAGGTGATTGCCGCCGTAACTGGTCACGAACAAGTCTTCGTAACCATCGTTGTCATAGTCTCCGACTGCGACGCCCATTCCGTAGCCGGAACCCTCTAAGCCCGCTTTCTCGGTGACATCCTCAAAGGTGCCGTCGGATTTCTGATGGTACAAACGGTTCCAATATTTCGCTCCCCTTTTTTGGGGAATCGTGCCCAAGGCACTCGGATCGTTGATCTCGGCTCCATTCACCAGGAACAGATCCAGCCGTCCGTCATTGTCATAATCGAAGAGCGCAACCCCCGATCCCATAGTTTCGAGCAGGTACTTCTTAGTCGTGTGCGGGGCTGCATGCTGGAATTCGACGCCTAGGCCAGAGGTCACGTCGACGAATTTTGCCGCGACAGAATCCGGCAGGGGCGAGGGCTTGTCCGGTGCCGCACCTAACAGCCCTAGAAGCAACACCACCCCGGCCGCAGTACCGAGAAGACACAGGCTGAATTTGGAGAAGGTAACGTGATCCACGGCGCAGCTCAGCGGCAGTCCTCTGCCATCGCTAGCATTCCATCATAGGACTGCCCGCAGGTCGCTGGCGAAAGTTCGCCATGGGTGGAAGCTCTTTCGCCCAAGCGCAGGAATGTCGACTCATCGTTTCGCATTGGCTGGAGGAGAGGAGAATGATGAAACTTCGATCCAAGGGAGACCTATAAAATAAAAGTTAGTGCAATGGAAACGATCTCACTCCCGGGAGCAGAGATTCATTACCAGAAGGATTTCCTTGCCCGGGCGGAAGCCACCGAGTTATTTAACGTTCTGCGGGAGAAATGCGCCTGGGAACGGCGCAAAACCTCCTTCCAGTCTGCGGTGCCGCGCGATGAAGCATATTACGGCGACCCCGGAACGCATTACACCTATTCCCGGCGTGAGTACAAGCCGCTGACGTGGATTCCAGAGTTGCTCTCCTTAAAAGCCCGCGTCGACGAGGCTACCCCCGCTTCCGCCTATGCTAATTTGGGCCTGCCCAAGCTTCCCTACAACGCCGTTCTCTGTAACCTCTACCACAACGGAAGTGACAGCGTCGGATTGCACGCCGATGCGGAGCCGGAAATGGGGCCGGTGATTGCCTCCGTCAGTCTGGGCGCGGAACGCTTATTTCAATTGAAATCGCGCAATGGTGCGGTTGCCTTCGCGGAACGCCTACCACACGGCAGCCTGTTCATCATGGCCGGTCAGACGCAGAAGAACTTCAAACATGAAGTTCCGAAAGAGCGCGACATAATTCAGCCCCGGATTAACCTTACATTCCGCCGCATCGAACACAAAAAATAGTCGAACGGTTGGGCTCGGCTAAGTTCTTAACCCTCCTCGTCCGGTGGTCCCGCTGCTCCCGCAAGATCTTGTGGACGAATCTTTTCGGCATTGAACTTGACGGCGCGTTCGCGCATGGTCTTCAGCAGTTCTTCGAGCAAAGGCGGTTCGCCCTTAATCCAACGCAAGGGGTTGATGCGCGCCACGACGAATGAGCGCAGATAGGGACTGACCAGGCCACGTTCTTTGAGCTTTGCCACTACGGCGGCAACCTTTTCTTCCAGATCGAGCACCATCGCGGCTCGCCTCTCATGATCCTTAACGGCAGTCCGGAGGGGCTCATTGGTGAAACTCTCAAGCCGGCGCAATATGGGATGATAGGCGCCGCCCCCGAACCGGGGCACTCGTTCATAGCAAATCCCAAGCGTTACCAGGGCGGCTTCGTCCAGATAAAACACAAACTGTGATTCAGGTCGGGAGGCGTCTTCCTCAACCAGCCCCCGGTAAATGCGGATCACTTCGAGCGCGCGCTCCTTCAGGTTGTGAGCCTTCTCCGTGTTCAAAGCCAGAATTTGCCAGGCCACTTCGCGATCGGCGACCACCAACGCGGCGATAGATTTTGCCCCCAGCCGCCGCATCGCTTCGAGGCGATGCCGGCCATTGGGCGTCCAGAAGCCTCCGCGGGGCGCGCTGACGGCAATGATGGGATCAAGGAAACGGCCAGTCTTATGGATCACATCTGCAAGACGCTTGTGATGGGCGTCAGATAGATCGCGCTGGAAAGGAGTGGGCTCGACGGCGTGAACCGGCAAGATCGAAATCAGGACGGGGTGCCCACCCAACGGCTCTTTATAGGAACCGACAACACATCCGCCGGCTTTCTCGATCGCGGCTGTGAGTTCGTTTGCGGCACCCGAAGGCTCAGGAATCCGGCACTCCGCCGGGCTAAGACCCTTGGTTCCAGGTTTTGCCTTGCGTGGCCGCTTCTTGGGTGGTGCGCGCTTTACCATCGCGGACTCTCATTCTAGTCCTCAGGGTGCTTCCCGTCGCCGCACAAACGTGCGACTCGAACCGGCGGCCACAAATCGGCGCCGCGCAACCGGTGATCGCGAGAGCCAATCCTGCGCTATAATGCCTGCCCGAAAGCGAGGTGCCTATGGGCCTCTACTCCCATTACGATGGAGCGCATAACCATCCCCTGAATCGTGCGCTGCACTTGATTGCCATCCCCGTCGGTTTTTCTTCCCTGATTGTGGTGTGGTTTCACTGGGTGATCGGGTTGCTGCTGATTCCCACCGCCTTTGCGCTCGCCTGGATCGGGCACCTCATCGAAGGCAACAAGCCGGCGTTTCTCACGAACCCGGTGCATGTGTTTGTGGCGCCGGTCTGGATGGCAAAAAGAGTTGCCGCGAAGCTTCGCAGAAATCCCAAGCCGCAGTTTCCGGTGCGCGCCAAGGATCCGAATTGAGATGCAACCAACCGGTCGGTACGCGCGTTTCACTCCCCTCGCGGCTCTGTGATTTAATGAAATCACCACAGAGCAGAGGGGCTTAGCAAAAACTCACCGCTCGGAATCTCCCTTCCAAATGGCTGCCCTCCGCGGCTGAGTTTTCAAGGAGAACGTTCTTGGATTTCCAGCTTAACGAAGAACAGCTGCAGCTAAGGAAGAGCGTCCGCGAATTTGCCGAACGCGAGATTGCGCCGAACGTGCGCAAGTGGGACGAAGCGGGAGAGTTCCCGCTGGCTACCATTCAGGAGTTGGGCAAACTCGGACTGATGGGGGTGGTATTTCCGCAGGAACTTGGCGGGGCGGGCATGGGCTACGTCGAATACGTCACCGCGATTGAGGAGCTGTCGCGCGTCGATGGATCCGTCGGCATCATCGTGGCCGCGCACACTTCGCTTTGCTCGAACCACATTTTTCTCGCCGGCAATGAAGAGCAAAAAAACAAATACATTCCCAAGCTGGCGACCGGGGAATTCATCGGCGCTTGGGGATTGACCGAGCCCTCGTCCGGTTCTGATGCCGGCAGTGCGCGCATGACCGCGGTTCGCCGCGGCAAGGGTTGGGTGCTGAACGGCACCAAAACTTTCTGCACCAACGGGCACTATGCCGACGCCCTAGTCGTCATCGCCGTGACCGACCGCGCCGCCCACACCCATGGCCTTTCCGCCTTCATCGTGGAGAAGGGAACTAAGGGCTTTCGCCCGGGCAAGAAAGAGGACAAGCTGGGCTTGCGCGCCAGCGATACCGCCGAATTGATCTTCGAAGACTGCGTCCTTCCCCCGGAAAATCTTCTGGGCGTGGAAGGCCACGGCTTCGTCGACGCCATGCGCGTGCTCG
>Ga0126381_100011284_pt1 | contig 10096 bp, 8 predicted proteins | sample PanSoiMetPlot_28_FD_96465 | JGI IMG/M metagenome (GOLD analysis project Ga0126381, IMG submission 96465) | Tropical forest soil microbial communities from Panama - MetaG Plot_28 | ecosystem: Environmental > Terrestrial > Soil > Tropical forest > Bulk soil | place: Panama | collected 2016-02-17 | reverse complement strand
TGGCGTTGTCGGCAGCCCAGACGGCGGGCGCGAAGAAGCTCTTGCGGACCAGGCCGGGGCTGAGCCTGGTAACTGAGTCGCTCCCGTCGTAGGCCTGCCCGGGGCCCGCCGCGCCGTTTCCCGTGGAGATCCACAGGTCGCCGCCGGGGCCGGTGACGGGTCCCCCGGTACCCCAGACGGCGCCTTGCCTGCTAGTGGGGGTGTGCCAGCTGACCGGCCGGCCGCGGCCGGACGCCGGTATCCCGACGACCGACCCCTTGTATTGCCCGCAGTCTCCGTACTGGCCGCCGAACGCCACGTAGACTCGCCCGGCGTCGATGGCCAGCGCCGGCCGCTGCAGGTCGTTGGCTGGATGGCCGTCCGGCGCCGGGATGCCCCGCTGGACCCGCACGGTGCCGTCGCGCACCGACAGCCCGAACAGCACGTGGCGGTACCCGGTGGTTTCCGCGACCGCGTAGACGAGGCCAGTGTGCTGGTCGTACACCGGCGTGCCGGTGATGCCGACCGGGTCGATGTTGCCGCACGGCAGCCTGCTCAGCGGGACAGGCGTACCCACGTGCCTGCGCCACACGACTCGCCCGGTCGACTCGTTGAGCGCGTAGACGCTGTCATTTTCCGTCGCCGCGATCACGTCGTCGCCGACGACGAGAGGCTGGCCGTAGACGGCGCCGTCGAGGCGGGCGCTCCACCGGTGGCTGAGCCGGCCGGCCTTCGGCAGGCCGCTGGCGACGCCGGTCCGCCCGGCGTTCCGGTTGTATTCGGGCCAGGCGGCCGCCGGGTGGGTTACCGGCGCGCTGGCTCCGGCGCCGCCGGGTGCCCGCTGCGCTGGGGTGGCCGCACTGCTCGCGGCACTGGTTCCCGTGCAAGCCGCGACGGTGAGCAGCAGCACCGCCGCAGGAACCGTCACGAGTCGCATGTCACTGATTCCAGGTAGTGAGCTGGCATCATAGACAGAAGTATGAACGACAATTTCTGCACAGATTCCACCGGTATAGCGTCCTTCGTGGCGGTCGGCGATAGCTTCACCGAGGGCCTGAACGATCCGGCACCCGGCGGCGGGTTCGCTGGCTGGGCCGACCGGCTGGCGGGCATGCTGGCGACTGAGTACCCGGGGCTGCGGTACGCGAATTTGGCGGTGCGCGGCAAGCTGCTGCGGGAGATCGTGGCGGAGCAGGTCCCGGCCGCGGTGGCGATGTCGCCGTCGCTGGTCGGCATCGCCGGCGGCGGCAACGACATCCTGCGGCCCGGCGCCGACCCGGACACGCTGGCCGAGTTGTTCGACGCGGCCGTCGCCAGGCTCCGCCAGGACGGCTGCCGGGTGCTGATGTTCACCGGGTTCGACCCGGTCGTGTTCCCGGTGCTGCGCCTGCTCCGGGGGCGGATCGCCGCCTACAACATGCACCTGCGCGCGATCGCCGACGCCCGCGGCTGCGACCTGGTCGACCTGTGGTCGATGCGGTTCCTGCGTGACATCCGGGCATGGAGCCCGGACCGGCTGCACCTGGCGGCCGAGTCCCACCGACGGGTGGCGCTGCGCGCCTGCGAGGTGCTCGGTGTCCCGGTCACGGACGACTGGCGGGTTCCTCTTGACGGTTCGCTGCCGGCTTCCGCGACGGTACCCGGTTCGCTCATCGTGACGGAGGCCGCCACGGAGGCCGTCGCGCTGGGCCGTGCCGCCTGGGTCGCCGCCCGCCGCGAAGACGCGAAGTGGGCCCGGGAACACCTCGTCCCCTGGGTCAACCGCCGCCTGCACGGCACCTCCACCGGCGACGGCCGCACCGCGAAACGCCCTAACCTCCAGCCGGTCTCCCCGACGATGGTCATCTAGCCCCCGCCGTGCCGCCGTCTCGTTTGAGATCTGGGGGCCACAGATCTCACTAGATGAGCGTTGGGGGCCACAGATCTCAATCGCTGAGCGGTCGTCGGCCATCTCCAGTCGGCCAATGGTGTTCATGGTGCCCCGGCAACCCCAGTTACAGCCGAGTCTCAGCAACGGCGAGGAAGTACCATTATTGCGAAAACATTTTTTATGACGTAAGACATTCACCGTATAAGTACACAAAAGTTTCGTGATCATGCTCTGAGCGCTCCAAGGATGCCTGAGACAGGAACCAACGCCACCAAGAGGCTCACATGTCTCAGCTATCCAGGGGTAGCGTGCCGGCGGCTCGCGCCTAGGTGGGCCTTCCCTCGGGGAGGGCGCTGGGGGCGGGGGCCAGCGGCGGGGGAGCGGGTGCGGTCCGGGGCCAGGCGCGCGCGAGCGCCAGCATGACCGCGAGGCCGGCGACCAGCGGGGCCCACCAGATCCAGACGTCGTGCGACGGTCCCTGGGCGGCGGCCGTCAGGCCGCCGGCGACGACGGACGCGGCGATCAGCCGCGGCCAGCCGAGCGCCGCCGCCGGGATGAGCGCTACAGCGATCGGCGGCCACGGGTAGTACGAGACCATCACGGGTTCGAAGAACGACCGCAGCGCCAGCGTAAGGGCGGTCCACCAAAGCACGTCCATGAGCAACGGCGCCGGCCACCACGGTGGCGGTCCGGCGGCCGGCACCGCCGCACCAGAGCCGGCCACGAAGTGGTCAGTCTGTGTCAGCCGGCCGAGCCAGCGGCGCCGGACGGCCAGCGCGCAGCAGCAGGCGAGCACGATCGTCGCCAGCCGGGCGGGGCCGGCGGCAACGTTGCCGCCGTACATGTGCGGCGCCAGCGACGTCCACGCGGTGGGGTGGTTGATGATCGGGGAGTCGGGCTGGCTGGTCACCGAGATGTACGTGGCGTGCCAGTTGGCCAGCGCCGCCGCGCCGAGCAGCACGGCGGACGGTAGTGCCGCCCGGACGAGGAACATTGGCATCCGCCGCCACGGCAGCAGCGCTAGCAGCACCGGAAGCGCGAGCAGGACCAGTGGCTGCACGCAGACGGCGGCCCCGGCGAGCCAGCCCGCGAGCGTGATGCGGGACCGGCTCTGCGCGAGGATGGCGTACAGCAGCAGCCCGACCGCCACGGCGTCCTCGGGGTGACCCCAGCGGGCGGACACGCTCCACAGCACGCCGGCGCTCGCGGCGGCGAGCAGCGCGCGCTTCCAGCGCGACACGCCGAGCTGTTCGGCGAGCGCGTCGGCGGCGAACAGCGTGACGCAGGACAGCGCGATCTCGTAGGGCCCGGCCAGCAGCCAGACCGCGGGGTGCAGGTTGTCTGGCCCGGGAATCTGCAGCGACAGCCCCGTCGCGGAGATGATGGCGGCACACGGGACGAGGATCACCGCGGCGCCGGGCAGCGAGACGAGCCCGGTCGGCGCCGTGTAGAGGCCGCCCAGGTTCAGGTGCGCGAGCCGGGTCGCCGCTATCAGCGTCCCCCACAGGTCATAGGGAAGTGCCCACTCAGGCCGGTGGATCATCGTCGGGCCCCACGTGGTGGTGTACATCCCGACAGCGATCAGCAGGATCGAGGCAAGCAGCGGCAGCAGCCGTCGCTTGACCCTCGCCCGCATACCGGTCCCTCTCCCACGTATAAACCGCGTGCTACTGTACAGGCGCTGGCCCATGGCGTTGACCCGCTCGTGGCGCCGGCGAGCGCGTCAGGCAGCGAAGCCGGTGAAGCCCGCGTCCGCGGGCCATTCCGGCGCTGTCCCGCAACTGTGACGATCCCGCGCCCGCGCGGGTTCCAAGCCAGGTCGACTCCTGACGCGCCGGACGATATCGACCCTCGTGGGAAGGGCGATCCGTCCCGGCCGCCGCGGGCGTCGAGTTCCCTGGCGGGCCGGCGGTCTCGCCTTCCTTCCCGCCTTCCCGGGAGGAAGTGGCACCCCTAGTGCGAATCCCCATGCCTCGTGCGGCCGTCGCCGTCACGGCCGCCGTCACAGCGGCGGTGCTGGCCGGCTGTGCCTCATCGACCAGCTCCGCGACATCAGCCAGCTCCGCGACATCGGCCAGCTCCGCCGCGGCCACGCCGTCCGGCGCCGCGGCCGCGGCGTCGTTCCCGGTGACCGTCAAGGCCGCCAACGGCGCCGTGACCATCAAGGCGGAGCCCGCCCGGATCGTCTCACTCAGCCCGACGTCCACCGAGGACCTCTACGCCGTCGGCGCGGGCAGGCAGGTGGTGGCCGTGGACGCGGACTCCAACTACCCGGCCGGCGCCCCGAAGACGAGCCTGTCCGGCCTCACCCCGAACATCGAGGCCATCGCCAGGTACAGCCCCAGCCTCGTCGTCACCTACCAGGACACCGGCGGCCTCGTCTCCGGGCTGGCCAAGCTCGGCATCCCCGTCCTGATCGAGCCCGCGGTCAGCACGCTCGACGGCGTCTACGCGCAGATCGAGCAGCTGGGCCAGGCGACCGGCCACACCGCCCAGGCACGAAGCGTCGTGGCCGGCATGAACGCGCAGATCACCGCGGACGTCAAGAACGTGAAGGAAACCGCCCGCAAGAACCTGTCCTACTTCTGGGAGCTGAGCGCGAACCCGTACTACTCGGCGACCTCGAGCACGTTCATCGGGCAGATCGTCGGACTGTTCGGCCTGAAGAACATCGCCGACGCTGCCGACAAGGCGTCCGACGCGGGTTACCCGCAGCTGTCCGAGGAGTACATCGTCACCGCGAAGCCGCAGATCATCTTCCTCGCCGACAACCAGCCGAACGACGGCGGCCAGACCCCCGCCGTCGTCGCGAAACGTCCCGGCTGGGCGGTGCTCCCGGCGGTGCAGAACCACGAGATCATCCCGCTGAACGATGACATCGCCTCCCGGTGGGGGCCGCGCCTGCCGCAGCTCGTCGCGCAGATCGCCCAGGCGATCGAGCACGCCCCTAGCGCGTGAGTCGCGTGGCAAGCGCATGAGAAGGGCTGGCCTGCTCGGCGCCGCGGCGCTGTTCCTGATCGTCGCGGCGCTGGTCAGCGCCCTCGTCGACAAGATCCCGTTCGTGCACCTGCCGACGAGCCTGTCCGCGGTCGACCAGGCCGTGCTGTTCCAGATAAGGCTGCCGCGCATCGTTATCGGCGCGCTCGTCGGCGGGCTGCTGGCCGTCGCGGGCGCCGGCTACCAGGGGGTATTCCGCAACCCGCTGGTGGATTCGGGGATGCTCGGCTCCTCCGCTGGCGCCGGGCTCGGCGCGACGATCGCGATCGTCTACCTCGGCGGGGCGGGCCCGTCCGCCGTCCCGGTGGCCGCGTTCGCCGGCTCGCTCGCCGGGGTCGCGATCGCGTCCCTGGCCGGAGCGGCGGGATCGGCTCGCGGGCCGGTCAGCAGCGGCACCGCGACGCTGCTGCTCGCCGGCGTCGCGGTCGGGCTGTTCCTCACCGCGGTGCAGACGTTCATCCTGGAGCGCTCCACGCAGGTCTTGCAGCAGGTCTACGGCTGGCTGCTCGGCTCGTTGTCCGGCGCGAGCTGGCAGCAGGTGACCTCGATCCTCCCCTACGCCGCCGTGAGCACCGCGGTAGTGCTTCTGCACGGCAGGCACCTCGACGTGCTGGCCGTCGGCGACGAGGAGGCCAGCGCGCTGGGCATGCGCCCGGCCATGGTGCGGGGGATAGTCGTCGCTGCCTGCTCGCTGGCGGCGGCGAGCGCGGTCGCGGTGAGCGGCCTGATCGGGTTCGTCGGGATCATCGTGCCGCACGTGGCACGGCGGCTCGCCGGACCGGGTTACCGCGGCGTGCTGCCGCTGTCCCTGCTGCTGGGCGCGGGGTTCCTCGTGCTCGCGGACACGCTGGCCCGGACGGTCCTGGCCCCGGCGGAGCTGCCGATCGGCGTGGTGACCGCGCTGGTCGGCGCGCCGGCGTTCATCTGGGTGCTCAAGGGCACCCGGTCGGTGGGGGTGTGACGCGATGGTGCTCACCGTGCGAGAGCTGACCGTGACACTGGACCGCACTCCGGTGCTGAGTGGTGTCACATGCGCGGCGGCCGCGGGCGGCTGGCTGTCCCTGATCGGCCCGAACGGAGCCGGGAAGTCTACGATGATCCGTGCCGCTGCCGGACTCGTGCCATACCAGGGGACGATCTTGCTCGACGGCACCGATGTCAGGTCGCTGCGGGTGCGGGACCGTGCGCGGCTGATGGCGTACGTGCCGCAGGAGCCGGTGCTGCCGCCGGACATGACGGTCGAGGAATACGTCCTGCTCGGCCGCACTCCGCACCTGGGCTACCTGGGCAGCCCCGGCCGCCGCGACCGGGCCAGGACGGCGGCGGCACTGGAGCGGCTCGACGTGGCGCGGTTCGCGGCGCGCCGGCTGGCCCGGATGTCGGGCGGCGAGCGGCAGCGGGTGGTGCTGGCCCGGGCGCTGGCGGCGGAGCCCCGCGTGCTGCTGCTCGACGAGCCCACCTCGATGCTTGACGTGGGTCACCAGCAGCAAGTGCTCGAGCTGGTGGACGGCCTGCGCCGGGACGGCGGGCTTACCGTGCTCTCCACCCTGCATGACCTGACCGCCGCCGGCCAGTACGCCGACGAGCTGGTGCTGTTGCACGAGGGGCGGGTCGCGGCGGCCGGCCCGGCGGCCACCGTGCTCACCACGAGCCTGATCGAGGCGGTCTACGCCGCGCGGGTCATGGTGTCACCCGGCCCCGACGGCCGCCCGGCCGTCGTCCCCGTCCGGCGGCCGGGCTGACACGGCCCAGGCTGACGTCCGGCCGCGTGAGGAGTAATGTCGCTTTGAACGATTCTCAACCGCGCCGGCTTGAAGGGCCGTCATGTACCAGCCTTACCCGGGCGGAACCCAGCTGCCCGAACCGTCACGGCCGCCCATCCCCCAGTCAGTGGCGAGAGCCGTGCAGATCATGTACGTGGGGGCCGTGGTCAGCCTGATCGGCATCGTTGTCGACCTGACGACACTGAACTCCACCAAGAGCCGGATCGAGTCGCAACATCACGACTGGACGGTGACGCAGGTTAACAACGCCGAACACGTGGCGATCGGCATCTTCATCGTCAGCGGGCTGCTCGGCGCCGCGCTCTGGGTCTGGATGGCCCAGGCCAACAAGGCGGGCAAGGGCTGGGCGCGCATCGTGGCGACCGTGCTGTTCGCCATCGACACGCTGAACGTGGCCGCCGGCGCCGCCACGCCCGGTGGCGGCGTGACCCGCATCTACGGCCTCGTCATCTGGCTCATCGGCCTGGCCGCGATCATCCTGCTATGGCTGCGCACATCGTCGGACTACTTCCGGAACACGCCGCGATACTAGGTACGTGACCGCGGGGGTACTCGGGCTCGATCTGCTGATCGGCGCCGTTACGGTGCTCGCCGCGATCGTGGCGGCCCGGCTGGCGCACAGCTCCGGGCTGCCCGCCCTGCTCGTCTTTCTCGGGCTCGGCCTGGCTCTCGGCGAGTCTGGCATCGGGATCCGGTTCGACAATGCCGGGCTGGCCGAAGTCCTCGGCCTGGGCGCCCTGGTGCTGATTCTCGCCGAAGGCGGGCTCACCACGAACTGGGCGCACGCACGCCCGGCCGCACCCGCGGCCATCGCGCTGGCCACCGTCGGGGTCGCGGTGAGCATCGGCGTGGCCGCCGCGTGCACGCACTGGCTGCTCGGCCTGTCCTGGCGGGAGGCGCTGCTGCTCGGCGCGGTCCTCTCCCCGACCGACGCGGCCGCGGTGTTCTCGGTGCTGCGCCGGCTGCCGCTGCCGCCGCTGCTCTCCGGCATCCTGGAGGGTGAGTCCGGGCTCAACGACCCCCCGGCCGTGCTCGCGGTCACGCTGCTCAGCCAGACCGGCGCGCACGGCACGTCACCGACGCTGATCTTCGCCGAAGTCGTCTGGCAGCTGGCGGCGGGCGCCGCCATCGGCATCGCGGTCGGCGTCCTCGGCACGCTGTTCCTGCGGCGGGTAGCGCTGCCCGCCTCAGGCCTGTACCCGGTGGCGGTGCTCGCCCTGATCGTGGCCGGCTACGGCGCCGCGGACCTGGCCCGGGCGAGCGGTTTCCTGGCGGTTTACACCTGCGCCGTGCTGCTCGGGAACGCGCGGCTGCCGCACGGCCCGGCGACCCGCGGCTTCGCCGAGGGTGTCGCGTGGCTGGCCCAGATCGGGCTGTTCGTCATGCTCGGCCTGCTCGCCTCGCCGGCCCGGCTGCCCGCGCAGATCCTGCCCGCGCTCGCGGTCGGCCTGGTACTGGTCCTGCTGGCGCGGCCGGCCGCCGTTCTCGCCGCCATGCTGCCGTTCCGCATGCCGTGGCGCCGGCAGGCGTTCCTGTCCTGGGCCGGGCTGCGCGGCGCGGTGCCCATCGTGCTGGCGACCATTCCGCTCAGCGCGGGCGTGCCGGGGGCCACCCGGCTGTTCGACCAGGTCTTCGTCATCGTGGTCGTGTTCACGCTGCTGCAGGGGCCAACCCTGCCCTGGGCGGCCGGGCGGCTGCGGGTCGCCGCGCCGGCGGAACCCCTGGAGATCGCCGTGGAAGCGGCCCCGCTCGAGGAACTCCACGCCGACCTGCTGCAGGCGCAGGTGCCCGAGGGGTCGCGACTGCACGGCGTGGAGGTCTTCGAGCTGCGACTGCCCACGCAGGCAAACCTCGCCCTGATCGTCCGCGACGGCCACGGGCTCGTCCCGGGGCCGACAACCGTCCTGCGCACCGGCGACCGGCTGCTCATCGTCGTGCCCGCGGCCGTCCGGGAGCAGACCGAACGCCGGCTCCGCGCCGTCAGCCGGGCCGGCAAGCTAGCCGGCTGGTTCGGCGAGCACGGCGACTAGCCCCAGGTGACCACGCGCGTGGGGTGAATGGTGACGACCACGCGCTTGTCGCTCGGGTTGTCCCTGGTGCGCAGGTCCGCGCCGTACTTGGCGCCCAGCTTGTCGGCGAACTCGTAGTCGTCGTCCGGGGTGATCTCCGCGTCGCCGCGCAGCTCGATGTACCGGTACGGGGGGTCAGCCAAGATCAGCAGGCTGACCTTCGGGTTGGCCTGCAGGTTCTTGACCTTCTGCCGGACGGTGTTCAGCGAAATCCGCACCGTATCGCCCTCGGCCAGGAACCAGACGGCGGACAGCTGCGGCCGCCCGCTGGCCCCGTTGGTGCCGAGCACCGCGACCTGCCCGTTGAGCAGGTCGCGGTGCGAGTCAGGAATCGTCGTCATGCACCGAACTCTACGACGCGGCGACTCCAGTGTTCAGGGCAGTGGACACATCGTCTGCCACCGCAATTTTGGCGGTTGGAACAGGCGCCCGCTTGCGGCCGATCGCGACAGCCGTCGCCGCGCCGAGCAGCGAGATCGCGGCCGAGACCACCATGGCGGGCCGGTACCCGGCGGTGAAGGCGGCGGCCGAGCCGAAGTGGCCGTTGGCCGCGAACACGGCGGCCACCAGGGCGATGCCGAACGCCGCGCCGAACCGTTGCAGCGTGTTGTTCACCCCCGAGGCCCGGCCGACGTCGCCGGCCGGCACCGCGCCGAGCGCGGCGGTCGGCACCGTGGGCACCGTCATCGATATCCCGATGCCGGCGATGATCAGTGGCACCACGAACCGTGCGTACCCTTGGTCCGCCGCGGACGCCAGGGTCGCCACCCAGGCCAGTCCGGCCGCCTGCATGAGCAGGCCACCCACGAGCAGTGGCCGGGGGCCGATCCGGTCGGCCAGCGCGCCGGCCAGCGGCGCGACCACCATCGGCGTGGCCGTCCACGGCAGCAGCCGCAGCCCGGTCGCCATCGGCGAGTAGCCCAGGCCGAGCTGGAAGTACTGCGCGGTGAGGAACGCCGCGGAGAAGATCGACCCGGACATGAAGAACCCGGTCAGGTTGGCCGCGGTGAACGCGCGGACGCGGAACAGGCGCAGCGGCAGCATCGGCTCGGCCGCCCGCCGCTCACGCAGCACGAAGCCCGCGAGCAGCGCGATTCCCGCGGCGAAAGCGCCGAGGGCCGCCGGGTCGCTCCAGCCAGCGTCGCCGACGCGGACCAGGGCCCACGCGATCGCCGCCGCGCCGCCCGCCACCAGCGGCACCGCCGGCAGGTCCAGCCGTCCGGCCGGGCCCCGGCTTTCCGGCAGGAAAAGGGCCGATCCGAGCGCGGCGGCCAGGCCGATCGGCACGTTGATCCAGAAGATCCAGTGCCAGTCAAGGCCCGTCACCACCGCGCCGCCGACCAGCGGGCCGCCGGCGATGGCGAGCCCGCCGATCCCGCCGAAGATGCCGACGATCG
>Ga0126381_100011283_pt1 | contig 10096 bp, 8 predicted proteins | sample PanSoiMetPlot_28_FD_96465 | JGI IMG/M metagenome (GOLD analysis project Ga0126381, IMG submission 96465) | Tropical forest soil microbial communities from Panama - MetaG Plot_28 | ecosystem: Environmental > Terrestrial > Soil > Tropical forest > Bulk soil | place: Panama | collected 2016-02-17 | reverse complement strand
TTGAGACTTGGCATCAACTCGCGAAATTTGTCCAGCTTAACCACGTTACTTGCTTAAGACAGGCCAACTTGGCAGCGGCGGTAGCGCGCGATAAGCCGGTTGCCACGACATTTGACGTGCCCGAATAGGTCGCCGATGCGCTATGCGTTCGCCTGCCTTGCTTTTACGGCGCTGGCCATAGCCGGCGTCTGGACCTGGCTTGGGGCTCCGCTGCCTTTGAGGCCATTCCAACCCGGCTCGGCGGGAAAGCTCTATTGCGTTTCTTACACGCCATTCCGGGGCGCCCAGACGCCACTCGATCCGTCTATCGAGATTCCGGCCGAACAGATCGAGGATGACCTCACGCGCCTCGCTCAGATTACGGACTGCGTACGAACGTATTCGGTCGATTTCGGGCTCGACAAGATTGCCGGAATTGCCGCCAAACATGGCCTTAAAGTTATGCAGGGGTTGTGGCTCTCGAGTAACCCCCTCAAAAGCCACTACCAGATTGAAACCGCGATTGCTCTTGCGAACAAATACCCCGGTACGATCCGCTCGGTTGTAGTCGGCAATGAAGTGTTGTTGCGCGGCGATATGACTGCGACCGACCTCGCCAACACGATCCGCGCCGTCAAAGAGCGCGTACACGTGCCGGTGACCTACGCTGATGTTTGGGAGTTCTGGTTGCGTAATACGGAGGTCGCGAACGCCGTCGACTTCATCACAATTCATATTCTGCCTTACTGGGAGGATTTTCCGATTGCCGCCCGTAACGCGGTCACTCACGTTGAGGCCATTCGCCGGCAGGTGGTCAATGCATTTCCGGGCAAGGAGGTTTTGATCGGCGAAGTTGGTTGGCCGAGCGCCGGCCGAATGCGCGAAGGAGCGCTTCCGTCGCCAGCAAACCAAGCACGCGTCATCCAGGACGTACTTGCACTGAGCAAACGAGAGAATTACGACGTCAACATCATCGAGGCTTTCGATCAACCCTGGAAGCGTGCTCTTGAGGGGACGGTCGGAGGTCATTGGGGACTTTTCGATTCCGTAGGACGGGTACCGAAATTTTTCGGCGCGCAAGCCGTTTCCAATCACCCCTTCTGGCTTTGGCAGAGCGGCGCCGGAATTTTATTTGCAGTCTTTGTCTTCGCGGCGGCGTCGACCGTGCGCACGAAAGACACGCCGGTGTCTTTCTGGATTGCGGTGAGCGTAAACGCATTCGTTGGTGGGGTGTTGGTCGGTTGGACGATCGAGAACATTCCACTCGAGAGCCTTGGGGTGGGCGGTTGGTCACGTTCGCTGGCGCTGGCCGTGGTGAGCATTGTGGCGCCGATTGTTTTGAGCGTGGCTGTCATGTGCGGCACGCCCGTCCCAGCATTTTTTCGCATATTGGGACCGAGAGAAAGTCGGGCACAAAACCGGCTTGCGGTGTCTGCCGGTACGATCCGCATCTTTACGATGCTGTTAGCATTCGTAATTGCTCTCGGTCTCGTTTTCGACCCGCGTTACCGTGATTTTCCATTTGCGCCACTTACGGCTGCAACCGTGCCATTTCTTGTGCACGACGTCATTGTGGGCCGATTGAAGGGCACGCGTCCGACTGCAGAGACCGCCGGAGCAGGCGTGCTTGCGCTTTCGGTCTTTTATATCTTGTTTAATGAAGGCTTCGCCAATTGGCAGTCACTTTGGCTGTGCTCGGCCCTTGCGTTCCTCGTTTTCAATCTGATTCGGGTGCGCGACGTGCCAGGCTAAGGACCAGCAAACCAGCCGCAAGCGCAGACAGGCCAATGTTGTAGAGGACGACGCCGCAGCAAGCAGCAGCAAGGGCAACGGCGAAGAGCACCAAAGTTGGGCGCAACAGGTTGAGGATGGCCACAACTAACGCGAACCACCCAAAGACCGAATACGTAAAAAGCACGATGGTGACCTCGCGCGTAAAGCAGAGCCAGGTATTCAATCCGGCCTGGCAGGCAAGTCCGACGCTCGATTGCTCGACGGCAAGATAGCGCATGTATAGCGCATAACCGATTGCGCAGAACCCAACAATCAAGAGCCCGTTCGTCTGGCGCGCGCTTGGGAGAAACAATTTCATAACATCAGTATGCCGCTGCACCGAGGCGACGACAATCATTGCTGAGCAATTTGCTCGCCGTCGAATTTGACCGCTCGGCATGTAGTGCGGGCGGCGTTGAAATGGGCGCAAAGACCGGCGGCGGCGGCGTTATTCGGCAGTGGTCCGACCACAAGGCGATAGCCTGTCGTGCCCTGGCGGCGCTCGCGCGCAGCGAGCGGATGCATTCCGCCCAACAGCGGCCCAAAATTGGCCTTTACAATGAGCCAGCGCTGGCGGACGGACTCGATCGTCGCACCACCGCCGAGATCCAGTCCGACGTCATTTTGTGCCGTTGGGGGCGTTTCGGGTCTCGTTATTGATACCGTGGCGACGCGCGCCACTGGCAACGGAACGGATTGCGCGCTTGTCAGTTCGTCCTTGGGTGGAAGTGGTGCGGCGGCACCCGGCGTATCAGTCGTAGCTATTGTCGAATTTACGGACGGCGGATTCGACGCGGCCGACGGCGTAGTCGCTGGTGCGCTGGGAGATGGCGGAGTCGCCTTGGCCGCAAGGACAGCGGCAGTCGCAGCCGCTTGTTTTTTGATGGCGCCGGTCATGTCGTCGATGCTGCTCTCAAGCAACGCGACACGGCCTATCAATCGATCGCGATCGGTGTTGAGCGCGCGAATTTGGGCGGCCATAAGCTGCGTTTCTGTTTCCAGTTGGGCAACACGTGGCGGCATTCGCGCGATGGCAGAGGCTTCGTTCGTCCCGAATATGTGCTGCAGCCGCGCGCCGGCGGTTTCCGTCTGGCTCGTAATCGCAAGGGCCGTCAAGGCAATGGCCGTCACGCCGCCCCAACCGCACAGCCACAAAAGCGAGTTGAGTTCGTGCCGCCGTCGACGGGGCGGGCGCAAATCGGGTTCTGGTGGCGCTGACTCGATCGCCATGGGTCTCTCGGTGGGCGAATCATTGAAAACATTAGCAGAATCCCGCAAACCTCGCTTTCCTCCTGGCTCCGCAAGCCGGCTCGGGCCTTTTGCCGGCGGTCGGGCTGGGTTATGGGTTGCACCGATCTCCCGGAAAGCCTGAGCCTATTTAGATGTCTGATCGAACATGCCTTGCGATCGTACTTGCGGCCGGAGAAGGCACGCGCATGCAGTCGCAAATGCCAAAGTCATTGCACCCGCTCGCCGGTCGCTCATTGCTTGCACATGTAATGAAGGCGGCAATTTCTGTCGGGACCGATAATTTGGCTGTTGTCGTCGGACTCAACCACGCGGCGGTCGTGGCCGAGGCGCACAAATGCGCGTCTAAAGTGGAGATCTACGAGCAACCTGAACGCCTCGGAACCGCGCACGCCGTCCTGTCGGCACGCAAGGCAATCGCCGGGGGCTCCGATGATATTCTGGTGATGTTTGCCGACACGCCATTAATTCGAGGCGAGACTCTTTCAAAGATGCGGGACGCGCTGGCCAGAGGCGCCGCCGTGGCGGTCCTTAGTTTCAGACCAGTTGATCCGCAAGGGTACGGGCGGCTAGTCATGGAAGGTGATAACCTGATCGCCATCCGTGAGGATCGAGACGCAACGCCCGAAGAACGAAAGATCGAGCTCTGCAATGGCGGTCTGATGGCGCTTGCCGGCGAGCATGCGCTCGACATTCTCGAGCGCATAGGGAATGCAAATGCCAAGGGCGAATATTATCTCACCGACGCCGTTGCCATCGCCCGCGAGATGGGCTTGAAGGCGGTAGCGATCGAAACCTCGGAGGATGACGTGCACGGCATCAACACTAAGGTTCAACTCGCTGAGGCCGAAGCAGTGTTGCAGCAGCGGTTGCGTTCGGCGGCTCTCGAGGCCGGCGTGACCATGATCGCACCGCAGTCCGTCTACTTGTCTGCTGATACAAAATTGGGAAAAGACGTGACGATCGAACCCAATGTCGTGTTCGGGCCGGGTGTCACGGTTGAGGAAGGCGCGACCATCCGTTCGTTCTCCTACCTTGAAGGCGCGCATGTGGGAAAAGGCGCGCGTGTGGGGCCCTTTGCGCGGCTGCGACCTGGCGCGCATCTCGGTGAAGACGTGCGCATTGGGAATTTCGTCGAAGTGAAAGAAGCCAAGATCGAGGCGGGCGCCAAGGCTGGTCACCTTGCCTATATCGGCAACGCTCGCGTCGGCGAGAAGGCCAATGTTGGCGCGGGCACTATCACTTGCAATTACGATGGGGTCGCCAAATATCACACAGATATCGGCAAAGGGGCTTTTATTGGGTCGAATTCCGCCTTGGTTGCTCCGGTTAAGGTCGGGGACGGGGCTTATGTCAGCGCGGGAAGCGTCGTAACCAAGGATGTCCCGGCCGGGGCCCTGGCGATCGCGCGGGCAAAGCAGGCGATTAAGGAAGGTTGGGCAAAACGCTTGCGGCAGGTGAAAGCCTTGGGCAAGAACCTGCCCGGAAAGAAGACGAAAAAGTCATGATCGCCGGCTCAATAACGCCGTTGGCCAATGTCACACGACGAAATGCGTTTTGATTTCATCGAACCAGCCGGCGAAGGCTAAATCATTCGGAAACGGTAAAGGGGCCGTGCAGGCGGATGTGCGGAATCGTTGGAATATTGGGAACGAAGCCGGTCGCCGGGCAGTTGGTCGATGCGCTCAAGCGCCTCGAGTATCGAGGTTACGACTCCGCGGGAATTGCAACCCTGGATCACGGTTCACTCGATCGGCGTCGGGCCGAGGGAAAGCTGCGCGCGCTGGAAACGCGGCTTGAGCGCGAGCCGCTGGAAGGCAATGTTGGTATCGGTCACACCCGCTGGGCGACCCATGGTCGCCCAAGCGAGGATAATGCTCATCCGCATGCGACCGACCAGGTTGCAGTTGTTCACAACGGCATCATTGAGAATTTCCGCGAGCTGCGCGAGCGACTGACCAAGCAAGGCTGCAAATTCATCAGCGAGACCGATACGGAAGCCGTCGCCCATCTTGTTACGCAGGAATTGAAGAGCGGCAAGTCACCAGCTGAGGCGGTAGCGGCGTCACTTAAGCAACTACGAGGTGCGTTTGCACTCGCGTTTCTTTTCACTGGGGAAGACAATCTGTTGATCGGCGCGCGCAAGGGCTCGCCATTGGCCGTCGGCTATGGAACGGGCGAAATGTATCTTGGGTCTGACGCGATTGCGCTGGCGCCTTTCACTGACACCATCAGCTACCTCGAGGACGGGGACTGGGCAATCGTCACACGCACGACCGTTGAGATTCGCGACGAGCAGGGTCGCAAAGTAGAGCGGCCTGTCTTGAAGTCTACCGCATCGGCGCAGTTGGTCGATAAAGGCAATCACAAACACTTCATGGCGAAGGAAATTCATGAGCAGCCAGAAGTGGTCGGCCATACGCTTGCCCACTACATTGACATGGTGAACGAACGCGTCGCGTTGCCGCGCGATCTGCCATTTGACTGGAAAAAATTGAAACGGTTATCGATCTCGGCGTGCGGCACGGCATTTTATGCAGGGCTTGTCGCGAAATACTGGTTCGAACGCTTCGCAAAATTGCCGGTCGAAATCGACATCGCCTCGGAATTCCGCTATCGCGGCGCGCCTCTGGAGCCGGGCGATCTCGCCATCTTCATTTCGCAGTCTGGCGAAACAGCCGACACACTCGCAACGCTCCGCTATGCGAAGGAAAACAAGCAACACGTTCTTTCCGTGGTGAATGTGCCAACTTCAACAATCGCGCGTGAAAGCGATGTCGTGATGCCGACGCTCGCTGGTCCAGAGATCGGAGTTGCTTCTACCAAGGCTTTCACCTGTCAGCTCGCGGTGCTTGCCTGTCTCGCCGTCGCCGCCGGCCGCGCGCGAGGTGAACTAAAAGATGTCGATGAGCAGAGGCTCGTACACGCACTAATCGAGACGCCGAGACTGATGGCGGCGGCGCTGACGCTGGAGCCGCAGATAGAAAAGCTCGCACAAACCCTGGCGAAGGCGCGTGACGTGCTTTATCTCGGCCGTGGGACGAGCTTCCCAATCGCGCTCGAAGGCGCGCTCAAGCTAAAGGAAATCTCTTATATTCATGCCGAAGGCTATGCCGCTGGTGAACTCAAGCATGGGCCCATCGCGCTGATTGATGAGGTCATGCCTGTAATTGTAATCGCCCCGTACGATCGCGTATTCGAGAAGACGGTTTCGAACATGCAGGAAGTGGCGGCGCGGGGTGGAAAGATTATTCTTGTCACTGATCCCAAGGGCACCAAAGAAGCAGCGATCGAATCGGTGGAAACACTGTCGCTTCCAGATATGCCATCGACGGTCACGCCCCTGGTATACGCCATCCCCGTGCAGCTCATTGCGTATCATGCCGCCGCGGCCATCGGCACCGACGTCGATCAGCCCCGTAATCTCGCGAAATCCGTGACGGTGGAATAGACTTGGCGAATGTCTGACGTTGAGCAGAAGCCAGGTGATCTGCCGGCCGTGGAGCCGACGAGGGCGGCTATTCCGCAATCGAATGTTGCGGGACGCATTCGCAATTATTTCCTGACCGGCCTCGTGGTGGCCGGGCCTTTGGCGATCACAGTCTGGTTGATCTGGTCGATTGTCACCTGGGTCGATGATTTTGTGCGTCCCATCATTCCGCCAGCGTATCGGCCAGAAAGCTATTTGCCATGGCCAATTCCGGGGACCGGTCTGATCGTCGCGATCGTCGTCCTCACGCTGCTGGGTTTTGCTACGGCCAACCTGGTTGGCCGCAAGCTGGTCGAACTTGGCGAAAATCTGCTCAGCCGTATGCCGATTGTGCGACCCGTTTACAAGACAATGAAGCAGATTTTTGAGTCTCTCTTTTCCAAGAGCGGCTCAAGCTTCCGGAAAGTGGCGCTGGTGGAGTTTCCCGCGCCCGGAATGTGGTCACTCGTGTTTCTTTCGCAGCCACCAAGCGCGGATGTCGTCAAGAGTTTGCCGCAAGGCGAGCACGTGTCCGCGTTCATGCCTTGCACCCCGAACCCGACCACCGGATTTTTCTTTTACGTTAAGCGCGAGGATCTGATCGAACTCGACATCACGGTTGAGAACGCGATGACTCTTTTAATCTCTGCCGGAATGGTGCAGCCGGATGCCGATGCGCAAAAAAAGCTGGCCTCGCTCGCAGAGAGTGCTAGGGCTGTGCGAGCGCGCACAAACCGAAAAACAGAAAGCGTGGAGTAAGCGCTTCGAACCTCGTCATGCCCGTGCGGGGCCGCGCGTGACGGGGCAGGTTGCTACCCCGCACGGATCAGCTTGATCGCTTCGTCCTTGCCGAACAAATACAGCAGTTGACGCAATGCGCTGCCACGGGCCGTTGAAAGTGTCGGGTCGCGTTCTAGGATCAGTGCCGCGTCGTCCCGAGCTGCACCGAGAAATTTGCCGTGCATTTCCGGCCGAGCGATCTGGAAGCCTGGCAGGCCGCTTTGGCGCGTGCCAAGGACATCCCCTTCGCCGCGCAGTCGAAGGTCTTCCTCGGCAATGCGGAAGCCGTCAGTTGTCTCGCGCAGGATGGCTAATCGAGCTTTGGCGGTTTCTCCAAGAGGACCTTTGTAGAGCAGGAGGCATGTCGAAGCAGCCGAGCCGCGGCCTATGCGCCCGCGCAGTTGATGCAACTGTGCCAAACCAAAACGCTCGGCGTGCTCGATCACCATGATCGTCGCCTCCGGTACGTCGACACCCACCTCGATCACGGTCGTAGCCACGAGCACTTGTGTTGCGCCAGAGGCGAACCGCGCCATGGCAGCGTCTTTATCGATGGTCTTCATGCGACCGTGGACGAGGTCAATGCGATGGCCGAATTTCTTGCGTAGATCCTCAAAGCGCGCCTCGGCAGCGGCAAGGTCAATCTTTTCGGATTCGTCCACCAAAGGGCAAACCCAGTAGGCACGCTTGCCCTCAGTCAGCGCCCGCCCAATGGCGTCTTCAACTTCTTCGACTCGAGATAGAGGGATTGTGCGGGTATCGATCGGCTGCCGTCCGGGCGGCTTTTCGCGCAGTTCAGAAATGTCCATGTCGCCGAAATAGGTGAGAACAAGCGTGCGCGGGATCGGCGTCGCGGTCAGCACAAGCACGTCGACGGCTTCGCCCTTTTGAGTCAGCGCGAGGCGCTGGTGAACGCCGAACCGGTGTTGTTCGTCGACGACGGCCAAAGCGAGATCATGAAAAGCAACGTCTTCCTGAAAAAGGGCATGGGTGCCGATCAGAAGATCGATATCGCCGAGTGCGAGACGATCAATGATGTCCTGGCGCGCGGGGCCACGTTCCCGGCCGGTAAGGATACCAACGCGGATGCTGGCCGCTTCGGCAAGCGGCGCAATCGTTGCGCGATGCTGACGGGCGAGAATTTCGGTCGGCGCCATGAAAGCAGCCTGCCTGCCAGCCTCGATCACGGCCGCCGCGGCGGTCAGTGCCACGACGGTCTTGCCGGAACCGACATCACCTTGCAGGAGACGCAGCATTCTTTGCGGTCGAGCAAGATCAGTAATGATGTCGTCCACCGCTTTTTGCTGGGAATGGGTAAGCGCATACGGCAGTGCCTTCAGGATGCGTGCCCGCAAGCGGCCTTCACTGGCGGTGCCGCGTCCCTTTTGCCGCCGCATGTGCGCGCGTACCAGCGCGAGAGCGAGCTGGCCGGCCAGCAACTCATCGTACGCCAGGCGCGTCCATGCTGGATGGTTTGGCAGGATATCGTGGGGCTCTGCTGGCCGGTGTAATTGCTGGAGTGCTGCTGCAAAGGTGGGGAATCGTTCGCGCGCGACCCAAGCTCTATCCTGCCACTCCGGCAATTCAGGAACGTGGCTCAGAGCGCTGCTGATGGCGCGCCGAACGTTACCGAGGGCAAGCCCCTCTGTGAGCGGGTAGACCGGCTCGACCATCGGCAGCGAAGCAAAACCGGCTTCGTCCACCACGCGATCAGGGTGAACCATCTGCAACATGCCATCATAGAATTCGGCCGTGCCGGAGACGTAGCGCAGCTCACCCTCGGGCAGGAGTTTTTCCAGGTAGTCGCGGTGCGGGTTGAAATAGGTCAGCGTAATTTCGCCGGTCTCGTCGCTTGCGTAGATGCGGTAGGGCGCCCGCGATCGGCGCGGTGGGCCGGGCCGATGTTTGCCAATCGTTACCGCTACAGTGACCACCTGTCCCGGCTGGACGTCGCGCAATTTGGGCCGTGCGCGTCGGTCGATCGCGCCCGACGGGAGGTGGAACAATAGATCGACAACACGTGGCGTTTCGCGATCGAGCAGCCGCACGTAAAGCTTCTCAAGCTTTGACCCGACGCCGGAAAGGCTCGTGAGCGAGGCAAACAAGGTGTTTAGAACAGCGGGTCGCATGGAAACATCATTGCAAAGTTTTCCACTTCGTGCCCGCCTTTGGACCTGGCATCCACGTATTCCTGGCTAGTAAAGGGCGTGGCTTTGCCCCGGCACCGCTGGTCAAGCCGGCCATGACAAATGAAGGGACGCCCTCTATATAAATCCGCGCCCGGCCCCGTCCGGGTTTTTGGCGTTGGAGACATTTGGTGCCCACCGGAACGAACTTGTCGAGCGAGGGCCTCGATGCGCGTCGGCGTCGTTTGCTGTATCGCAGCTGGCATCGCGGTATTCGCGAAATGGACCTGGTGTTGGGCCGTTTCGCCGATGCGGAGCTCGCCACGTTGAGTGAGGGTGATCTTACCGAGTTTGAGCGCTGGCTCGACGTTCCCGATCAACAGATTTTCGCCTGGGTCAACGGAATGGAGCCCGTACCGGCAAATTACGATACCGCATTGTTTCGCCGGCTGCGCGATTTCCATAGCAAGGGCACGACGTGAACACGGTTACAAAATCGCCGGCTGAATTGCTCAAGGTGGGCAAGGCGCTGACGCTTGCACAAGTCGCCGATGGCGCCGAAGGATTGGTGCTCGCCGACCTGGCGCGCGCTGTGGCTGCAGGCAAAAGCGCGCCAGCTATATCGCTTGCCGTTGTCTGCCGCGATGGCCAACGGATGGCAGCGTTGTCGCGTTCGCTGACGTTTTTCGGTCCAGATCTCCAGATCATGGAATTTCCGGCC
>Ga0126381_100011282_pt1 | contig 10096 bp, 13 predicted proteins | sample PanSoiMetPlot_28_FD_96465 | JGI IMG/M metagenome (GOLD analysis project Ga0126381, IMG submission 96465) | Tropical forest soil microbial communities from Panama - MetaG Plot_28 | ecosystem: Environmental > Terrestrial > Soil > Tropical forest > Bulk soil | place: Panama | collected 2016-02-17 | reverse complement strand
TAGGAACTGCGGCCGCTGCTTGTCGCGCACGGCTACCTTCCGGCGTCAGCGGAAGACGGCGCGCCGTTCGACGCCGCACTGACTGATGCGGTCAAACGGTTTCAGAGCCGTCACGGCCTGAAGGAAGACGGCGTCGTCGGGACGCTCGTCGTCAGGGAGCTGAACGTACCGATCGCGACGCGGATCACACAGATTCGGCTCGCGATGGAACGCCTGCGCTGGCTGCCTCCGACCACGAGCGGCAGGCGCATCGCGGTCAACATCGCCGACTTCCGCGCGTACGTCTTCGACGGCGACTCCATCACCTTCGAGACCCGCGCCGTCGTCGGCAAGCGGTTTCACGAGACTCCGATGTTCACAGCGCTCATGACGTACGTGGTGATCAATCCGTACTGGAACGTGCCGCCCAGCATCGCGCGGTCGGAAATCCTGCCGAAGATCAAGGCGGACGCGAATTACCTCGCGAAAAACCACATGGAAATGGAGGGCAACCGGATCCGCCAGTTGCCCGGTCCATGGAATTCGCTGGGGCGCTTCAAGTTCATGTTCCCGAATCCTCACAACATCTATCTGCACGATACGCCAGCGCGCGCGCTGTTCTCGGAAGCCGACCGGGCGTTTTCGCACGGGTGCGTCCGCCTCGAGAAGCCCGCGGAACTGGCGGCCGTGCTCCTCGGCAGTCAGGGGTGGACGCCCGAACGCATTCGAGCGACCGTCGAGACGGGCGCGCAGACCGTGATCAATCTCGCCACGCCGATCCCCGTGACTCTGAGCTACGCCACCGCGTTCCGGACGCCAGACGGGCTGCTGCACTACGGACGCGACATCTACGGGCGGGACCGGAAACTCCTCGCAGCGCTCGAGGCCCGCAGCGAGGGATCCTGGGAGCAGTAGGGCGTGGTGAGTGTGTGAGCGAGTCGCTATTGGCTCAGGTGTGGTGCGGTCAGCGGTGGTGCATGCCGCCGAGCAGGTGCATGAGCGCGAACAGCGTCAGCGCAGCCACAAGTCCGGCCAACCACAGGCCCGTCCACAACCGTTTGGCGCTCTGGTCCCGTGCAACATCGATGGCAACGCCGCGCCGCCCGTAGCTCGTCAAGCCCCACGGCTTGTAAACGGATAGCGTGGTCGCAACGACCAGTGCCATCAAAGCCGCGCCGGCATCCGCGATCAGGCGAACGCGCAGACTCCGCAAGTCCGCGCTCGACAACACTCTGTCCGTAGCGACGATCGCAACCTGGCCGACAGCTTGCGCGTGCACCAGCAGCAACACCGTCGCCACTACGGTCAAGACCAGCTTGGCGACAACCCATTGGTGCCGGAACAATCCCCACGACGTGCCGAGTCCTTGCACGATCCCGGTGACGAGCGCCGCAAAACAGAACGGCACAATCACCATCCACGTGACGGGCTCCATCGCCGTGTAGACACTTCGAACCGTTTGCTCGCTGGTGTTCGTTACGCCGACGATGGCGAGCGCGAAGAACGCCGCTACCGCACCGAACCATCCGATCGATGATGTGATGTGCGTGGTCAACGCGATTTTCCGAACGCCGGAAGGCATCAGCATGTGATCGATTGTAGTGGCACTCGCACGCATTGCGGCGCACGTCGGCTTTGCCTTTCGCCGTGTCGCAACCCGCGTAAGGCGTCACGGTGAGTGCGCATGACATTCGATGTGTCGCGACCCGTTCCAGATCGACTCACCGGCGACGCCGCTCTGGTGTCCCACTTGTCTGACCGTATCGCCCACACGCGCTTGCCGCCAGATTTCCTCTGCCCGATGCGCGGACGCGGCAGTTTCTCGGCCAACTGCATGCGGTTGTTATGCGCTCGGTTTTACACACGTGTTGCAAGCGCGGTGAAAGCTCCCCACCAGGAGATTGCGACGAGCGCGATACGGATCCAATTGAGCCGAACCCACAACCGGGTCTCGGCCTGGAGGCGTTCGGCCGGAGTATTTCCGCCTCCGTCATCAAGAAAGCGGTGGACGTTCGGGCGTCCGTGATCCGGCGAATCCAACAAGGGACTCGGGCGGATTGCGGCTCCATGCGGGATGCAGGACGAAGCTTTCGTACATGCCACCGCCGAAGACCAGCGACACCATCACCGAGTAGAACCACAGGGTTGCCGCATAGATCGTCATCCCATCGTCTCCCCCGATCGCCTCTAGACCACGATCGGCTTCTTCTTCGTGCTACGCTAGACACTATGTCAAGCAGGCGCACGCATCGTAAGACCAAACTTGACAGTGTGTCAAGCTTGAAGGGCGGCGACCCGGCGACCCGGCAGCGGATCTGCGACGCCGCGCTTCGGCTGATTGTGAAACGAGGTGGCGTCGATGTCCCGCTCGCCGATGTCGCGAAGGCGGCACGCGTGTCGCGGCAGGCCCTCTACCTGCATTTCAAGGACCGTGCGGCGCTGTTTGTGGCGGTCGCACAACACGCGGATGACAAGCGTGGACTTCCCGAGGCGATTCGTCGTCTCCAGCAGGCCCCGACCGGGCTCGACGCTCTCCGCTACATGACGGCCACCCGGGCCACGCTGAATCCCGATATCTGGCCGCTGGCTCGGATCCTCGACAGCGTCCGCCGCCAGGATCCAGCCGCGGAGGTCGTTTTGCAGAACCGACTAGTGGCGCGGCTTGGCGCGTGCCGCGTGATCGTCGAGCAGCTCGCGCGAGACGGTTCGCTGCGGGCCGAAATCGAGCCAACGATCGCGGCCGATTTGTTGTGGGTGATCACGTCGCTTCGCACGTGGGAAGACCTGGTGCTTGTACGTGGGTGGACCGCCGCGCAGTACGAAGAACGTCTCGTCGCCACGCTGCTGCGACTGCTCACGAACACACCGGCGCCCGACGCATCGCGACGAAGACAAGGGGAATAGCGATGGCCGCAGCTGGTCTCGTCGATCGAACAGGGCCAGCGATCGATCCTGGTCGACGTGAGCCAGGTGTCTTACATGGACAAGGATCGAACTGCGCCGTAGCGCTTACTGTTGCATTGCCATCTGAAACACCACTCGCCCTCTAGGACCACGCTGATTTCCTCGCCGGGAGAGGACTCGGAACCGTTCGCGACGAGCGAAGGCGAGTCGCGGCGCTTCCTGAGGGCGGCGGGGCGCAGCGGCCCGCGTAGCGGGTCGCGCGCCCGGCAGGACTCGAACCTGCGACCCCCGGCTTAGAAGGCCGGTGCTCTATCCAACTGAGCTACGGGCGCACGCGTCCTATGGTACCGCCGAACGCCGCGGTATTCTGCTGACGTGCCGATTGCCTTGACGTCGCGTCAGCGCGCCCGCCTCAAAGCGCGCGCCCACGCACTCGAACCGACCGTGCAGATCGGCCAGGCTGAAGTGTCTGACACCGTGGTCGCGGAAGTGGACCGCTCGCTCACCGCGCACGGGCTGATCAAAGCGAAGCTCGCCGGCGGACGCGACGAGCGTGATTCGCTTGCTAAGACGCTATCCGAACGCACCGACGCCACAATCGTTCAGCAGGTTGGTCGCATCGTCATCCTGTGGCGTCCGCGTCCGGACGATGAACCACTCGATGACTAAACCCGTCGCCGCAAATTGGTGGGCTCAGCCAGTGATCCAGGCGATCGCCTCGGTGGCAATCGCGGGCGGCACTTCGTGCCGTCCGTCGAACTCGCGAAACGTGACGTCATAACCAATCGCCTTCAGCCGCGGCACGATGACACGGCTGCAGTCGTCGATGGGCAGGATTGGATCCGACGTCCCGTGCGAGACGAAGATGCGAGGCTTGCCGCTCGGTGGCGCCGGAATCACGAATCCGGGCGAGTTGGCGACGATGCGGGGAAAGAGATCGCCGTTGGAGAGACCGAGCGACAGCGCGTACGACGCGCCGTCGGAGAAGCCGCCCACCGCGATTCGCGACGGATCGACATCGACCTTTGCGAAGACCAGTTCGAGGACGCGATCCAAAAAGAGGACGTCGTCTCCGAAGTTCCCGCGGATGGCATCCCAGGTAGTGCCGCGCGAATCCGGTGCGACGAGAACAACCCCAGCTTTGTCGGCCGCCGGGCCGACGCGCCGGAGCATGCCAGTCCCGCTCTGCGTGGCGCCATGCAAATAGAGAAGCACGGCAAGCTGGCCATCGGGAATCGTCGCCGGCATCTGAACGACGCCGTCTCGCCCGTCGCTGCCGAGGCCGATCGCGCCGCTCGTCAGCGAGGTCTTGACCCCGCCTCGTGGCCGCGCCGTCAGTCGCACGCCGGCGACCGGGCGCGTCGAGTTGGTCGTGGCGCCGCACGCGCTGGCGACCGCGAGCGATGCGAGCGCGTGCCCGGCCGTCAGACCGAATCGACGCCGCGTTACACCGGCATCGATTTCGTCGGTCATTTGGTGCCGCTGACTTTCTTCGGGTTGACCGCGTTCGCAAGCGCGAGACGGTTGTCGTGCGTGACGTAGCTGATTTGCAGGTTGAACCCGTTCGGCGTCTCGGTGTGATAGCTCTTGAACGCTGCGGTGTGAATTTCGTCGGGCACCCACTTGCCGTCGGCGTCCTTGTGACGGCTCGATGTGTCGATTGTCGCTTTCAGCCCGCGCGACTCGAGCGCGGCTTTGACGCCGTCCGTGTCCCACGGTGAGATACCGAACGAAATGTGATCGATGCCCGTGCCGCGCCGGCGCGCCGCCTTGCCGAACTCCGGATCGAGATTGTTCCCGCCGCGGACGATGATGTCGCCAACCTCGCCCATCATCAGCTCGTTCTGGCTGCCTTCGTCGTAGGTTGGCATCCAGCCGAGGAGGTTGGTATAGAACGACGCGCTCTTCTTGTAGTCGGTGACGCCGAACGAGAAGTGATCGAGCCACACGGTCTTCCACCCGGTCGACGCGAACGGCGCCGGCGCTGAGAGTGCCGCCTTCGCGGCCGATGCTTTCCGCGCCTTCGCCAGACCGTTGCCGTTGCAGATCTGGATCGGCCAGCCGTCAGGATCCTTCACCCAGAAGCTCTCGAATCCGTTTGATCCGTTCTCCGCGACGGGCGCGAGCCCGCGCTCACGCAGCGCCGCTTCGACGGCTTTCGCGTTCCACGGTTCGACGACGAAAGAGAAGGACTCGACAGTCGTCTTGCCTTCGCCCTTCTTGAAGATCGCCGACCCCCACGGGCCTATGTCCAGCACGGCCTGCGATCCATCGTCACTGCGCGGCGCCCATCCCATGAGGGCGACGTAGAACGCCGCTTCCTTGCGGTAGTCGACCATGTTGAAGGTGACGTGATCGAGCGCGACGGTCTTCCAGCCGGTCGGTCCGAAGACCGACGGCGTCTCCGATGTGTTGCACGACGGCGATCCGAAAGTGGTCATGCAGCGTCCCTGCGCGAGCGCGGCGATCGGCGCGCCCACGGCGGCGGCGCCGACGGTTTGCAGCAGGTGGCGACGGGAGATGCGAAGTGAGGTCATGGTGCGCTCATGATAGCGCGACGGGGGTAGACTGACACCGCCATGATCCGATCACTGTTTCTTGCCGCAGTGTTGTTTGCTGCCCAACTCGCGCCGAACGCATTGCCGACGGCGGAGCGTCCGTTCGGCACGCTGCGCGATCAAGCCGCACAGCAGCAGGCGTGGTTGAAGAAGCGCCTCGACACGTATCTGCCGGCGTTGATGCGCAAGCACAGCGTCGATATGTGGGTCGTGCCGATGCGCGAGTACAACGAGGATCCGGTGTTCTCGTCGATCGTTTCGCCGGAAACGTTCGCTGCTCGCCGCCGCACGATTTACGTGTTCTTCGACAAATGCGCCGCGTCGCGCGCACCGGTCACCGCCGCCTGCATCGAACGGATCGCGCTCGGCGGCACGTCGCAGGGCGGCGTCTTCGACGCGCGCACGTCGATGAAGACGGTCACCGCCGCGGTCGGCGGACGACAGGCCGAACTGTGGGGCGACGAGCAGTGGATGCTGCTCAAGCAGGTCGTCGAAGAGCGAAAACCGCGCGTCATCGCGATCGATCGCTCGAAGACGTTCGCCTTCAACGACGGCTTGTCGAGCGGCGAGCTGCAGGGGATGACCGAAGCGCTCGGGCCCGCATGGGCCGCGAAGTTCCGCGACGCGGGCAATCTCCCGCTCGACCTCATCGCGTCGCGGGTGCCGGAAGAGGAAGCCTTCTTCGAGAAGATGACCGCGCTCGTCTGGCAGATGACGCAGACGATGTTTTCGGACAAGGTGATCACGCCGGGCACGACGCGCACGAGCGATCTCGTGTGGTGGTGGCGTCAGCGCGTGAACGATCAGGGACTCGGGACGTGGTTCCAGCCGAGCATCGAAGTGCAGCGCCGCGGCGCGACCGACAAGGAGCTCGGCACAGATCCGATCATCCAGCCGGGCGACGTGCTGCACTGCGATGTCGGCATCACCGTCGCGCGGCTGAACACCGACACTCAGCACAACGCCTACGTGCTGCGTCCCGGCGAGACCGACGCGCCCGAAGGACTGAAGAAAGCGCTGGCGAACGCGAACGCGATGCAGGACGTCGCGATGGACGAGATCCGGCCGGGCCGCAGCGGCAACGAGGTCCTCGCGTCGGTGCGGCAGCGGATGAAGGCGCTCGGCATCGACGGCACGATGTACTCGCATCCGATCGGCCTGAACGGTCACGGCGCGGGACCGCTGATCGGACTCTGGGATTATCAGGACGGCGTGCCCGATCGCGGCGAAGCGCGTGTCATCTCGTCGATGTGGTTTTCGATCGAGCTGCAGGCGACGACGCCCGTCCCGGAGTGGGGCGGTCAGCCGGTCCGGATGGCGCAGGAAGAAGACATGATCATCGGCGCCGACGGCAAGCCGCGGTGGGCGCTGAAGCGTCAAGACAAGTTGTTTCTGGTCGGCACGAAACAGCCTTAGGGTAGCGGGTAGCGAGTTCAGGGTAGCGAGTTCTTTGGGTTCGGGTTCTGAACCCAAAGAACCCTGAACCCGCTACCCGAAACCCGCTACCCGATCTGCTACCCGATCTGCTATCTGCGCCACTCGGGCGCGTAGTCCTGTTCGCGGAGGCGTTTCTCGACCGTGAGGCTGAAGAGAAACAGCGCGACGACTTCCACGAGCCCGAGCACCGCGTAAATCGTGTAGCGCGTGAACGCGCTCGGCACGGGCCAGCAGACGACACCGCCGGCGTCGAAGCACTGCTGACGCAGGATGGTCAGCATCGCCGACTCGCGGAAGATCAGCGCGAACGCCGTTCCGAAGATCACGACGGTGCCGGCAATGTTGCCGAGGATGAACTCGCGGCGCCGCCACACGGGCAGGGCGAGCAGCGTGCCCAGCGGCAGCGGCGCCACCGCCATCACGGCTATCCACGTCCAGCTCAACTCGGTCATTAGCCTCTTTTCCCGAATCCGTCGCATTGAGTGTCCGAGGAGGACAGTTCAATGTTGACGGTAGCGCAGAAAACCCTGGTCCAGAACAGTTTTGCCACCATCGCGCCGATCGCGGACGATGCGGCGGCGCTTTTCTATCGGCGTCTGTTCGAGCTCGATCCGTCGCTCAGGGCGATGTTCCGCGGCGACATGGCCGAACAGCGCAAGAAACTGATGCAGATGATCGCCGCCGCGGTGAAAGGGCTCGATCGACTCGATCAGCTCGTGCCGGCCGTCGAGGAACTCGGCCGGCGTCATGCGACGTACGGCGTCACCGACGGGCACTACGCGACGGTCGGCGAGGCGTTGCTGTGGACGCTCGAGAAGGGACTCGGCGACGCGTTCACTCCCGAGACTGCGCACGCGTGGGCGACCGTCTACGGGTTGCTCGCCACGACGATGCAGAACGCGGCGCGCGAAGCGCTGGCGGCCGTCTAGCACGCGACGCCGGCGGGATCGGCGGCCCAGTCTTCGTCCGCGACGCCCGCGTGCGTGTCGACGGCGAGCGGGCTGCGGCCGTCGAGAAACCGCTCGAGATCGGCGGCAAGTTCCGCCGCCGTTTGATAGCGCCGCGAAACGTCGCGCGCCATCGCCCGCGCGACGATGGCTTCGAGCGGACCGGCGAGACGATCGTCGATGGCGCCGAGCGGCGGCGGTTCGGCGTCGAGCATCCGCGCAATCGCCTGCGGCCAGGGCAGCTCGGCGATGTCGAAGGGCAGGCGATCGGCGAGCAGTCGATAGAGCAGCACGCCGAGCGCGTAGATGTCGCACCTGGCGTCGACTTCGTCCGGGTGCCCGCGCAACTGCTCGGGACTCATGTACGCGAGCGTGCCCATCAACTGACCATGAGCGGTCTGGATCGTGATGCGCTGCACGTCGGCGCCGGTGGCGCGTGCGATGCCGAAGTCGAGCACTTTCGGCTGACCGCCGCCGGCGACGAGGACGTTCGCCGGTTTCAGATCGCGATGGATGACGCCGCGATCGTGCGCGTGCTGGATGGCGTCGGTGAGCTTCAAAAGCAGCGCCGTGCGTCCGCGGATCGACAGCTGTTCGGCGCGCGCGTAGTCGGTGAGCGGCGGCCCGGACACGAGTTCCATGACGAGATGCGCCGGCGCCGTCCGATCGCCGGGGTGGAACGCGTAGACCTGCGCGATGCCTGGATGCAGCAGCCGACCGAGCATTTCCGCTTCGTGCTCGAAGCGCTTCAGGATTTCGGGATGCCGGTAGCCGCGCCGCAACACCTTGATCGCGACGGTGCGGCGCGGCCGGTCCTGCTGCGCGGCGTAGACGACGCCCATGCCGCCGGATCCGATCGCGTGCAAGACGAGGAAGCCGGCGAGGCGCGTGCCGGGATTGAGCGGGCCGTCGACGGCGCCCATGTCGAGCGTCGGAATGCGCGCAGGATCGAGGAAGTCCTCGTCGGGCACGTCCAGCGCGGCGACGAGCGCGTCGACTTCCAGGCGCAGAGCAGTGTCGCTGCCGCAGTGTTCGGCGATGAACGCGGGCCGGTCGCGCGGATCGACGTCAGCCAACGCCAGGAAGATCGTGTCCGCGGACCACGCGGAGGCCGCGGTCATGCCGGTTCGCTCGAAGAGGGATCGGCGATGGGACCGAGCGCACGATACAGCCACGCCCTCGCGAACGCCCATTCGTTTTTTACCGTCGCGGGCGAGAGATCGAGCGCGGCCGCCGTTTCTTCGATGCTGAGGCCGGCGAAGTAGCGCAGCGACACGATTTGCGCCTTGCGCGGATCGGTCTGCTCCAGACGCGTCAGCGCTTCGTCGACGGCGACGAGATCGGTCAGCGCCGGATCGACGCGCATCATCGCGCTATCGAGCTCGACGCGCTCGGCGTCGCTGCCGTGTTTGATCCGCTGGTAGTGCCGCGCGCGCTCGACGAGAATGCGGCGCATGGCGAGCGCCGCGGCCGCGAAGAAGTGTCCCCGCCGATCCCAGCGCTGGTTCGGCTGCGGGCCGGCCACGCGGAGGTACGCCTCGTGGACGAGCGCCGTCGGCTGCAGCGTCTGTTCCGACTGCTGCTCGCGCGCGAGGCGCGCCCTCGCGAGTTTGCGCAGTTCGTCATAGACTTCGGGCAGCAGTTCGTCCGCACGACCCGGGCCGCCGTCGCGGCTGGCGTCGGAAGTCATCGGCGTGGATCGCGGAATTATGACACCGGACGGGATCGAACAGGTGAGACGGAGTTACGCCGCCGTGGCCGCGCAGCCGCGCCAGCTGGCGTCACGGTTCTACGACGAACTGTTTGGTGCAGCGCCGAACCTGCGCCGTCTGTTTCCGACAGATCTCACCAACCTGCAGGGACACTTCGAGTCGGCGCTCGCGCTCGTCCTCCGCAATTTCGACGAAGTCGACGTGCTCGCGGCGTCGCTGCGCGATCTGGGCGCGCACCACGTGCACTGGGGCGCGAGGCCGGAGGACTACGTCACCGCGCGCGAGTCGCTGATCGCCGCGATCCGTGCGCTCGCGCCGACGTGGGACACCGAGCTCGAAAACCACTGGCGCCGCGCGATCACCGCCATCGTCGTCCCGATGCTCGAAGGCGCGGCGGTGCACACGGCGATGATGGCGGAACGGCTGGCGGCGGAAGAGCCGACAGGGTAGCGGATTTCGGATAGCGGGTTCAGGGTTCTCTGGGTTCGAACCCAAGAACCCGCTACCCGCTACCCGTACGTGTGATTTACGGCTCTTTTTCCTGAGCGCGTGCGCCGAG
>Ga0126381_100011281_pt1 | contig 10097 bp, 7 predicted proteins | sample PanSoiMetPlot_28_FD_96465 | JGI IMG/M metagenome (GOLD analysis project Ga0126381, IMG submission 96465) | Tropical forest soil microbial communities from Panama - MetaG Plot_28 | ecosystem: Environmental > Terrestrial > Soil > Tropical forest > Bulk soil | place: Panama | collected 2016-02-17 | reverse complement strand
GATGACGCGGTCCGCCGGCATTTCCTGACTGATCTTCGTAACCGTTTACCTCCTCGCGGCTAATGAACAAGGATGAGTTTATATTTAGCAAAGGGGAGACTGCCGACGCCTTGTTCTTCGTCGTCTCTGGACGATGCCGTCTCATCGAAAGCGGCATCGACATCGCGCCGGGTGCGGTCGTCGGCGAGTTTGCTCTGATCTCGCCAGACAAGACCCGCACGCAGACGCTGCAATGTACGGAGGCGGGAAAGCTGCTGGAAATCACCTATGGGCAAGTCAAGCAGCTCTACTATCAGAACCCAACATTCGGATTCTTCTTCCTTCAGCTCATCAGCCGCCGATTATTTGAAAACATCAAACGGCTCGAGTCGGAGGTCGGTCACTTGCGCGCGCAGCTAGTTGCGGCAGGCAGCAGTTAGCTGCACCGGGTCACGAATTGCGCGCTGCCATCCAACACGGCCTGTACCGTGCCCACGTCGTACCGAATGCTGATGTGATTCCGGCGCGAGTCCCTGATCGATTCGGCGCAGGCGCTCGAATATGCCCCTGTACATTTTTTGTCTTCCTCCATCTCACGAGGGACGAGGCCAGGCGTATTGCAACGAACATGCTGGCGGAGCCTCTCCGGCGTTAACTATTTCCAAGGACGCTGGGGCCATGGCGTGGCAGGACTCCCTACCGCCACTACCATTCATCTGGTACACATCAGGCGACGATCCCACTCGAGTAATTCGCAACGAGCGTGAGCAGGGAAACTCTCTGCGCTCGTAGCAGCGGGGGATTTCCAACCAATAGAGAGCTCAAGCGACAAGCATCGATGAGGCAGTCAGCGACGCGACAGGCAGAAGCTGAAGGACGCAGGAGCGTGGCGATAGATTCGAATTCGGGGAAAACTCCCCCGAAGCCGATCTCTCAGAAGGTCGGGCCAGCGATCCTGGAGGTGAAGTGCGTCAACCTGGCTCTCCAGGGCGGCGGTGCCCATGGCGCGTTCACTTGGGGGGTGCTCGACCGGCTCATGGAAGAGCCACGCATCGAGATTGAGGGGGTGAGCGCAACCAGCGCCGGGGCAATGAACGCGACGGTGATGGCCCATGGCCTGACCATCGGTGGGCGAAAGGGCGCACGCGAGGCGCTCGAAGAATTCTGGCACGACATCGCGCGGGTCAGTCCCTCGTTTGGAGCGCTACAGTGGTTCGAGATGATGTCGCGGTTCCTGTCGCCCTATGAGCTTAATCCATCCAACTACAACCCGCTGCGCGAGCTCATTCGGCAAGTCATCGATTTCGAAAGGCTGAGGCAGAGTTCGGCAATCAAACTGTTCTTGTCTGCGACCAATGTGCGCACGGGAAAAATCAAGGTTTTCACCGAAAAGGAGATTACCGCAGATTGTGTGCTCGCGTCGGCCTGTCTGCCGTTCCTTTATCAAGCCGTTGAGATTGACGGCGAGTACTACTGGGACGGAGGCTATATGGGAAACCCCGCGTTGTTCCCGCTGATCTACTCGTGCCAGTCGCGCGACATTCTCATTGTCCACGTCAATCCGCTCGAACGGCCGGACAAGCCGACAAGCGCCCGCGAAATCATGAACCGCATGAATGAGATCAGCTTCAATTCCTCGCTCATGCGAGAGATGCGAGCGGTCGCATTCGTGACAAAACTGATCGACGATGGGAAGCTGAACCAGAACGACGCAAAGCGCTTGCTCATCCATTCTATTACCGCCGACGACGTCATGCGTGGGCTTGGGGCCGCGAGCAAACTCAACGCCGATAAAGGATTCCTCAGCGAACTCCACGCGCTGGGGCGGGAACGAGCGCAGGCATGGATCAATGAGCATTTCGATGACGTGGGTTCGCGGTCCACGGTTGACATTTGGGCTACCTATCTTTGAAGAGATGACCAAAGGTCTTGCACGGGCGTTGATTGAGCCGCAGCGCGATCCTGATGATTTCCGGCGGCGTGAAATGGTTGGGAAAATCGAGAATGAACTCGGTCTTTGTCTTGAATTGCGGTTGATGCTTGGCCTCCCCGAACGCGATCTTAATTCGCCACCAAAACGCGCATCAAAGCCGTGGATCTCGCGGCCAGAATCAAAAGCAGAGTCGGGGAAGTAACTGCCACTAGGGATAGCTACCGCGGTACAATTTTCGTGCTAACGTAATTGGTTACATGGCGATCCAACGGCCAGGGAGGAAATAAATGGCAAGCCTGATTGGTAGGCGGCAATTTATTTTTACGCTCTGCGCGGCCGCTTGGCCGGTCGCGGCGCACGCGCAGCGGTTGGGGGCAAGCGCCGTCAATATCGGCGTATTGACCGACATGACGGGGCTATATTCGACACTCGCCGGAGAGGGCTCTGTTGTGGCCGCCCGCATGGCGGTGGAAGATTTCGGCGGCAGGGTCTTTGGCGAGGAAATAAGGGTGATTTTCGGCGACCACAAACATGATGTCGGCGTTGCGTCGGAGCTGGCCCTTCGTTGGTTCACCGAAGATAATGTCGGTGCAGTCGTGGACATGCCAAACTCCGCCGTGGCATTGGCAGTTCAAAAGCTAGCCGCCGACCATGACAGAATCTCAATCACGGTCTCGGGCGGCAGCAGCGATCTGACCGGCAAGGCTTGCACGGCCACCGGCTTCCATTGGGCTTACGATACCTATTCTAATACGGTTGGTATCGCGCGAGCCATGGTGGGGTTCGGTCTCGATACCTGGTATTTCATCACGGCCGACTATGCGTTTGGATGGTCGCTTGAACAGAATGCTGGCGCCGCGGTGCAAAAAGCCGGCGGCAAGGTTGTCGGTCAGTCGCGTCATCCGCTTGGCACGAGAGACTTCAGTGAATTTCTGACCGCCGCTCAGGAATCAGGCGCCAAGGTCATAGCCCTTGCGAACGCCGGCGGTGACACCATCAATGCCGTGAAGCAGGCAGCCGAAATCGGCATCTCCCCGCGATCACAGACGCTCGTCCCGCTCTTGGTCTTCATCTCGGATGTTCACAGTCTCGGACTCGATATCGCAAAGGGCATGACCTTCGTCGACGGGTTTTACTGGGACACCGACGACCAGACGCGCGAATGGTCGAAGCGGTTTTATGCTCGACGCGGCGTCATGCCGACGATGACGCATGCCGGCGTGTACTCCGCTGTCCTGCACTATCTGCGTGGGGTTCAGGGATCGGGGACTGACCACGCAAAGGCGATCGCGAGCAAAATGCGGCAGCTTCCGGTCGAGGATTTCTTCGCCAAAGGCGGCGAACTGCGCGCGGACGGGCGATTAGTGCATGACATGTACCTAGTCCAAGTCAAGTCGCCCGAAGAATCTCGCGAACCGTGGGACTATTACAAAATCTTGTCGATCATACCGGGAGACAAAGCGTTTCGACCTTTGGCGGAAAGTGAGTGCCCACTCGTTCGGGGTTTGAGTGGCCAATGACGAATCTCATCTGGTCTAGTCTCTGGCTACATGCAGATTGGCCATGAAAGACTAACTGACGGGACGAAAATGACCGCGACTCTCGTTCCTTCATCTCGCGCCGATGGACATCACGATAATCTTCCCGACTCCGCCGGCGCCGCTAGGACTATTCGTTTCGGAGTGGCATTCCGACTGCTCGGCGCCCTTCTCGCGATTACTGTGTTTGCAACCGCGATCAGTGCAACAGCACTTTATACCTTCACTAAGTACGGGGATGGGTTCAATCGGATCGCAACATCCAGCCTACCGGCGCTCATTGCGGCGAGCGATCTCGCCCAGCGCAGCCAGGCGCTAGCGGCCAACGCGCCGAATCTGGCGCTCGCCGACGGGCATTTTGCCCGTCAAGCCGTGAGCGAAGCACTACGCGGCCAGCTCCAAGCAATCGCCCAGGCAGGCGAGCGGGTCAAGGCGTTGGCCCCCGAAACCGAGGGCCTAGATAGCCTCATTCAAAATGAGAATTCGCTCAAGGAGACCCTTAAGAAACTGGACGGCCTGGTCGCCGAAAAATTGGAGGCAGACCGTCTTACGGCAAATCTGATGCTGCGGCTGCGAGTCCTTTCTGGCCGCATTCAGGCGGCGGCTAGTGATCTGCCGTCCAAAATGACAAGAGAGCAGATAACGCTAGCGCAAATTGATGACCTAAATGCATGGACTGCCGCCGCCGAGAAGGCGATCGTGATCATGCTGTCGACGTCGAGCGCCGACACCACGGTGAGAGTGAACCGATTGCGCTCCGAATTCGAGGAGGCTCACAAGCGGGCCGAGACGGCGCGGGGGCTTCTTTCGAGTACCCCCCTAGAAGCGGTCGATCCATTGCAGAAGACCTTGGCGCAATACGGTCTTGGATCGTCCAATATTTTCGATGTGCGAACTGCGCAACTCGCCTCGACTTCCGCAGTGCATGGAGCGCTGCTGGAAACCAACGAATCGTCAGCTCAGTTTGTAACGTCGGCGGAAAGCATTTTCATGGATATCCAGCGCGATGTCCGTGCACAGAGTGACTTCTTCGGCAGCCTGATTTCAAAATACTCGCGTCTCTTTACCATATTTTCCCTGCTATGTGTGGCCGGAGCGTGCGGCCTGTTTCTCTATATCAATCGCTCGATCGTCCAACGGCTGAGAAAACTGAGCGAGAGCATGCGTGGGTCTGTTGATGGTCGCACCGCGGCCATTCCGATCGCGGGAAACGACGAAATAGCAGATATGGCCAAGGCGGCCGACTTCTTCATCACTTCGGCGCAGGCGCGTACGCGCGAACTCGCCCAGTCGGTTGAGGAGTTGCGCGCCCTCGACCAGGTTACTCAGGCGGTGAATTCGAGCGTCGACCTCGAAACCGTCCTGGCCACCATCGTTGCCAAGGCAACCCAGCTCTCCGGAACCGAAGCCGGTGCGATCTATGTGCTGGACGATGCCGCCCAAGAATTCCGATTGCGGTCGACCTATGGGTTGGACGATGGGATCGTTGCAGAGCTGAAGGATAGCCATATTCGCATCGGCCAGACTGCGATGAGCGAAGCTGCTGCACGGCGCGTGCCGATCCAGGTTCCGGACATCCAGAACGACCCATCCTCTACCATCGATGTCATTATCCGCGCGGGCTTCCGCGCCCTGCTGTTCGTGCCGCTGCTCGGCGCTGAGCGGATCGTCGGTGCGCTCGTGGTCCGTCGCAAGCAGCCGGGCGAGTTTCCCAAGACCACGGTCGAACTATTGCAGACCTTCGCTGCTCAATCTGTGCTGGCGTTTCAGAATGCAAGGCTGTTCAGCGAGATCGAGAAAAAAAGCCAGCAGCTTGAAACTGCAAACCAGCACAAGTCGCAGTTCCTCGCCAATATGAGCCACGAGCTGCGCACGCCGCTTAACGCGATCATCGGCTATAGCGAAATCCTTCAGGAGGACGTTGCCGATCTCGGACAGGACAACCTCGTTCCCGACCTGAGGAAAATCGAGGGAGCGGGTCGCCACCTCCTCGGTGTGATCAACGACATCCTCGATCTGTCGAAGGTCGAGGCGGGCCGTATGGATATTTTCCTCGAAGACGTCGAGATCGTCCCGATGCTCGAAGACGTGCGCGCGATCATCGTCCCGCTTGCGGAAAAGAACGGCAATGCAGTCGAGTACCGCTTGGCGGACAACCTCGGCAGCATGCGCACCGACCGCACCAAGCTCAAACAGAGCTTGCTCAATATCCTCAGCAACGCCAACAAGTTCACGGAGAACGGCCGCGTCACGCTGGTAGCGGAGCGCATCCAAAACGGCCGAACCGCCGTACGCTTTGCCATTTCCGACACCGGCATCGGCATGAGCGAAGAACAGCTCGGCCGGCTGTTCCAAGCGTTCAGCCAGGCGGAGACCACAACATCCCAAAAATACGGCGGCACCGGTCTTGGGTTGGTGATCACGCGGAACTTTTGCCAACTCTTGGGCGGCGACGTTACCGTCGCGAGCAAGCCCGGCGAAGGTTCGACCTTCACCATCACCTTGCCGGATCGTTCCACGACCCAGCCGAAGATCAAATCCATCGACGCCCCGCGAATCGCAGGCGAGGTGGAAAATGCCACCACGGTGCTGGTCGTCGACGACGATCCGGCCGCCCGCGACCTGCTGACGGCCAATCTGAAAGGCGCCGGATACCGCCTCATTCAGGCCGCGAGCGGCACCGAGGCGCTCAATCTTGCGCGTACGGTGCGGCCGGACGCGATCACGCTCGACGTTTTGATGCCCAAGCCGGACGGCTGGGATGTTTTGACCGCACTCAAGGCCGACGCCCAACTGCGCGACATTCCGGTGATCATGGTCACGGTGCTTTCCGAACGTGGCATCGGATTGTCGCTGGGCGCCGTCGAGGTGCTGACCAAGCCGGTCGACCGCGCGCAATTGAGCGCGCTAATGCACAGTTTGCTGCGGCGCGAAGGTCCGGTCCTGCTCGTTGAGGATGATGCCGGCGCGCGCGAGCTGCTCTGTCAGAGCATCGAAAAGATGGGCCTGACAGTTGCGGAAGCGGTTGACGGCCGTCAGGCGCTGACGTGGCTCGGCGCGCATCCGGCGCCGGCCATGATCCTGCTCGACTTGGTGATGCCGGAGATGGACGGTTTCGAGGTTCTCGATGCGCTCGCTGCGCGCGCGGACTGGCGCGACATTCCGGTGATCGTCATCACCGCCAAACAGCTTACCGCGACCGAGCGTGAGCGCCTGCTGCGGCAAGCGCAAAAGATCATCGTCAAGGGTACCGCGTCGCGATTGGATATCGCCGCTGCCGTCGGCGAAGCCGTGCGGCGACGGACGGAGCGCATGCCCGCAGGCAATGCATAAGGCCGGAGCGAGACGTTGCGATGACGAAAATTCTACTGGTCGAAGATAACGAAATGAACCGCGATATGCTGTCACGGCGCCTCACACGTCGGGGCTTTGAGGTGATTTTCGCGGTGAACGGACAAGAAGGCGTCGACCTGGCGGTCAGCGAACGGCCCGACATCATCCTGATGGATCTGAGTCTGCCGGTCTTGGACGGGTGGGAGGCGACACGTCGCGTCAAAGCGGATGACGCCACGAGGAGCGTGCCGATCATCGGACTGACCGCGCACGCCATGAGCGGCGAGCGCGAAAAGGCCATCGAGGCCGGCTGCGACGACTACGATACCAAACCGGTGGAAATCGAGCGCCTTATCGACAAGATCGAAAGACTCCTTGGCGCAGCGAAAAACTAGCCTTCCTCTCGCCGCAGGTTGGGGCGAACTTTGCCGACGACCGCAACGAACGAACGTCTCAGCCGGGCTCTGACCGCCTTCCTGCGCCAGGAGGTGCAGGCGCCGGCGACGGCGATTACCGAATTTCTCGACATCATTATCGAGGACGCGCACCGATTGCGGCTCGATGCGCTGCTGCCCGATCTCGACCGGATGCGCCGCGCAAGCGTGCAGTTGAACGCGTTTGTAAGTAGCATCATCAAGAATTCGTCGTCGGATTCTCCAGAGGGCGAGACGCCCGAAGCGTTCCACCGCCGTCTGCGTCACGATTTGCGAACGCCGCTCAATGCCATCAAGGGCTATAGCGAGCTTTTGATCGAGGACATGTGCGAGCGTGGCGAACAGCCGCTGCGAGCGGACCTGGCGAAGCTCAAAGACCACGCCGATCAGCTTCTTGGCCAGATAGACGCCATGGTCGCCCTGGCGCGCGGGCAAGGCGACGACTTGGGCGGTGACGGCCGCACGAAGCAGGTCGCTATCGTCGCGGACGTGTTGCGCACGGTTGCCCCGCTGCCGGCGAACCGGACGCTGTCGGAGGCGATACGATCGAGCTCAATTCTCGTGGTCGATGACAATGCGTCCAATCGCGACGTGCTCGAACGCCGACTGACGCGGTGGGGCCACAGAGTGGCCACTGCCAAGGACGGAGCGTTCGGGTTGGACCTTGCCACCACCCAGGAATTTGACCTCATTCTGCTCGATCTCATCCTGCCGGAAATGAGCGGCTTCGAGGTGCTGCGCCGCCTAAAAGCGGCGGAGCAGACCAACGACATTCCGGTGATCGTGATTTCCGCACTCGACGAGCTCGACAGCGTGGTGCGCTGCATCGAGGCCGGTGCGGAGGATTACTTGTCCAAGCCGGTCAATCCGGTCCTGTTGCAGGCGCGCGTCAGGTCGTCGCTCGAGAGAAAATGGTTGCACGACCGGGAGAAGAAACTCATCGTGGATCTAGAGCAGGAGAAACGCCGCTCCGAGGCTTTGCTGCTGAATATCTTGCCGCAAGGCATCGTCAACCGCCTGCGCACCGGCGAGACGATCATCGCCGATCGGATTTCGGCGGCAACGATTCTGTTTTGTGATCTAGTCGGCTTTACGAAGATCAGTCAAGAAATGCCGGCGGACCGCGTCATCGATTTTCTCGGCAGGATATTTTCCGAGTTCGACCACTTAGCCGCGGCGCACGGCGTCGAAAAGATCAAGACCATCGGCGACGCCTACATGGTTGCGGCGGGGATTCCCGAGGCGCAACCCGATCACGCCCTCCGCATTGCCGAACTGGCGATACAGATGCTCCAAACGGTGAACGACATCGCGGTGGCGACCGCCGTAAAACTACAAGCGCGCATCGGCGTCCACAGCGGCCCCATCGTCGCCGGCGTCATCGGTACGCATAAATTCGCCTACGATACCTGGGGCGACACTGTTAATACAGCGAGCCGCATGGAATCGCATTCGCTGCCCGGACGCATTCACGTCTCCGCCGCGACGCGCTCTCTGCTCGGTGACCGTTTCAGGTTCGAACGCCGCGGCTCCATCGTGGTCAAGGGCAAAGGAATAATGGAAACGTTTTTTCTCAACCCCCAATGATGGCGCATTCATGTAAATCTGGCGCTCGTACCGACGCCTGACTCCGCCAACTCCCTAATTTCGGCTCGCCTCGCCGGTTGAGGTGTAGCCCTAGAACAAAGCGGCACCAAGGTGACAACAAAGCCGCGCTTCACTCTTGCGCGAGCTCCCACATGACTTCGTCGTGCAATACTTTCCAGTGCAGTGCCATTCATCGCAGTGGTAGCATTAAAACCTCGCGCCGGGCGCCTTCTACCCTATCATCATCCAGCTCGAGCGGGCAGCAGGAATTCGGCGCGAGGATTCGGTCGAGCAACGGCTGCACAAGCTGGAAGCGGTTCTAGCCCAGGCAATCAGAGAGCCGCGTGATGCCGCGCCGCTACTCGCAGCTCTGCTTTCAATTCCGACTTGCGAACGTTATCCGTCGCTCAATCTGAGCCCACAAAAGCAAAAGGAGAAAACGCTTAAGGCGTTATTGGCACAGGTCGAGGGGCTGGCGACGCGACAGCCCGTGATGATGTTGGTAGAGGACGCGCATTGGATGGACCTCACTTCGCGCGAGTCATTTGATATCATCATAGATCGGGTACCCTCCCTACCGGTACTGCTGATAATCACCTATCGGCCGGAGTTTATGCCGCCGTGGGTAGGCCGTCCTCGTGTGACGCCTCAATCGTCTATCGCCTCGACAACGAGCCGAGATGATTGGACGCGTAACGGATGGAAAGGCGTTACCCAAGGAGATCGTCGATCAAATCAGTGATCGAACGTGCCGCTGTTTATCGAGGAATTGACCAAAGCCATTCTGGAAAGCGGGGCGCTGAGAGCAAACGTTGACCCGATAGAAGACTCACGGCGAGTGTTCGTCCTGCTGCAGACTTTTGCGCACACGGCTTTGGAAATCGTCCTCAGTTTCTCCAGGCTCGCCTGCCTGGGCGATTGATTGGAGCTGGCCGCGTAGTGCCATAGCCGGATTACGTATGCGGACCCCATTGCACGGAAATCGCCCAACCATTGGCGCCCCGAGCTTTACGACGACTGCGGGGAGCTGCATCGAGGCTATAACCTTGGCCACGACGTTAGAAACTGGCCTGATGCAGCTCAGCCTGTCTAGCGACGTGGTCATGAGCCAAGTCGAACATCTAGACGCGGCGGGTTGCTGCGGGAAGCTGCGAGAGCGAAATTCGCTGTACGCCAACCGGAAGTGCTCGCATGTGGTCGCGCCCCACCGAGGGGAGCGATCATGACCCGCCCTCAGAAATAGGCAACGCAGAGCAGCACTCGCAGGTATAAATTGTCTAAGTCATTGATTTT
>Ga0126381_100011280_pt1 | contig 10098 bp, 8 predicted proteins | sample PanSoiMetPlot_28_FD_96465 | JGI IMG/M metagenome (GOLD analysis project Ga0126381, IMG submission 96465) | Tropical forest soil microbial communities from Panama - MetaG Plot_28 | ecosystem: Environmental > Terrestrial > Soil > Tropical forest > Bulk soil | place: Panama | collected 2016-02-17 | reverse complement strand
CTCGCTTTTGGTCAATTTGGCCCTGGTTGTGATTGCCTTTTGGAACGCCGATCTGGTAGCGCGCTGGATGGGTAGACAGGGATTGCGCGGCCTATCAAAAATAGTGGCGCTGCTTCTGGCCGCCATCGCCGTCAGTTTGATCCGACGTGGGTGGCACGGAGTCTAACACACTTGGTCGAGGTACTCTTTATAAGTCGCGACACTCCGGTTCCTTCACCGGCTCGCACCGCGACGAAGTTCAGCACCGCGTTACAAACCGCTGTCGAAGCGGCCGCCAGTAGCAATGTGCCGCCGTACGCTAGGCCAGAATTCTTTCAATTCGGCGGTCTTATCGCCGTGATCGTAACGCCAATTCAATTCAACTTCGATCGCCTTGATCTCGTCCTGCTGTGGCAGAGATATTCCCTCATAGATGTAGGCAGGGACCTCCTCGCGCGTTCTGGTGAACGGGACTTGTGCGTAGAGATCAAGGCGGCGCTGCTGCAATTGCGCCGTACTCCAATCTTTATAGGCTGGGCTACGATGGCCCCATACGTCTGCTGTAAAAGCATACCGGGAATAGGGGTAGCTGCCAGTCACTGCCGGACCGGGTGATGGTGCAGGCTGGTTTGCGCAGCCAATCAACCCAACGACAAATGCTGCTAAGAATAATCTTTTCATATACTTGATTCCTCGATTGGTTAGACTCCCACTTGCGTCTATTTAACCACACAAATCCAACGTAGTCGCAGGTTTATTTGCTGTTCAATTGCCAATAAGGTAACGTTTTGGTGATAAATCCAAACGTCTGTTGCAGGCCGATTCAAACTAACAAACGGGCGCCGCCTCATTGACACCCGGAGTGGCTCTCGCTAAAATCCTCGCTTTTATGAGATTTCCTCTTCCGCTCACAGCGAAAATCGCTGCCTACGTGATCGGACATAAACTGCGTGGCACGAAGAAGTTTGCCACGGTGCTTCAGCTTGAGCCGTTGCATACCTGCAACCTCACGTGCACGGGCTGCGGACGGATTCGCGAATACTCTACCTCGCTCAAGGACATGATGAGCTTGGACGACTGCCTGGCGGCAGCCGAAGAGTGCAAGGCGCCGATGATCTCCATCTGCGGTGGTGAACCGCTGATCTATCCGCATATCGAGGCGTTGGTCGAAGGCTTACTCGCTCAGAAGCGGATCGTCTACATCTGCACCAATGCCATGTTCATGCGCAAAAAAATGCGCGAGTGGCTGGCAAAGGAATTGAGCAAAGCTCAAAACGACAGCGGCAGCAAATTGCAGGGCAAAATCGCGGTACTTCTCGAACGTGGCTTGATTTCCGAGAAAGATGTCACGGAAATCCGCAAGGGTCCCAAGGATCCGGCGAAGCCGACGATCGCTCCGAGCAAATGGATGTACTGGAACGTGCACCTCGATGGTTTGGAGCGGACACACGACCTCATTGTGGAACGCGAGGGCGTTTTCAAGGAATGCATTCTGGCGATCAAAATGGCGAAGATGCTCGGGTATCAGGTCGCGACAAACACCACGATCTACAAAGAAACCGATATGCGGGAGATCGAACGGATGTTCGATTATATCTCCGATCTCGGCGTTGACGGACATACCATCACTCCAGGCTACGAGTACGACGCAGCCAAACGGGACATGATCAAACGGCTGAATTTGCGGCCGGAAGATTTCTTCCTCACCCGCGCCATGACATTCGAAAAATTCCGAAAAATCGACAAGTGGATGAATCAATACACATTTTTGGGAACGCCGATTTATTTCGAGTTTCTCGCAGGAAAGCGAGACCTGACCTGTTCGGCTTGGGCAATTCCCACTCGAAACATTCGTGGTTGGAAAGCCCCGTGCTATCTGATGACCGACGGCCATTATTCGAGCTACGCCGAACTGCTCGAACAGACCGAGTGGGACCATTATGGAGTAGTCGATGGCGTTGCTCGTGATAGCCGCTGCGAGAATTGTATGGTGCACTGCGGCTATGAGCCCACTGCAACGCTTGGTTTACATGCGCAGCGTGGCGACACTTGGAAAACGATCAAATTCAATTTCGGTCCGAAGCCGAAGTCCACCGGCCGGGGCAGTGAGGTACTCGCCTACAATGGCGTCAGTTCTGGAAATGGTCATCTCACCGGGAAATGCCCAGAACCAACCGCACAAGCCTCTTGAAGGACTGAGATGCCCGAACATTCGAATCAACTGATCGTGCTGCCAAGCGCGCCGGAGACATTCGAATCCTACACAGCGGACGACGAAGAGATTGCGCGTGCCATTGCGCTCGCCCAGCAAAATCTTTTAAGGCAGCAAAAACCCGACGGGCATTGGTGCGGTGAGTTGCTCGTCGATAGCACCTTGTGTTCCGATTACATCGTGTTCATGCACTGGTGCAGCGAAATAGACGGCCAACTGCAGCGCCGTTGCGTCCGGCATATTCTCAAACGCCAATTGCCGGAAGGCGGTTGGAACATCTATCACGGCGGGCCGAGCGAGATCAACGCATCCGTCAAGGCTTATTTCGCGCTGAAACTTGCCGGTTGCTCTGTTGATGCGCCGTTTATGCAGGAGGCGCGCGCAACCATTATGCGCCTCGGCGGCATTCCACAGATGAACACATTCAGCAAGCTTTACCTCGCGCTGCTTGGTGTTTTTCCCTGGAAATATTTGCCGGCAATCCCGGTGGAAATTGTGCTCCTGCCACGCTGGGCGCCATTTCACATCTACAAAATGTCGTCGTGGAGTCGGGCAATGCTCCTGCCGCTGTCCATTATCAACCATTTCAAACCCACACGGCTTTTGCCAGGTGAAAAACAACTGCATGAGCTCTATCCCCTGGGCACTGAGCAAGCTGATTTGCGACTCCCACGCAGCGAGAAGTTTTGGACTTGGCGAAATTTCTTCCTCCGGCTCGACGACACTTTGAAGTTTTTGCAGCCCCTCCGTCTTGGATTACTGCGGCGGCGGGCGTTGGAAGCAGTGGAGCGTTGGATGCTCGAACGCATCAGCGCGGGCAGCGATGGTCTTGCCGCGGTTTATCCCGCGATGTTGAATTGCCTGATCGCGCTACGTGCGCTTGGGTATTCGAAACGAAATCCCATCTACGCCAAGGCGGAAAAAGATTTTGTCGGCCTGTTCGTGAATGATCCTGAGGATTTTCGAATTCAGCCCTGTCTGTCTCCGGTTTGGGACACGGCGATCACGATCATTTCGCTCGCGGATTCCGGGCTTTCGCCCGACGATCCCGCGCTCCAGAAAGCCGCTGACTGGCTCGCCAGCAAAGAAGTCCGCATCCGGGGCGATTGGGCGGTCAACAATTCGTACCCCGAGGCAAGCGGCTGGGCGTTCGAGTACAACAATGTCTATTATCCGGACGTTGATGACACGGCCATGGTATTGATGGCTTTGAGGTTGGTGCAACCAAAAGATCCACCATCACTCAACGCACTGTTTCGGCGGGCTGTCGGCTGGCAGCTCAGTTTCCAATGTCACGACGGTGGGTGGGGAGCGTTCGACAAGAACGTGACAACGCCATGGCTGGAAGACATGCCGTTCGCGGACCACAATGCAATTCTCGATCCTACCTGCAGCGATCTAACCGCACGGACGCTGGAGCTGCTCGGCTATATCGGGTTTAATCGCAATGCGAAATGCGTCCGCGACGCTATCCAATATCTCATCGCCACTCAGGATGACGATGGATCGTGGTACGGGCGCTGGGGCGTCAATTACATCTATGGCACATGGCAAGTGCTCCGCGGGTTGCGTGCGATCGGCGAAGACATGACGCAGGATTGGATCTTGCGCGGACGGGATTGGCTCGAGAGCTGCCAGAACAGCGACGGCGGCTGGGGCGAGACCTGCGGCACTTACGAAAGTCCATCAACCAAGGGCATAGGCCCGAGCACGGCATCGCAAACAGCCTGGGCAATCATGGGCGTCTGCGCCTGCGGCGATTTGGATCGACCCAGCGTCCAGCGCGGCTTGCGCTACCTGCTTCGTTCGCAAAAGCCGGACGGCTCGTGGGACGAAGAAGAGATTACCGGTACCGGTTTTCCGCGCACCTTCTATTTGAAATACGACATGTATCGTCAGAATTTTCCGCTGCTGGCTTTGGCGACATATGTAAATTACCGCACCGGGTTAGATCGGCGCCCCGGCTTTTATCGCTGCAGCTAAAGGTCGTAGCCACGCGTCTATGGCCCGCTTTTTCTGAGAAGCGGCGTCCCACGGGATCAAGGGTCCGCAGCACTTTGTTTCCGCATAAAATAAAACCTGTCCTTCAGGCTAATTCGATCTAACAGTAACGATTATGGCTTACGAATTACCAAAATTACCCTACGCGTTTGATGCCTTGGAGCCGCACATCGATGCGCGCACGATGGAAATCCATTATACCAAGCATCACCAAGCTTACGTCGATAACGTGAACAAGGCTATCAAAGGCACCGAACTGGAGAAAAAGGCCGTGGAAGACCTCATCAGTGATCTGAATGCCGTACCGGAAAACATTCGCACAGCTGTGCGCAACAACGGCGGCGGCCACGCTAATCACTCGTTCTTTTGGAAAATCATGGGACCGAATGCCGGTGGCGAGCCCAAAGGCAAACTCGCTGACGACATCAAATCAGCGTTCGGCAGCTTCGATGATTTCAAAGAGAAACTTGCAGCTGCCGGTGTAGGCCGTTTTGGCAGCGGCTGGGCCTGGCTGATTAAGAACAAGAGTGGCAAGCTCGAAATTGTTTCCACGCCAAATCAAGACAGCCCATTAATGGACGGCAACACGCCCATCCTCGGTGTAGACGTGTGGGAGCACGCATACTACCTGAAATATCAGAACCGCCGGGCTGATTATCTCAAAGCGTGGTGGAACGTCGTTAACTGGGACGCGATCGGAAGCAGTTACTGAAGCCGCACCAACAGACTTGCTGTATCGGCGCTCCCTGATCGCCGGTTCTTAGGCGTGAGGCAGCGGCTACAGTAATGGCTTATCTCAACGAAAATTATCTCAAGCTTCAGGCCGGCTATTTGTTTCCAGAGGTGGCGCACCGTGTGAGCGAATTCTGCGAGGCAAATCCTGAAGCGGCGAGGCGTTTAATTCGCTGCGGAATCGGCGACGTCACCGAGCCACTTCCGCGCGCAGCAATCGAAGCAATGAAGCGCGCGGTCGAAGAGCTTGGCCATCGCGAGACATTTCGTGGCTACGGCCCGGAACAGGGTTATGAATTTCTCAGGTCAACGATCGCGCAACGCAACTACCGCGATCGGAAGATCGAGATTGCTGATGACGAGATTTTTGTTTCTGACGGGTCAAAATGTGATTGCGGTCACATTCTCGATATTCTCGGCGGCCAAAACAGGGTCGCAGTCCCAGATCCGGTGTATCCGGCGTACGTGGACACGAACGTCATGGCGGGCCACACAGGCCCGGCGCGAAAGGATGGCAGCTATCAGGGCATCCATTATTTGCCTTGCACAGCAGAAAATCATTTCGTGCCGGAGCCGCCAAACCAACATGTCGACCTCGTTTATCTTTGTTTTCCAAACAATCCAACGGGGGCCGTTGCGTCGCGTGCCCAGCTCTCGCGCTGGGTGGATTACGCGCGCGAACACGAGGCGCTCCTGCTCTTCGATGCCGCATACGAAGCTTACATCTGCGATCCGGAAATTCCGCATTCCATTTTCGAAATTCCCGGGGCGCGCGACTGCGCGGTGGAATTTCGCAGTTTCTCAAAAAACGGTGGGTTCACCGGTGTGCGCTGCGGTTTTACCGTGATGCCGAAATCCGTGATCGCGCGAGTTGCCGACGGCCGCGGATTCCCGCTGCATCCACTTTGGCAGCGGCGTTGGAGCACTAAGTCGAATAGTGTGTCTTACCCGGTCCAACGCGGCGCCGAAGCATTGTATTCCGCTGAGGGTCGTCAACAAGTGCGTGCGCTCATCGATCATTACATGGGCAACGCAAAACTCCTTCGCGACGCAGCGGCTGACGCAGGACTGGAGCCTTTCGGAGGGATTAATGCACCATATATCTGGGTTCAAACGCTGAAAGGCCTAACGAGCTGGGAAATGTTCGATCGGATATTGCGCCGGCTGAACATTGTCATCACACCGGGCGCGGGTTTCGGTGCACAAGGGGAAGGTTATTTTCGCATCTCGGCGTTTAACAGCAGGGAAAATGCCGAGGAAGTAACGCGACGGTTGAAAACGTTGCAAAGCTTGTAATGCAGGCAATCTCGCTTACGAACCGAATACACGCACGTAGGATTGCCCGCGCGATCCGACACGCGTAGAGTGCGCGAAGTTTCTTCGGGGATCATCTGGCGTGCCGGATCAAAAACAAAATCTTCCGCAACTTTATCGCTTTTGTTTCTTGATGCTGGGCGATTCGCGCAAGGCGCAGGAAGTCTTTCACGCCACATTGCGTGAGGCGGCTCAACGTGCTGCGCGCAGGGAACTGCCCAGTGAACCGTTCTGGTTGTTCCGCGAGGCCCGCTGGCGCTGCTTGGAAGCAACGAAAAATGACTTGCAACCGGAGGCGCTTGAAATCGGGGAGCACGACCTCGCGCCAGCGGCCGCGTCCCAGATCGAACGACTCGATCCGGTGCAAATCGCGATTTGGATCTCAGCCGCACCCGATCCGCAGCGAAGCGCACTGGCACTATTTTATCTCGACGAATTCGATTACCGGGAAATCCTCGATCTCGCCGAGTTGAAATTAACCGAGCTTTCGTGCTTGCTTGCAAAGGGACGCCGGCAACTGCAGGCGTGGCTTGACGCGAAATTTCCTCAACCGGGGCGCGTATGAAAATGCTGTCGTTGATGCGACGCCAACGCGCTCTTTTGAACTGCGCGCCTATCACAGCGCGTCAGTCGGCCGACCATTCCATGCGCGCCGCAATGTCCCGTGCTGACGGCTCCGCCGAGTTTGATAACCAACAGAACTTCGATCGCGCCGCCGCGCGCCTGGTGCGTCTGATTCCGATTCCGGCCGAGTCTGCGGAGTGGTTCTCGGAGAAAGACCTGGTCCGAGCTTCGCAATGGACTTGGAAAAAAATGATGCGCAACCCTGCCGTGCTCGCGATCAGTATCGCCGTTGCGGTCATTGCCGGGGTGTTTGTGTTTAATTTCCTCAGCCAACTGAATGATTTCCCAGGCTCGGCGACAGCTCGCAAATTGTTGGGAACCGCTGCTTCCACGCGACCGGTGATGCTGGATCCGGTAAACGCTGAAGCAGAAACATTAAGCGATTTGTTTTTTATGAAATACGGCCTGGAACATTATGACGTGCCGGCAGAGTTCGCCGATTTTGGCACCATCGGTTGCCGGGTTTTCGAAGACGACGAGTCACGGCGAATTGCGCAAATCTGGCTTGCTGAGAAACGTATGCAGTTCTTTCTGTTTCCGGCCGAGAGAGACAGCAAAACCGGAGCAGTACTTGGGTTCCCAGGTTGGCGCTACGTTCATCAGGAAGGCTGGACGGGTGCCGTGACCGAACACAGTGGCGTCTGCTTCATGGCGGCGATTCGCGGTGGCGACAAGGACTTACAACCATACCTTAAGCCAGCGGACAAATAGTCCCGTGCTTCTGCACATTGACACGCAATGTGATAAGCTGGATTTTTGTCCGCTTCGGTGCAGCTAGGGCAGTGGCAATCGACGTGCTTGTCGGGAAGAATTCGTTAGATCTGCGCGCATTAACGCCAGGGTAGCTCAGTGGTAGAGCAGGGGACTCATAAGCCCTTGGTCGGGAGTTCGAATCTCCCCCCTGGCATTTTAGGATTGCCAATTGTTGAGCTTTAGACGTTAGGTGGTGGGCGTTCGACCTTCTTGGCAATGAATCAGGAGCGCGTGCTCGAAAGGTTTTTCGCACTCGGAAATTCCTACTGGCTTACTCGATTTGTCATACTTCGACTGCTTGGGTTTGTGTACGCAGTTGCATTTTTGGTGGCGGCCAACCAACTCGTTCCACTCATTGGCGAGCATGGCTTGACCCCCGCAACGCATTTTCTAAACGAGGTTCAAACACAACTCGGTTCACGAAGCGCCGGCATGTTTCGGGTCCCTACACTGTTTTGGCTCGGAATCTCCGACAATGCTTTATCGATCTTCTCCTGGGTTGGGTTCGTGCTGTCGCTCGTAGTCTTCTCTGGGTACGCTAACGCCATCCTACTCGCCGTGCTCTGGGCCATGTACCTGTCGATCGTTCACATCGGCCAGATTTGGTACGGTTACGGATGGGAAATCCAGCTGCTGGAGACCGGTTTCTTGTCGATCTTCCTTTGTCCGCTGTTCGACGGGCGGCCGTTCCCGAAATGCAGGCCGCCCATTCTGGTAATTTGGCTTTTTCGTTGGCTGGGTTTTCGCATCATGTTTGGCGCCGGCTTGATCAAAATGCGGGGTGACACCTGCTGGCACGATCTCACGTGTCTTTACTATCACTACGAGACGCAGCCAATCCCCAGCCCGATCAGCCGTTACCTGCATTTTTCCCCATATTGGCTGCTCAAATTCGAGACGGCTTGGAACCACTTCGTTGAACTAGTCGTCCCGTGGTTTTCGTTCGGCCCCAGAATGACCCGGCACGTTGCAGGTGTATTGCTCGTAACGTTTCAGATTTTCCTCATCATCAGCGGCAATCTTTCGTTTCTCAATTACCTCACGATCATTCCGTTTCTGGCGTGTTTTGATGATAGTTTTCTTGGGCGTTTTCTGCCGCAGTCAGTCGTGGAAAGCGCGCAACGCGCAGCTCAAAATTCGCAGCCGTCGCGCATCATCAATGGCACTGCTGTTGCATTAACGATCTTGGTGATCTGGCTCAGCATACCGACAGTGCTTAATCTCGCCTCCGGTCGGCAGGTCATGAATTATTCCTACGATCCGCTTGATCTCGTGAACACCTACGGTGCATTCGGAACAGTAGGGCGCGAACGCAACGAAATTGTCTTCGAGGGAACAGACGACGCAATGATTACTGGCGACACGAAATGGAAGGAATACGAGTTCAAGGCCAAGCCGGGCGATCCAAATCGCCGTCCGCCCTCCGTAGCTCCGTATCAACCGCGAATCGACTGGCAAATCTGGTTCGCAGCGATGGCCTCACCCGCCGATTATCCGTGGACGCTTCACTTTGTCTGGAAACTTCTACACAATGACCCGGGCACGCTGTCGCTGCTTGCAAGCAATCCCTTTCCCGACGCACCAGCCCATTACATTCGAGCGCGACTCTTTCGTTATCGGTTTGCGCCGATTGGCGAAAAGGCATGGTGGAAGCGTGAACCGATCGGGGAATGGCTACCGGCGCTTTCCACGGACAATCAACAGTTTCGTCGTTTGCTTGAGAGAATGGGTTGGCTGGACGACTAACACAGCCGGCATGGCTGTCTCGTTTTTGCAGGCATCGTAACCACACGAGATTCAGAGCGTGAAAGCCCATTGAGTTACGCAGCCTCTGAACATGAAATCTATTCCGTTTGTTAGTCCAAACTTCCTGGAACGAATTGCTGAACCTCGATCACAATTTCATTCTGATTATCTCGCCTACCGAAGAGGTGAGATCAGCCGGACCGAGTTAGTCATGCGATTGCCACATATTGCGATGGTTGGCGACAGCGTCTGCACGAACATCTACATCTCCTCACCGTGGAGCACCCTGTGGCGTGCTCACGCTTCGCGCCGGAAGAATTGGTTCCTTAATCTCGACGCGTCTCCAAACATTTACAGCATTTCAAAAGCACTCGAGGTAGTCACGCCTTTGGTGGCCATGCAATGTGCCGGAGTCGGTGCCCTGGTGGATCATGAACATGAGGGGCAGAGTCTTCTTCGTCGGATCCTGGGCACGCGCAATTTTTCGGCGCAACTCGCTGAGTTGCTGCGGGCGCGTCGCTTTCCGGATCTGATTTTAATCTCGATTGGACACAACAATGTCGATTGGGCGTGGCGATGTCCGCCAAGCGAATTGGTGAGGTCGGAGCAGCGACTAAAACGCTTGAGCAATGAGCTCCGGCAAAATTACGCCCGCGAGCTGCGAAGCTTGCTCAGGTGCGCGCGGATTCAGCAACATCGAGTGGCCATTGTTGTTTATGGGCTGATCAACTTCGAAT
>Ga0126381_100011279_pt1 | contig 10099 bp, 5 predicted proteins | sample PanSoiMetPlot_28_FD_96465 | JGI IMG/M metagenome (GOLD analysis project Ga0126381, IMG submission 96465) | Tropical forest soil microbial communities from Panama - MetaG Plot_28 | ecosystem: Environmental > Terrestrial > Soil > Tropical forest > Bulk soil | place: Panama | collected 2016-02-17 | reverse complement strand
TCCCTGACCAGAACGTCTTTAAATAGGGTTTACCGCCGTCAGGTATGATCTCTGTCACCTGGAGGTCGATTCCAACATGCGCAAACTGACACTGATGTTGATGTTGTGTGCGGCGACAGCCGTTATCGCAGCTCCTGCGAAGAGCATCTACGACTTCACGATGAAGTCCATTGACGGCGACCCGGTGAGCCTGGGCAGCTACAAGGGCAAAGTGGTGCTGCTGGTGAATGTCGCCAGTAAGTGCGGATTCACGCCGCAGTACGCAGGGCTTGAAGCGCTCTACGAGAAGTACAAGGATCGCGGGTTGGTGATCGTTGGCGTTCCGGCGAACAACTTTGCGCAGCAGGAGCCGGGCACGAACGAGGAGATCAAGACCTTCTGCAGCCGGAAGTACAACGTGACGTTTCCGATGATGTCGAAGGTCTCTGTGCTTGGAGACGACAAGACGCCGCTCTACGTCTTCCTGACGGACAAGTCGGCGAATCCTCAGGTTGGCGGAGACATCAAGTGGAACTTCACGAAGCTCCTGTTCGATCGCGAAGGCCGGCCCGTGGCGCGCTTCGAGCCCGCAGTGAAGCCCGACTCGCCGGAGGTGGCGGCGGCGATTGAGGCTGCACTGGGCAAGTAGATTTCTCATAGGTCGAAGTGTTCCAGGTTTCCAAAAGAATGGAGATTCTCCTCCCCACGAACGAGGTCAGTTCGTGGGGACCCCGGAACCTGAGACACCCGGCGAATGGGGCGGACTTCGTTGGCTCAAGGGACCGCTGTTCGGTTACAATCGCGGACACTTCCGCGAGCGAGCAATGACCATCAGTTCCAACTAGGAGGAATCGAGTGCCTTCTATCGGTAAGCAGTCGCTCCGCCTCGTCGTCTTCCTCTCTGCTGCAGGTTTGACACCGGTTGCAAGAGCCGCCGACGCTCCTGCCGACCCGTGTTCGCTGCTGACACCGGCTGCGGTGAGCACTGCGCTTGGTGATAGCTTCGGCGCGCCTCAGAAAAGCATTGCTCCGCGGCCCTTCGCGAACACAGCAGAGGGAACGGACTGCCACTACGCCACCGCGAATGGCCGTCACGAACTGCTGTTCCGCGTCTACTTCGACCGCTCGGCGGCTGAGGCGAATGATCTACATGCCCGGCTGAAGATGTTCTTTGGTTCCGGAGCGACAGCGGCCGCAGTGGGCGATGAGGCGTATTTCGACAAGAACCATTCCCTTCATGTTCGCAAGGGAAACGTGCGGTTCTTTCTATCCGATGGCAACGATCAGAAGAAGCTGGCGGCTCTCGGCAATGTCGTTGCCGGTCGACTGTAATCGGAGTCCCGCAGTTTCAAGGCTCGAAAACGCGACCCGGGCCGAACGCCCGAGACGCGGAGTAGAGATCATAGACAGCGAGCCACCCTTTTGGAGAGCAGATCCTTCACCCGATTACACCAGGTTCGCATGCGAACGCGCGGCCTCAAGCGTGCTCCGCTCAGGATGACGCCGTTGTGTGGGAGCCAAAAATGCAGCGATAACTGAGTATTTCAAACCGTCAATTTCGGCCTTGTTTTCAACCGGAAGCAACGCAGTATCCCCGCCGGTAAAATGAAGACAGGCCATGCAAGAATTCACTCACCTTCATCTTCATACCGAATACTCGCTGCTCGACGGCGCGTGCGATGTCCACAAACTGATTGATCGCGTGGCGGCGCTGGGGCAGAAGTCCGTCGCGATGACGGACCACGGGAACATCTACGGCGCGGTTCACTTCTTCAATGCGGCCAAGGCCAAGGGCATCAGGCCGATCCTGGGATGCGAGCTTTACATCTGCAAGGCTGAGGACCATCGCGCCGAGACGCCCAACGACCAGTACAACCACCTGCTGGTGCTGGCGGAGAATGAAGAGGGCTATCGCAATCTTATCCGGCTGACGAGCGAGGCGAGTCTGCACGGCTTCTATCGCAAGCCGCGCGTGAGCAAGAAGTTCCTCGCCGAAAACGCCAATGGCCTCATCGGCTTCTCAGGTTGCCTGAGCGGCGAGCTGTGCGAAGAGCTGATGGCAGGGAAATACGAGAAGGCCAAGGGCGCCGCGGCGCAGTATCAGGACATCTTCGGGCGGGGCAACTTCTACCTCGAGATTCAGGACCAGGGGCTCGAGGCGGAAAAGAAGATTCAGTCCGGCCTCTTCCAGCTCGAGAAGGACCTGAACATTCCGCTTGTCCTGACCAACGACTCGCACTACCTCTGCGGAGAAGACTCGCACGCGCACGATGTGATGCTTTGCGTGCAGACGGGCGCGAAGATTCACGATGCGGACCGGTTCCGCTTCGACTCGGACCAGTTCTTTGTCAAGTCGGCCGATGAGATGGCGCGGCTCTTTCCGGATTCGCCCGGCGTGATGGAGCGAACGATGGAGATCGCGGAGCGCTGCAACTTCAAGCTGCACCCGGTGGACAATCCGTTTCCGGAGTTTGCGGTTCCGCAGGGGCACACGATCGACAGCTACTTCGAACAGGTGTGCCGCGAAGGATATAAGAAGCGGCTCGAAACCGCGATTCATCACCTCAACACGCAGGGGCTGCTGCGCTCGCCGGTCCACGAGTATGAGGCACGGCTCGAGCGGGAGATCGCCTGCATCAAGCAGATGAAGTATGCGGGATACTTCCTGATCGTGTGGGACTTCATCAAGTACGCGAAAGATCATGGGATTCCGGTAGGTCCGGGTCGCGGATCGGCGGCTGGTTCTCTGGTGGCATATGTCATGGAGATCACCAATATAGATCCGCTGCAGAACGTGCTGCTCTTTGAGCGCTTTCTGAATCCCGAGCGCGTGTCGATGCCTGATATCGACGTGGACTTCTGCATGAATCGACGTGGCGAAGTGATCGACTATGTCACGCGCAAGTATGGCCGCGAGCAGGTGGCGCAGATCATCACGTTCAACACGATGGCGGCGAAGGCGGCCATCAAGGACTGCGGCCGTGCGCTTGACATGCCCTACGGCGACGTGGACCGCGTTGCAAAGCTGGTTCCTCCGACGGTCGGCATGACGATTGATAAGGCGCTGGAAGAGTCGCCAGACCTGCGCAAGGTCTACGACAACGACAAGCAGATCCGCGAGCTGATCGATACTGCGAAGAAGCTCGAAGGGCTGGTGCGCGGGCAGGGCGTGCACGCGGCCGGCGTGGTCATCGCGCCGCGCGCTCTCACTGAGCTGGTTCCCGTCGCGCGGACGAAGAACGACGAAGTCGTCACCGCGTATGACATGAAGGCCGTCGAGAAGATGGGCCTGCTGAAGATGGACTTCCTCGGCCTGGCGACGTTGACGGTCATTACCGACTGCCTCGCACTGATCGAGCAGAATCGCGGCAGCAAGCTCGATATCGAAACGATCGCTCTAAAGGACGAGGAGACGTACAAGAAGGTCTTTCACTCGGCGCTGACGTCGGGTGTCTTCCAGTTTGAATCGGGCGGCATGCGCGATGTGTTGCGGCGCTACAAGCCGGAGACGGTCGAGGACCTGACCGCTCTGAACGCGCTGTACCGGCCGGGCCCGATCCAGGGCGGCATGATTGACGACTTTATTGAGCGCAAATGGGGCCGCCGCAAGGTCGAATACATGTCGCCGCAACTCGAAGGGATTCTGAAAGAAACGCTCGGCGTGATCGTCTACCAGGAACAAGTGATGCAGATCGCGAACGTGCTTGCGAGCTACTCACTGGGCGAAGCCGACCTGCTGCGACGCGCTATGGGCAAGAAGAATCCCGAGGAGATGGCCAAGCAGCGCGACCGGTTCATGAGCGGCGCCGATGCAAACGGAATCAAGAAGGACGTCGCGGGTGAAATCTTCGACCAGATGGAGAAGTTCGCGGGCTACGGCTTTAACAAGTCGCACTCCGCGGCATACGCGCTGCTGGCGTACCAGACCGCGTATTTGAAGACGCACTATCCGGTCGAGTTCATGGCCGCGCTGCTCACTTCGGAAACATCGAAGCCCGAGAACGTCGTCAAGTACATCGGTGAGTGCAAGGAGATGGGCATCGCGGTCGAGCCGCCGGATGTACAGGTCTCAGGCGCGCAGTTCACTCCGCACGGGGATGCGATTCGCTTCGGTCTCGCGGCGGTGAAGAACGTCGGCGGCAACGCAATCGACTCCATTACAAAGGCGCGTGCGGAGGCCGATGGGCGGTTCAAGAGCCTCTGGGAGTTCTGCGAGAAGGTCGACCTGCGCGTGATGAACAAGCGCGTGATCGAGTCGCTGATCAAGGCGGGCGCTCTCGATTCACTGGGTACGCGCGGCCAGCTTTTCGCGGCGATCGATAAAGCAATGGAGCGCGCACAGAAGGCGCAGAAAGACGCAGCGCAAGGCCAGGCTGGACTCTTTGGGCTCTTCGAGGACGGACCGGTTCACAGTAAGAACGGCGACGACCTGCCCAGGGTGCCGGACTGGGAAGAGGGCGAGCGCCTGGCCAATGAGAAGGAAGTGCTGGGATTCTTCGTATCGGGGCATCCGCTGGACAAGTACGCCGACAAAATCAAGAACCTCAGCGGTGTGATATCTGCGGCAGAAGCACTCGAACGGAAGCCGGCAGAGCGGCGCTGGGGCAAGGAGTCGGATCCCGCGGACGAAATCCAGGTGGCGGGGATCATCCATGGCTTCCGCGTGCAGAAGAGCAAGCGCGATGGAAAGCTCTATGCGGTGGGGTCGCTCGAAGACGCGAGCGGCAAAATCGACCTGATCTCCTTCGCGCGGGATTATGAGCGCCTGACCGAGCAATGGAAGATTCAGGCGCCGGTGCTGATTCGCGGGACCTTGATGGGCGAGGAAGACTCGGCTCCGAAGATCTCCGTGAGCCAGATTCAGCCTCTCGAAGAGGTGAAGGTGAAGTTACCCACGGCGGTGCGCATCCGCATCAGCCTGGACCGCGCGACCGAGGAGCTGCTGACCAGCGTCAGGAGGGCGGCGGAGGCCGCCCCAGGTCCGGGCAAAGTCATGATTTTCCTGGAGAAAAAGGGAGAATTTCAAGTGATTCTTGAGCCGGAACAGATGAGCGTGGCGGCGGACAGATGCTGGGTTGAGCGGGTGGAAGAGCTTACGGGAAAGGGAACCGTGCAACCGCTGGCGTAATGGCTTTTACGGCTTCCTCGAATTTGGCCTGAGGATCAAGAAAGGGTTTTCACAAAAGTATTAGAAAAGCGATAAACCTGCAACTGCACTTTAGTTTTATTGCAATTTCTACAAAGGTTCCCAAAGTAATTTACGGACTGGTTTTTCCTCAGTCGGGAATTCTTAGAGAGAGCGCGGGCTGTGGTGCAGGGCCGGAGAGGCGGCTTGCCCATTGGCGGACTTCGTAGCGGAGTTGGGCCGACTCTGGCGGTACGCCTTCCGCTGCGGCCAACTGGATGGCAAAGTTACCTATGGTGGAGCTTTCTGCGTGGCCGCAATCGACAGGCAAGCCGGCACGGCGCGAGGTAAGATCGGCCAGAAGCCGGTTGCGGCTGGCTCCCCCAATCATGTGGATTCGCGCAAGCTTGCGGCCTAGCATCTGCTGGAGATTGGCGATTGCGACAGCGTAGCGTGCGGCAAGGCTTTCAAAGATGACGCGTGCAAAGAGTGGCTCGTTGCCTGGCACGTCGGGAATCGGCTGATGGCCGCGGCGGAGGAGTTCGCTGTTGATGCGGTCCGGCATATTTCCCGCGAGGAGCAGAGGCTCGGCGTCCACGTTGATCGTTCCCGCCTGTGCTTTGCACGCCGTAGCTTCTTGAACCAGTCTCTCGACGCCGAAGGCTCGGCCCGCGGAGGACCAGGATTCCATACACTGCTTCAAAAGCCACATCCCGTTCACGTTGGTATGGAAGCAGAACCCGCCGGTAGCCGCACCCTGGTTGGTGTATCGGGCTGCAAGTGCTTCGTCAGAGGTATTGGGCTGCTGTACGACCGTCCCCACGAGCGACCAGGTTCCTGAGCAAATGTATGCTGTCTCGCCAAGATCGGCAGGGATGCCGGCGACGGCCGATGCGGTGTCGTGGCACGGAGGCGCGATGAGTTCGGTGTCGCGAAATGCGGGAAGCTGAGCCAGCGAGCCCTGAATATGGCCAAGACGCGTGCCCGGCTGAACGATCGGTGGTGCGGCCTCGATCGGAAGATTGAGCGTCTCAAAGAGGTCGCGAGCCCAGTTGCGCGTAGCCACTTCCACCAGCCCGGTATGCGTGGCGTTGGTGTATTCGGCGATTCGGGAGGCTCCGAGCCAGTGCAGGACGTATTCCGGCAGGCAGAGCCAAGGAGCGTCGGCCACGTCGGGCGAATCAGCCAATAGCTGATAGATTGTGTTAATCCGCAGCGGCTGCGCTCCGGTCCGGCGAAAAGCCTGTTCCGGCGGGAGAATCTTGTCAGTGCGCTCTTTCGTGGCCAGTGTCCGTTCGTCGCGATAGCAGAAGGGGTCGTAGAGCGGCTTTCCATCTTCGTCGAGGTGTACATAGTCGACCGCCCAGCCGTCTACAGCCACGGATGCAACGCCTTCCGGAGCGGCAACCGCGGCTTTGCGCAGGCCTTCTTCTATGCCGCTAAGGATCGCGTCGAGCGGCCAGCGAAGGGAATGGCCGCTCGTGACCGGCCCGTTGGGGATGCGGTGAACTTCCCTGATGTCGGGCTGGCCATCACGCCAACGAAGAAGTGAAACCCGGCAGCTTTCGGCGCCGAGATCGACCGCAATACGGGCGCGAGAGTCCAAGGGTGTTCGCCCCTGGTCAGAACTCATCGCAGGAAGGCCTCGGTGAGTCCGCCGTCGACGGGGAAGATGTGGCCCGTGGTGCAGCGGCTCTTCGAGCCTGCAAGGAAGAGGATCGCTTCGGCGCAATCCGCCGGATCGATCGGCTGATGCGTCAGGGTGCGCCTGGCATAGAACCCTGCAAGCAGAGTCCGAAGCTCCTCATCGGATTTCGCCTCGTCGAAGGGGATGTTGTATTTCCTGAGTGACGCTCTGACACGGTCGCGCGGAAACATTGTAGAGCCTTTCACGACCGTGGCCGGGCTCACCGCGTTAACACGAACCCGTGGCGCCAATGAAACCGCCAGCTCGCGCACCAGGTGCGACAATGCCGCCTTGCTGACGTCGTAGGCTTCGCTGCCGCGCTTCGGGACAACGGCATTGGCAGAGCTGGTAAGCACGATGGCGGCATCAAGGTCCTGCTCGGCGAAGATTTTGGCGGCCTCGTCGGCGAGGATGTAGTTACCGGTCACATTGATATCGAGCGCAGCCGACCAGAGTTCATCGCCAATGCGCCCGTCCGTTGAAGACGGGAACAGCGCGGCGGTGTTGATCAGGATGTCCAGGCCGCCGAACGCCGCAATCGTGGCTCGGATCGCCTCGCGGATCGCATCGCGGCTGCGAATGTCGACTGCCGTGCTCGCGAGGAATTCTTTCTGCGAAACGGCCTTCAATTCATCCGCAACATGCGCCGCCGCCGCCGCATCGCGATCGGCGACCATCACGTGCGCGCCACGGGCCGCGGCGAGCCGCGCCACTTCGCGCCCAATTCCGCTGCCGCCTCCAACGACCAATGCAATTTTGCGGCTAAGTTCTTTCTCCGGCGGCTGACGGCGAAGCTTGGCCTCTTCCATCGCCCAGTATTCGATGCGATAGGCCTCGATCGGCGGCAGCGCGACATAGTTTGAGAAGACCTTGAAGCTCGCCGGATCCATCCCGTCCCCGCACTGCGGGGGCTGCTCGCCCTTCCCCCCCTCGGACAATAGAGTTGCACCCTCCATGACGTGAATGGCATTCGTGTAGAACTCGCCGACGATGCGCGCCTCGGTCTTGTTCTTTCCGAAACTGAACATGCCAATGCCGGGAATGAGCACGACGGTGGGACTTGAATCGCGAATGGGTGGCGAGTCCGAAGCGGCGAAGTAGTGGTAGTAGGCATAGTACTCCTCGCGGTACTCGGCGAGCGAAGACTCGATCTGCTCTTTGAGCTTGTCCACTCCTGCGCCTGCCGCCCAAGGCACGAAGAGCGGCCGAATCTTGGTGCGAATAAAATGATCGGGACAGCTTGTGCCGAGATATGCCAGCTCTCTCGCGTCGACTGAATTCACGAACTGCATCACGTCGTCGGCATCGCTGAAGCTGGCGATATAGCGGTTCTTTGCGCTGACGCGACCGCGAAGGAATGGCAGGATCTCGAGCGCGAGTTCTCTTCGATTGGGCCGCGAAGCAGTGGCCTCTCCGCCGAAATGCGCCTCGCCTTTTGCGTTTCCGTTCCGCTCAATAAACTGGCCGATCTGGTCGATGATGGTGATTGTATTCAGGTAGCACTCGCGCTGCGTCTTGCCCCACGTGAAGAGGCCGTGTCCACCCAGCACGATGCCATCGCATTCGGGATTGTCGCCGACTGCCCGGCGCAGCATCAGGCCCAGTTCGAAACCAGGCCGCTGCCAGGGAAGCCATACCAGCCTGTGGCCGAATTCGCGGTTGAACTCGTCCATCTTCGTTTTGCCGTTGGCCGACGCCGCCAGCGCGATGCCCCAGTCCGGATGGAGGTGGTCGACATGCGGAAAGGGAAGAAAGCCGTGCAGCGGCGTATCGATCGAGGCCGCTACAGGATTGTTCCGAAAGGTGCATAACGGGTACATCGCCACCATGTCATCCTCGGTGTCGACTCCCTTGTAGCTGTGCTCCAGCGCAAGCAACTTCCCCTGATAGAGCGTGGCCAATCCGCTGCGCTTCATGCTGCCCAGGTCGCCGCCTGAACCTTTGACCCACAGGACCTCGACCTGCTCGCCGGTGAGCGGATCGGCATCGAAGATCTTCGAACTGGTATTACCGCCGGCGAAGTTGGTGATCCGCAGATCCGAGCCGAGCAGGTTGGAGCGATACCGCAGAAGCTCCGGTTCGTCGAGGGTTGCCGCGACGGCTGGATCCCACCGGTCGTCTAAGAAGCGAAGCGTTGTCGTGAAAGTTGCCTGCGTCATGTTGCACCACCGGGCGGGGAAAATCGTCGAATCTCAGACTTCGATTGTACTGCCGGATGAAGCCCCTCACGCGTAGCTGCTTACCGCCGATTGCCGGCTGGCTCTTTCGCGAGTGATGCGCTCCAAATATCCACTCTCGCGCAGCGCCTTGAGTGGATCGGCGGCCAGACCGCGCGCTTCACGCCACGCGGCCACAAGCGGACGGACGTCACGCCAGAATGCGCCCCGGAAGAGTTCTTCCGCGGCCACGAGGTTGCAGGATTGTTGCAATTCGGCGAGATGTTCGCGGTCGACCAATGCTGCCTTGAGCCAGAGTTCTTGTGCCGTGACAACCGTCTGGACTGTCGCCTCGATCTTGCCCTTCAGGTTGTGGCTCTGATCGATCATGAAGGGCACCGCAAGCAGCCGGCCTTTGGACTTACGGGTTTGGTGATCCTCGCAGATCTCGTGAAAGATCCGGAAGATCTGGTACGGATCGATGGATCCGAGCGTAAGGTCGTCATCGGCGTAGCGTCGATCGTTGAAGTGGAACCCTCCGAGCAAATCGAGGTGCAGCAGCCACGCCACAATCTGCTCGATATTCTGCGAGAGGTAGTGGTGGCCGGTATCGACCAGCACATACGCCTGCGGGCCGGCTGCACGGCAGAGCTGGGATGACATGCCCCAGTCTGCGATGTCGGTGTGATAGAACGCAGGCTCGAACGGCTTGTACTCGACAAGCAGCCGCTGGTCTGGCCCAAGATGCGCATGTGCAGCGTTGAGCGCAGATTGGAGCCACTCGATACGTTTGCGGATCGACTGTGTGCCGGGATAGTTGGAGCCGTCGGCCAGCCAGAGGGAGATGTCGCGGCAGCGCAGACGCTTTGCAATTTCGATGGAGTCAAGCAGGTGCTGAAGCGCGTTGTGGCGGATCTCATCGGAGGGATTGCAAAGCGAGCCGAACTTGTACTGCTGATCTTGAAACAGGTTGGGATTGATGGAGCCGGCGCGAATGCCGCTGAGCCGCTCGAGCGCCTGAACCTCGCCGATATCGGCAACACCGCGCGGTAGATCCCACAAAACGTGCAGCGCAAGCGTCGGCGTTGCGCCAGTGAGACGATGGACCTCTGCCGCGTCGCCGAACTTCTCTTCAAGGTTTGAAGCTGCGGC
>Ga0126381_100011278_pt1 | contig 10099 bp, 13 predicted proteins | sample PanSoiMetPlot_28_FD_96465 | JGI IMG/M metagenome (GOLD analysis project Ga0126381, IMG submission 96465) | Tropical forest soil microbial communities from Panama - MetaG Plot_28 | ecosystem: Environmental > Terrestrial > Soil > Tropical forest > Bulk soil | place: Panama | collected 2016-02-17 | reverse complement strand
GAACCAGTCGAAAGGATGTCCCGGAAGTGAACCCCAACCAGAAGTCGAAAGGCCGGCTGCCGGTCGACAAAGAGATGGTCGTGTGCGCGCTCCGGCTCGCGCAGTTCGATGCGGCGCGGATCATCAAGACCGGTCCATACACGCTCGTTGTCGTTAACCGGCCGGACTTTCCCATCGACCACTGGACCAAGAAAGCCTGGCAGTCGTGAATACCGTCTACATACCGACTGTCAGCCGGCTCGATATGCTAGAGCGGACGATTCCGCGCTGGCTCAAATGGGGGATTCCCATCCGGCTAATTGTCGAGCCGCGCGAGCTAGCCAGCCATATCGAACTATGCGGCGATATGGGCTGGGACATGGACTGGGTACGTCCGGTGCCTCTCGCGAAGGATCATGGAGGAATCGGCTACGCTCGCGACTTCATAGTCATCAACGCCAAGGCGAGGCGGCAGAAGTCGATCATCATGAGCGACGATGATGTGTACCCGACAACCGACCCATTCCCGCTACTGGAGGAAGCCTCGCGGCCTTGGTGCCTTGGAATCGGCGCTTACCGGTCGATCCACGAGTTTTTCACCCAGGGCAAGATCAAGGGAATGCGAGGCGTGATCCTCTGCCCGGCTGGGTGGGGTTTCTCGCTCTACGGCCTCAACGTCAAGATCGCAAACCGTTTCGGATTCGATCACAAGCTCCATTCCTTTGGCGAGGATGCGGAGCTAATGCGACAGGGAATCGCCCACGAGTACCCGTGGATGATCCACTGCGATGTCAAATGCGCGTTCGCGAACAAGCGAGGCGACCCAGGAGGATTCGCCGCAATTTACGGTTCCAATACGGAGCGGAAGATTGCGGAGATGCAGTGCCAGGAACTCATACACAAGCGCTGGCCCGATTACACCAGCGCTCCGCCAAAGCGGCCTCGTATGGCGTGGAGCCGGTTTTACGACGCATGGATTCCCAACTGGCGCGAGCGGAGCGCGCTCCACGGAGGTCACCTCTGATGGACCGTGACGGTTTCCTCGCGCATCTCAGGGCCGGAGAGACGGCCACCAGCGGCGTGGAGGCGATAACCGGTATCAAGCCGGAGATAGTCACCATCGCCTCGTGGGACATTCTCGGCCAGTACATCCGGAAAGGCGTGATGGTGGCCGGCCCACTCATGGCGGCAATCGTCTCAATTGAGCTGCTGGCCGATGAGGATTCAATCGAGCCGGAGCTAATGGCCCGCATCAAATCCGGCGAGCCTACCGGAGCCGTCCTGTCTGGAATGGGCCGGAGGTGCCGCGTAGTTGAGCGCGGACTCGCCATTCAGGCATTCGCCAATCTCATATACAAGGGGCATACAATCGGCAACTGCGTGGAGGTATTCACCGAAACGCTATTCAGGGAAGGCGACAAGAAGTGGCTGTGAGGAATATCCCCAGGGAAGGCGACCGGTACATCAGCCGTGAGATCCGGATCACGGTTGAGGATGTGGATCCGGCCGGTAAGTGGGCCAACATCTACTGCGTCATCGTCATGGGCGAGCGAGCCGGAACCGACGCCATGTGCCTGAACGCGAGCCCAGAGGATATCTACCACGACTGGCACAAGCAGCAGCCGACACCGCACGGGAAGTTCCCGGATGACTGGGTACCGGCAACGGAAGACTGGAAACCGGCTCCGCAGAGGCAGGAGCCAGAGTCTCTGGGCCTACCGGCGACCAGTACGGCTTTCCCTACCGGGATGCTGTAGCGGCTGGCTCCTGGCCGTAGACTGCGGGTAGCGCGCGAGCGCAGACTGAGGTAGACTTGGGTCTGGTCGGCTCCGGTACGCGCCGGAGCTGGCCTCCCAAGGCGAGAGGCGGAAGATGAAAGCGTCAATTACGACGGACGGCCGGAGGATTCTGGCCCGAATCGACTACGCGAACGGGCGAGGCCGCGATGCGGCTAAGCGGATACCCGGTGCGCGGCCGGAGTGGGACCGTACGGTCACCCCCAATGTCTTCAAGTGCTGGAGCTATCCGCAGACGATGGACACGTGCCGCGCCTTCCGGAAGGAATTTGGCGATGAGCTGACGGTCCTGCCGGTGCTCGCGAAGTGGGCCCAGGAGGAAGTCACCCGTGAGCGCTCGCTGGAAACGCTCCGCGCGGAGGCAATCGACAACGTTGACCTCTCACGTGTTGAGTGGGAGGCTCCGGCGCTGTACGCGGCGCTCCGGAACCGGCGCTACCAGATCAGCGGTGTCGGCTTTATCCTGACCGGCCGTACGGTCGTGCTGGGCGATGACCCAGGACTGGGCAAGACGCTCCAGGGACTAGCGGCCGTGATCCAGAGCGACTCCAAAGAGATTCTGGTGGCCTGCCGGCGTACGGCTACGCGAGCCGTCTGGGAGAATGAGACGCACCGCTGGGCTCCGGGTATCGCGGTGTTCGTGGCCCAGGGCTCTGCGACGGAGCGGAAGGCCGTTATTGAGGCTTACCAGGACCACACAGTCGCCGGATTTGAAGGCGCGCGGAAGATGCTCGTTATCAACATCGAGATGATGCGGGCCAAGCGCGTAGAGGATGCGGACGGCAAGGTTTCCGCTCAGCCGCTCTGGCCGTACCTTTCCGATTCCAGGACTAACTGGGATGCGATCATTATCGATGAGTGCCACAACGCTCTCGCGTCTACCAAAAACGTCCAGAGCAAGTCGATTACTCAATGGCGTTTCGGTGCGATGCAGATTCGCCGGAGGCTCCGCGCGGATGGACTCGCAATCGCGATGTCCGGTACTCCGTTCCGGAGCAAGCTGGAGAAGGCATGGGGCACGCTGAACTGGCTCGCGCCGGAGAAGTTCTCTAGCTTCTGGCGCTGGGCGGAAACCCACTTTGGCGTAGAGCAGGGACGTTACGCCAAGGTCATTGGCGGAGGCGCGAAGGTTCTAGAGCCGCGCGACGCAGACGCCTGGCAGAGGATGCTCCGGCCGTGGTACCTGAAGCGGACCAAGAAAGACGCAGCGCCGGATCTTCCAGATATCGTGTTCGCCGGTACGCCTATTGGCGAGGATGCCGACTCGCCCTGCTACGTCCAGATCGAAATGGACCCTGCCCAGGCCAAGCTTTACTGGGAGATGGAGGCGGAAGCAGAGGCCCATACGCCTACCGGCCGGATAACCGCTACAGGTGTCCTCGCGGAGATTACGCGGCTGCGCCAGTTCGCTAACGCGAGCGGGATTGTCGGTGAAGGCCGTTCCGTCTCTCCGGCGCTTCCGTCCGGGAAGATCGAATGGCTTGTCGATTTTATCAATGAGCGCGAGGACACCGGAGTCAAGGTTGTAATCGCGTCAAGCTTCAGCGAGATGGTTGAGCTTACGGCCTCCGTACTCCGGAAGGAATGCGGCGTGGAAGTCCTAACGCTTACCGGCGCTACCTCCGATAAGGATCGTGCGCGGCTCGTGGAGCGCTTCCAGGACCCAGACGATTCCCTTCAGGTAGTTATCCTGAACCGGAACGCTGGTGGCGAGTCGATCACCCTGGACCGTGCCGATGACATGGTCGTTATCGACCAGCCGTGGATATCGGATTCGGATGAGCAGCTGATCGCCAGAATCCACCGCGTCTCCCGTATCCACCAGGTTACCGTGTACCGGCTGATTTCCTCCGGTACGATAGACGAGTGGATGGCGAGCCTAACAGACGAGCAGCGCGAGGCAATTAAGAGTGCGAGCCCGGAAGCGCTCGCGGAGTACGCGATAGCAGGGAGCAAGTAATGACCGGGAAAGGCGACAAGCCAGAGCCGATGACACGGCCTGAGAGAATACTTCTCTACGTCGCGATAGCGGTTCTGGCGATTGCCGCGATAGTTCTCATGACAACAACGGGAGCATGGAATGTCAGAGGGTAACGACTGGGCGGCAGCCCGGAGGCTGCGCGATCAGATGCGGGAGAATATGACGCCTCGCGGCCGGCAGCTGGTACGGATAACGGAAGTCGAGCACGACATGATGCCGGAGGCCGTGGAAGACTTTGTCTTTACGGCTCTCGTCAACATAATCACGGATTACCGGGAAGACCTTGGCTCAAAGGTCATCCGGACGTTCCGTGTGCTCGATTCTGATCCGGAGGAAGGCTGGATTGAATTCTACGTCCAGCTAAACGGAGAGCAGGCGACAAGCGACGCCTACCGGTTCCGGCTGATTATGGAGATGTTCTGATGCCATCACTAGTTTTTAGGCTCATGCTAATGGGTCCGCTAATCGCCGGAGTCTTTATTGGTGGTATCTGGGCCAAGATCGCGGTGGCCCTATTCATGGTCCTCACGGCGATCTTCAGCGAGATAGCCTCCATGCTCGTCTGGAAGCACGATCGCGAGATCCAGCATCTCCAGGAGGCCATCGGTACTCACGCCGTAATCCAGGCGATAGTCCGGAGGCTAGGATGAAGGCTGCGGTGATCGTCCCGGAGCCCACTCGCGCTAACATCCGCGAGGTAATCGCGGCGCTCGCGGAGCTGGGCTTCAGTGAGTCCGTAGTCCGCGAAACGATCCTGCCGTATACTGCGCAGGATAAAGAACGTCCGTCAAAGGAATGGAAAACCGGCGACGGCTGGGTAACTGTCCGGTATTTCGGGCTGTCCCGATTCGGCGTGGAGCATTATTCAGGAAATTCGCAGCGAAATAGGGTTTCCACGCCCCATCCCAGGAGGTATAGTCATCCTATACCTGAAGCACTAACCCCACGAAAGGGAAATCCAATGGCAGCGACAGCAACCGCCAAGCGTGGTGGCCGGCGTCAGGCCGCGCCCGCACCGGCTCCGGAGCCGGAGGCCAACGGTTTCGACATCCAGATGTACCTGGACAAGGACTACTCCGCGACGATGAACGACTACCTGGACTGGGCCGAACAGGAGCTGGGCGACCTGTCCAAGATCAGCGCCGACCGGCTGTTCGTGCTCGGCACGCAGCTGTACCCGCACTTCCAGAAGTCCGACCTCAACATCGAGCGGCGCGAGGCGCGGCGCGCGGCGCGATCGGCACCTGCAGAGCCAGAGCCGGCAGCTGCGGCTCCGGCGCGTGGCCGGCGAGGTTCCCGCTCCGCTCCGGCGACGGAGCCCGCTGAGCCCGCTCCGGCGCGCGGACGGCGTGGCGGTCGTGGCCGTGGTGCCGCCGCCAGTACGGAGAATGCGGCGGAAGCGCCGTATTAGGCCGCTGGGCCTGGTCACCGAGGATTCCCCCACTCGGATGGCCAGGCCTAGCACTGTTTAGGGACAAGGCGTGAGAGACAAAGGCAATTCCTTCGCCAATGGCCCAGGCGATAGATACAGTTCGGTTTACGTCTGGCGCGACCTTCCTGGCGGCAATCCCAATCATTCCTATTTCGACGACAACTATCACGACGGCCTCAGCTGGTAGGCCGTTCCGGAGAGAAAGCACTACTGGAGGCGACAATGGGAAAGCACTCGAAACCTCTGGAGCCGTTCTGCTCCAAGTGCCAGAAACGGCACTCCGGCTCTTGCGGATGAGCTGACCTGTACCTTGAGCGTTCCGGCTGGGACAGTCCCGCTCCGTTCCGGCCGGAGCCCTGAGGGTAAACGTAGGCAAGAAAGGCGAGGCGATCATGGCTCCACCAGACATCCCTATCCTCCGGACTAGCGAGCGTTCTGCTTTCAAGCGCTGCGTCCTGAAATGGTACTGGGAATACCGGATGGGTTATCGCCCAAAGGCGGTCCAGGCCGATGCGCTCTGGTTCGGAATCGGTATTCATGAGGCGCTCGCGCAATGGTACCTGAAAGGACTCAAGCGTGGCCCGCATCCGGCCGATACCTTTGAAAAGTGGGTAGGCGAGGAAATCGGTTTTGCCAAGACGTACTTTGGCTCAGAGTTTGAGGATGGTGTCTGGGTAGACGCGAAGGAACTAGGAATCTGGATGCTTGAGGAATACATCGACTTTTACGGGAAGGATTCCGACTGGGAGATTATAGCGGTGGAACGGCCTTTCAGCGTGCGGATTAATCGTGGCGGGAAGGTCGTTGCTGTATTTCGCTCGCGCTGGGATGGCGTGCTTCGTGAGAAGTCCACCGGCCGGATATTCCTGCTGGAGAGCAAGACGGCCTCGCAGATCAATACGGCCTACCTGGAGAATGACGATCAGGGTGGCTCATACTTCGCGGTTGCTACCTCCGTACTCCGCGCGGAAGGCGTACTCAAGCCGCACGAATTCCTTACCGGTGTCATCTACAACTTCCTGCGGAAAGGCACACCGGATGACCGGCCTGTTAACGAGGAAGGTCTGAGGCTTAACAAGGACAACTCCGTCTCAAAGAAACAGCCTGCTCCGCTATTCCGGCGCGAGCTAATCGAGCGGACCCAGGATGAGGCAAGGACGGAGCTAGAGCGGATAGCCGATGAGGTGCTCTGGATGAATGCCGTCCGGAGAGGCGACCTGCCGATTATCAAGACACCGGGCAAGGACTGCCCCCGATGCCCGTTCTGGGACCCGTGCCTAATGCGGTCCCACGGTTCCGAGGAAGCGCTAAAGGTAGTGCTCCGTCAGAAGTACATACAAATCAATCCTTACGAGGATGACCGGAAGGCAGCATAATGAAACACGTTTACCTCGCGGCGCAGTATGAGCGCCATCCGGAGATGCGGCATTACCGGAATATGCTTAGCGATATCGGCATCAAGGTGACCTCTCGCTGGATCGACACACACGGAGGCACGCTAGCAGAGGCGCTAGGCGAGGCTGAGCTGAATGCCAATCCTGAACGTGGGATTCAGTTCGCGCTTATCGACATAGAGGATATCCACGAGGCCGACACGATGATCTCATTTACCGGAGCTGGCCGTGGCGGAAGGCATGTCGAATTCGGCATTGCCTGGACTCTAAGCAAGCGGCTAATCCTGGTCGGCTCGCGCGAGCACGTATTCCATACGCTTCCTGGCGTACACTGTTATCCAGACTGGATCTCGCTTTACCACAACATCGTGATCGGAGCCGAGTCATAATGGCCGCAGACGAGCAGCTTACCGGAGTACGCCCAGGCCGTGGGCGGCAGACCGCCAAAAAAGAGAAGGAAGCTCCCACCGCGATGATTGAGCGCGATGTGGAGATTGTCGTGGAGAGCCTGGGAAGCTCCGGGCAGAACGCACCCAAGAACATCCTTATCCATGGGCCGTCCGGGCACGGGAAGACATTGCTGGCTGGCGGAGCCTTTAATGGCGACCGTGCCGGAGTCTTCCTGTCGACTGAGGTGGAGGGTATTGCGTCGGCTCGCGCCGTAGGCTCTCAAGCGGAGCTAATCCGCTGCCCTGACTGGGAGCACGCCATCGGTGGTGTCCGGTGGGCTGAGCGCGAGCTAGGGCCGGAAGACTGGCTAGTGGTCGATTCCGGGACGATCATGCAGGAAATGTATATGCAGTGGATTCTCGATACGGAGAACAAGCTGAATCCGTCTCGCGACCTAGACATACCGGCAATCCAGAACCACCAGAAATACCAGAACGGATTCAAGCGATGGGCGCGGCGCTTGATATCGGCTCAGTTCAATCTAATCTTCATCACGACCTCTATGGCCGTCGATGACGGTGAGGATGAGCTAATCGTCCCACTCCTACTAGGCAAGAAAGGCGAGATATCGTCGGCTATTTCCTCTCAATTCTCCGTCGCGATATACTACGCGGTAGCGCGGGAATCGCGGGAAATGACCGGCCCAGTTACGCGGCGGGCACTTTGTCAGCCGTATCCTCCCTGGTATGCTAAGGACCGTTACCGGGCACTAGGGAAGTTCTGGGACGTTCCGGAGGATGACTACTGGCAAATGGCGAGAATGATCGAAGCAATAGAGGAAGCAGTCAGGAAAGGCGAAATCGGAAATGGCGGAAGGCGAGCGCGTAGGACTAGCCGGCCCAGAAGGCCAGCCGCGTAGCTGGCTCCGGAAGCACATGGATAAGCGCCATCCGCTAGTCCGGTTCCAGACGATTGGAGAACACGCAGCAGATCACCGGCTCCACCCAAAGATACAAGACCATTACCACCAGAAGGAAGTCTAATGACTAGGCTCAAGGAAGCCGACGTTGCAGGCCTGGACGTCAGGGAACTGGAGGCCGTGGAGTATTCCACGGAGCAATTCGACTACTATGAGGGCGACGTTCCTCCGGTCGACACAATCCTGCGCGGCTACGTTAAGCGGATGTGGTGGACTCGCTCCGCGAACAACGACGCCATGCTGAAGATTCTCTGGATCGCCGCAGAGAATGAAGGCGACCTCAAGCAGTACGACGGTCTGCCGGTATGGCTCAACGCGGCGCTCATCGCGGCGGCAAAGTTCCGGTGGGACCCATTCCTCCAGTGGGCCCAGATCTCTCTCGCGGCTATCAAGGCGCGCAAGGTCGATGTCGACAAGGCCGACCAGAACGGCGCTCCCATCAAGTCCATCGACGGCTTTCACCCAGGCGAGGATCACGATGAGGCCTGGGGCATGATCCTCATCGGCCACGAGCCGTACCAGGGCGAGACCAAGGCCATCGCCAAGGACTGGCTGGAGTGGGAGGATGAGCTGGACGACTCCGGCGAGTCCGATGAGGACGAATACGAGGATGAGGACGAAACCGGCGATGAGGAAGGCGACGAATACGAGGATGAGGAGGAAGGCGAGGCTGAGGATGAGCAGCCTGCTGAGCCTCCGGCGCGTGGCCGTCGTGGCTCGCGCTCCGCTCCGGCCACTGCTCAGACTCGCGGCGCTAGGACGGCCGGTAAGGCTCCGGCCGCTACCGCTACCCGCTCCGGAGCCCGGAGCGCCAGAGGCTCTGGCTCTGCGCCTTCAGGGCGCACTGCCGCCGCTCCGGCTCGCGGCTCGCGGACGGCCTCCGCTCCGGCTCGTGGCCGTGGCCGGCGCAGCGCCGACAATGAGCCTCCGTTCTGATGCCTGAGAAGCAGGACGCTAGGCGTCACGCCGTCGGGATGTACACGCTTCCGTACATCATTCAGGAGATCCACGACCTGAACACGGCCAAGGGATGGCGCGAGGAAGGCGCAGACGGAGCCAAGACTGGGCCCTGGTTCGCGGCCTATATCGGGCTAGCCGGAAGCGAGCTAGGCGAGGCACTTGACGCCTACCGGGACAAGGTGTGGTCTGAGACCTGCGACGCGACGGAGCCCGGCATCGGGCATAACCGCGCGTGTAGCGGGAAGGCCCATAAGCATCCCAAGCCGGTAGGCGTTGGCCCGGAGCTAGCCGATGCGCTGATCCGTGTCCTGGATATGGTCGATATCTGGGACATCGATATCATCGCGGAGCTAACGCGAGTCCTTGAGTACGGCTGGACTCGCCCGCATCAGCACGGTGGCCGCGTGCTGTAGCCAATTCCCTGCCCGGAGCGTTCCGAACCCCAAGCGCTCCGGGCAGGCCCCATTCACTAGGGAAGAAAATGAAGACAAATGTCGTTATTCTCGGCTGTGGACCGGCAGGGCTCGCGGCCGCAGCTGCTGTGATCCATTCCGGCCGTGAATGCGTAATCGTTAGCAATACCTCCCAGCCAAGCCGTCTCTACGGATGCCAGTATCTCCACGCGCCGGTTCCGGGATACGAGTATGCGCCCAAGACGCAGGTTGGGTACTGGCTCATCGGTACTCCGGAGGAATATCGCCGGAAGGTCTATGGCGATAAGTGGGAAGGCAAAGTCTCGCCGGAGGATTTTGTGGGCGTCCACGATGCCTGGGATATCCGCACGACTTATCGTCATATGTGGAATGAGCTGATTACCGGAAACCTAGTCTGGCTCCACGAGGAACCGGACATCCGCGATGGTATCCTGCCTGATTTCGTATTCGCGCTCCGGCCGGAGAAAATCATCAGCACGATTCCGGCTCCGGCGCTGTGCCTCAAAGACCACAAGTTCACGTACCATACCATCTACGCGAGCGGATCAACTTCGCAAAAGCCATTCGATGAGAATGAGATCATCTGTGACGGAACGGCGCAACATCCGTGGTACCGGATATCGCGGGTATTCGGCTACCAGACTACCGAGTGGGCGACGGCTCCGGAGACGCGAGAGCCGCACGCAGCTGTTCCCAAGCCGCTTGAAACGGACTGCGACTGCTATCCGGAGATAGCTCGCGTAGGCCGCTACGG
>Ga0126381_100011277_pt1 | contig 10100 bp, 8 predicted proteins | sample PanSoiMetPlot_28_FD_96465 | JGI IMG/M metagenome (GOLD analysis project Ga0126381, IMG submission 96465) | Tropical forest soil microbial communities from Panama - MetaG Plot_28 | ecosystem: Environmental > Terrestrial > Soil > Tropical forest > Bulk soil | place: Panama | collected 2016-02-17 | reverse complement strand
TGGTCGCGGAACAACGTGCGGGAGTTGAAGAATGTCGTCGAGCGGATGCTCATTGCGGCGGATACCGATGTGCTCTCGGTCGGGGACATTCCGCGGGAGGTCCGCGAGGCTCCAGCGTCCGAGACGGGAGCGATGGCGGGGACGTTCCGGGAGCTCAGGGCAGAGGCCGAGAAACGGATCCTGCTGACGGCGCTCGACCGGAACGCGTGGCACATCACGAAGACTGCGCGGGAGCTGGGGCTGGCCGATCATGCCAGCTTGCTGAAGATCCTGAGGCGGCACGGGATCCGGAAAAGCTAGACGAAAGACTGGACGCGTAGACGCGCAGATGGGCTCCAGTCCACTGTTTGCAGTATCCCAGCTGCGCGTCTGTGCGTCCAGCCTTTCCGTCTGCGCGTCTAGCCTATTCACCCAATAAGCCGCATTCTCATCGCGTGCGGCTCCTCGTTGTGTTGTCACTGCTGGCGGCTCCCGTCGAGGCCCAATCACCGGTCGATCCGAGCCTCGCCACGTACATCGCCTCGATCCGGGCCATCGATAACCACGCGCATCCCATGGCGGTGGTGCCTCCCGGGGGCGCTCCAGACACCGGCTACGACGCATTGCCCCTCGGCGGCATCCCCGATTTCCCTCTACCATGGCGTCTCACCCTCGATGTGCCGGTCTGGGGGCAGGCTGCAAAGGCTCTAACCGGCGTCAGCACTCCTGCGCAGGCTCTCGATCGGGCTGGGATCCAGCGGGAGTTCGCGAACCGGATCGCGATGGGTGCCGGGCTCGACAGCTCGCGGTTCCACTGGGTGCCGTTCGATGATCCCCTGATCTTCCCCGTCGACACGCGACTGGCAGGCCAAACTCCCGACGCCCGGGCCCTGTATCCCCTCGAGGCGAGGCTCCTCCATCGGTATCAAGGGGACTTGGGTCTCGGCACGCTCCCGTCGACGCTCAACGAGTATGAGCAGGAAGTCGTGCTCCCGCTGCTACGGCGCCAGCATGACGCCGGCGCGCCAGCGATCAAGTTCGAAGTCGCCTACCTCCGGGCTTTCGATTTCGCCACGCCCGACACCGTCCGCGCCGCGGCGATCTACGCGCAGTACGCGAAGGGTGGGACCCCTTCCGCCGAAGAAGTGAAGATTCTCTCCGACGCGCTCTTTCGGTTTGTCGCGCGGGAAGCTGGCAAGCAGGGTATGGCGGTGCACCTGCACGCCCTCGAGTTCTTCGGTGGCTACTACGACGCCGAGGGAGCGAGGCCGGGATTGCTCGAGCCCGTGTTCAACGACTCGACTCTGCGGGGCACGAACTTCGTGCTGATTCATGGCGGCTGGCCGCACGTCGGCGAGACCGAAGCGATGCTGGCCAAGCCGAATGTCTACGCCGACATCTCGATGATGGACCTGATACTCGCTCCCGAGGAGCTGGCGACGGTGCTCCGGGGCTGGCTCATGCGCTGGCCCGACAAGGTCCTCTTCGGGACCGATGCGTTCGACGGAGGTCCCAAGCAGACGTGGATGATGGGTGCCTGGGTCGCCTCCACCACTGCGCGTCGGGCCCTCGGCATGGCGCTCACCGCGATGGTCCGGGATGGCGACATTACCATGCCTCAAGCCCGGGTGCTGGCGAAGAAGGTCCTCCGCGACAACGCGATCGCCCTCTATCACCTGAAGTAGTGTTCTTCCGGACACCTCGTTTGGCTTGACCATGTGTTCGCCAGAACACGTGCGACGTTTGCGACTCGCGCTAAGTGCCTTCCCCGACACCTGATACCTGACACCTGACCCCTGGCACCTGACGTGCCTCTAGTGACGGCAACCCCGTCCTGGAGGACGTTATGTATCGCTTCACGCTCGCCGAAGGCTTCGAGCCTTCGCCTGCCCCCACCCGTCGCGTCATCGGCATCACGCTCGTCGTGCTGGCGATGGGTGCCGCCGCCTTCGCCGTGGCCTGCGGCCACAAGTCCACCGACACCACCACGGCGTCGCTGCCCACCACCACCAAGGCCACGCCGGTCACGCCCCCGACGCCGACGCCGCCGGCCGTCCCCGCGGTCACCGTCAGTCACTACAAACAGGGGCTCAACGCCTGGCGAAGTGGCGACCGGGACAGCGCGGTGACGGAATTCCGCGCCGCCATCGCCGAAGATTCAACCAAGCTGTCGCCTCGTCTCAACCTCTCCCGGGTACTGATCGAGCAGGGGAAGGCCAAGGATGCGATCGGGGAGATCCAGCAGGTGATCGCGCTCGACTCCACGTCGGGTTCGGCGTACCGGCTCCTGGGTCGCGCGCATGATTTTCTGGGTCAGACCGATTCGGCGGTGGCGGACTACCAGCACGCCATCGTGTTGAACGACAAGGATGGCTGGTCCATCAACGACCTCGGCCTCGTGCAGATCGAGCGCGGGGAGTACGACGAGGCGCTCAAGACCCTGTCCCGCGCCGTGGAGCTGTCGAACTCGACCACGTTCCGGAATTCCCTTGGGGTCGCCCTCGAGAAGACCGGGCACTACACGGCGGCGGTCGAAGCCTACAAGTCGGCGCTGTCGGCCGATTCGGGGAACACCAAAGCGCAGACCAACCTCACCCGGGTGAGCGCGCTGACCGAGGCTCCCGGAACGCCGGCGGTGGATCTGGCGGCACAGGCACTCGAGTTCATGAAGGAAGCCGATTCGTGGAAGACACCTAAGAACTGAAGGGGCGCGGAGTTGTGGTGAGGGGGGTGGTGGCGCAGGTGCCATTGCCCCCCTTGTTCATCTGTTTAGTTTTCCCCTCCCTTGGAGCACGTCCTTTCTTCTTAGTAGTGGAGTCCTGGCAATGAAGGCGACCGACATTCGTAAAGGGCACGTGATCATGATGGACGGGAATCCGTGCCGCGTCGAAGATTTTACGCACCGTACCCCCGGAAACCTCCGCGCGTTCGTGCAGCTGCGCCTGCGCAACTTGAACTCCGGCAACACCTTCGATACGCGCGTGTCGGCCACCGACTTCCTGGACGAAGTCCGGCTCGACCAGAAGGAGTTCCAGGTGCTGTACCGCGATCACAGCGGCGTGCACGTGATGGACTCCGAGACCTACGAGCAGTACACGCTGGACGAAGGCTCGGTGGGGGACCAGGGCGAGTGGTTACAGCCTGAAATGCACTTCCAGGCGGAGTGGCTGGATGGGCGGCCCATCGGGATCAGGTTGCCTGCGGTGATGGAGCTGGACGTAGTGGAGACCAGCCCGGTGATGAAGTCCGCCACCAAGACGGCGAGCTCGAAGCCGGCCAAGCTCTCCAACGGCGTGACCATCCAGGTGCCCGAGTTCATCTCCACCGGTGACCGCCTCCGGGTCGACCCCCGGGAGGGGAAGTACCTGGAGCGAGCCAAGTAGCCCTGACGTAGGCCGAAAGGACAACGCGCGGCGCCCCCCTTCCGTAACGAGGGGGGCGCCGCAGTTTTTGGGGGCCCCGCCTCTTTCACCCTTCCCGTCAGGAGACGTCAATGCATCGCCCGGGTGTTCTTCCTCTTCTTCTGCTGGTGTCGGCACCCCTCGCCGCGCAGTCCAAACCCAATCGCAAGCCACCGGCCAAGGCCCCAGCTGATGCCACGGCGACGGCTTCGGCCGCAGCGGCCGCCTCGCCGGCGGACTCCCTCAACACGATCCGGTTCCGGAACCTGGGACCGTCGGTGGCGGGCGGGCGGGTGTCGACGGTAGTGGGTGTTCCGGGGCAGTCGGGGTCCTACTACGTGGGCGCCGGCGCGGGCGGGGTGTGGAAGACCACCGATAACGGGAACACCTGGGACGCGATTTTCAAGGACCAGCCGGCCGCATCGATCGGCGCGGTCGCACTCGCTCCGTCGAACCCGAACCTGGTCTGGGTGGGGACCGGTGAGGCGGCGATTCGCAACGACGTGGTCAACGGACATGGCGTCTGGTTCTCGCCCGACGCCGGTCACAGCTGGCGCTTCATGGGACTCGGCGACGTGGGTCAGATCTCGAAGATCGTGGTCGATCCCGCGAACCCCGACATCGTCCTCGTGGCGGCCCTGGGGCACGCCTGGAGCCCCAACGCCGACCGCGGAATCTTCCGCACCACCGACGGCGGGAAGACCTGGCAGAAGACCCTCTTCGTCAACGACACCACGGGCGCGTCCGACCTGATCATGGATCCGGGCAACCCTCGCGTCTACTTCGCCGGCCTGTGGCAATTTGTCCGGCATCCCTGGGAGCTGGTCTCGGGCGGGACGGGGAGCGGTATCTATCGCTCGACGGACGGTGGCGTCACCTGGGAGCGGTTGTCGCAGGGACTTCCCAAAGGCATCTACGGCCGCATCGCGCTCGGCATCGGCGCGTCCAATCCCAGTCACGTCTACGCGCTGGTCGAGGCCAAGACCGGCATGCTGTGGGAATCGCGCGATCTGGGCGATCACTGGTCGAGCGTCTCCGATAACCACGCGCTCGACGTCCGGCCGTTCTACTTCTCGCAGGTGACGGTTTCTCCGGCGGACGACCGCAAGCTCTACTTCTCATCCTACGAGCTGCTCGAGTCGGATGACGGCGGGAAGACGGCCCGCGCCATCGACCAGGGCGTGCACGTGGATCACCACGCGCTCTGGATCGACCCGACCAATGCGGACCGGATCATCCAGGGGAACGACGGCGGCGCGTATGCCACGACGGATGGCGGGAAGAATTGGACCTGGTTCAACAACCTGCCCATCGAGCAGTTCTACATGGTCGCCGCGACCACCAACGATCCCTACATGGTCTGCGGGGGCCTTCAGGACAACAACGGCTGGTGCGGGCCCGCGGGCGCAAGTGACGGGGCGCAATGGTTCACGGTCACCGGGGGCGACGGGGAGTACGCCGTTCCGGCGCCGAGTGACACGACGATCCTGTATGTGGACTCGCAGAACGGGTCGATCAGTCGCGTGAATCTCCGGACCGGGGAATCCCGCGGGATCAGGCCGTACGAGCCCAGCGTCGAAGGAACGAGGCCGTCGGAGCTGACCTATCGCTTCAACTGGACCTCGCCCATCGAGGTCTCGGCCACCAACGCGGACGAAGTCTTCATCGGCGCGAATGTGGTGTTCAAGAGCACGGATGGCGGCCAGCACTGGGCGCCAGTCAGCCCCGATCTCACGCGGAACGACAAGTCCAAGCAGGTGAATTCCGGCGGGCCCATCGAATACGACATCTCGGGCGCCGAGACGTACAACACGATTCTGACCGTGAACGTCGCGCCGACCGACACCAACGTGATCTGGGTGGGCACGGACGACGGCCTGGTGCAGGTGACGAAGGATGGCGGGAAGACGTGGGCCAACGTGGGTGGCCACTTCCCCGGGCTCTCGGCTGATGAGGAAGGCCGGATCTACCAGGTCGGCGTTTCGCCCTTCGATGCCGGGACTGCCTACATCACCTACGACCGGCATGAGTTCGACGACAATCACGCATACGCGTACAAGACCGCCGACTACGGGAAGACGTGGACCCGGATCGATGCGGGGCTTCCGGAAGCTGCGGCGCACGTGGTCCGCGAGGACCCGAACGCCCGGAACTTCCTGATGCTCGGTACCGATCAGGGGCTCTGGATGTCGCGCGACGGCGGCGCGTCCTGGAAGGCGATGAAGGCGGACTTCCCGACCACGCCGGTCTATGACGTGAAGTTCGTCAAAGCGTCCCACGACTTGCTGGTGGCGACGCATGGCCGCGGCCTCTTTGCGCTCGACGACATCACGCCGCTCGAAGGCCTCACGGCTGACGTGGCGGCGCAGGACTTCCACCTGTTCCCGGTGGTGCCCGCCATCTTGCGGGGACGCGCGCGGGGCCGCTCGGGCGTCGCGCCGACCAACTTCACGGTGCGCGGGACGCCGCAGGGCGCGGTGATCGACTACTACCTCAAAGCGGGGGCCGACACGACTCCTCCAGCGGGCGCGCCTGAGGCCGGTGGTGCCGGTGGTGGGCGTGGCGGCCGTGCAGGTCCCGGTGGGTTCGGCGGACGGCGCTCGGGCGCCCGTCTCGTCGTCACGAGTGCGTCGGGCGATACCGTGTTTGTCGACTCGTCCGGGCCGACCAAGATGGGCGTGAACCGGATGACCTGGGCGTTGCGGTGGAGTGGTCCGGCCCCGCTGACGATCGAGGCACCGCAAGGTGGGGAAGGTGGCGGCGGGTTCCGCCGTGGTGGGTTCGGCCCGCCGGTGGTGCCCGGCACCTACACGCTGACGGTGAGCGTGGCGGGAAAGAGCGGTTCACAGACCGTCGACGTGAGGCCCGATCCGGTGCAGGGTGGCGACCCGGCCAAGTTCCAGGCCCAGCTCGCCGCCGGCCTCCAGTTCCGGTCGGAGCTGACGGCGCTCCATGAGATGCTGAACCACCTGGTGGCGATCGAGACGCAGATCCGGAATGCGCAGACCGCCGTTCGCGAGGCGGGCGACACCGCGGCGATGGGGGCGTTGAACCGGGCGTCGCGGGAGCTGTCGCGGAAACTGCGCCAGCTGAAGGACACACTCTACAACTCCGATCAGCAGCGCGGCGCGCCTGAGGACGACATCCACTACCTCACGCGGTTCGCCGACAAGTATCAGAGCCTGGGGTTCGGCATCTTCGGCGGGTACGCGCAGCCGCCTTCACCCCAAGTATTGGACGAGTGGAAGGTGGAGCGGGCGCAGCTGGATGGGTACCTGGCGACGTTCAATGCGATCGTGAGCACGGATGTCGCGGCGTACAATCAGGTGGCGAACACGAATCACACGCCGGTGCTGCTCGCGGGGGCTCCGGTGGCGGTCAAGGCGATTGCGGTCTCAGCTCGCTGATTCGAGGACCGTCGCGACCTGCTTGAGAAGGGTGTCTTTGTCGACCGGCTTGTGCAGCACCGCCCGCGCTCCGCGGGCGGTGCTGTCGGCCTCGACCTTCGGATCGTCCAGCGCCGTGATGACCACGACCGGAATGCCCGCCGTCTTCGCGGACTTGGCGAGCCGGTCGAAGACCAGCATTCCGCCTCCGGCGGGCATGCTCACATCCAGCAGGATCACATCCGGCAGCTCCCGCTGCGCGAACATGAATCCCTGCATCGCGTCCTCGCCGATCAACGGCAGGTAGCCGGCTCCGCGCAGGTGTGACGCGAAGAGCTGGGCCAGCGCCCGGTCGTCGTCGATGATCAGCACCTTCCGCTTCTTCGCCATACGAGTTTAGACCTCGCGGTGACGGAAGCACGCCACCAAATGGTCGTTCACCATCCCGACGGCCTGCATGAAGGCATAGCAGATGGTGGGGCCCACGAACTTGAAGCCCCGCTCAGACAAGATGTCACTCATCTGGCGGGATTCGCGAGTCTCCGCCGGGACCCCCCGCAGGGTTTTCCGGGCGTTCTTGATGGGCGCACCCTGCACACAGTCCCAGAGCAGCCGGTCCAGGGTCTCGCCCCGGTCCCGCAGGGCCAGAAAGGCGCGGGCATTGGTCACGGCCGCGGCCACCTTGGCCCGGTTCCGGACGATTCCCGGATTCTTGAGGATCTTGGCCCGGCGCCGGGCGTCATAGCGGGCCATGCGCTCGGGGTCGAATCCGTCGAAGGCCTCGAGAAACGCCTCGCGCTTGTGCAGGATCACCCGCCACGAGAGTCCGGCCTGGAAGCCGTCGAGCACGAGCTTGGCGAAGAGTTTCTTGTCGCCATGCAGGGGTACTCCCCATTCGGTGTCGTGGTATTTCACCATCAGGGGATCGCTCTCGCTCCAACCGCAGCGCTTGACCATGGAAAAAAGATAAGGCTAGACGCACCGACGGATAAGCTAGACGCACAGACGCGTAGATGGGCTACGGTCAACTGTTACCAGGACCCCATCTGTGCGTCTGCGCGTCTAGTTGTAAACTCCCGTGTGGCTGTTCCCCGAATACTTCTTGCAGACGCGGATGCCTTCTACGTATCCGTTGCCCGACTCGTTGATCCTAACGGCGCCGGAAGATCTCCCCTTCTCATCGTCGGTGGATCGGCGGATAAACGCGGTGTAGTGACGTCCGCGTCCTACGAAGCGCGCGCCTATGGCGTCTCCTCGGCCATGCCGATGGCGCGGGCGGCTCGGCTCTGCCCTGACGCCATGATCGTCCCGGTGCCGTGGGAAGCATGCGTGGAAAAGGGGGAGGAGATCCGCACGGCATTGGAGCGATTCACGCCTGCCGTCGAGCGCGCGAGCTCGGACGAGTTCTACCTCGACATGTCCGGCACCGAGCGGCTCTACAAGAACGAGCACCTCTCGGAAACCGCACGGCGCATCCGGACCGCGGTGAAAGACGCCACGAAGCTCTCGGTTTCGATCGGGGGCGGGTCGTCGAAGCTCGTGGCCAAGCTCGCAGCGGGAAGGGCGAAGCCGAGGGCGGGGGTGGAGGGAAAAGCGGTCGTCATCGTGGAGCCGGGGACGGAAGAGGAATTCCTCCGCGGGTTCTCACTGGCCGATCTCCCGGGAGTAGGCCCGCGCTTCCAGGAGGAGCTTGCCAAGTTCGGGCTTCGTGAAGTGACCGACGCCCTCCGGCACGAGCTCAAGATTTTGCAGGGATGGCTCGGCGAACGGGCCGGAGCCTGGCTGCACCGGCGGATTCGCGGGCAGGACGAATCCCAGGTCGACAGCTCCGGTGAAGCCAAGTCCATCTCGAGAGACGAAACCTTCGCCAAGGATCTGGACGACGCGGAATCGCTCGACCGGGAGCTGGTGGCGCTCGCGAACCGTGCCTCGGCGGACTTGCGCTCCTCGGGGCTCGCGGCCCGGACGATCACCGTCCGCATCAAGGACGCCGACTTCACCATGCGGCAGTCGAGCCGCACCCTCCCGGCGCCCGTCATTTCCGACCGGGCGGTGCTGGCGACCGCGCGCGAGCTGCTCGCGGTACTCCGCAAGGCGCGACACGTACCCGCACGGTTGCTCGGGGTTGGATTGTCGCAGCTGATGCGCGAGGGGACTCCCGATCAGCTTACACTGTTCGAGAGCGAGCGGCAGGGTGTGGAGACGGAGCGCGACCGGACGCTCTCGCGCATGGTGGACAAGATCAGGGATCGCTACGGCCCCGACGCGGCGGGCTGGGGGCGATAAGGACTACGACGCGTCAGCGTGTTGTGATCCCATCTCGAGCCCCGGTCTCCAGTTGACAATGAGTGATGGCACCGCCCGATCAGCTGATGGCTGATTGAGTCAGCTCGATCTGTTCCGCATCGAAACGCGCGCTGATGGACACATTCCGAATGTTTTCGTCTATTGACGAGCGGGCTGAAGTGCTGTTGCCGTTTCGCCTTGACATGCACCAGGGTGGGCGGCCTCTTTGTGCACCTCCAACGCCCTAGCGCTGCGCCCAGGCCACATAAAGATGCCCGTCAGCACGTCATCCCCGGCTTTCGTTCCAAACGGACGCGAAGCACCTCTGCGGCTCCTCTTAGCCGACGATCACCGCATCCTTCTGGAAACATTGGGAAGGGTTCTGCCCACCTGCGGATTTCGCGTGGTCGAGTGGGCCGAGAACGGGCGCCGAGCAGTCGCCCTCGCGCGGCGCTGCCGGATCGACGTGGCGGTACTCGACGTGAAGATGCCGGTCATGGATGGCCTGGAGGCGGCGCGGCGCATCCGAAAAGTTGACGAACGAGTTCAGGTCCTCATGCTCGCTGATGGACCCGAGGACGCCGCCGTGGGAGACGTGCTCGCTCTGGGCGCCAGCGGAATCATTCTGAAAGCACAAGGCGTGAACGACCTAGCGACCGCCATCCGCTTGGTCGGGGCCGGCAGTCTGTACATCAGCCCAGTGTACTCTCCCGCCGTCTCGAGAGCCTTCGTCGATCGCCCCGAGGCTCGAGGAGACGGGCTGACGCCGCGGGAGACGGAGGTCCTTCGGTTGATCGCCGCTGGCAAGTCGATGAAGCAAGCAGCCGCGGATCTCTCCGTGTCGGTGCGGACCGCCGAGTGGCATCGCGCGAGCTTGATGAGGAAGCTCAAGCTGCGCGATACCGCGACGCTCGTCCGGTACGCCATCCGACAGGGTCTCGTCGTCGCGTAAGCCACCCCAGAAAAACTACGGGGTTTTCGACCCCGCCTAACTACCGGGACCTCGCCAGTACATTTGCGAGGTGACGCTCGGGGCTGTGCGACCGCA
>Ga0126381_100011276_pt1 | contig 10100 bp, 10 predicted proteins | sample PanSoiMetPlot_28_FD_96465 | JGI IMG/M metagenome (GOLD analysis project Ga0126381, IMG submission 96465) | Tropical forest soil microbial communities from Panama - MetaG Plot_28 | ecosystem: Environmental > Terrestrial > Soil > Tropical forest > Bulk soil | place: Panama | collected 2016-02-17 | reverse complement strand
TCCTCGGCGCGGTGTGTGGTGTCTCGGAAGTTCTTGATGCCCTGCTCGGTCCAGTTGAACAAGGACACGTACGTTGTCATGCTCGGCGCCCCCTTCGCCTGCGCGAATGTGCACCTTGTTGTTCCCTGCAGCAGGCCAGCCAAGCAGATGCCAGGCCCTGCCGGACCTGCCGGCGCAATCCAGGAACATCCGGCCATCAGCGTGAGTCGTGCTACGTCAACCTGCTGGCGGTGCCTCGTCCGTCGCCTCCCTGCATAGCCGTTATGGGGTTGCTCCAGCAGCGTGATCGGGATGCGGAGACGACGGGCGGAGCTGCCCATGATGACCGTCGAGGTAAGTGTGGTTCCTCCATGCCGCGGAGGGCTCGCCCCGGCCGTCAGCTTGCGTCCGGGCGAAGGTGATCTCAGGCTGCTAGCGCTTGGGTCTTTCGCCTGGTGCCATGGGTGGCGATGTCGGGGTCCCAGGCCTGTCCAGTGGTGATGACGGCGTGCAGCTTCCGCAAGATCGCCGCTCCGATGACGGTCTGCGCCTGCTTTCCGCTGTCCGTTCGCGCTGTGCATAGTCCAGAGCAGGCCGGCGAGATGCTCGGGGTCGACGCCAGGCATCTCCCAGACCGGGTCGCCCGCAGCTTTGCCCTTATCCACCTCGGCGTGGAAGGCGACGCTGACCGGCATCAGGCACCATCTGCCAACGAGTCGCGCCTGCTCGACCCGCGGCCGCTGCCGGAGTCTCCGGCTTCCCCAAGCGGACCGCGGTCGACTGCCCGGCTCCGGTGCGACTAGTCGGCATGAGCATGAGCCAGGCGCGACCACGTCCCGCGGCTGGATGGTTGATTGGTCCTCGGCCGTGTCCCCTCCCACAAGCTTTGACCCTTCCCTTAAATGCGTAATATCTTCCATCTACGCGTGCTGAGGCACCCGCGCTCATGCCGATTCTCCGATCCCAGCCACAGGCTGATCTCCTTACGCTGCTCCTCCTCCACCCCGAGGCCGAGTACAGCATCACCGAGCGGTCGGTCAAACTGGGCACCCCGTTGACCACAGTCCAGCGCGAGGTAAATCGCTTCTCCCAGGCTGGCCTGATCAACGAGCGGCGAGTAGGCCGGACCTGGGTAGTGTCGGCTAATCCTGCGGGTCGATACACGCGGCCGCTGACCGAGCCGCTGACCGTGGCATTCGGGCCGCACGTGGTCATCAGGGAGGAGTTCGCCGACATTCCCGTCGCCGTGATACTAGCCGTCGTAGGACCGTCAGAGCCGGAGCATGATTGGCTGCGACCTGGCGACGAGATCGTGGTGCTCTCCTGGCACCACCTGTCACCCCGCGGCGAACTGAGCACACATCCGGGGACAACGTGAGCCAGCCGCTTACCGAGCGCACGCTCTGCCGCAAACGCGCGACAGCGCATTTCTACTGTTCACGATGAGCTACGCGAGCCGCAACTGTTAAAGCCAACCCTTCCTTAACTGCAATTCGAGGTCGCCACCCGTCTATGGAGGCGCCGTTCACTCGCCGGAAACTGACCTCGGTAGCTGGATTTCTCCCAAGCCACTCCGGCTTCACATTGGCAAAGAACACGGGACGGCAGAGTATGTCTCCCACAGCAGTTGCCAGGTCTCGTATTTGAACGGCCTCAGGTCCAGCTACGTTCAGGACACGCTCAGTTAGCCAGGTCCATCCTGCCCTTACGCGCATGACCGCCTCGACGAAATCTGTCACATAAGTAAACTGCCGGACGGTTCGCCCGCCGTTCACAATTGGAACCGGTTTGTCAGCCAGGATGCAATCGATGATATGGGGGACTACGAATTCCGAGCGCTGGCCGGGTCCATATACATTAGAAGGACGAATCACGAATACCTCGGGGAGCGACCCGAAGAGTATCTTTTCACCTTCCAACTTCCCGCGTGCGTAACCGGAAAGAGGGCGAGCCTCTGTTCGACCGTCGATGACGTGGGGAGTTTCGCCATAGACCTCAGACGATGATACGAAAAGTACGCGAGCGTTAGCTCTACTAGCAAATGACGCTAGAGCTGTCGTTGCTGATACTATTTCAGTAAACACAGAATCGTCCCGATATGACGTAGTGGGAACGCCCACTGGCGAAGCTAAATGAATGATCTCACTTACTTCGGCAGGATCGATTTCGATGCGGCAGATGTCACGAACATCTGCCAATACGTGATGCTCGCAATCCCTTGGCTGCCGATCGAGTCCGCGCCAAGCAACGCCATCGGATGAGAGACTTCGGGTGATGTGCTGACCCAAGAAGCCGACATGACCTGTCACGAGCACGCCCAAGCGCACCTCCACTGCGCAGGCAGAACTTTAGCACTATCTAAATGCCCGAGGAGTCGGCTTGGCGTGTACCTGGACTGTGCGTCTCTCGCACGGCTACCGGCCTCAGTGCATCAGGTCCACCTTCAGCAGTCATTGGTTGATCAATCTTCGCGACTACCCGCGCATTAGACAGAGTCGTGGCCTTACAATCACGCTGCCTCAGAGGGCCTCGACGTTAGAGCCGGACAGGCGGTTTCGGCAGTCAAAGCAATAGCGCCCCAGCCTGCTGATCTGGTCGAAGTCGAACACGTCGTGGTCGGTCAGCAAGACAACAACGTCTGCGCTATCGAGCTCCGCGCATGTCGGATGTACGCGGGTGACAATCAGGTCCACGTCAGTGGGCGTGACGACGTGCGGATCAGCGGCACGCACCTCGGCGCCGAGATTTGCCAGCAGCTGCGCGACCCGAATGGCTGGCGATTCACGGACATCGCCCGTGTTCTTCTTGTAAGCAAGTCCCAACAGCAAGACGCGTGCCCCTTCCACAAACTCTCCGCGTGAATTGAGGCCAGCCAACAGGCGATTAACAACATAGTACGGCATATTCTCGTTAATCTCTCTTGCCAAATTGGCGAAACGGAATGGTCTTCCTAACCTATGCTCAACCCACCACGACAGATATGCGGGGTCTACAGGCACACAATTACCTCCGGCACCTGGCCCAGGCGTGAACGACATGAACCTGAACGGCTTAGTGGCGGCGGCGTCAATTGCCTCCCACACATTCAGCCGCAGGTCGTGAGCGAGCATGGCAAGCTCGTTGACGAGCGCGATATTTATATGCAGGAACGTATTCTCGATCAGCTTCGCCAGCTCAGCTTCGCGTGGCGATGACACCACGTATGTAGTATCGACGATGGTCTTGTAGAACGCCTCGATGACCTTCACCGAGTCCTCGTCAATACCGGAGACGACCTTTGGAATCGCCGCCAGCGTCCAGATCGTGTTGCCTGGGTCGATGCGCTCCGGGCTATAGCCAAGATGGAAGTCCGGACCAGCCGTCAGTCCAGAACCGCTTTCCAGCGCCGGCTGCACCAACTCTTGGGTCGTTCCTGGGTACGACGTCGATTCCACGATGACCGTGGCGCCGACCCGGAGGTAGCGCGCAAGCGTGCATGCGGCCGCCTCAAGATGTCTAAGATCCGGCACGCCAGCCCGCAATGGGGTCGGAACTGCAATGATCGCGATGTCGAAAGATGCACACGCCTGAGCGTCGGCAGACGGCCTGAACGCCCGGCTTGTCACCGCGGCGGCGAGCTGCTCCGACGGAACATCTTCGACATACGAGATGCCGGACCCAAGCAGTTGGACACGACGTACGTCGGAGTCATAACCTACGACTTGGTGGCCTGCTTCGACGGCGCGCATAGCCAACGACAGGCCGACGTAGCCCAAGCCAACTATCACAACGGCAGACACTTACCGATCCCTTCGCGGCCCCATCGGTCACCGCCACCCAAAGTCCGGCCAGCGCAACCGGACCCTTGGTCACTCTCAGCAGAATCTTCTACGCCACTGCACCCACAAATCTCATCCACGCGGCCTGCTCCACCACTGAGCGGCGCTACCTAAAAGGAACTGGCGCCAGTTCCGACAAAGCCACCGAATTTCAAACAACCTCCGTCTTTGCAGCCTTACCTGTGCGCCTGAAAGATCTGCAGTCCCACCGTCGCGAGCTCGAAATGCCCAAGCATTGGGCACTCAGTTTCCACGCTCAGGCCTTTCCAATAGACTGAGTTGCTCAAGCGCCTTGAGCGCGAGCTGGTCGCCGGGGCCGCGCAAGTCGTTCGCAGGAATCACTAGCTCGCTTATGGACAGCACCACGCCGTCTCGCGCGAGAATCTGGCCGAAATTGGACGGCCCGGTGTGCGTTTGTGTGACGACGATTCCCCAGTCCCGGCTAGCTCTAGCAGCAACTTCCATCATAGCGTTGGCTCCATCAATACCATCTCCATAAAACGAATATCCAAAGTCCCGAAACGTCGATGGCGCTCCGACCAATACATCCGGCCTGCCGAGAAAAGAGGCCACCTCCTCAAGCGTGCCTACCGACGCTGCAAATTCATGCGGCACGAGGTCGAGAACTACTGGAACTTCGTTTTCTCTCGCCCAATTAGCCAGGAGTCTCACACTCCTCCGTCGCGCCGAAGAACGCTCGACCAGGGCGTATCCCGAGATCCATACCCACGCCGTATCCCCTGGATCTATGTTACGCAAACAACTCAGCACAAACCCTTCTTCGAGACAATCACCAGTTGGATCAGTCGGCATAAACATGAGTCTCTGCCGCCCTTCGAAAGTCATCATACAAACAAGATCCGTTGGAGCACCGTCAATCTGCTGTATCGATGACTCTGACAGGCCTGCCTCCCGAATCGACGTCAACAGTTGACGTGCCCACATATCGCTGCCAATGGCGCTCAAAATCACCGGGCGGAAGATGCCAGCTGCTATGGCAGCGCGTGCCAATATCCAAGCACTGCCCCCAACTGAAAGCAGGCTCGAAGAACGCAATGCAGACTCTTTGGTGACGCCATCGGCAATGGGGCTAGGAGATGCGCAGTCAATCAGAACGTCCAGGCATAGATCGCCCAGGACGAGAATCTGGCTGCCGTATCTACGAGTAGTCCCAGTCACAACAGCTCCATGGATTCAAGAGCTGCACCCATTCGATCACGGCCAGCACGGACCACTGCATAACTCGGAAACGCGACCCAGTCCGCCAACTCGGGCGCGCCTACAAAAGTCGCTAGCTTGGTCCTGAGGTATCGTTTGGGCAACGAGAAAGGCGTTCGCGCGAAAGCGATATGATCGCCACTTTGGATTAAGATATAGGGAAGCGGATCCTCGCGGTAGCTCAAAGTCACTTCCTCCCAACTGCCGAAAATCTGCAGCTCAAGGTCTGTAGCAACAATCTGTGCTAGGTCGATTTCCGCGGGAAGTAGGTGCAAGTGCGCGTGATAGCAGAGATCTTCACCATGCCCTTCAGGCAGGCAAGCCCCGCTCCTGCCGTGCTCGAAGAATAGAGAACACCGATAGGTAGAGATCTGCGCTTTCCGGACAATATCAAGCGTTTGCATAAACTCAGGTAGGACGTGCGCGCCGAGTTCCGCAAAACAAGACGTATGGCCCCGCGTCAAAATCAGGGCGTACCCCTCGGCGAGGGGACCGAGTCCCATCTGGGTAACGAAATTCGGCGACTGGTGAACTATCCTCCAGGATTCAGGTAATGTACAGAAGCGACACTCTCCGTTGAACAATGGATTCGGTCCGGCCGGAGGGCCGAACGATTCATTAACTTTGCCCATCAAATCTCCCACGCAATACGATAGCTAGACTTATGGCTTCTCGGTAACCATCATCTATTGCTATCGCATTAAGTTGACCGATGGTAAACCATTGTATTTCGCCAAGGTTATCTCCGTCGACCCGGTTAACTTCTGTCAAATGTCCAGACTTTGGGTAGGCCATGCGTGCGACGGCAACAATCTGGCCTCCGCTGTCCGTCCCCCAGCTCCACAAGTGAACGGGAGGACCGACAATAATGTCGAGGCCGACTTCTTCCCATATTTCACGCATGAATCCTTCGTCGAGATTCTCATTTGGTTCGACCCGTCCGCCAGGCAACTCCCAACTTACGAAATTGCCAGCACTGGTTAGGCGCGCGACTAGAAGGACGCGACCGGAAGAGTCAAAGATCAGAGCTTTCTGAGCGAACTCCATCGTTTCCGCCGTATCTCGTACATGTGTTGCTCTCATGTTGCTGCACCCGCCGACACTACGGGTCTTGTGGTCACTTGGACCTTCCTGGCAAGGGCAGTTGTAGCGAAAATATCGCCAACGGTACGAACACGCCTACTACGGCGGTCTGGGCGTTGAGCTTTCCTATGAGCGCAAGGGCTGCGACGGCGGCGCCCACCGAGATACACATGAGCCCCACGATGTAGCGTTGCCAATTGCGGGACGGCCGGAAGGCGGAAAGGCAGAGTCCGAAGAGTGGCCGCCAGCTACGGGTCGACGAAGTGACTACGACCTGGTTGCGCCATCGGACCGCTTTAACGCTCGGCCCGAACTGGCGCGCGAGACGCATGCACACAAGCGCCCGGGGAACAACTGTCCATACCGACAACATATCGTCTGTTCGCTTCCACCATGTACCTTCGTCGTTACGATCAACCCACTGGGATACCGCGAACCATAGTCTTGTCCCCAGACCGTCGCGGCTGATACTGAGCATTGCTAGGGCCACTTCTGCGTCTACATCGTATACTGCTGTTACCCTGTGATATTGCTGACCGACATGGAAGTCGTAGGACTCCTGCTGAACAGCAACTGCGTCCGGCATCCAATACTTCTGGATGTAATCACTAGCACGTCTCACGGACGGATGATCCGCCTGCAGTCCTGTTGCCATGAGTGCCCGAATTGCCATTGCCGTGTGAGTAACTGTGCCCGATTCACTCGGCGCTGGGCCCCACGATCCATTGGCGCGCTGCGTTGAAACCAGCCATTGCGTGGCGGCCTTTATGATCGCATTATCCGGGGCAGGTAGCTTGGTTAAGGCAAACAAGGAAGCGCACGTGGTGTATACGCGCGGAGGGTTTCCGGAAGTGGAGCCCCAACCTCCTGCTGGAGAGCTAGCCTTCTCCAGCCATGCCTGGGCTCTGCGTATCGCCTCTCGGAGGCCAGTGCCAGAAGCTCCAATGAGGCATTCCAGGGTTGGGGCAGTTCCTTCAACGGATGGAGTCAAGGATATCGACAGAATATGCCAGCCGCCGTCATGGTCGCCGCTATCGTATTGGGCGCTTAGAATAGCCTGAACCACTTCACTTTCGGTCCTTGGATCTAGCCCACCGTATTCTCTTAAAAATCGCAACGGTACGGCGGAGCCGGGCGAGCCGATTCGCCCAGGAGCGAAGCGCCCATGCCATCCTGATATCTCTCCGGCCGGGCCGACCTGTCTGACCATCCGAGCTTTAAGCATTTCTACCGCACTGTCAGACAATGCAATGATGTTGCCGGTGAGCAGCAAGTTAGACCCGCTCTTCAAAGTTGCCACCTCTGTGATCGACTGCGTGACTGGCGGGGACATTAGACCTTTATGAGCTTTATCGTACTAGAGTCAGCCTAGGGACAGCCATTCATCCGTCCAACGACTTTTTACTTGCCGATCTCGTTCCGTCAGGTGTTCCGACTCGACAGCGGGCGGCGGTTCCCTGCGGATCAAAGTGTTTGGCCCTCGGATCGGGCAGTTCTCCGAAAGTAGGGGATGGTGCTTGGCGCTGGAGGGCGTCTCCCGTTGCCGCCAGCCGGCCAGTCCAACTTCGCCGGGCCGGCCGCGACAGCCACCCACTCACGATGAGCTGCCAGCGCGCTCTGAATTCCAACCGATGCAATGACCTGGGCTGCCACTAGGTGCTCGACAGCCTGAAGCCGCCGCAAACCCGCTCGCGGTTAGATCGCTGCAGTACCAAGGCGGATCACCTGGCTGTGGCAAGTCCTAATCCGGTGCTATGGGCCGTGCCCGCATGCCAGGCAGCGACTCCGACCCGGTGATAGAAGTAGATCGAGTCGTCACCGTGCCCGCGACGACTGCTGGTGTCCACCAGCACCACGGCAGCAGCCAAGCACAAACACTCATGACAACCACCATGGCTCCCATGTGATCTTGAAATCAAGATCCACAATGTCGGGATGGCGGGATTCGAACCCGCGGCCTCCTGCTCCCAAATCAGCACTAACCCGTCGTCGGGCGTCGCTCGGTCTGGGCCGACATGCCATCTACCTTGGACAACGTTCGCCAGACATCGCCCGGCGAAGCCTGACTACTGCGCACGTTGGCTCCCACCTTGGTTCCCACACCAAAACTGCCAGAGGATCTGTTCGAACTACCGAACAGACCGTCGAACACTCAAGCCGACGAGCGGTCGACGCGGCTAACGGTCATCAGATCATCCTCAATGACGTCCACAACGCGATAGACACCGATGCGAAGACGGTGATAGTCGCCCGCGTGGAAGCCGTCAGCCGGCAGAGGATCTTTGGCCAGCGCGGCGACGGCTGCACCGATGGCGCGCATGCCAGCCTGGTCTGCCATGAAGCGGCGCGCCGACGCCCGCGCCATCGGAGGACCATTCGATCCTCACGACTCGGCGAGCAGCTCGGCCATCGCCTGCTCGTGGGATACTGCGCCGGGCCGGCCGGCCGCCACCCACTCACGATGAGCCGCCAGCGTGCTCAGGATCTCCGCCGACTCGACGACCTCGGCCGGTGCCAGCCGCTCTACAGCCTGCAACCGTCGCAGGTCGGCAAGGCGCACGATCGCAGCCTCCTGGCCGCCAAGTCGGATCACCTGGTACGCCTCGCCCGGATCCGGCCCCATCGGCTGGGCGGTCATGCCAGGCAGCCTAGCGGCATCCGCCGACGGACGCGCCGATCGCTCAGCCACTCCAGCTGAGTATTGCCGGCAACACTGGTCGCCAAGGTGACCCGGTTTGCGTCGCGGTTCATGCGCTGCCCGGTATGCCGACAGCAACTGAAGCCCGAGGCAGCTACGCTGCCCGGGACGAACTTCTCCTCCGGTCGTCGCTTGGGTAGACCTCACTGATGGCCTGAAGCTGGAAGTGCGAATTAGCGCCAGAAGGTCCGCCCGCCTAAGACAAGATCAGCACGTCTAGCAAGTTGAATCCGAATGGAAGTCCGTTGGCCACGAGCAGGACTTCCTTACCGGCCAGCAGGGCAGGTTGGGCTAGCCCGAAGGCCCACGGCGGCCAAGCGGAGGCGTACCCGGTATTAGTGGCCGGGTCGTCGAACTGGACCTGGTTACCGCCACTTGAATTCTGGCCGACGTTTGCGATCGTGCCGACATAGACCGAGATGCCCAGCGGGCCTGCGGCGTTGACAAGGTGTTCCCGCAATCTGGCGCGGCTGACGTCTGGGATCGTGAGCTCAGCAGTGGCCTGCTGGAACTTCGCTGCGAGGTCGGTGAAGTCGCTGGCGGCTGACATGGCTCTTCCTTCTTCCTGGCCGGATCCTTGGGGCATTACGGCAGCAGTGGCCGCCGTAGAGTCGGGTCGGGCCAGCGGCCTGCCTTACGCTCCCGAGATGACGGAGGCGGAGGCGTCAGCACAGATACATCGCCACGAAGATCCCTGAGAAATAAGAACCCGAATAAGGCCGTCGGCACAGCACAAGATGCTGTTTTATGCGCTGTCAGTGTCAACGCGATTCGTAGGCGGAGTTATTGGCGGCCTTATCGAGCCTCACGTAGTACCTCCGGGCCGCCCACGGGAAGAAGGACCCCCGACAGCGCGGCGAATCCAGCGGCAATGAACCACCCAACACTGCGCATCGGGCTGTGACTGAGTTCCAGCACCAGCCCTGCGGTCAACGGCGCAGCGGACACGGGGGCGGCGATCGCTATCCATGCCGTCCAGTACATGACCTGTAAGGCTGCGTATGTCCAGTGCCGATCGGCCATACGCAGCGCCGGCCAGATGGCCGGGCTCTTCCGGACATACCTTGGCTTGCGGAAGTAAGGCGGCAGCAGCTGCCGCCTGGTGAGCGCGAGCAAGCGCGCGACGACACCGTGCTCATCAGCCAGCGCGCGGCCCCTGCGGAGACTGGACAGGCTTACAGTCAGGGCGTGGCTAGGCTAGCCGCCGCAGATCACCAGGAAGGAACTCCATGCCGCAGCTCGATGCCGACCGGTACGTCGCCGAGATCGAGGCAAGCACAGCAGGGCTGGCGGAGATCTTGGCT
>Ga0126381_100011275_pt1 | contig 10101 bp, 7 predicted proteins | sample PanSoiMetPlot_28_FD_96465 | JGI IMG/M metagenome (GOLD analysis project Ga0126381, IMG submission 96465) | Tropical forest soil microbial communities from Panama - MetaG Plot_28 | ecosystem: Environmental > Terrestrial > Soil > Tropical forest > Bulk soil | place: Panama | collected 2016-02-17 | reverse complement strand
TAACTTGATAAGAGCTGCTATTGCTCGTCAACCGCCGGATCACAGCCTTCGATGATGAGAAGAGGTTAATGCGAATATGGCAGAGGCCCAGGCATCTGCCTTGCCTTTCTAGCAGGCGGGCGGAGAATATGAAGCAGCGGCCAAAAAATTTCTTGGACGCTTTGTCGAATTCAGGTTCGGCCGTTCGACCATATGGTGAAGGGCGGCAACCGGCCCCTCAAAAACCCCTACAGGAGACCTCATGCCACATTATCTGGTTTGCAACTACCTCCCCGACAACTTCGACCCGTCCACCGTAACCGAGGCGATGATCGAAGAGATTCACGCCCTCAACCGCGACATGATTGCTGCCGGCGTGAGGAAATTCGCCTGCGGCATTTCCCCGGCCCGCAACGCGAAGACACTGCGGAGGCAGCCCGACGGCAAGTTGCTCGTCACCGACGGACCCTACACCGAGACCAAGGAGCACATGGGCGGATTTTGGATACTGGAAGCCGCCAATCTTGATGAGGCACTCGTATGGGCAAAGAAAGGTACCATCGCCTGCGATGTGCCCGGCGAGGTGCGCGAGCTTCTTTTCTACCCGGCTCCGGAACAAGGGCCCGGCGGAAACGAGTAAACAACATGGTCACTGCGGCCTTGGAAAACGCGCCGTAGTAACGAGATGAACGGAGCCGGGCAACATGCCTCTCGATAAATCCCATATCACAAGTCTCCCCGGCCGGACGGGTGGGCGAATGTAACCTGTGATATGTGCTGTTATCGACAATTACGAGGTATTCGGGAGAATTACGATGTTTACGAACGGTCTCTGGGCGGAAGAACTCGGTTCGCATTTCCCGTTAAGCGCGAAGGAATGTGCATTTTATGACGAAAACGGATATGTAAAGCTCGGGCAGGTTCTTTCTCCACCTCTGCTCAAGGATTACCGCGAGGAGATCACCACCAAAGTCGCAGAATTAAGCATTGGCAAACCTCCTCTAGACCAACGCACGACGTACGATAAAGCCTTCCTCCAGGTCATGAACCTGTGGCGGCTCAGCCCTAAAATCCGCGAGCTTGTATTCAGCAAGCGGCTAGCGAGGATTGCAACCGAGCTGATGAATTGCAAAGGTGTGCGTATCTATCACGATCAGGCTCTCTACAAGGAACCCGGCGGAGGCAAAACTCCCTGGCATGCTGACCAGTACTATTTCCCCGTCTCCAATAACAATGTCGTCACTGCCTGGATTCCGCTGCAGGACACGCCGATCGAAATGGGTCCGCTGGCGTTTTCTGAAAAGAGCCACAGGCTTCATCAGGGCAGAGATCTTGCGATAAGCGACGAAAGCGAGCTGACCTTGGCTCGCGTTTTACAGGAGTTCTCACAGAACAACAGCCCCTACGCATTTGGAGACGTCAGTTTTCATGCAGGCTGGACCTTTCATCGGGCTGGTCCGAATACGACCCAAGCAGCCCGGCAAGTCATGACCGTGATTTACATAGATCAGGACATCCGGCTTGCAACACCGAGAAACAAGAATCAGGTTGCGGATATGGAAACGTGGTGCCCTTCTGTAAGGATAGGCGACATCATTGCGTCGCCGATAAACCCCGTTATCTATACGCGCGATGAGACTGGGGCGCGAGCTGCGAGCTGAGCAGAGTCGACATTCTGTTATCAACAAATGACCTGATTTGCAGCCGCCGCGAGAAACACGATTGCAAGCAGGGCTCTTCCTGGTGTTCATCGAAAGGCGGAGATTTTGCGATTGTAATGTCGTGGCAGTTATGCTCTGATGCTCGCCGCAACGGGAGAGAAATCAACGCGGCCAACAGGAGAGAACGCAATGCGGATACTTCGTATCACCGTCGTTATTCTGGCGCTCGCAGCTTTTGCTCTCGCTCAGGGGGCTCGGGCCAAAGGTCCAAGTGAGCCGGGCACGGCCGAAGTTGCGCTAAACGGCAAGAAGATTTCTGTCGACTACAGCCGCCCTCACACCCATGATCCGAAGACACACGAGCAGCGCAAGATGATCGGCGGAACCGAACCCTACGGTAAGCCATGGCGCGCTGGCGCGAACCAAGCAACCGCCTTCGTAACCGAAGGTGACCTGGATGTGGGCGGAACCTTTGTTCCGGCGGGGTCTTACACTCTCTACGCGCTTCCCGAAAAGGGCACGATGACCTTGATCATCAGCACGAAAACCGGTCAATGGGGCATCCCGTATCCGGGCGAGCAGGACGATTTCGCGCGCATTCCGATGGAATTCAACGGCAGCACCGGCAAGGCGACGGAACAGTTTACGATCTCGTTCGATAAGAAAGGCGAAGGCTCCGCCGTAATGCACTTGACTTGGGAGAATTGGGACGCCAGCGTGCCCATAAGAGCGAAGTAGGGTTTCGCCGCAGAGCCACTGAGGGATATCTGCGAGATACCGCGTGCGGTCCTTATCGCCTGAGCCGGATACCCCGACTCACCGGTGTCCAAACTTTTGATAAGTCCTGTTATCAACAGTGACCCTGAGTTACTGGTCTTGGAAGCCCGTCATCCACTCCGCAGAAGTTCGGCAACCGCTGCCATGCCAATGACTCTTGTTTTCTTGAACTATTCCGTTCGAAGCGCGACGACGGAATCGCTTGCTGCGGCGCGACGAGCGGGGATGTAAATCGCCACGAATCCAGCCAGCCCCACCAAGGCGGTAATTGTCACAAGCACGAGCGGGTCGCGGGTCTGCACTTTGAACAGCATGGTTCCGAGAAATCGCATTAAGGAGAGCGACAATGCAATTCCAATTGATAAGCCGATCAGAATGACATTCAGCCCTTGGCCGCTCACCAGCCTTGTGATGTCGCGTGGCCGAGCGCCCAATGCCATGCGGATTCCGATTTCTCTAGTTCTCTGCGCGACTGAGTAGGCGATCACGCCGTAAGTTCCAAGCAGTGCCAGCCCAACGGCGATGATGCCAAACATCGCCATAAGCCAGGTGAACGCGCTCGTTCCTGCGGCGTTCTCACTGATCCTCTCCTGTAGCGTTGCCACGCTGTAAATCGTGAAATCGTGGTCAAGCTGCAGTAAATGGTTGCGCACGGTAGGCAGGACGCCGAGAGGAGCGGCTGCGGTCCTGACCAATAGGCTGCCACCTCCCATGACCTCTGCAATCCGAATTGGCGAGTAGAAAACAGCAACCTCTGATTTGTCGTGGTGTACGTCATCGATTTGGGCATCGCCCACTAAGCCGACAATGATCCGCCAGGCGCTCTTTGGACCACCAATGCGAATCCGTTTGCCGATGGGATCCTGCCCAGGCAGGTATCGTTTCGAAAAAGCGCGGCTCACGATCATCACTGGCTGGTCATCTGCGGCTGTAAAGTCACGGCCTTCGAGGATTGGGATACCGAGCGTGCGGAAATAACCGGGTGTGATGTCCTCGAAATAAGTATTGAATTGATTCTGATAAGGTTCGTGGCCTTCGATTTCAAAGCCGCGGTTGATCCCGGGCCAAACCAGTAGGTCTCCGGAAGCTACGGCGGCGCTTTGAACACCAGGGAGAGACTCTACTTGTTCCGACAGTCGCTCCGGCAGAGCGTAGAGAGCCTTGCCCGAGTACTTTTTTGGCGGAATATCAAAACGCATCGTGATGAGATGGTCGCTGCGGAAGCCGAGGTCGGCGTGCTGCAACTGCCAGAGGCTTCTGATCATCAGCCCGGCGCCGGCCGTGAGCACGGTCGCGAGCGCTATCTCTGCAATGGCCAGAACCGTGCGCGTTTTTGAAACTGACTGCGACTCACTCGCGCGGGTCCCGGACGACATTTGCGGTTGCATGCCGCTCCGGCGGCTGAATTGGATCAACGGGAAGACTGCCAGGACGCCTGCCGTCAAGACCGTTACTCCGAGGCTGAACATCAGCAAGCGACCATCGAAGCGGGTGGCCGCAAACTTCGGCAATTCCAATGGCAGAAACCGCTGCCAGGAGTTGCGAATTGCTGCAAACAATGCCAGCCCCAGCCCTGTTCCAATAACCGAGATGATTACAGTTTCACTCCACAGATAACGAAGCAGATGCTGCCTTCTTGCCCCAAGCGCAATACGAACGACAATCTCATGCCGCCTGCGCGAGAGCCGTACTAGCACGAGATTGGCCACGTTGGCACACGCGACCAGCAGGACCAGGACGACGGCGGCCAAAAGATCCTGAAGAGCGGGTTTGACATCGCGTGCCATGTCGGCTTGCGCATGCGCCAGCGCGATTCCACGACCACGATCCTCGTTCGGGTATTGGGTTGCTAACCTCTCCCCTATTGATTTCATCTCGGCGGCGGCCGCCTGCAACGTGACACCCGTCTTCAGGCGTCCGAGTCCTCGCATGAAATGCACGTCGCGACTGTGCGGAAAATCAAACTGGGCAAGTTCGGGATACACCAGGTTGTAATTCGCGATGGGGGTCCAAATCTCTGCCTGGCCAGAGAGGCCCGCGAAGCCTCGCGGCATAACACCAATAACCGTGAACGCCGAGCCTCCTAACTCAATCCTGCTCCCGATTGCGCTCGCACTGCGACCCATCCTGCTCCGCCAGAAATGGTCACTAACGATGACCGCCGACGACGGCTTTTCCTCATCGGGCCCGAAGTCACGCCCGAGTTGCGGCGAGACACCAAGTAGTGCGAAGTAATTGGGCGTCACAATCTCGCCCTGGGCACGTTCGCTCCGATCTCCACTCTTCAGGTCTACTTCGCTGGGGCTCCACGCAGCGAGAGCTGCAAATGAGGAGCTTTGCCGCACCCAATCCTGATAATTGGCCGGCGCCACTGCACCGCGGCCCGTTTGTGTGCTTTCCCACAGAACCACCAGTCGATCGGGGTCGTTGTAGGGGAGCGGCCGCAGCAGATAGGCGTCCACTAGGCTGAAGATCGCCATGTTAGCGCCGATCCCGAGTGCCAGGGTAAGGATCGCAACCAAAGAGAAACTTGGGGACCGATGCAGGGTGCGAAGCGCATATCTAAAGTCGGCTACCAGAGACACTTGGGCTTCTCCTCTTAGACTGAGACGAATTTGCGATCAGGGCGTTAGCTGAACGAGCGGAAGTCGTTCCTTAATGATTAGGCAACCTAACCCTGGTATTTAATGATGAACCGCAGGTAGTCCCATGAAGGCGCTGAGGAGCAAGTAGATAAAGGCTGTTCAGACCTGATCTGCTCCGCTGCCCTCATTCGTAGCGCAAGGCCACTATGGGGTCCACTTTGGTGGCTGCGCGAGCCGGTGCATAACTCGCCCATAAAGTCACCATGGCCAGTAGTACCGTCACAAAGCCAAGGGTGAACGGGTCCCAGGGTTTTGTTCCGAATAACAAGTTGCTCATGAGATAACCGATAAAAACGGCCCCAACAATCCCGGCCACGACTCCGGGCACAACCAGGCGCAGCCCTTCAGCGATCACCATACGCAACACGTCTCTGCCCTGCGCCCCGAGGGCCAGCCGAATGCCAATCTCTTGCGTCCGCTGGCTCACGGAGTAAGCCACCAGTCCGTACAGGCCAATGCAGCCCAAGACCAAGGCCAAAAGCGCGAAACCGGCCGCCAGCATCGCGGGATAACGATGGAAAAATGCCGCAGGTGAACGCTGGATGCGGTCGTCCATGGTCTGCACAGCCAAGACAAGCGCGCCTCGGTCAAAGCTACGGATGGCACTTACAACGGTGTTCGCTAGCGCGTCGGGAGGCGGCCCTGTGCGCACCACAAGACTGAAGAATGTATCCGGATCGGCGTCCATCGGAATGTAGAGGGCAGGACGAGCCGGAATGTCTAGCGGGCCTTCCTTGACGTCGCGAATAACGCCAACCACTTGCCTCGGCTTCTGCGTTGGGGAAAACGTGAAGACGACCTGCTGCTTCACGGGATCCAGGCTCTTCATGAACGAATCAGCAAAGGTTTTGTTAACGATGACTGTCTTGGGAGCGGTCACGTTGTCAGCCGGCGTAAACCACCGGCCCATCAGCAATTCAGCATGCAGAGTCTGGAAGTAAGTCGAATCGGCATCACGAACGTTGGACTCGTGCTCCTGGTTGGTGCTGTCCCCGAGTACGCGAATGTTAACGGTGTTGCCGCCGTTGGAAATCGGCAATATGTCGGAACTGCCTACCGAAATCACTCCAGGCACTGCATGCACGCGGTCAATCACTGCATGGCGCGCCGCTAATTGCTCTTCGCCTTGCTGATAGCGCATCCCTGGAAGCGAGACCGACAAGCTGAGTAGATTGGTGGTCTCGAAACCGGGATCCACTCGAAGCAGCCTATAGAGACTCTTCATCAAAAGGCTTGATCCCGCAAGCAGCACCATGGCTAGCGCGACTTCGCCGACGATCAGAACTGAAGAAGCGCGCCGCCACGAGCCCGGTTGTGAGCCGCGGCTACTCTCTTTCAGGCCCGGCTGCACTTCTGCCCTAGCCGCGCGCAATGCAGGCGCGAGGGCAAACACCACGCCGGTAAACACGGCCAATGCTGCAGTGAAAATACCCACTCGCGCATCAATGGTCATGAGCTTGAGGTAGGGCATCGCGTCCAGGAATTCCGGCGGAATCATGGAAATCAGTCCCCTGACCAGTGCGTATGCCCCCGCGAGTCCCATCAGGCTGCCAGTGCACGAGAGCACCAGGCCTTCGGTGAGCATCAGGGCAATAAGCCGGCCGCGAGTTGCTCCTAGCGCCGCCCTCACGGCGAATTCGCTGCGACGGCCAACCGAGCGCGCGAGCAGCAAATTGGCAATATTGGCACAGGCAATCAGCAACAATGCACCAACTGCGCCCAACAGCATCAGCAGGATTGGCCGCACCTGACCAACCAGCACTTCATTCAGTGGTGTGATCACGACGTGAAGATCACGGATAGACTGCGGGTATTGCTTTTCCAGTTGCTGCTCAATAACGTTCATTTCGGCAGTCGCCGTCTCGAGGGAGGCACCAGCGCGGAGCCGCCCTATCGGATTCAGCCAATGCAGATTTCGCCGTTGGAGCGCGTCGCCCCTTGGCCGCGTGGTGAGCCAAACCACCGGATCGCCTACCGCAGCAAAATGGAAATTCTTGGGCAATACGCCAACGATTGTGGCCGGGTTTCCCTCAAGATCTAGAGTTTGGCCAACCGCCTCCTGTTTCCCGCCAAACCGTTTCTGCCACCAGCCATAGCTGATCAGCACGGTTGGTGCGGCCGAAGCCAGATCTTCTCCCGGACGAAAATCACGCCCGACTACCGGCCGGACTCCTAGCGTGGAGAAAAAGTTGTCGGTGACTTTCGCCGCAGCCAGCAACTCAGGCGTTGATTCGCCGCGCAGGCCAACTTGCGATTGCACATACCCAGCCAAAGCGTCAAACACGTCATTTTTCGAGCGCCAATCTAGAAAATCAGGGTAGGAGGCTTCGAACTTCTGCATCAGTGCCAGATTGCGGGCATCATTCAATGCAACCAGCCGCGAGGGCTCACGGTATGGCAGCGGTTGGATCAAAGTCGCATTCACGAACGTAAAGATTGCAACACTTGCGGCCACGCCCAGCGCAAGCGTGACCAGGGCAATGATGCTAAAGCGCGGAGACTTAACAAGCGTCCGCAGTTCGTAACGAACGTCTTGCAGCACAGACTCCAAGTTCATCGGGTCGGCCTCCCCATCATGGTTGGACGCTTACCGGGGGCCGGCGTAAGCGCCCGGGGTTCTTATTGTTGGTCTAAAGCACAATCACAAGTTTTGTGATATGTGCGGTTCACGCTCGTTGACTCATTAGGCTCGTAGACAACCCGTCATTGATAGATGAATCAAACTGGCAGACCGGCACAATCACGCCCCCAAACAACACGCCGGAGGGAAGCAAGATGGTCACATTTCAGGGCGCGACAGAGCGAGCCGGAGGGTACGTATGCAAAGCCTTCTTACTGAAAGCGGGAAGCGACTATCAACAACCTGGGGTGTGGTCCTCGTTGCCCTTGGCGTGATCGCATTGCTCGCGCCGCTGTTCGCAGCTCTGGTTTTGATCAGGATCATAATGTGGCTTTTGATCTTCGCAGCCATTGCGCAGGTCATATACGCGTTTCAAACCAGGTACGAGGGAGGCCTATTCTTCAAACTATTGCTCGCTCTGCTATACGTGGTGGCTGGAGGCCTGCTACTAAGCAGACCCGTGGGTAGCGTCATCGCCGTAACACTCATCATCGGTTCTTTGTTGCTAGCGGATGGCATTGCAGAAATCGCGCTGGGCGCGCAGTTGCGCCACACATACGATGCGAGGAGCGGCTGGCTATTCGCTAGCGGAATATTGTCGGTGATTCTGGGCGCGCTCATGCTGTACGGATTTCGTCGGGGTACGGCGGTAGTGGGCATATTCCTGGGCATCCATCTCGTCTTTAAGGGGACGGAACACATTGTGCGTTCATCAGCGGCCACAAAGATGGAGCACATCGGGGAGCGCAGGGCAGCCTGAACTCTCTCCCCTTCTACACCGATAGGCTGAATCGCGAATTCCTCAGGCGCATTCTCGCTCATCAGAGTCCCAGATGCTTTCCCGAGGACTGACGAGTGATAAATCCCTTCTCTAACAATGCCGGCGGTGTCAATTTTGCCCATTTCGCTGCTGACACCATCAATCTCGTCACTCGTGCTGTGGCGGGGAGACGTAAGTAGTTGGAATTTCGAAGCGCTGCGTCGAATGCGGGAACGATTCTCGATAAATCCCTTAGCAAGTTACAATGCGCCAACCAACGGAGGCCCGACATGAAGTCCGGAGAACCCAGCCGCATGGCCCTAATGGTCGCGCGCCAGCGAGCGACTCATCAGCTGCTCGATCATGGCGCAATCCTCCATGACCCATTTGCCATGAAGATTCTGCGTGAAGACGAAAGGGACCTGCTTCAATTTGCCAGCGAACACCCCGTTGCCAGCATCGGGCGCCTATTAACCGCCGCACGGAGCCGCATCGCGGAAGACGCCCTGTCAAACGCCGTCGAGCGAGGGGTGCGGCAGGTCGTCATCCTCGGCGCCGGGCTCGACACTTTCGCGCTCCGCAACCCCCATGCCGCTCGCATCTGCATCTTTGAAGTGGATCATCCCGCCACCCAGGCTTGGAAGCGCCAGCGCCTCGCGGCGGCTGAACTCGCGACTCCGTCATGGCTCACCTTCGTGCCCGTCGATTTCGAGCAGGATGATTTGCAGCAGAAGCTCAGCAGCGCCGGCTTTCAGCGCACCGCTGCTGCGTTTTTCACCTGGCTCGGCGTTGTGCCGTATCTGACACACGACACTATCGGCAGCACCCTGGACTACATAGCGTCAATCGAGAACTCGGAGGTGGTGTTCGACTACATGGAACCTGCCGAGACATCCTCAGAAGAGATCAGGCGAGTGGTACAGGAGAGGACTGAACAGCTTGAGAAAACTGGGGAACGTTGGGCCAGCCGTTTCGAGCCGGCTCGCATTGCATCGATTCTTCGCGCCCACGGATTTTGTGAGGTCGAACATTTTAGTTTCCAGCAGATCGCGTCCAGGTTCGGGCCTGACGTTCAAGGGCTGGCGACGGGACGGCTCGGGGTTCATGTCGTCCATGCGAAGCATTAGCAAGCCGCAATTTGGCCGGCGCTCGGAGCGGTAGTCGTAAGCTACGGTAAGTGGTTGATATCGCCAATTCCATGCGCTAATAATCCGTAAGTCCCGCGCGGCTAGCCGCTTCGAGTATTCGGTGGGCGCGTTCAGGAACCCGCCCGGCCTTTTCGCCGCTCGCAATCGGACCCTAACTCTTGTCAGTTGCCAATGTCATTGTTGCCAGTTCCTGCCGTCCAGTCGCGGATTAGGATTGCCGTCACGAACCGCCCGCAGGCCTGAAAGGGTAACCATTACCGCTCAATCCCCGATTCAGATCGCGGGCGTGGAGGCGGCAATGACATACAACAAATACATCTGCTTGGGAATTACTTTGCTGTTCGGGACGGCTCTGGCTGCCCAGGAGGGCAGAGTACGGGTGCATGTCTCTCCGCATGAAGCATATGTGTTCCTGGACGGCACAGCGGTTCGCGACGGAAGCACGACGCTCAAGACAACCCCGGGCGAACACACCATTGCCGTTTACAACTACGGGTACCAGGGCGAGGTG
>Ga0126381_100011274_pt1 | contig 10101 bp, 3 predicted proteins | sample PanSoiMetPlot_28_FD_96465 | JGI IMG/M metagenome (GOLD analysis project Ga0126381, IMG submission 96465) | Tropical forest soil microbial communities from Panama - MetaG Plot_28 | ecosystem: Environmental > Terrestrial > Soil > Tropical forest > Bulk soil | place: Panama | collected 2016-02-17 | reverse complement strand
CTGGAAATGCAAAAGAAATCTCTTTGGCAATCCACGTGGGAGTGGCGCTGCTCTGACACGCGCCCCACCGGCAAAGGGGCTCGTTGCCATATCGGATCATGCCGCTGTGGCGCGACTTGTCTCTGTCGACTACGGGATCAGGGTCTACATAGCCAAGCTTGCGCCGGACCAATTCGATGTCGTCCGATTTTCCCGTAAGAAGGGTCCAGCCCTCGCCGACTTTGTGCATTTGGGCATACTCCATCAGTTTTGCGGGCGGGTCTTCTTCCGGCTTTACCGTGATCGAATAGAAGAAGTAGTCATGCCCGGGCCTATATCCTCGGGTTTCCAGCAGGATCTTCTGAGCAGTCAGGAGGCGCTGGGTTATTATAGGACAATAGGCCGTGCAGTCGGCGTACATCAGATTCAGGACTACGATCTTCCCCTTGAGCAAGTCGTCGTAGAAGCGGACCTTCTTTCCCTTGTGGGTCGTGAGCAGGACGTTGGGGAAAAAGTGCCGCTGCATGACTTCACGGGCGGAGAGGTGCTCCCATGTTCCCTGCTTCCCGCCGGTTGATCCTCGTGCAATCGACTCCCCAGCTAAAGGCAGCGCAGCAGCAGCAGCGACAAAGTCTCTTCTAGTTACGGTTGGCATATCTTTGCTCCTTTCTCATTTTTTGAGCGGCCGCCTTGGCTCACTACTAGGGCTAGGGGCCAGACGGCGGATTTTAGAGTTGCACCTGCTTTCGTTGAAAAGAGCAAGCTAAAGCTTGAACTCTGAACTCCGCGCCGATGCCGGCCCTGAACGCGTAGGCGCGCGAGATCAAGGATTCGGGTTGGTGTCTCCCTCGACACCTATGTCCCACCTCAGCATCATCGCGTGGTCCTCGTGAATCAGGTTGTGACAGTGCAACGGGTACCGGCCCAGCCAGTCACGGAACCGGAAGAAGAGCGTGACCGGCGTCTTCGGAGAACTACCGACACCGGGCGACAGCCGGACCACGTCCTTGCGAGAAGTCACCACGCCGCTACTGCTGCAAGGATTCTGGATCGGGTACAGCCCCGGGGGGCATTGCAATATCTGGTGCTCCTCGAGATGTATATGGATCGGGTGCGCCCATCCAAACCCGTTTATCAGGTTCCAGTGTTCTATACTATTCTGCTGTACCGTGAAGCGTGGAGTGTCGCAATCGAAAAACTGTTGGTTGATTGCCCATTGGCCTGGAGGCTGCGGCGGATTTACCTGGTTGAACGTAAAACTTCGCTCCACCGCGGGCGTCCCGGCGGTGCTCGGCAGATCATAGAAATGAGGCAGCGTCGCAGGGTCCACGCTGTTATCGGGCACGGTAGGCAGATCTACTTTGATCTGCAGGAGCAGCATGCCCTGTCCGGCTTTCAGAATGTTCCCTGGACCCTGGCCGCAGGGACCAGGGCCGCGGCCACTGGTCTGCTCAAGCCTGTTCTCCAGGTAGAGCGTTTTGCCTGCCATTCCGGTAAAGTCGATGATGACATCCGCCCGTTCGGCAACACCGAGCGCGACTGCCGGGACCTGGACAGGCTGAGGAAGAAGATTGCCGTCATTGGAAATCTGCCAGAACGAGTTCTTCGCGTTCGTATTGTCGAGGTCGGTTACGTAGATTTGCTGGAATCTGGAAGGCCCCGTATTGAGCCAGCGGAAGCGGTAGCGCCGGGGATGTACGTGGAGCACCGGTTGAATCACTCCGTTGACCAGAAACTTATCTCCCAGTATGCCGTCGAGGTTGAACGTGTCGAAGAAAAGCAATCCGGTCATCGGGTCAAAGCACCGGTCGGCAAACAACATTGGAATATCGAAATCCGGGAACGTAGGAAGTCTAAAACCGCTGCCCTCGTTGCCGGTGTCAAAGCTGTTAAAGAGTATATGAAAGCCTGCCAAGCCCTTGTAGACATTTTGTGATGTGAAACTTACACGGTGATCGTGATACCAGAGCGTGCTGAGCGATTCATTGATGTCGCCGTCCGGGGGAAAGTTTGAGTTGAACCCTGCGAGCACATTGGGATAGTACTGGTCATAGTACTGGCCCATCTCAAAAAAGTCGCAGGGGAAACCATCACTCTCCGATGGAGTGTGTCCATTGTGCAAATGAGTGGTGACCGAATTAACCCCGAATCCATCGTTTGCCGTCGGCAGATTGTTCACATTACGCACCAGTATGGGGGTGCCGTAGTGTGAGACAAAGGTCGGGCCAGGACTGATCCCATCGAACCCCCAGATCGTCTGCTGAGGCAACTGATTTGACATCACGACATGGGGTTTCTTCTGTTGCACTATCTGATATACAACCGGGGGTGGAAAAGGAAAACCCAACGCTGGAGCCTGATGGCTGCGCGTTCGCCCCTCAAAGGGAAGGCCGGTATTCGGGTTGATGTTTGTGTTGGGGGCGATCTGCGGCGCAGGGTTCAGTGTGCTAACGTCGACCGGGGTTTTCACCGGCATGATGGGAAGATCCATGGTGAAAGGAGTCGTGGGGGGACTAGCGCATTGGTTCACGGAGGTGCAAGTCTGACTCGAGGTGGTCTGAGCGCGCGTGCTCAGGCCGCTCTTCGCCACAAGAAATCCGGCGCTGCTAAGCAATCCCATTTTGAACAGGTCGCGCCGGTTCATCAGGCCGGCCTTGAACAGCTCCTGTCTGTTTTTGAGAGCATTGTACATCTCCTTGAACTTCGCTCTTGAAACCCTCTCACCTTTACTGTTGTAGTACATGGTTCTTTTCCTCCTCGCTCTTTTCCTCCTCGCACACTAATTCCTAACCGCCGTTCTAAAGACGTACCCTCGTCGTCCGGTGGTTTAGTACACTACCCTTTTCGCTTCAGATATCCTCGCTGCAACCGGCGGATAAGAGACTCAGATGACCCCAGTGCCGCCAAGAGCAGACACAACTCGTCTTAGCCACCAACGGGTGCAGAATAGTGCCCTTTAGTACTCTGATCCCACTGAATGACTGATTCCCACCGAAGAGCCCAACCTTTGGATCGTGTTGCCCAAGTTAGAGAAGCGGGTGGGCGCGTGGGAATAATAATCCAAGGGGAAACTAGATGAGGACTGTGGTTTTAAAGCTAGATACCCGCCCCGCCCCTCTCACGCAGAGCGATTTACAACTCCTACGCTTTATAGGAATGAACACCTTTGTTGCTACTCAAACTTGCCTCTCGGGGTGCGCGATTGGTAACATAGTTCAGCAGTACTGTCAAGGGAAAACAGTGTTTCATGAAGACTTTCTTTAGTCGGTTGAGCACTCGAAAAGGACGTTGAATGAACAGCGACGTCGACTATCTTTGCCCGGAATCCTCAACTGCAAAGAAGAAGAACCCAGGGCGGCATTTTCGGCACTTGCCGCGTTTGCGCTTGACTCCGCCAGCAAAACGTTGCTAAATGGGAGCAGTGCGCAAGCACGTGCTCGAAGTCACAAGCGAACCCTATAGTTTTCAATGTTTAAGGCCGGCAGTCACTACACCGAGCCGGGTCAAGCACGATCCGAAGCTTGCATTTGCCCGCCTGTTTCATAAAGCCGTGGACCACAGAACGCGAGCCATCGTAACTATTGTCAGGAGATGGTTTCTCCCTGGCGCCCTGGCGGTCGTTTTTCTTTGCCCACCAGTGACGTGGGCATTGGATCCGGCGAAGCCGTTCAAACAATATCTTCACTCAGTTTGGACCGGGGAAAGCGGCCTGCCTCAAAACACCGTCTGGTCGATCCTACAGTCGCAATCGGGATATATCTGGCTCGCTACTCAAGAGGGCCTGGTGCAGTTCGACGGCGTGCGGTTCTCGGTGTTTGATAAAAGCAACACGGACGCGATCAAAGATAACAATATCGGCGCGCTATGCGAGGGGCACGATGGCTCATTATGGTTGGGCTCGTCGGCTGGCCTGTGCCGCCTGAAAGACAATGCATTCACGCGCTACACGAGCAGTGACGGGTTGCCGGATGACACGGTCGATTCAGTTTTTGAGGACAGCCACGGCACCCTGTGGATTGGCACCCCCAGGGGACTCACCAGCTTCGACGGTCAGAGATTTGTCACCTACACAGCGAAAGAAGGCCTGCCTGATGGTTCAGTCCTTTCAATATACGAAGATCGAGAGGGTAGACTCTGGGTCGGTACCGAGTCAGGTCTAAGTTCGTTCAAGAACGGGCAGTTCACCAACTATTCGTCCAAAGACGGGTTGTTAGCGGACCTGGTTCGAGCAACATGGGAAGACTCAAGCGGAGCTCTTTGGATTGCGACCGATGGCGGGCTCAATAGTTTGAAGGATGGCAAATTCACATCCTATACAACAAGGAATGGCCTCTCGAATAACACAGTGTTGACCGTGTCTGGAGACCGTGCGGGCAACCTCTGGGTCGGCACTGATGGCGGCGGGCTAGACCGCTTTCGGGATGGGCAATTCACGGTGTACCGTGCCCAGGACGGTTTGTCCGATGACAGCGTGGCATCGATCTGCGAGGACCGGGAAGGCAGCCTCTGGATAGGGACCATTGAGGGAGGATTGAATCGCCTCGAGGACAGCAGGTTCGTCACCTATACACAAGCCGACGGCCTGGTGGACAACATAGCGAGAACCATCATTCAGGACCGGCAGGGTGCCGTTTGGATCGCGACAAGAGGCGGCCTCAGCCGATTTTACGGCGGGCGCTTTACCAACTACCGAACGACCGACGGCCTTGAAAACGATAGCGTGCTCTCGCTCTTCGAAGACCGGGATGGAACCATCTGGGCCGGAACGCGAGGTGGGCTTTGCAGATTCAACGGCGGCAGATTCGTAACTTACCGCATGAAGGATGGCCCGGGCGATCTGAGGGTATTGTCAATATATCGAGACACCGCAGGCATTATGTGGATCGGAACCGGCTCGGGACTCTCAACATTCAAGGACGGCAGCATAACCCCCTGTAATATTGGCAACCTCTCTCAGGATGCCGTCTATGCAATGTTCGAGGATGCAGACGGGGCCCTGTGGTTGGGAACGGAGGGCGGCGGTCTCAAACGACTCAAGGATGGCGCTCTCACTACGTATACGACAAAAGACGGATTGTCCAACGACATAGTGATGTCGATCTCGAGGGATCGCGACGAAGTTCTATGGATTGGCACCACCGGTGGACTGAACCGGTATAGCGCGGGCAGGTTTACCGCATACACGACGCGCGAAGGCCTTTATGATGACAATATCTTTCAAGTTCTCGAGGACTTCGCAGGCTACCTGTGGATGAGCGGCAATAAAGGCCTGTCTCGGGTCAGCAAGCAGGACCTCAACGACATGGCCGGCGGAAAGCGGACCTCGGTCGTATCGATGTCATATGGTGTCGCTGATGGAATGAAGAGCCGCGAATGCCAGGGTGGTTTTCAGCCGGCAGGCTGCCAGACCAGTGACGGCAGTATGTGGTTCCCGACAATCAAGGGCGTCGCCGTTATAAACCCGGCGGCTCTCCAGGTTAATAGATTGACTCCGCCAGTAGTGATTGAGCAGGTCGTCGCCGACAATCAACCGGTCGGTCCCGGACAGAGCGAAGTACCACCCGGCAAACACAGGCTCGAATTTCACTTCGCGGGTCTCAGCCTTCTGGCCCCGGAAAAGGTCCGCTTCAAATACATGCTCGAGGGCTTTGACAAGGAATGGGTCGATGCCGGTATTAAGAGAGAAGCTGTCTACACGAACCTACCAGCAGGCCAGTACAAATTCAGAGTGATTGCGTCCAACAACGACGGGGTTTGGAACGAGGCGGGCGCTTCATACGCGCTGGTTATCAAGCCTTACTTTTACCGCACTTATTCGTTTTATTCCCTGTGCCTCGTGCTCTTCGCCTTGCTGGCAGTCGGGTTTCATCGCTTGAGGGTCAGACAGGTCGAGGCCAACTTCTCGGCCGTGATTGCGGAGCGTAACCGGATCGCTCGGGAAATACACGACACGCTGGCACAGGGATTCGTGGGAATATCCGCTCAATTAGAGACCGCAGCCAGGACATTCTTCAGCGCCCCGACCACTGCAATCAAGCATCTGGATCAGGCTCGGTTGCTGGTGCGCAGCAGCCTCGGCGAGGCGCGGCGGTCGGTCCTCGATTTGCGCAGCCAGGCGCTCGAGAGCGGAGATCTGGCGTCAGCGCTTTCAGAAGTAGCCAGAAATCTGTCGGCCAATACTCAGATAGAGCTGTGCGTTGGTGCCGCGCCGCGCCGCCTTTCACCTCAGGTCGAGAACAATCTCTTCCGGATTGGCCAGGAAGCTCTGACCAATTCGGTTAAGCATGCGGGAGCGGCACACATTCGGCTCGAGTTGGATTTTGAGCCCAGCTCGGTACGGCTAAAAGTAAGAGATGACGGCAGGGGATTTGACGTCAACCGGCAGCTCGCAACCGGCGGAGGCCGCCTGGGCCTGCTCGGAATGCGCGAGAGAGTCGGCCAGATCGGAGGCGAGCTAAAGATCTTTAGTGAACCGGGAGCCGGCACTGAAATCACGGTCGAAGTGCCTGCCGGTTAGGCAGGGTCGTTCGGAAATCATGGAAAACAGGCGCACCATTCGAGTCATGATCGTCGACGACCACCCGATAGTGCGTCAGGGATTTGCCGGCATGATAGCCACCGAACCTAGTATGCAGGTTGTGGCTGAGGCGGGAAACGGAGCCCAGGCAGTTGAAGAGTTCAGAAAGCACCGGCCCGATATAACCCTGATGGACCTGAGAATGCCAGGTATGAGCGGCGTTCAGGCCATTACCGAGATTCGCAAGGAATTCCCCAACAGCCGCATCATCGTGCTGACAACCTATGACGGCGATGAAGACATTTATCGAGCGTTGCAGGCCGGGGCCCTCGGATATCTGCTTAAAGACATGTATTGCGATCAGATTCTCGAGGCCATAAACACGGTCCATTCCGGCAGGCGCAGTATTCCCAGCCAGATCGCCGACCGGCTTGCCGAACGAATAGCCGGTCAGGACCTGACATCCCGTGAGCTTGAAGTGCTGGAGCTGATCGCAAAAGGCAACAGCAATAAACAGGTGGCCTCGATCCTTTCGATAACCGAGCCAACCGTGAAGGGTCACGTTAGCAATATTCTCAGCAAGCTTGGGGCGGGCGATCGCACCCAGGCAGTCACCCTCGCTATCCAGCGAGGCATCGTTCACTTAGAGTGAATCCTTGAGAATCGCTACTAAAGTATAGGCTTGAGCCCCCGCCTCGGATTCGTGACACGGATTCTCCCTCGGCTTATTCTTGGGGTGTTAGCCAGCGAGCCATTCGAAATCCTCACCGTAACTCAGTAATCGAGGAGTATCGCAAATGGCGACTAGAATCCACTATGGCCAAATCCTCTCGATATCCATTGCCATGATTCTCCTGATCGACCCGTGCGTGCGGGGTACCGCGTCCTGTGTTCGACTCCCGCCGATGGCGCCCGCCGGCGCTCGCAAAACCGAGGCGCAAGATCGAGCCGCCGTCTCTCGGTCGGTTACCGGCAACAGCCTGTCTAAACAGGCCACGAGTGAAAGGCTTGGAGATCCGCCCCTCTGGTTCGAGCCTAATCGCGGGCAGGCGAATCCAAAGGTGAAATTCTTCTCACAGGGAAAAGGATATGGGTTGTTCATCACCCAAACCGATACGATCTTATCTCTATACCAGACCGGAAATCAGACCGCACCTTTGGGTTCGGTTGCGCGGGACTGCGGGCCGCAAGCCTCTCAGGTTGGTTCGGGCCGCTCACAGCCAGCGGCTAGCGGGGCCTCTATGTCCATCAGGTTTGCTGGCGCTAATCACAACTCACGAATCGAAGGACTCTCAGAACTTAGCGGAAAGGTGAACTATTTCACGGGCGACGATCCGTCGAGGTGGCGAACCGGCATTCCAACATATGCCAGGGTCCGCCGTACCCAGGTATATAGGGGCATTGACGTCCTCTATTACGGGAACAAGCAGAGCCTGGAATACGATTTCATAGTAAGGCCGGGCGCAAGTCCTGACTCGATCAAGCTGGACTTCGACGGGATTCAGACCGAGCGACTCGACGCTGAGGGCAATCTGGTCCTCAGTACTTCTGCAGGCGATATCACGCAGAAAAAGCCGGCCGCTTACCAGGAGGTCGATGGAGTCCGAACTGAGGTCGCCGGCAGGTATGTAATCAAAGGCAAGCACAGGGCCGGAATCACAGTGGGAACTTATGACCGTAGCAGAGAGCTGGTCATCGATCCTCCGCTCGCTTTTTCGACGTTTATCGGCTCGGATTCGAGCCACGTAGACGGCATTGCAGTAGATTCCTCAGGCAGCGTATATGCGACCGGCCTCACGGCTGCGGCAGGCTTCCCTGTGACCACCGGGTCGTTTCAGAGTCCGCCGGGCCAGGTATTTGTTATGAAGCTCAGCCCCGACGGAGGGTCTCTCGTATACTCCAGCAGGTTCGGCAGTGGCCTGCCGTATTGTATAGCGCTGGACTCAGACGATAGCGCTTATATTGTTGGTTCCACCAATTCCGCCAGCTTCCCTACAACCCCGGGGGCATTCCGGTCGCGCCCAGCTAATGGCAATATATTGGCCTTCGTTACAAAGCTGAATTCCACCGGATCTGCGCTGGCATATTCAACGCTCCTTGGAGAAGATGACGGAGTACAGGGCGCCAATGCCATTGCAGTTGACTCCCAAGGAAGCGCTTACGTTACCGGCAATACGAGCTCGTCACGGTTTCCTACGACTCCAGGGTCATTTCAACCTGCAAAAGCACAGGCAAGGCCGTCGGACTTCCCGATAGGCGGCGCGGCAGGGTACAACGCCTTTGTCACAAAGCTCAACGCCGCCGGATCGTCATTGGTATATTCGACTTTTCTGGGTGGTGATGGCTATCGCGATGCCGGCAACAGCATAGCCGTCGATTCCGCTGGGAACGCATATGTCGCCGGTCAGACTGACTCAACCAACTTTCCGGTGACCCCTGGCGCGTTCCAGACCGCGAAGAACACGCTGTCGATAGACAGCACCGTGGCATTCGTAAGCAAGCTTAACTCTACCGGATCCGGGCTCGTTTACTCGACGCTCTTGGGCGGCGACGGCGGCGACACCGGAGACTCCGCCGCTAGCATTGCGATCGATCAGGGCGGCAGTGCTTACGTGACAGGCAAGGTGGAGTCAGACGATTTCCCGACGTTGAACGCGGTGCAACCGGCAAGCACTGTAGCGGCGATGCTAAGGACAGCTGACGGGGCCGCTACAACCGGCCCAATCGATAACGGCCTGCCGTCGAGTTTCCAGGTGGCTCAAATTGTCGTCGACCCGTCGACACCAACTACTGTATACGCCGGCGGAAGCGTCGCACGGCGAAACGCGCCGGCCATTTACAAGAGTACCAATCGCGGCGCGAGCTGGACCGCGATAGCCGCCGGACTTCCCGCTAATAGTCCCCAGATCTCCGGGCTCGCAATCGATCCGCGGACTCCGTCCACGCTCTATCTTTCTCTCCTTGAGCCGGAGCCAATCGGTCCGGACGGAGCATACGGAAATCTCGTATATAAGAGCACAAATGGGGGTGTTTCGTGGACTCGGCAACCGGTTTCGATTCAAGCCAACAGTAATAAAACGCCCCTGGTTGTAGATCCGCACAACCCATCAACTGTTTACTTCTTCAGCCAGAACTCCAGCGACAGCACGTCGCCACTAATTGTCGGGCCTTACAAGAGCATCGATGCCGGCAATTCATGGAACCTGATTACCACCGGGCTGACCAGCCTGGATTGCAGGTCGATGGCGATCAATCCTCAAGATTCTTCTATAGTGTACCTCGCGACCAGGGCCGGCATTTTCAAGAGCACCAACGGCGGGCTCAATTGGTCACAAACGGCAATCTCGGACAGCGCCTACGCTCTCGCTGTTGATCCTCTGAATCCACAAATCATCTATGCCGCCACTGTCCACACAGCAACGGCAAGCGGGGTTGGTCGCGGCAACCCGAGAAGCCGTAAAGGACAATCGGATCCGACAGGCCTGATCAAGAGTCAGGATGGCGGCGTCAATTGGTCTGAGATCAATATCGGGCTGAACCTGGCGTACGGAGTCGGGAGCGCCATAGCAATCGATCCAGAGAATACTCAAACACTATACGTTGGG
>Ga0126381_100011273_pt1 | contig 10101 bp, 7 predicted proteins | sample PanSoiMetPlot_28_FD_96465 | JGI IMG/M metagenome (GOLD analysis project Ga0126381, IMG submission 96465) | Tropical forest soil microbial communities from Panama - MetaG Plot_28 | ecosystem: Environmental > Terrestrial > Soil > Tropical forest > Bulk soil | place: Panama | collected 2016-02-17 | reverse complement strand
TTCGAGGACCTGCACACGGCCGGCCAGACACTCGTCATCGTCACTCACGACTCCAGGATCGCGGCGACCGCGGACCGGCTGATCTCGATGCGCGACGGCGCCTTCGTGGACGAGACCAGGCTGACCGGCGGCACTCGCGGCAACCTGGGCGCCCTGGCCGGCCTGGACGGGTGAGGTCATGGGACATCTTCTGCTCATCGGCCGCCTGGCGGCACGGGACCTGCGGCACCGGCCCGGGCCGGCCGCCTTGATGCTGCTCGCGATCACCGCGGCCACCACGATGCTGACCCTCGGGCTCGCCCTGCACGGAGTGACCAGCCAGCCGTACCAGCAGACCCGGGCGGCGACCAGGGGCCCGGACGTCGTGGCCAGGATCGCTTCGCCCGCCGGCGCCGCCGCCCTGCTCGGCCAGGCCGGCGTCACCGCGCACAGCGGACCGTACCCGTCCACCTACGCTACGCTGCGGACGGGCGGCCGCACGGCCGGCGCGCAGGTGCAAGGGCGCGACGAGACGCCGGCCGCGGTGGACCAGCCCTACCTGACCGAGGGCGCCTGGGTCCGTCCCGGCGAGGTGGTGCTCGAGCGCAGCTTCGCCAGTGAACTCGGCGTGCGGTCAGGAGACCGGGTCACGCTGAACGGCCGGACGTTCCGTATCGCGGGCATCGCGGTCACCGCCGCCAGCACGCTGCTGTACCCGCACATCTGCTATTCCGGCTGCGAGCTGTCCACCGCCGAGCTGGCCAGGAAGGTGCCGGGCGTGGCCTGGCTCACCCGCCAGGACGCGGTGCGCCTGGCCACCGCGGCTGAGCCGCTGTCCTACGTGCTGAACCTGAGCCTGAGCGATCCCGCCCGGGCCGCCGCGTTCACGAGCGCCGGTAACGACGGGCCCGTCATGCAGTCCTGGCAGGACATCAGCTTCAACGCCTCGAGCCTGGTGCGGAACGAGCAGCGGGTACTGCTGGCCGGCAGCTCGCTGCTCGCCCTGCTCGCCATCGCCAGCGTCGCGGTCCTGGTGGGCGGCCGGATGGCGGATCAGGTCAAGCGGGTCGGGCTGCTCAAGGCGGCCGGGGGCACGCCCGGTTTCGTGACCGCGGTGCTGCTGGCCGAGCACCTGCTGATGGCCGCCCTGGCCGCCCTGGCCGGCCTGCTGGCCGGCCGGCTGACCGCGCCGCTGCTCACCCGGCCCGGAGCGGGCCTGCTCGGTGCCGCTCCCGCGCCGCCGGTCGGCGCCGGAACGGCCGGGGCGGTGCTGGCGGTCGCGCTGGGCGTCGCCGCGATGGCCACCGTGGTCCCCGCGATCCGTGCCGCCCGCACCAGCACCGTCGCCGCCTTGAGGGACCAGGCCCGGGCACCGCGCCGGGGCAGGCTGGCGATCGCGATCTCGGCGCGGCTCCCTGTCCCGCTCCTGCTCGGCCTGCGGCTGATGGCCCGCCGCCCGCGGCGGGCGCTGCTGAACGTGGCCAGCGCGGCGGTGACCGTCAGCGGGATCGTCGCGGTACTGTGCGTGCACGCCGGCCGCGGCCGGTCGCTCTACGCCGGAGCCGGCCTGGCCGATCCGCAGGCCAGCCAGCTCGGCCAGGTGCTGGTCGTGCTGACCGTGGCCCTGGTCACGCTGGCGGCCGTCAACGTGATCGTGATGAGCTGGGCGACGGTGCTGGACACCAGGCACTCGTCGGCGCTGACCAGGGCACTCGGCGCGACCCCGCAGCAGATCAGCGCCGGGCTGGCGGCCGCGCAGGCATTGCCCGCGCTGGCCGGCGCGGTCCTGGGCATCCCCGGCGGCATCGGGCTTTTCACCGCGGTAGACAAGAACGGCATGACGACCACGCCGCCGGCCTCGTTCCTGCTCGCCACCGTCGTCGCCGCGGTGGCCTCGGTCGCGGCGGTCACCTGGCTGCCCGCCTGGCTCGGCACCCGCAGGCCCGCTGGCGAGATGTTGCCTTCAGAAACCGCGTGACAAGGCATATAACGTCGGAGTGTGGACGAAGCAGAACGGCAGGAGCGGCGGACCGCCGCACTCAGCGCGTGCGACCGGATCCTCAGCTACGCCAGGCCGGCGACGATGCGCGAGCGGCTGACCGCGCTGGCGGCGGCCGAGGGCCTGGACACCGCACCGGACGTGTACGGCGACGGCGTGGTGCGCCAGCTCGAGGAGCGGGTTGCGGACCTGCTGGGCAAGCCGGACGCGGCCTTCTTCCCCACCGGGACCATGGCCCAGCAGGCGGCGCTGCGCTGCTGGGCGGCGCGCACCGGCAATCCCGCGGTGGCCATCCACCCGCTCGCCCATCCGGAAACCCACGAGCGCGCCGCGCTGACCACCCTGACCGGCCTGCGCACCCTCCATCCGACCACGGCGCCGCGGCTGCCGACCGCCGCGGAGATCGGTGACCTGGACGAGCCATTCGGCACGCTGATGCTGGAGCTGCCGCTGCGCGAGGCCGGTTTCGTGCTGCCGACCTGGGACGAGCTGACCGCCATGGTCCAGGCGGGCCGGGACCGCGGCGCGATCGTGCACTTCGACGGCGCCCGGCTGTGGGAGTGCCCGACGCACTTCGGCAAGCCCCTCGAGCGGATCGCCGCGCTGGCCGACAGCGTGTACGTGTCGTTCTACAAGTCGCTCGGCGGCCTGTCAGGAGCCGCGCTCGCCGGCCCGCAGGACCTGATCGCCGAGGCCAAGGCGTGGCGCCACCGGTACGGCGGCAACCTGTTCCAGCAGTTCCCCGCCGCGCTCGCCGCGCTGTACGGACTGGACGCCGAACTGCCCCGGCTGCCGTCTTACGTCACGCACGCCCGGATGATCGCCGAGGCCCTGCGGCAGGCACTGGGGGAATCGCTCCCGTGGTTCCGCATCCACCCGGCCCCGCCGCACACCCACCAGTTCGCGCTGTGGCTCCCGTTCCCCGCGCGGACCCTGGCCGACGCGTCGCTGCGCCTGGAGGAGGAGACCAGGACCAGCCTGTTCCGGCGCTGGGCGGACACCGACCTTCCCGACGTCGCCAAGACCGAGGTCACGGTGTCGGCGTCGGCCCTGGACTGGAGCGCGGCCGAGGTGAAGAAAGCCACCCGTACGTTCGCGTCCTACCTGGGATTACCACGCACCACCTGGCCGAGGCGGTCCAGTGCCTCGGCTACGCCGCCGCGGTCGTGCAGCCGCTGGCAGACCGAGGCCGCCTGCCGGAAGCAATCGGCGGCCCTGGCGTCATCGCCGGTGTCCTGGTACAGCCTGCCGAGAGTGAACAGGGTGCGGGCCCAGCTGTAGCTTTCCCCGCCGAGTCCTGAGTGCATCGCCAGAGCGCGGCGCAGGTGCGAGATCGCCGCGTCGTGCTGCCCGGCCTGGCGCAGGGCGTCGCCCATGTTCCCCAGCGCGCGGGCCTGGTTGTAGACCTCGCCCAGCTCCTCGAAGATCGGCAGGACCCGGCTGAAGTAGCGGAGCGCGTCGCCATGCCGGCCGATGCACCCCATGTTCACGCCCAGGTTGCTCAGTACTTCCGCCTCGCATTGCCGGTCTCCGGCCGCATGGGCGAGGCCGGCGGCCTCGATCCGCACGCTGATCGCCTTGTCGTGCTGCCCCAGGCCGGTGTACGGCTCGCCGAGGCTGCTGAGCAGCCAGGCCTGAGCGGCGCGGTCGCCCAGCGCGCGGGCGCTGGTCACGGCGACCTGGCAGGAGCCGATCCAGTCCGCCCAGTACCTGCCGAGCCGGAAGAACCGGCGCAGCGCGATGGGCAGCTGCCAGGTGAGTTCGTGCAGGCCCAGGCGGGCGGCCTGGCGGATCGTCGCGGTCAGGTTGACGCGCTCGGTCTCACACCATTCCATGGCCAGGTCATACGATCCGAATTCCAGCGACCGCACGGACGGCTCCACCGCCCGCAGCGGAACGTGCCTGATCCGGGGCTCGAGCACGCCGGCCGCGGCGTCAGCGGCACGCAGATACCAGCTGGCCAGCCTGCGGATCGCGGCCACGCGGTCCTGGCCGGTCTCCTCCGCCTGCGCGCGTTCGGCGGCGAAGACCCGCAGCAGGTCGTGCAGGCGGTACCGGCCGGCGGCCGTCTGGACGAGATGGGTGTCGACCAGCACGTCGAGCAGCTCGCGCGCCTGCTCCTGACCCATCGCCAGCAGCGCCGCGACGCCCGGCAAGCTGAGATCGGCGGCCGCGGTGAACCCCAGCAGCCGGAACGCCCGTGCCGGTCCGGCGCCCGCCAGGTCCGTGCGCAGATCGGCGTACGACAGCTCGAAGCTGGACCGCACCGCCAGGTCGTCGATGCGCAGCTCGTCCAGCAGCCGCTGATCGGACAGCCGCTCCGCCATCGCCGCGATCGGCCATCCGGGCCGTACGGCCAGGCGGGCGGCCGCGATCCTGATGGCCAGCGGCAGGCCCGCGGTCAGCCGCACCAGGTCCGAGGCCGCCGCGGGCTCGGCCCCGACCCGGTCGCCGCCGACAATGCTGGTGAACAGCATCAGCGCGGCATCGGCGGCCAGCCCGTCCAGGTCGACGTGCATGCCGTGCAGGCCAGCCAGCATGCTCCTGCTGGTGACGATGACAGCGCACCCCGCCGATCCGGGCAGCAGCGGCCGCACCTGGGCCGTGTCCCGCGCGTCGTCCAGCACCAGCAGCGTGCTCTTCCCGCTGAGCAGGGTCCTGAGCAGGGCCGACCGTTCCTCCTCCTCGGCCGGTATCTGGTCGGTCCCGACGCCGAGGCCGCGCAGCAGCCGGGCCAGCACGTCGGCCGGGTTGAGCGCTCCGCTGGTACCGCGAAGGCTGACGTAGAGCTGGCCGTCCGCGAACCTGTCCCGGATCCGGTGTGCCACGTGGACCGCCAGCGTCGTCTTGCCGATCCCGCCCGTGCCGGTGATCACCGCCACCGTCACCACCCCGCGGCGACCGGGATCCGGCGCCGGAGTGAACAGCTCCTCCAGCGCCGTCACCTGGTCCTCGCGGCCGGTGAAGTCGGCGATATCGGCCGGAAGCTGGGAGGGGACCACGGGTAGCGGCCGCTGGGGCCGCGGCTGGCCGGGCGCCGGCGGCGGGCTCGCGGGCGCACCGAGGTCCGGGTCAGCGGTCAGGATCTGCTGGTAGAGCCGCCGCAGCTCGTCACCGGGGTCCACGCCGAGTTCCGCGACCAGGACTTCCCTGGCCTGGTGGTAGGCCGCCAGTGCCTCGCCGCGGCGGCCCGCCTGAAAGCACGCCAGCATGAGCGCGGCGTGGAAGCGCTCGTGCAGCGGATGCGCCGCGATGAGCGCGCCGAGTTCGGCGATGACGCTCGCGTGGCGGCCCAGGTGAAGGTCAGCGTCGATCCGTGCTTCCACCGCCTCGATCCGCAACTGGGCCAGATGCGGCGCGTCGATCGCCTGGATGACGTCGGAGTCGACGTCGGCGAGGGGATTCCCGCGCCACAGGTCAAGCGCGGCACCCAGATCCCGTGCCGCCCCGCCCCAGTCGCCGGCCTTGCGCGCCGCGTAGCCTCGCTCCGAGAGCTGGCGGAACGACTCCAGATCCAGTTCCCCCGGGGAGACGCAGATCCGGTAACCGGGTGACACGGTTTCGATGCGATCCCTGTCGTGCTTGCCGAGGAACGTCCGCAGCCGTCCCACATGGTTCTGGAGCGAGGCGACTGAGCAGGCGGGCGGGCTGTCGCCCCAGAGCACGCGGGTCAGCCGCTCGGTGGACACGACCCGGTTAGCGTCCAGCAGCAGCGCCGCGAGCACGGCCCGCGGCATCGGGGAGCGCACCGGCTGGACCGCACCGTTCATGCGTACGACGACGCTCCCCAGGACCCCGTATTCCATGTCGCTTAAGGATTGCCGGTTACTGTCGGCAACGGGTAGGACATCGCACGCCAAGTGCGGAGCGCGTATGATTGCTTACGCTATAGGCCCGCCGGCCCCGGGATTAGAATGGTTAACGGCGAGAGGGGCCGGTGACGACCCGGTGACGACAGGGCCAGGCAACCAGGCAGCCGCGGGCATGGCCGGCCGCGGCGGGGTGCGTGCGTCCGACGCCGACCGCGAGCGGGTGATCGACACGCTCAAGTCCGCGTTCGTGCAGGGCAAGCTGACCAGGGACGAGCTGGGCGCGCGGGCGGGCCAGGCGCTCACCTCGCGGACCTACGCCGAGCTGGCCGCGATCTGTGCCGGGCTGGTCGAAGCCGCAGCGCCGCCGCGTATACCCGCCGCGGCGGAGCGCGCGTGGCGTCCAGTCAACAAGAAGGCCGTTGCCCTGGGCGCGGCCGTGTTCCTCACCCCGGCCTTGGCGGCGGCGTTCTTCGCCACCTATTACGGCGGTTTTATCATTCTCCTGGTATTCGTGTTTATCGGCGCTATTGCCACGGCTGGTCCATCAGGAGCCGTCACCCGGCGGCAGAGGTGAAGACGGGCAGGTAACCGAGTTCCTGACCGCTGGCCGTGGGATGGTACGACGAGCTGATATCGAAGATATTTACTGAATGCAGCCATTCGCTGGAATCGCATAGTTCATGCCCGGCGAACTGGCCGCGGACATCGGCGAACGTGTCGCCGTCGGCCGCCGCGGAGGTGGAGATCGCCTGGTCGAGCTGGTCCGCGGCCTGGTTGAGCGCGGTGCGGTCCGCGGTGCTCAGGCCGATGCAGCTGCTGGATTTGGACAGGTCGTACAGCTCGGGATAGTCGAGCACGACGACCTTCGCGTCCGGCGCGTGCGACCGGATGGCCGCCAGCGTGCTGTCGAGCCGGCCGGGCAGCGTCGAGGCGATGAAGCTCTCCGCGGCGGAAACCGAGCTCAGGCAGGAGCTTGTCGACTCCAGCACGCAGGTCTCCATGGTGCTGGCGAAGCCGGCGTCGTTACCGCCGATCGTGATGCTGACCAGCGTGGTGCTCGCGCTCAGCGCCGATACCTGGCTGCTGAGCACGTCGGAGGTCGTCGCGCCGGAGCAGGCCACCGAGTTGAAACCGGCCGCGGAGTGCGCGCTCGACCACTGCTCAGGGTAGGCGTTCGCGCTGCGGTCGCAGCTTCCGCCGGAGGAGATGTAATTGCCGGCTCCCACGCCGGAGCTGTAAGAGTCACCGAGTGCCACGTAATTGACGGAGGCGGCGCCGGCGGGCAGAGCCGCGAAAAGGCCGGCCGAGGTGCAGGAGGCGACGACTGCCGCGGTGAAAATTACACGGATTGCACGCACGATATCATCCCATTTTTGGCGATCTAGAAAGGGCAGTGAAAACGCGCGCATCATTTTTTTATCACGCGTCGCGAAGCAGTTCAATATGTGCGGCGGGCCTAATTACCGACGGGTAGCCTTCGGGGGACGCAGGAACCGGCGCGTGCGGCCACCGTTCGTTCTGATAAAAATCGCTTTGCCGATCCCGCTACGGTAGGTAGGGTCCGCTGCGTGGGTCACGTCGAAGCCGCGCACGTCAGCCACGTGCTACCGGACGGGCGCGTGCTGCTCGATGACGCGAGCTTCCGGATCGGGGAAGGCGTCACGGCGGCGCTGGTGGGGCCGAACGGCGCGGGGAAGTCCACGCTGCTGCGGCTGGTCGCGGGTGACATCGCGCCGCAGGAAGGCACGGTCACCGCATCCGGCGGGCTGGGTGTCATGCGGCAGTTCATCGGGACCGGCGGGGTAGACGGCACCCGCATGGTGCGTGACCTGCTGCTGTCGGTCTCGGCGCCGCGGGTGCGGGCGGCCGCCGCCCGGCTGGACGCGGCCGAGCTGGCGATGATGGAACGCGACGACGAGCCTGTCCAGATGCGCTACGCGGCCGCGCTGGCCGAATGGGGCGAGGCCGGCGGATACCAGGCCGAGGTGCACTGGGACTCGTGCTGCGTGGCGGCGCTCGGGATCGCGTACGACGCGTGCCGCTGGCGCGATATCGGCACCTTGTCCGGCGGAGAGCAGAAGCGGCTGGTGCTCGAGTCCCTGCTGCGCGGGCCGGACGCCGTGCTGCTGCTCGACGAGCCGGACAACTACCTGGACGTGCCGGGCAAGCGCTGGCTGGAAGCACAGCTCGCGGCGACCCCGAAGACCGTGCTGCTGGTCAGCCACGACCGGGAACTGCTCGCGGCCTGCGCCGAGCGGATCGTCACCGTCGAGGACGGGCACGTCTGGGTGCACGGCGGCGGGTTCGCCAGCTACCCGCAGGCGCGGCGGGACCGGATTTCCCGGCTGGAGGAACTGCGCCGTCGCTGGGACGAGGAGCACGCCAAGCTCAAGGAACTCGTCCGCACGCTCCGGCAGAAGGCCGCCTACAACGCCGACATGGCGTCCCGGCTGCAGGCCGCGGTCACCCGGCTGGAGCGGTTCGAGGCGGCGGGGCCGCCCGAGCTGCCGCCGCGGGACCAGAACGTGCGGATGCGGCTGCGCGGCGGGCGGACAGGAAAGCGCGCCGTGATGTGCACCGGGCTGGAGCTCACCGGGAACACCCGCCCGTTCGACGCGGAGATCTGGTACGGCGACCGGATCGCCGTGCTGGGGGCGAACGGCTCGGGCAAGAGCACGTTCCTGCGCCTGCTGGCGGGGGAGGAGATACCGCACTCCGGGCAGGCGAAGCTGGGCGCGCGGGTCGTGCCGGGGCTGTTCGCGCAGACCCATGCCCGGCCCGACCTGGCCGGACGCACGATCGTCGAGATCTTGATGACCGAGCACGCCTTGCTGATCAACGAGGCGATGTCCGCACTGGCGCGGTACGAGCTGGCCGGCTGCGCCAGGCAGGGGTTCGAGACGCTGTCCGGCGGGCAGCAGGCGCGGCTGCAGATCCTGCTGCTCGAGCTGGCCGGGAGCACGCTGCTGCTGCTCGACGAGCCGACGGACAACCTCGACCTGCCCAGCGCGGAGGCGTTGCAGCAGGGGCTCGAGCCGTATCAGGGCACGGTCCTCGCGGTCACCCACGACCGGTGGTTCGCGCGGTCGTTCGAGCGCTTCATGGTGTTCGCGCCGGACGGTTCGGTGCGCGAGGCGGCCGAGCCAGTGTGGGATTGATTCGTCTGCCGGGGAGTGCGGGGGGTTGTCCCCCCGCGAGCCAGCAGGGTTACCCTGGACGGGATGAACGATCGGTACGGTGCGGCCTGGCCCAGTGTCATGTTGCGGCGGCCTGCCGCTGATCCTTCTGTCCCCGCCTCCGATCGTGCCCTGCTGGCCGCTCCCGGCACGCTGCTGACTCCGGCGGGAGCCGCCCCGCCGCCCCGCATCCGCGACTACCTGCCCGCCGACCCCGGCAAGCGGGGGACGACGGTGGAGGGCGCGGTCATGGGCATGACCGCGGCCGGGTTCCTCGCGGTCGGCGGCGCGACGCCGTATGCCATCGGGGTACTGATCTTCCAGGGTGCGGCCGGCTGGCAGGCGGCGTCAGGGCGGTACGCCCTGCTGCTCGCGGAGCTGATCGCGATCGTCACCGCGGTGGTGTTCGCCAGCCGGATCGTCCGCTTCGGCCAGGTCACCGGCAAGGTGCCGGGCAACGCCGCCGCCCGGACGTATCACGGCCGCTACCTGACCGGTGCCGACTTCGACCCGCGGAGCCGGGCACTGCTGCGGCGCGTGCAGGACGCGGCCGACGCGGTATCGGCGGCCGGTGTGTGCCGCGACGGGCTGCTGGATGATCAGGGGATCCGCGCGGCCCTCGCCGAGCAGGAATGGGACATCGCCGTCGCGTTGCGCGAGCATAGCCGGCTGCGGGCCCGGCGGTCAGCGGTCCGCCCCGCCGGGCCCGCCACCGCGGCCGTGCTGTCCCGCCAGGTTCAGGCGGCCGAGGTAGCGTCCGCGAGCATCGCCGCCCGGGTCGCGGCGCTGGAACGCCTGGCCGAAGAGGTGCGGTCAGCCGACCTGGCCTACCGCGACTGGCAGCAGGCGCAGGCCCTGGCCGGACTCAGCGACCGGCACGCGGACATGCTCGCCCGCACCGCCGCCGACGAGTACGGCATCGCCGAGATCGAGGAGCTGTCACGCCAGGCCATCCAGATCCGCCTGGCGTTCGGCTCGGTGGGCGATACGGGCGGCGAGGGCTGACTTCACGGCCGGCCACTCGCCGGCGACCACGGAGAACATCGCCGAATCGCGCAGCGTACCGTCCTCGCCCGGCGCCCGCGAAGGCGACCAGCTGCGCAGCACGCCCTCGAAGCGCGCGCCGGTGCGCTCG
>Ga0126381_100011272_pt1 | contig 10101 bp, 8 predicted proteins | sample PanSoiMetPlot_28_FD_96465 | JGI IMG/M metagenome (GOLD analysis project Ga0126381, IMG submission 96465) | Tropical forest soil microbial communities from Panama - MetaG Plot_28 | ecosystem: Environmental > Terrestrial > Soil > Tropical forest > Bulk soil | place: Panama | collected 2016-02-17 | reverse complement strand
TACTCTTTAGATTACTTTGTTTTAGCTCTATTCCTCAACGGTTGCTTCCCACCGGGCGTCACCTCGGGTTTATCGGGGAATAGCCGCATCCAGTGGAAAAGAGCTTCTAGTCGGAAGAGGCAAGCCGAGCACAGCTGGTTTCAACTTCCTCTTCGGATTCATCCGAAGAGGAGTTGGGTAAGTAGTTCACGTCCAGTTCCACCTTCCCGACCAGGCGCGTTTCAATTGTGCTGGTAAGGTGGGCCGGAACGGGCACGCCATTCTGGACCACGAAAGCACGCTCGAAATCAACTTTTTTGAAAAATATGCTCGGATTCTTAACGAGCCGGCCCTTCTCATACACGGGAAAGTAGTTCTGTGCATCCAGCCACAATTCACCTTTGAACAAGCCGATCTTCTTGTGGTGGGGAGAAAGCTGGAAAACGTAGATTTCCTTACCCAGTACTCCGCGCTCGCCCCGGAATTTGAACTTGTAGTTTTCAGGCGTTACCGCAAGGTTTTCCTTCTCCTGACCCTGCTGCTCAGCCTGCAGATACCGCGCAATCACCTGATTCTTAACGGTATTATCTCCCTGGAAACCAAGCACGTGGTAGGTGACTTGCCCCACTTTGGAAATTTGACGGAGAACCCGTAGCCGCCCCTCTTTTTTTAACCGCGGAACCGACGCGCTGATATCAATTTCAACAGGCTGTTGCGTCGCTGGATCGGAACGGCTCTGTGTTACGCGTAAGTACTGCGAAATGATCGCATTACTTGTGACAGGGCGCTCCTCCGGCACATTTCCTTCGGCGGCGAATATCTGGCCCGTTCCAAACAGGAACACAAGTAACAGGCCACATAAGGATTGATTTTTCAATGTGATGTCTTGCCACGCCGGCGACGACCCCTGGATGCCAGCGCGTTCCCGAAACTAAAGGCCGATATGACAATGTATCAGATCAGCTTTTCCGGGGATTGCCTTTCTTTCCATTCCTTAGATGAAGCACCATAGCCCTGGAGTTGCAACGGTATAGGAAGAATCCCAGACGCTTCATTCGAGCCGTTTGTTCGTGAAATAAATCTAAATTCCGTTTCCGGAGAGCCCGGAAAAAGTACACTTCCCGGTTTTGTCAGGCTTTGCTCCGTCGCAAGCAGTGAGTAGCTACTATGTAGAAGGCTGATGGCACCCAGAGCACGTGGGGCGCCGAGCTCCGAATGCGCCGCGATTATCACAACTGGTACAGTCACCGTCTCGGCCGGAACATGGAACTACTGGCCTATGGCCATGCCGGACAGCCGGTTCTGGTCTTCCCAACCTCACAAGGCAGATTTTACGAGTATGAAAATTCGGGCATGATCCATGCCATCTCGCAGAAGATTGAAGCAGGCCAGCTGCAGGTGTTTTGCGCGGATAGTGTCGATTCAGAGAGTTGGTATAACCGCAACATCCATCCGCATGACCGAGTGATGCGGCATGACGCATACGAGAGCTATGTCCTGGCTGAAGTCATTCCATTGATAAAAGGTGTGAACGGGGCGGAGCAGGTCTGCACGACGGGTTGCAGCCTCGGGGGTTATCACGCCTTCAATTTTGCGATGCGTCACCCCGACGTCGCGTCAGCTTGCATTGCAATGAGCGGCTCCTTCGATATGAAGTCGTTCATGGATGGGTACTACGACAACGACTTCTACTTCAATAATCCTGTCGACTACCTGGCAAGCATGAAGGACCCATGGTTTCTCGACCTATATCGCAAGATGCGCATCGTCCTTGGAGTTGGAGACCACGACATCTGCCTCGGGGAAAACTTCAAGATCGCCGAAATTCTAGGACAGAAAGGCATTCCTCACTGGCTAGATGTATGGACCGGAGGGGAGGTTCATGATTGGCCGCTTTGGCAACGCATGGCGGTAAAATTCTTCTGATCCAAGCGAGGAAACACAAAAGTGGCGATGCGTAAGATCGGGATCATTTACGGGATGGAAAACACGTTCCCAGCCGCGCTGGTAGACCGGATCAACAACAAGAATGTGCTGGACGTCACCGCGGAACACGTACGGATCGGCGCGGTCAAGATGGCCGAGCCGAGCGGATACCGCGTCATCCTCGACCGGATCTCACACGATATCGAGTTCTATCGCGCTTACCTGAAGAATGCAGTGCTCACAGGAACGATCGTAATCAATAATCCGTTCTGGTGGAGCGCTGACGACAAGTTCTTCAACTATGCCTTGGCGAGTCAGTTAGGAGTCGCCATTCCACATACGGTCGTTTTGCCTCACAAGTCCCATCCCCCAGGAACTACGACTCAGTCGATGCGCAATCTTATGTTTCCGCTGAACTGGGATGAGGTATTCGATTACATCGGGTTCCCGGCCTTTTTGAAGCCTTTTAGCGGTGGCGGGTGGAAGAACGTCTCCAAAGTGAGCTCACGCAAAGAATTTTTCGACGCTTACGACCAGACGGGCTCGTTGTGCATGACGCTACAATCCGCGGTCGATTTCGATGAATATTTCCGCTGCTACGTCGTGGGACAAGAAAAGGTTCGGGTGATGAAATACGATCCCAGGCGGCCTCACCATTTGCGATATGTAAAAGAAGGCTCTGGTGATTCATCCCCGTTGGAGGAGCGCGTGGTGAAGGACTGTATGACTCTTTGCCGGGCGCTCGGATATGACTTCAACACGGTCGAGTTTGCCGTCCGGGATGGGGTACCCTATGCAATCGATTTCCTGAATCCGGCACCTGACGCGGATGTACACTCTGTCGGCGCCGCCAATTTCGATTGGGTTGTTGAGAATGTCGCTCAACTAGCCATCACCAAGGCGCTGAGCGACGAAGAACCCCAAACGCACTTCCACTGGAGCCGTTTCCTCGCCGGGCATCAAGAGAAACAGATGGGCGCCCTGAGCTAGGTCTCGGCAGACGAACCGCAGCATTGCAGCGAATGACGCCCAGCTTCACTATCGGAATCGAGGAAGAGTACCAGACCATCGATCCGGTTACGCGCGATCTTCGTTCACACATCGATTCGGAAATCATTTCGAAGGGCAAGACTTTGCTAAAGGAAGCAGTAAAGGCGGAGATGCACCAGTCGGTGGTCGAGGTAGGTACCGGAGTGTGCAAGGACGTCCGCGAAGCCTCGATTGAACTAAAGACCCTACGGCTGCAGCTATGTGAACTGGCCCAGCAAAACGGGCTCAGTCTCGCGTCCGCCGGCACACATCCTTTTGCGGATTGGCGAAAACAGGATATTTATCCCGATGAGCGCTACGAGGTCATCGTGCAGGATCTGAAAATGGTCGCGCGCGCCAACCTCATTTTCGGCCTCCACGTCCATATCGGCGTCGAAGACCGCGAAACCGCCATCCACCTGATGAATGCGGCTCGATACTTTCTACCCCACATTCTGGCTCTTTCGACAAACTCCCCGTTCTGGGTTGGAATGGATACTGGACTGAAGTCATACCGAGGCAAAGTCTTCGATAAGTTCCCGCGTACCAATATTCCTGATTACTTTACAAGTTGGGGCGAGTACGACAGCTTTGTCAATTTGCTGATAAAGACGAACTGTATTGACAACGCTAAGAAGATCTGGTGGGACATCCGTCCTCACCCGATCTTTCCCACTCTGGAGTTTCGAATCTGCGATGTTCCCATGCGAGCGGACGAGACCATTGCGATCGCTGCTCTTATTCAAGCCACGATCGCAAAACTCTACAAGCTTCACTCCGCGAATCAGGGCTTCCGGCTATACCGGCGGGCACTGATCATGGAAAACAAATGGCGCGCATCGCGCTATGGCCTGGACGGCAAATTGATCGATTTCGGCAAGCAAACGGAGGTTCCAGTACGCGACCTGATTCACGAATACCTGCATTTCATCGATGATGTGGTAGACGAGCTTGGATCGAGGAACGAGATCAATTACATTTACCGGATTCTGGAAAACGGTACGGGTGCGGATCGCCAGCTTCGGATCTTTCACGAGACCGGGGATCTCACTAAGGTGGTGGATTACATCGTCTATGAGACCCAAGCCGGCCTGACAAAAGAAATGGCAGGAGCGGGTTTGGCGCAATGAGTACTGACCTCAATCACACGCAGTTCGATAAGGAACTAAGGCCAGGAGCACATAACGCCGTTTTTGTGTGCCTGAAAATCCAACCTTACGAAAAAGTAACACTGATCACTGACCGCGCCTGCGTTGAGGTCGCTGCGAGTCTGGTTTCCGAGCTAAATGAGTGTGGCTGCGCGTATAGGAGTTTTGTTCTGGAGGATCTTGCACCCCGGCCGCTCGCCAATATGCCTGTTCAGATTCTGGATGACATGGCTACCAGCCAGGTAAGCATCTTTGCAGTGCAGGCACAGCCGGACGAACTGAAGACGCGCATGCAGATGTGCGACGTAGTCAATCGAAACAAGTTGCGCCATGCGCACATGGTGAATATAGAAAAAAAGATCATGCTTGAGGGCATGCGGGCGGATTTCCAGAAAGTCGACGAACTGACGCTGCGCGTGATGAACATCGCAAAAAACGCGCGGACAATTCGTGCGACCACTGCGGCAGGTACCGACATCAGGGCAAATCTGACGCCGGATTATCAATGGATCAAGACGAGTGGAATCATCAGCCGTGACAAGTGGGGGAACCTTCCTGGCGGTGAGACCTTTACCTGCCCCCTGGAAGTGAACGGCACGTTTGTGGTCGATGGCGTAGTGGGCGATTACCTGTGCTCCAAGTTCGGCGACTTATGTGAAACACCACTTACGCTGGTGGTGACCGGAAATCGCCTGGTGCAAGCCCACTCCGAGAACAAGGAGCTACGCGACGAGTTTTGGAACTACACGCACCGTGACCCGAACAGCGATCGCGTGGGCGAGTTCGCCATCGGCACGAATCTCGCCTGTACGCGGGTGGTGGGCAATATTTTGCAAGATGAGAAGATTCCGGGTATTCACATGGCGTTTGGCGACCCATACGGATCCCACACCGGCGCACCCTGGACTTCGACGACGCACATCGATGTCGTCGGACGCGATTTCAACATCTGGGCCGACGACCGCCAGATCATGCGGACAGGCCGTTTTCTCGTCTAAGTACGTGTTCGAGTGATACCCGAGCTACGTAAGCAGTTCAATCGGCGCTGGAATCCGGCGCGTTACGACGAACTGATTCGACGGCTTGAGGTTGTCTCGGGCGCTCACATCGGCTTTCGTTGCAGCGAAACGCCCATATTTATACCACGCGAACTTCTCGACAAGATGGCCCGCTTTGGCCAGGAACTGTACGGCCAACTGGCGGCGAACCCGCTGTACCGACAAGCGTCGGAAACAGCGATTCCGCCTGAGTTCCGTGTCCCCGGCAATTCGGAGGACCCACTTTTTCTGCAAGCGGATTTCGGACTCGTCCATCAGCCGGACGGGAGTTTGGAGCCAAAACTGGTGGAACTTCAGGGGTTCCCTTCTATCTATGGCTTCCAGTCGGTGCTTGCGGAGACATATTGGGACGTCTATCGTTTAGAAGAACTCGACGCCCACTTGACGCCATTTCTCAACGGACTGGATGAAGCCGGTTACTGGGACTTGCTCCGCCGGTCCATTCTCAACGGACACTCGCCAGAAAACGTCGTGCTCCTGGAGATAGAGCCACAGCAGCAAAAGACCCTGCCCGATTTTCTGGTCACGAAGAAACAGCTCGGCATCAAGATCGCCTGCATTTCCGAAGTAAGGAAGCATGGACGCAAGCTGTACTTTGAAGGAGTCCCGATTCAACGCATTTACAACCGCGTGATTGTGGATGAGCTGCTACGCAAAAATATTCAGCCCGAATTCCAACTAACTGACGAGTTGGATGTGGAATGGGCAGGTCATCCGAACTGGTTTTTTCGCATCAGCAAGTTCTCTCTTCCCTGGCTTCGGCACGCCTGCGTCCCTGAAACCCACTTCTTAAACGAGGTAGACCCGCTGCCAGAAAACTTGGACGACTATGTTCTGAAACCGCTCTATTCGTTCGCTGGTCTTGGTGTAAGGATTGGTCCGTCGAGGGAGGAACTTGCGGCGATTCCTGGGGAGATGCGGCACCAGTATATTTTGCAGCGGAAGATGAACTTCGTACCCACTGTGACGACTCCCAGTGGGATGACAAAGGTCGAGATCCGAATCATGTACATCTGGGAAAACGGACTCAGACCCGTGACAACCGTCCTGCGCACAGGCCGCGGCCCAATGATGGGAGTGGACTTCAACAAGAATCTGAGTTGGGTGGGCGCGTCTGCTGGGTTTACGGTGACCGATCCGTCCTCGCCTAAGGGATAGAATCACCCCATGCCGCAAGCCGAATTGGACCAGCTATGGGAACAGCACACCAGGTATGAATTCGGTACGCGCGACACCGAAGCCACTTTGGACACCATGGTGGAGGACGCCTACGTCAATCACATCCCTGTCATGACAGGCGGGCGCGGAAAAGATGAGTTGCGCGTTTTTTATTCGACGCGCTTCATTCCCTGCATGCCGCCCGATACGAAACTCACACCCATTTCCCGCACCATTGGCGAAAACCAGCTCGTCGACGAGATGATCTTTTCTTTCACGCATAGCCTGGAGATGCCCTGGATGCTGCCAGGAATTGCTGCAACCAACCGACATGTGGAGGTGCCGCTGGTGGCAATCGTACGCTTTCGCGACGGGAAGCTGGCGCACGAACATATCTATTGGGACCAAGCCTCCGTGCTTAAGCAGATCGGGCTGCTTGCCGATCAGAGTCTTCCGGTATTCGGGGCAGAGACCGCCAAAAATGTTGCCGGTTCGAAAAGCACGGTATGAGCGATCACTCGTGTCGCAAGGCTACAATGGGATCCACTCTCGCTGCCCTTCGGGCCGGGACGCATGCCGCCAGCAACGCCACCGCTGTCAATAGCAGTGACGCTAGCGTGAAAGTGAGCGGATCGGTAGACGTGATGCCGTAGACGTAACCCTTTAGAAGCCTGCTTAACGCGAAGGCGCCAGCCAGGCCCGCGACCACGCCGGAGAGTGTTACTGCAAGACCCTCTTTCAAGACCAGACGCATCACATCGCTACGGCCCGCACCCAAGGCCACCCGGATAGCCATTTCTCTCACGCGTCGGCTTACCGTGTACGACATCACACCAAAAATCCCGATCGCCGAGAGCACCAGGGCCAGTGCCGAGAAAATCCATAACAGGGTCATTGGGAAACGAATCTGACCGTAAGTATTCGAGACGATCTCGTTCATCGTTTGGATTCGGTTTATCGGCTGCTCTCTATCGAGAGAGAGCACCGCCTCGCGCAGGGCTGGAACTACGCTCATGGGCGGAACGGCTGTTTTTACGGCCAGCAAGACCGACGGCATAGGATTTTGCGCAAAGGGCACATAGATGTCAGCTTGGGGACGCCACAAGTCGTCATTGCGGACGTCTCTGGCTACCCCCACGATCTCGAGTGGCGGGGAGGAACCCGGGGTTCCTGAATAAACATGGGCCAAAACCGTGAGATGACTACCGATGGGGCTGACCTGCGGCCAGTCGCGTCGTGCGACAGTCTCGCTGATTATGGCAACCCGCGTGGTACTTTCGCCGTCGCGCTCATCGAACGTACGGCCCGCGACCAGGCGCGTTCCGAGGGCCTTGAGGAAGTCTGGTGTCACGATGTTGAAGGCGGCGGTCGGCTCCTGTCCTGGACTTGCCGGAGGCTGGCCCTGCGGTTGGAAAAACACATTCGCTCCCCCGGCTTGAGCTCCGGCTGCTTTTACGCCAGGTATGATTTCAATCCTTTGCATCAAGCGGCGGTAAAAGGCAGCCTGTTGAGACACAGCGGCATACTTGTAATCGGGCAGACTGAGACCCATCGTCACAACGTTGGTTGGATCAATGCCAAGATCGACGTTTGCCAGTTCGACGAAGGTGCGAACAAACAACCCAGCCGCTGTGAGCAAGACGAGCGCTAGCGCCATCTCGGAGACCACGAGCCCGTTGCGCAGCCGCCGCCCTGATTCCGCGCTGGTACTCGAGGCACCCTCTTTTAACGACTCGTTTATCCCGGCTTTCGCGGTGAGCCAGGAAGGCGCCAGGCCGAAAATCAGGCCTGTCGCTACCGTGACCACGAGACTGAAAATCAATACCCGCCAATCGACGTTGATGATTCTCGCGTTCGGAATGCTGAGTTCGTAACGGGCCATTACGAAGGTAAGAAGGCGATCTCCTACGTACGCCAGCAGCAATCCCAGCCCTCCGCCGCAGACCGCGAGCAACAGGCTTTCGGTCAGTAGTTGCATTGTCAGCTGCCGGCGACTAGCCCCGATTGCGACTCGAATCGCAACCTCGCGTCTTCGGCCGCTGGCTCGCGCCAACAGCAGGTTGGAGACATTAGCACATGCAATCAGCAGCACAAGCATGACTGCACCCAGCATGATGAACAGCGGTTTCTGCATGTTGCGGTAATAGGCAGCGTGCAGGGGTTCCACCTTGATTCCCCAACCCTTGTCGGCGGCTGGATATTCTCGGGCCAGAGAATCGGCTAACGTGTTCATCGCAGCTTGTGCCTGGGTAACAGTTAATCCGCTCCTGAGGCGCGCTTGTGTCTGCAGGTCCCGAGACGTGCCCCGCCCGGCTTCGCTCCGCTCCTCGGGTGTGAGCACGAGCGGAACAAAAATATCCATCTCTCGATCCCAGGTAAAGCGGAACGAGGCCGGCATTACACCGACAATCGTGTAGCGCCTCTGGTCAAGGCTGATGGATTTGCCCAAAATGGATGGATCGGCGCCATACCGCGCCTGCCAAAGACGATGTCCGATGACAGCAGCGGCGTCGCGGCCGGACTCCATCTCCTCTCGAACGAGAAAACGGCCCAGAAGCGGCTGGACTCCAAACATGGGTAGCAGGTCAGCCGAAGCCTTGATGCCGAATACGCTCTCGGGCCGGTTGCCTTCGGTGATATTGAAACGCGCCCCGCGATAGTAGGCAACGTATTGAAAGACGCCGTTCTTAGCGATGTCTACAACGTTCGGCGCCGAGACGCCGGTCTGAATATAGCCTTGCCCTTTCTGTTCGCGCCACTGTCCGAGACCTACGAGCTTCTCTGGGTTCGGATAGGGAAGCGGCCGCAAAAGAACAGCTGCGATTAGGCTGAAGATTGCGGCATTGGCTCCGATACCGAGAGACAGCGTGAGCACCGCCACGACCGTAAAGCCAGGATTCTTCGCCAGCAAGCGAAAGCCGTGACGCACGTCCTGAAACATGGCTGCCTGGTGTTCACTCAATCATACAAGCGTTTTGCAGGTTGTTTAACCAAAGCGCGTTAAAGTCGAAGACGTAGGATTATCGCTCGCTGTGTACTGCGAGCCTGTGCAAGGAGGGAGTAGCATGCCGATCAGTGCCGCAGCCGGAAAGGCCGCCGATCCCGCAAGTCTGGTGAATGTCCCTCGCCTGATCGCAAGTTACTACACGATCAAGCCGGAGTCAGGCGAGAAAACTCAGCGCGTGGCATTCGGGACTTCGGGGCATCGCGGCTCCTCCTTTGCAGGCAGCTTTAATGAAGACCATATCCTTGCAATCACACAAGCGATTTGCACGTACCGGAAGGAACAAGGCACCAAAGGCCCGCTCTTCCTCGCTATGGACACGCACGCTCTTTCAGAGCCCGCGTTCATGAGCGCCCTGGAAGTACTTACTGCCAATTCCGTGAACGTGATGATCGATCAGGAAGGCGGCTATACTCCGACTCCGTCGCTTTCACACGCAATCCTGACCTACAACCGCAGCCGGAACGATGGATTGGCCGATGGGATTGTCATCACGCCGTCACACAATCCGCCCGACGACGGCGGATTTAAGTACAATCCGCCATCCGGGGGCCCGGCCGATACCGGCGCCACGAAACAGATTGAGAATCATGCCAACGCTCTGCTTGCGGACGGGTTGAAGGGCCTTTCACGCGTCCCGTTCGAACGCGCACTGCGTGCGGGGACAACGCCCCGCTACGATTATGTATCGAATTACGTAAACGACCTCGGCTCCGTCATCGATTTTCACGCCATTTCCACCGCTAGCTTGAATCTGGGAGTCGATCCTTTAGGCGGCGCGGGCGTTGCCTACTGGCCG
>Ga0126381_100011270_pt1 | contig 10103 bp, 9 predicted proteins | sample PanSoiMetPlot_28_FD_96465 | JGI IMG/M metagenome (GOLD analysis project Ga0126381, IMG submission 96465) | Tropical forest soil microbial communities from Panama - MetaG Plot_28 | ecosystem: Environmental > Terrestrial > Soil > Tropical forest > Bulk soil | place: Panama | collected 2016-02-17 | reverse complement strand
GCACGCTCACGGCTGGTACGGCAACGGCCAAAGCCACGGCGACCTAACCAAACACCTGGAAGGCCTGCACAAGGCCGCCGGACAAACCGAGCGCCCGGCATGGCAGGGCCGGCTGGAAATCAGCTTCCTGCCGCTCGCCCCCAAGGTCGACCCCGATACCGCCCGGCAGTACGCCGATCTCGGCGCCGACCGGCTCGTACTCTACCCACCCTCCCTCCACGATCCTGCCCAGCTTGAGGCGTTCCTGCGGCATCACGCCGGACTACTCGGCTTGCCCTGGGGCTGACCGGGCCGGGTGCCGTGATGGTCACCAGGGCGAGACGCAGATCAGGGTTGGCGTGGCGGGCGCCAGTACCAATAGCGGCTGAGCAGCCGCGGCGCACGTGCCCGCTCTGCAGCAGCTGTGCCCGGACCAGGCCTCGTTCCTCAGCGGCCCCGATCCCGATCGACGGAAGCAAGCTCCCGGCGGCGTTGTGATCGCAAAGGCCCAGCCCACAGCCATAACAGGGCGATCTGTGCGCGGCGACAGGCGCAGACAGCACATGAATCAGGCGTCCCGATTTCGGCGATCGGAATCTGCAGGTCGGCGAACTGGGCCTCACGGAGTGTGATCGGCCAAGGACTTCGTACGTGCGCGCGCTCCCGCCCAACGGTCGCCAGGGTCGGCCGAGGGCTGGCTCCGACGCAGTGAGCCTTCCGAGCAACTGGTCGATTACTGCGTGTTGTCAGGTGGTACGGCCGTGGTCGACGTGCAGGAGCACCAAAGCTGCTGCGGCGATCCTGGCGATGGTCCTGATGCGGAGGCTGATCTTGCTCTGGGCTGGCCGTGCCGTGGCAAAGCGCGGCCGGGGAGGTCGGCCACCCGGGTTTGTACCCGGCGGGCTGCGTGTTTTCGTGGGTGGCGGCGCGTGCTTCGAGCGCCGTCAGCTCGTCGGATGCCCAGCCCCGGCACCCCGACTGTAGCGGCCGGGGCAGGGTCGGTCATCCACAAGTCTTGGCGGTTGCTCCGCTGCCTGCCTGGACTCTCCCATTGTGGGAGCGTCCATGCTGGTCGTGTGGACGAAGTGCTGATGTCGATCGGCGGGTTCGCGCGTGTGTGCAGGCTGAGTGTGAAGCAGTTGCGGCACTACGACGATCTGGGTCTGCTGCGGCCGGCCTGGGTCGATCCGGACTCGGGCTACCGCTATTACCGCGCCGATCAGGCGCGCGAGGCACTGTCGATTGGGTTGTTGCGCTCGCTTGACGTCCCTTTGCCTGCGATCGGGCAGGTGCTGGCGGGCCGGGGAATCGCCGAGGTGCTCGGTGGGGTGCGTGATCAGATGGAGGCCGACCTGGTTCGGCGTCGCCGGATGCTCGCCACCTTGGATCGGGTCCTTAGCGACGGTCTGCCGCGGGCTGAGGTCCGGCTGACCCGCGAAGAGGGCCGCCGGGTGGCGGCCATGCGGGGTGTGGGCGGTATCGGCGAGATCCCGGCTGTGACCTCGGACTGTGCCGCTCGCCTCATCGCAGCGCTGGAAGCGGCCGGCGAGCAGCCACATGGCCCCATGGTCGCGCTGTTCCCGTTGGACATCGGTGACCGGGTGACCGTGACGGTGGCTGCGCAGGTCGACCAGGACGTTCCGGGGGCGGCGCGAGACATCCTGGGCGGCGGGCTGTTCGCCATGGCCACCCACGTCGGCCCCTACGACCAGGTGTCCCTTACGGCACACGCAGTGCTCGCCTGGATCGGCGAGCACGGCCACGTGGCCCGAGGCGAGCTGCGTGAGGTCTACATCTCTGATCCGCGGCGGACCGCTCCGGATCAGCTGGTAACCCACGTCATGGTCAGAATTGAGGAGAGCGGATGAACGACTGGTATGCGGCATCGGATAGCCCCGAGCTGGTCGAGTTCGGGCCGGTACGGGGCTTGGGAGTGACCGGCCTGGGTGAGCCCGGCGGCACCGAGCACATGACGGCCATCCGGGCCCTGTACGCGGTCGCCGCACCGCTGCTGGCCGGCGCGTTGCCTGCGCTGGAAGGACGCTGGTGGGTCGAGGACGACCGGCCCCCGCTGACGGTTCCACGCTCCCAGTGGCGCTGGCACCTGTTCCTGCGGCTGCCCGAGTCGGTCGAGCCGGGACGGGTGGATGAGGCCAGGCAGGCGACCGGGTTGACCGGCGCGGCACGGGTTCAGGTGGTCCTGTTCACCGAGGGCAGGTGTGTGCAGGCGATGCATCACGGTTCCTACGATGACGAACCGGAAACGCTCGCCCGGATGGACCAGTTCATGGCCGAGCAGGGCTTGATCAACAATGGTCTGCACCACGAGATCTATCTGTCCGATGTGGCCGAGACCGACACGGCGAAGATGCGCACCATCTTGCGCCAGCCCGTTCGTGCAGCCTGAATGGGACCTTCTGGTGAGCGCCTCGCCGCCGTCTGGTGGCTCGTTCGGTGCACTCCTGCGGGCGGGCCGCCACCGGGCGAATCTGTCGCAGCAACAGTTGACAGCACGGGCCGAACTGAGCGAGCGCACGGTGCGTAACCTCGAGGCGGGCCGGGTACGGTCGCCGCGCCCCGGTACGGTGCGGTTGCTGGCCGACGTGCTGCAGCTGAGCGGGCCGGAACGAGACAGCTGGGTGGCGGCTGCTCGCGCGAGTCCGCGGCAGTCCGGGCCCGCGGGACCCGTCGCGGGCGGCACGGCGCGGGCCAGCCCAGGCTTTGTCGTGGGGTTCATCGCCGTCGCGCCGTGGGGCTGGCCCGGCCCCGAGCCCACGGGCGGGTCTTTGGGTGGGCAGGGTGAGTGGTGCGGCCGCGAGGACCTCCCGGCCTGCTGGGCCGAGGTTATCCGCGTGCTGACCACGGGAAACGAGCACGACATCGATCAGGCCGGCCGCACGGGCGGACCGTGCTGGGTCTTCGGTCTTGGTTCCCGGCGCACTTTCGCGGATTCCGGCCGGGCTGAAGGCCGGGGCCGGTCAGCAGGCGCCCGCCAGCAAGTCCCACTGCCGCGGCCGGGCCGCCAACGAGCCGGGCGGTAACAGCCGAACCTTGCCCCGGGGCGGCTGAAAGACCGGCCGCCGGCTGCCGGTGACCGCGGATCGAAGGGTTCGCCGCGATGATCCCGGATCTGCCCGTTTTGCTGACCGCGGCGGATCGCCACCACGATGCCCCGCCCCGGCAAGGCCACCGATCGCCGCGGCCGCCACCTGGGCGTCTTTGCCCGGCTGCCACGGCGCGCACGGAAACTGCCGCGATTTTGCCGGTCATCTGCCTGGTGGGCCCCGCCCGGCCGCGCCAGCCTAGCGTTGTTGCCGTCTAATTCGGTGTGGCTGTATGGGGCCGCTTCGTACTCGAAGGGGTGATCAAAGCGCCGCCGCGTGTGAAGTCGAGGCCAACGCGCTCGCGCTGGCCCGGGCCGGGGCCGGCCCTCGGCATGCTGCTGATCATCACTACCAGCGAGGCCCTGGGGGCACATCTGGCCAGCCTGATGCGGGCGGCGGCCCAGCAACCCTGACGGAGACGAGTTCCAGGGGGACTGCTGAGCCGGCTTCTAGCGGCTTAGGGGACCGTCTGAAGTGATCGCGGAAACGGAGATCGCGTGCAACGTGCGCTCGTGACCGGCGCGTCCCGTGGAATCGGGCGTGCCCTCGTGGCCGAGCTGGCCGGCCGCGGGCTGGAGGTGATCGCCACCGCCCGGCGCGCGGACGACCTCGCGGGCCTGCCGGGTGTCGTGCTGCTGGCGCTGGATGTCACCTCGGATGCGTCGGTGGCGGCGGCCGCCGAGGCTGCAGGCCGTGTCGATGTGCTGGTGAACAACGCGGGCGTCAGCGTCGGCGCGCCCGTCGAGGACACCCCGGTCGGCGTGGCGCTGGCGCTGTTTGACACCAACGTCGTCGGGCCGCTCCGGCTGATCAAGGTGTTCTTGCCGGGCATGCGCCAGCGGGGCAGCGGAACGGTGGTGAATGTGTCCTCGGTCGGCGGGCGGGTGGCGTTCCCGCTCAATGGCGCGAACGCGGCGAGCAAGCACGCGCTGGAGGCGCTTAGCGAGACGCTCGCGATGGAGGTCAGGCGTTTCGGTGTCCGGGTCCTGGTTGTCCAGCTCGGCGGGGTCGCCACCGGCATGTATGAGAAGCAGGAGCGCTACTTCTCGCCCCCGTACGCAGACCTGGACCGGGCACAGCAGGATGCCTACCAAGACCATCGGGCACGCCAGGTCGGCCTGACGGCGGAGCAGGCCGCGCGCGGGATCGCCGACGCGATCGCCGATACAGGCAGGCCCCTGCGCGTGCCGATCGGCCAAGACGCCGCCGGGATAATCGCCGCGCGTGCCCGCCTCGACGACACCGCCTGGGCCGCCCAGGTCGGCGGGTTTGCCCAGCCGGAATCGAAGGAGAGTGAGTGACATGACTGCCGCCGGTAACCCGTCCGACGCCCTGGACCTGGTGCAGCGCTGGGCCGCGGCCGAGGCGCGCAACGACGCCGGCCTGCTCGACGGGCTCCTCGCGGACGATTTCGTCGGCGTCGGCCCGCTGGGGTTCGTCCTGACCCGGGACCAGTGGCTGGTCCGCTTCCGTAACGGCCTGATCAACCGCGCCTTCGCGGTCGAGGAGCCGCAGGCGCACGAGCATGGCGGCACGGCTGCGATCGTGGTGGGGGTACTGGCCCAGGAAACCAGCTTCCAGGGCGGCGACAACTCCGGCCGGTTCCGGGTCACGCTCGCCGCTGTGCGCCCGGCGGACCGCTGGCTGCTCGCCAGCGCCCACATCGGCCCGCTCCAGAACCCACCGGCACCGCCGTCACCATGATGCCCGTGCCTGTGTCCGTGTCCGTGTTCGGCGCGGCGCCGGTTTGCCGGGTCAATCACCCTCAGCACTGAAGGCACAGCCCGCGGGGGATCGGCTGGGCGGGCGCTAGGCCACGGCAGGCAAGGTGTCCCTGGTCCGGCAGCCGACGGTACAAGCTTCGATCAGCTCTGATGACCACGACCGGTACTCCCCTTAAGACCGACCGGCAATAGGGTGTGAACCGGGCAGGCGAACGATCTGGGCAGCAAGCGGCCACGGATGTCGGCGATCATGTGGGTTCCTTCGCTCCGTGATCGACAAGGATGCCACTGCCCGCGACCCCATCGTCGCTGCTGGAACCCGTCTGGGTCGAGTTCGCCGCGCTGCTGCCGGAGCGGGGCGAGTTCCATCCCGGCCATCCCTTGGGTTGTCATCGGCGGCGAATCCCCAATCGGGTGGTCTTCGAACATGTCGGCTCGGCGCGGCGCAGCTTTTCGTCAGCAAGCACCGAACACCTGGCGCACGGGCTCGGCGCGGATGAGCTGACGCTGATCATCGCGCCGCTGGCCACCGAACTGCCCGAAAAGCTCAATAGCGTGGCCTGGGTCCGCCAGGGCAAAGACACCCTTGCCCTGGGCAACATCACCGGCGCCATGGCCTTCCAGTCCATGGCGCTGGTGACGTTCGGGATGGTCTTCACCGGCTGGCGGCTGACCGCTCCCGCGCTGTTGGCCATGCTGGCCGCGCTCGGCGGCGCCGCCTTTAGCCTGATCACCGTGCGGCACCCGGCAGGCTGGCCGGTGCCGTTCATCGGCTGCTGGGCCGGCCTGTACCTCGGGGGCGTCGCCTCGATCATCGCCATTGCCTGACCGTGCCCGCAGGAGCCGCCCCAACCAGGGCCGAGTCACATTCTGTAACTCGTGCTGGCCAGGGACCAGCGCGCAAGTAGCCGCCGATCTGCGCAGGCAGGCTGGTTGCCGATCTTCGCTTTTGTGCCGCGCATACCGGGGTGATCCGCGTGCCCGGCCTGTCTGGCCCATCCTGGTTGACAACCTAGCCCTGGACGCGGCGAGCTCATCGGCGCACGGGCTGGCTCCGGCCTGGATGGACGCTTCCGGGTGCCATGTCCTCTGGTGGCCGACCAGCGCCGCGGGGCTCAGCCACCGTACTGGACGAAGCGCCGCGGCATTCCCCCGCGGCCGTATGTCATCCAGCCGCGGCCCGGGCCCGGTGCCAGCGCGCCGCCGACTGGCAGGTCGGCGGGGTCGACGCCCACCCCGAGCAGAGTGCGGGTTACCGCCTGGGCCGTGTCCAGCAGGTCGTCGAGTGCGCGGGCCAGATGCGCCCCGGTGACCGCGGTGAGCGCTGGATCGTCGTGCAGTGACTCCAGCACGCTGCGCCGGATCAGTTCCTTGAGAAATGAGGCCGTGGTGCCGTCGGTACGCTCGATGGCAAGGTTCACATCTTCCTCGGCCAATGCCAGGGGCACGTTGTGGCCGTAGAGCGTCAGCAGGCGTTTGCGGGCTGGGGCGTCCGGCAGGGCGATTTCGACTGCGACATCGACCCGCCCCGGCCGCGCGGCCAGGGCGGGTTCCAGCAGGTCGGCACGGTTGGTGGTCAGCAAAAACAGCAGGTCGGCGTCGGGGGCCGCGCCGTCCATGGCGTCGAGCAGGTCGAACAGGACCGGGCTTGATGCTGGGCCGAGCGAGCGTTCCTCGGCGACCAGGTCGACGTCCTCGAGGACGATGACGGCGGGCAGCAGGGCGCGCGCCAGCTCGGCTACTGCGCCCACGGCGACCAGGGAGCGGCCGGTGAGGACCAGGCGGGTGTAGCCGGTCATGTGGCCCAGCAAGTAGCGAGTGGTGTGCGTCTTGCCGGTGCCGGGCGGCCCGTACAGCAGCAGGCCGCGCTTGAGGTGCTGCCCAGCAGCCAGCAGCGCCTCCCGGTGGCTGGCCACTCCAAGGGCATGCCGTTCGATGCGCGCTAGGACGGTGGCGGGCAGGACGACGTCGTCCCGGGTGATGCCGAGCGGGCCGGTGAAGGTGAGGATGACCCGGCCCATCGGATCCAGCGACACGTCGAGCAGGTGGCCGCGGTAGACGTTGAGGTCGGCGCGCAGCTGGTCCAGCTCGGCGAGCACTCGCTGGGCCAGGGCGACCGGCAGCCCGGCGACCTCGATCTGCAGGCTCGGCTGATGTTCGTTGGGGGCCTGGATCATCACGACGTAGCGGCCGCCGCGATCGGTGACCAGCAACAGAGCCAGGCGCAGGCATCCCAGAGTCGACTCTGGCCCGTTCGGCAGGTCAACCAGCGCTGGCGCCGTCAGCCGCAGCGGTGGCAGCGCCTCGCCCGCGACCAGCTGCTGCAGCGACAGGCCACCGAAATGCGGCGGCATGGCGATGCCGCGCACCTCCACCGTCCGCCCTGCGCGCGCCGACCACGCGTCCACGGCGGTCTGCAGGTTCACATGCTCGAACGGGGGCAGTTCACGCGTCACCACCGAATGGTGCCCGCCATCAGATCCGAGAAAATCGCGCACCAGCGCCGAAACCTCATTCTCTTCCCTGCTGGCAGCCGAATGGACCCAGTCCAGAAAGCCGCGAAACGCCACCGCGAACTCGCGGGCCTGACTGTCTGGTGCCTGATCGGGCATGCCCTGGACCTCCAGCTTCGGTGGCCGCTGCCCACGGCCGGGACGCGCAGCCGAGCCTACCGGCGGGGCTCGGTAACCGCCGCCACGCCAAGTCCCCCGGGCCGCGCACCTGCAGCTGACACCAGGCCCCCCTGAGAGTGCTTTTCGTACGTTGGCGCCTGCTCTGGACCGGCCCGCAAATCACCTGCACAGCCTGCACCGGTAGGGCTTCCGCCTCGGAGCGCCAGAACGGGGAATTCGGAGCGTGCTTGCGACTAAGTGGCCGAAGCCGGCCGCCACGCCAGATCGGCAGGACCCGGCGCTATCGCTGCAAAGATGCTCACCCATCGTGACGGCCACGGCAGCGAGCTGGTCTGCTCAGAGCCGGAATGTCTAGTGGGCGGCCACAGCCGCGACAGCATCCAGAAGCGTGTGCCCGCACGTTTGGGGCGTTTTATACCGATATGCGTAGAATGAATGAGACTGCGGCTGACGTGGGAGGAACGACTCCGGCCAGCCTCGCCCGCGAGATCTTGCCCTACCTGACGCGCGCGGCCAGGCTGCCCAAGCGGTGATGAGGCGGGTTAAGATCGCGCGCCGGCTTCCCGGGGCGGCGCGTGGGGATCACCATGGCAGGGTGAGGGCGAAGCTGGCGGTGCTGGCGGTGGCCGGGCTGGTGGCCGGGGCCGGCGCGGCGTGGCTGGCCGGCAACCACAAGGAGTTCGTGGCGTATCAGACCGCGAATGTGCCGTTCTGCCTGATTGTTGGCTGGTCGTTCATCGGCTGCGGGCTGATCGCGTGGCGGCAGCGGCCGGGCAACCGGCTGGGGCCGGTGATGGTCTTTACGGGCTTCGCCTGGTTCGCGACGTTCTTGACCGATGCGCGTGATCCCCTGCTGTTTACCGCCGGGACCGCGGTGCAGAGCGTGTACCTGGTCGGCTTGGCGTACCTGATCCTTTCGTTCCCGTCGGGCCGCCTGCGGGGGCGGCTGGAGCATGGGCTGCTCTGGGCGGGGATTGCCATCACGACGGTCGTTCAGTTCGCCGCCATGCTGGCCGCCGATTCCGGAGCGATTCTTTGCAGCTACTGCCCGGCCAACCTGCTGGAGGTCGGGCGCAATGACGGGCTCGCGAACGGGCTGCTTCAGGCCGAGCGGCTGGTGGGGGTTGCCCTGGCAGTCACCGTGCTGGTGCTGCTGGCCAGGCGCTGGTGGTGGGCGAGCGCTGCTCAGCGCCACGCCGTGGCTCCGGTGCTGTGGGCCGGCGGGGCGACGCTTGTCGCCCTGGCCGTGTCGGCCGCCTGGGACGCTACGAAGCTGCCCTACGAGGGGGTGCCCAAGCAGGTGGTGTGGGTCGCGGTTGCGACGCTGCCGGTCGCAGTCCTGGCCGTGCTGCTGGAGCGGCGGCTGGCCCGCGGGGCGGTCGCGGGGCTGGTGGTGGAGCTGGGCGGCCGCAAAACCACCTCCGACCTGCGGGAGGCGCTGGCCCGCGCGCTGGGCGACCCGTCGGTGGAGCTGGCGTACTGGTTTGGCGAGGGGCAGCGGTATGTGGACGGCGATGGGCGCCTGGTCCAGCTGCCCGACCCGGGTGCGGACCGCGCGGTGACCATGGTGGAGAGCGGGGGCAGGCCGGTTGCGGCGCTGATCCACGATCCGGCGCTGCGGGAGAATCCAGAGCTGGTGGACTCGGTCTGTGCCGCGGCGGGGCTGGCGCTGGAGAACGAGGCGCTGCAGGCCGAGCTGCGCGCCCGGCTGGCTGAACTGCAGCAATCGCGGGCCCGGCTCTCCGCGGCGGCGGAGGCGGAGCGGCGCCGGATCGAGCGCGACCTGCACGACGGAACGCAGCAGCGGCTGGTTTCCATCTCGATGTCGCTGGGGCTACTGGAAGCGGCGGTACGCGAAGACCCCGCGTCGGCGGAGCCGATCGCCCGGCGGGCGCGAGCGGCGCTGGCGGCGACGCTGGATGAGCTGCGCGAGCTGAGCCAGGGCATCTTGCCCGGCATCCTGGCCGAACGGGGTCTGGCGGCCGCGCTCGAGGAGCTGTGCGGCCGGGCGGCACTGCCGGCCCGGCTGGAGGTGGCGGTCGACCGCCGCCTGCCGGCCCAGGTGGAGACCGCCGCCTATTTCCTAGTCAGCGAGGCGCTTGCCAACGCGGCCAAGCATGCCCAGGCGAGCGAGGCACGAGTCGCCGCGCGGTGCGCGGCCGGGCTGCTCACCGTGGAGGTCGCCGACGACGGCACCGGCGGCGCGGCCCCCGGAGGCGGATCGGGCCTGCGCGGCCTCGCCGACCGCATCGAAGCGGCCGGCGGCAAGTTCGTCCTGTCCAGCCCCCATGGCGGGGGCACGGTGCTGCGCGCGGAGCTGCCATGCGGGTAGTAGTCGCCGACGACGCGGCCCTCTTGCGGGAGGGCCTGGCCCTGCTGCTGCAGCAGGCGGGCTTCGAGGTCGTTGGCCTGGCCGCCTCCGCGGAGGAGCTGTACCCGCTGGTGGAGCGCTGCCGCCCGGATGTCGTGGTCGTCGACATCCGGATGCCGCCCACCTACACCGACGAGGGGCTCCAGGCAGCCCGGACGATTCGCCTGCGGTGGCCCGGGACGGGAATCCTGGTCCTGTCGCAGTATGTCCGGCCCGCTTACGCCCTGGAGTTGCTCTCCGGCGGCGCTGGTGGGGTCGGCTACCTGCTCAAGGAACGCGTCTCCGACCTGCG
>Ga0126381_100011269_pt1 | contig 10103 bp, 4 predicted proteins | sample PanSoiMetPlot_28_FD_96465 | JGI IMG/M metagenome (GOLD analysis project Ga0126381, IMG submission 96465) | Tropical forest soil microbial communities from Panama - MetaG Plot_28 | ecosystem: Environmental > Terrestrial > Soil > Tropical forest > Bulk soil | place: Panama | collected 2016-02-17 | reverse complement strand
GTCTTCCGGGAGTGCAAGCACCAGCGCCTGCTGGAAGTCCTGGGAATGGTGGGGAATGATTTCACCTTTACACTGACGACCGCTGGAAGGCTTCTGGCCAGTGAGCGAGCCGCACGATGTTCCTATGCAGGGCCCGCGCCGGTGCCGCTGGCGGCGTACAGCCAGGCGACGCGCGCCCAGGCGGCGCGGTTGAAGGTGGATCGGAATAATCTGCGGGACGCCCTGGACGACCTGGTTCTGAGCGACACCGTTCTCGATCAACTGGGACCGGGGCTGATCACGCAGCGCTCGCTGTTCCTTTACGGAGGGACCGGGAATGGCAAATCGAGCATTGCGGAACGCCTTTGCCGGATACATTGCGATGCGATCGTGATTCCGTATGCGGTGGAAGTGGACGGGCAGATCGTGATTCTTTACGACCCGGTGGTTCACGAAGAGATCCCGGGCGACGTGCCGGGGATCGATCAACGGTGGGTAATCTGCCGGCGGCCCAGTGTGATGGTGGGCGGCGAACTGACGGTGAACATGCTCGACCTGAGGAAGGACATTTCGACGGGCACATACGCAGCGCCGGTTCAGATGAAAGCCAATAACGGCGTATTCATCATCGACGACTTCGGGCGGCAGTTAATTGCGCCAAGAGACCTGCTGAACCGATGGATCGTGCCGTTGGACCGCCGGATCGATCACCTGTCGCTCGATTACGGAATCAAGTTCGAAACGCCATTCGAGATGCTGGTGGTATTCTCGACTAACCTGGATCCGAAGGATCTGGTGGATGAATGTTTTCTGCGGCGCATTCCGAACAAGATATACGTCGAAAGCCTGGATGCCGGGAACTTCGACGAGATACTCCGGCGCGTTGCGGCGAGCCGGAATCTGATCTGGGAACCCGCCATCACACGGCGACTGCGCGAATTATGCCTGGCTAAATGTGGAGAGTTGCGGGCCTGCGTGCCCAGGGATATCTGCGACATTCTGTGCGCGATCATGACCTACGAGCGCAAGGACACGAAGGTTAGCCGGGAAGACCTGGATCGCGCGATCACGATTTACTTTCCGGATCCGAACCGCCAGGTGCGGTTGGATTGAGCTGTGTGGTCGAACTGGACCGCGGACCGCTCCCTTTGGTCGCGGCTCAGGAACGGCTGCGGACGAATATGTCCAGTTAGTTCGTGGACACAGTTTATTCTGGAGCAGGGATCTTTATGAGCGCAGCAAATCACCAGGCGGAATCGCGACGCAGAGAAGAACGCCGAGCTTTTGACGCGGTTGTAACCCTGAGTACTTCGGCGGAGTCCACGGACCAGAGGTTTGTCCGAGGCCGGTCGATCGATTTTTCTAAGAGTGGCGCACGGGTGCAGACACCGGAGCCATTCAGCGTCGGCGACCAGGTATATCTGCGGGCGGATACGTTTGGACTGATGGGCATGGCGAAGGTGCGCTATTGGCAGAAGCGCCTGGCCGGCTACATTGTCGGGCTCGAACTCGAGAACCGGGGCGCGACGATGAAGACTCCGGACGACTTCATCGACTACTACGAAGTTCTACAGATCAGCCCTCGAGCCGACACCGACACCATCCACCGCGTTTTCCGCATGCAGGCGGCGCGCTACCACCCGGATAACAAACAGAGCGGCGATGCCGACCGCTTCATGATGTTGAGCCGGATCTATGAAACTCTGATCGATCCGAAACGCCGGGAAGCGTATGATTCGCGGCGCAGGATGCGGGAACCGGGATCCATCCCTGTTTTCGGTCTGGCCGAGTTTGTAGCGGGCATCGAAGGCGAAATCAACCGCAGGTTGGGTGTGCTGTGCCTGCTGTACAAACGGCGGCGGTCGAGCCCCGACCATCCGGCGCTTTCACTTCTGCAACTGGAGTTTTTGATGGACTTTCCACGCGAACACCTGATGTTTACGGTTTCCTATTTGCGTGAAAAGGATCTGATCCGGATTGTTGACAACTCGGATTATCAAATCACCGCGGCGGGAATCGATTACCTGGAGGAAGGCGTTCGCGGGAAGCAGATTTTCCAGCATTTGCTGGAGGCTCCGCTTTCGATCACAGGGGCGGGGAGGTAGTCGCCGGCACATGGCGCGCTCAGATCAGGTTTCGGACTGAACGGTACTCCAGATAGCTGACCAGCCACGCCAGCAGGCCGCCAGCGACCGCTCCGGATATCAATCCACCAAGTACCAGACCCGGCAGGCGGGACCAATCCTCAGCCGCGGGCCACAGGGCGATATCCATGCCGATGAAACACCCGGCTGAGGCGAACGTGGCAACGACGGCCCAGGGCTTGGCAAATTCCGACTCCTTCATTCGATACCCCACTTTACTTTAACATTTGCCATACACTGTGAGACGGGGGACCACCGATGAGAACCCGCCGTTTTGCCTTCTTCCTACTACTGTCCAGTCTGCTGGCGGCCCAGAGCTCCGGCGACCGGATGGCCTGGTTTCAACACGACAAACTTGGCATGTTTATCCACTTCGGACCGTACAGCGCGCTGGCGGGAGAATGGAACGGGCACCGGACGCCGCCCGGCGACGAGGCCGAGTGGATCATGCAGCGCTTTAACATACCGGCGCCACAGTATCGCGAACTGGCCCGCCGGTTCAATCCCGTGCAATTCAATGCGGAAACCTATGTCGCGCTGGCGAAGGCGGCGGGAATGAAGTACCTGGTGATTACCGCAAAACACCACGACGGTTTCGCGATGTACCATTCCGCGGTATCGAAATACAACATCTATGACTGGACGCCTTTTCATCGGGACCCGGTGAAGGAACTGGCGGACGCGTGCGCCAGGGCGGGCATCCGTTTCTGCGTTTACTATTCACACCGCGAGGATTGGGACGATCCTGATGGCTACGGCAATAACTGGGATTACGACCGGTCCAAGAAGAACTTCGGACGTTACCTGGAAGCGAAATCTAAGCCTCAGCTTCGGGAGTTGTTGACCAATTACGGACCGCTCGGGCTGGTGTGGTTCGATCGCGGGATGGATACGCCGGCGCATGCGCAGGAGTTCGTGGACCTGGTCCATTCGCTTCAGCCGAAATGCCTGATTAACGGACGAGTTGGCAACTACGGGCGCGAATTGATGGGCGATTACCAGGATATGAATGATAACGGCATGCCCACGGGCGGCCTTCAGGAATACTGGGAGACTCCGCAAACGCTGAACACGACGTGGGGCTTCAGCAAATTCGACCAGCAGTGGAAGCCGGCGGGCGTGGTAATCCAGCGATTAGTCGAAATCGTGAGCAAAGGAGGGAATTATCTGCTCAATATCGGCCCGACGGGCGATGGCACGATTCCCCCGGCAAGCGTCGCGGTTCTCCAGAAGGTCGGTGAATGGATGAAGGCGAACCACGAGAGCATTTATGGCACGTCCGCCTGTCCGCTTCCCGACTCGCCCTGGGGACGGTGCACGGTTCACGATTCGACGCTTTACCTGCACGTGTTTTCGTGGCCGTCGGATGGCGTGCTCCGCGTGACGGGTTTGCGAACGGAAGCGAAAAGTGCGAATCTGCTAACGGATCCATCCCGGAAACTGAAGGTGGGGCTCGACCACGGCGTGGTCGCGATTGCCGTTCCGCAAAGGTCGTGCGATGCGATTGACTGCGTAGTTGTGCTGCAATTGGTGGCTACGCCAAAAGTGGAAGAGCCGATCCTGACCCAAGGGAGCGATTCCGGCTTTGATCTCGATTACCTGAAGGCGACCACGTCGGGTAAGGCGGTGAAGCGGTTCAACCGCGATGGTAGGTTTCACATTTCGAAATGGACCGGACCGGAGGACCAGGTTTCCTGGCGGTTGCTGGTGAGCCAGACGGGACGCTATCGGGTGTCAATCCGGTATTCCGCGCCGGCGGCCTGGGCGGGAGGCGGGTTCGAAATCGACCTGGGAACACGAAAAGTGGATGGAACCGTGCAGGTGACCGGCGAGGGTTACCAGTACCGGGTATTTGATTTAGGGATGGTTGAGCTATCAAAGGTGGGGGAGTATGTAGTTCGGGTACGACCGACGAAGGAGCTGGGACATCCGCTGATGTACCTGGAATCGGTGAGACTAGAACCAAATATCAACTGATCTAAATAATCTACAACAGATGATCTGAGCGTGATACACTCAAAGTGCCGTGTCGATGCTATCAGAAGAGCCCATCATTCTCCCTGAGCCTGAAAACGAGAACCCGCCAGAGCTTGAAGCTGTGGAAGAGGTCCCAATTCTGCCGGTGCGGGACACCGTGCTCTTCCCACACGCACTTTTGCCGATCAGCGTGGGACGCCCGGCGTCGGTCGCGCTGATCAAGGCGTTGGGCAAGAACGGGACCATTGGGATTGCTTCGCAACTCGAAGCCGGGCAGGATTCTCCCGCTCCGGCGGATCTTCATCAGGTCGGGACCCTTATATTCGTCCACAAAGTAGTGGCGATGAAGGAGGGGATGCTGGTCTTCTGCGAAGGAATTGCCCGCATCCGGACGCTCGAGTACACCGCTACGGAGCCATTTCTCAAGGCCCGAATTGAACGGCTGCCGGAAGTGGAGCCGGAGGTGACCCCGGCCTTGGAGGCACTACGGCAAAACGTATTGAGCGCATTTCATCAGGTGGTGGCGAACGCGCCAAACCTGTCCGACGAGCTGCACGCGACGGCGGGGAATATTTCGGAGATCGGACACTTGGCGGATTTCATTTCCGGAGCGCTGCCCGGAATGTCGCACGTCGAGCGGCAGAACATACTCGAAGAGCTCGACGTCAACGCCCGCCTGGAACAAGTGAACGTCCTTCTGGCGAGGGAGGCTGAGCTTTCCGAACTGCGCAGCAAGATTCAGTCGCAGGTGCAGGGGCAGTTGTCGCAGAGCCAGCGGGAGTTCTACCTCCGGGAGCAACTCAAGGCGATCCAGAAAGAGCTCGGCGAGAGCGATGAGTCGCAACAGGATGTCGAAGAGCTACGGGAGAAGCTGGAAGCGGCCGGCATGCCCGACGAAGTGAAAACCGAGGCGATGAAGGAGTTAAAGCGCCTGAGCCGGATTTCGCCGATGTCGCCGGAATACACAGTCACCCGCACCTACATGGAATGGATGGCCAGCCTGCCATGGAGCAAGTCTTCGGGCGAGGCGGTGAATGTCGCGCGGGCGGCCGAAATTCTCGATGAGGACCACTACGACCTGGAGAAGGTCAAAAATCGGATCCTCGACTATCTGGCCGTCCGGCAACTGAAGCCTACGATGAAGGGTCCGATTCTCTGCTTTGTCGGACCTCCGGGTGTGGGTAAAACGTCGTTGGGGCGGTCGATTGCGCGGGCGCTGGGCAGGAAGTTCGCCCGGATTTCGATGGGCGGCATGCACGACGAGGCGGAAATCCGGGGGCACAGGCGGACCTATATCGGTTCGCTGCCGGGGCAAATCGTGCAATCGCTGCGGCGGACGGGCGTCAACGATCCCGTGTTCATGCTGGACGAGGTGGATAAACTCGGGCGCGATTTCCGGGGCGATCCGGCGTCGGCGCTGCTCGAGGTTCTCGATCCGGAGCAGAATGCCACGTTCCGGGACAACTATCTTGATGTGCCGTTCGATCTGTCGCGAGTATTGTTCATCACGACCGCCAACGTGCTGGATCCCATCCCGGATGCGCTGCGCGACCGCATGGAGATCATCGACCTGCCCGGCTATACCGAGCAGGAAAAGGCGATCATCTCGTTCCGCTACCTGATCCCCCGGCAGAAAACCGAAAACGGCCTCGATGAGACGAGGCCGCTCGAATTCGGCGACGATGCCGTACGGCATATCATTCGCCGGTATACGCGGGAAGCGGGCGTACGGAATCTGGAACGCGAGATCGGCAATGTCTGCCGCAAGGTGGCGCGGAGGTACGCCGAAGGGAAGCAAGCGATTTCGGCGGTGACGCCGGAGATCGTAGAAGAACTGCTCGGCGCACCGAAATTCCGGGCGGATGCCGAACTGGCCGAGCGTACCAGCCGTCCGGGAGTCGCGGTCGGCCTGGCATGGACTCCGGTCGGCGGCGATGTGCTGTTCATTGAGGCCGGGAAGATGCCGGGCGGCAGCAAGGGACTGATTATGACCGGACAACTCGGCTCGGTGATGCAGGAATCGGTTCAGGCTGCGCTGACGTGGGTTCGGGCTAACACGGAAACCTATGGGATCGATCCGGAGGTGTTCAAGAACAGCGACATTCACGTGCATGTGCCGGCAGGAGCCATTCCGAAAGACGGGCCCTCAGCCGGGATTACCATGGCCGTGGCTCTGCTTTCCATGCTGACGGGCCGGCGCGTGACGCCGAACCTGGCGATGACCGGCGAAATCACGCTGACCGGCCAGGTGCTGCCGATCGGCGGTGTGAAGGAGAAAGTTCTCGCGGCCAAGCGGAACGGAGTGACCGAGATCCTTCTGCCGCATGAGAATGAGGTCAACGTGAAGGAAGATCTCCAGCGTGAGCAGATCGGCGATATCCAGATCCGTTACGTGAAGACGATGGACGACGTGGTGCAGTACGCACTGGAACCGGCCCCGGTTGTGGCGTAACCGGGGCCTTCCGGCTCAGAAATACAGCTTCAGCCCGAATTGGATATAGCGCGGCAGACCGTAGTTGTAGAGGTCGCCGAAGCTGGTGTTGAGAGCATTCCTCAGGCGGAACATCTTGAAACCCTGGAGGGTGGTGATGTCGTAGGTGGCGGCGGCGGATCCCCAGAAATTCTTCGGAAGCTGGATGGTGTAGAAGTTCACCGGGAGCACGCCGTTGGTTTTTGCGCCGTTCAGTGTATTATTCACCTGCGTCATCAGCGCCTGGCCGGCTGTCGTGGTGGAGGCCGGCTGCCCGTTTGCGGAAGCCCACTGATCGTACTCGGAGGCGGAGAGGTTGGCGGTGCTGATGGTGTTGCCCCAGACGTCCGTATTGCCGGAGTTGTTGGGTAGTACGCGGAAGTTGGGGTGATTGAAGGCGTTCAGGAAATCGACACGCAACTGAAGTCTGCGCTTCTCGCCGATTTTCCAGTTCTTCTGGATCGACTGGTCGTAATACTGGTTCCAGGGGCCGCGTGCGCCATCGAGCGAACGGGGCGCATTGCCCAACTGCCCGAGATCCGGGTGAATAAAGGCGGACGGATTCAGGTAGGGCTGACAGCCATTGCCGAGCGGGCAACTCGGATCGTAATACGGATTGACCAGAGGCACTCCGGGGGCGATGCTCGGGCGCACCGTGTGGGTCAGGTCGCCGAGCTGGTTGGCATCGCCGATGGTTGCGGTGGCGGGTACGCCGCTGGTGAAACGAACGATCCCTGAGAGGCTCCATCCTCCGGCGAGGAATTCCACGGGATACCATGCGTGGCTCATATATTTGCGCCCGCGTCCGAAGGGCAGATCATAGATTGCACTACCGCTGATGACGTGGCGCTGATCGAATAAAGAGACCGAGCGGTCGCCTTTGCGCGTGCCTCCCAATGCGACCTGGCCATCGACACGGCCGACGGTCGCTACGTTCTTTTCGGTACCCGCATCGGACGCATCGTCAATCGACTTTCCGTAAGTGTAATTCGAGGTGAAGGTGAGGCCGCCGCGGGTTCGATGGTTGACGCTGATGTAACCAGCGTGGCGAATGCTGTTGGCTGCCGCGTCGTAAAGAAGAGTCAGCGAAGAGAAGCCCAGGTAAGGGCTCCCGAGGCTCCCGTTCTGCACGGTGAGGATCTTCCCGGTTACGGGGTTGATACGGCCCAGCGGATCGTTGATAGTACCGGTAGTGTTGACGTTCTGCGAATCCTGCGCATTGAGCAGGGCCACGTCCTTCGGGTTGATATTCTCGCGGGGCATGTAGAGGTGGGTTCCCTTCGCGCCCTGATAGCTCAACTCGACGGTCGTACTGTTATTGGCCTGCCAGGAGAGGGTGAAATTCCAGCTCTGGACATAGGGGGTATGGACGTTGCTCGAGATGGCGTAGCCGCCGGAATTCTGCTGGTAATAGAGGCTGTTCATGGTGACCAGGCCGTTTGAAGGAACGCCCGCCGCGCCGAAGATCGCCTGGTCGGGAGTTGCGCTACTGAGCACGGGCGGATTCTCGCCGAGACGCATCAGGTAGGCCGAATTTTGTTGGCCCTGGTTCAAGCCGTAGGCAGCGGAAGTGCCGCTAAAGTCGGGACCCGGGAGGCGCATGAATCCGGTGATCGGCGCGTGGGAAAGTCCGTAGCCGCCGCGGACGGTGACGTGGCGGTCACGCAGGTACGGGGGACTCCAGGCGAAACCGAAACGGGGTTCGAAATCTTTGTAGTCGGCCGGGTAAAGGTAGGAGGAACGTCCGCCTTTTCCGGCAAAAGCGAAGGGCGGAACCAGTGTTGAGGTAATGGTCTCGCCGTCCTGCAGTTTGAGGGGCGTTGGCAGTTGAACCACTTGCGCCTGATCGACCAGGAAGACGCCCTGGTGGTCGTACTTTTCGGTGCGGGGAAGCTGGAGCGAATAGCGGAGTCCGAGGTTCAGGGTGAGGTTGGGCCGGATTTTCCAATCGTTCTGCACAAAACCGGCTGCCGAGTTCCAGCGGTAGTAATAAGGAATGGTGGTGGTGCGGAAAGTGATCGCATTCCCGGTTGCCGGAACGCCAAGCGCGAAGCTGGCGAAGGAATTTCCACCTGTTCCATTCGTGGCTGCATTGGAGTTGGTCTGGTTGGCGCTGAAGGTGTAGATGCCACCGTAGGCGCCATACAGGGGGACCACATTCTGCAAAGCGTGACTTACATCGACGCCGAAAGACCAGTTCATGGAGCCGTGCGTGATGCGCATGGTGTCGGACAGGTTGTAGCGCTCCTCGACATCGTTGTTGTTGGTGGAGGCCTGGCCGCCGATATAGGGCAGCGACGGAAGTCCACCGTTCATGATCGAGGGGAGTCCCAGTTCGGTGTTGAGGTTTCCTCCCCCGGAGAAGGGGTCCCATTGAGGCGCGACGGTGCTGCTGAATTTGCCGCGTGTATAGTTGAGCCGCAAGTCATTGACGATGGTAGGAGTCACGATCCAGGTGTGATCGAGCATCGCCTGTTTCGCATAACTGTATTCACCGCCGACGGACGTGGGATCGGTCGGCGCGTACTGGGTTTTGACCACCGGGGTTGTGGTGAAACGTCCGCTGAGATGGTGGTTGGCATTGAAGTTGTGGTCGATCTTCATGGTCCAGCGGGTATCGTCAATGCTCAACAGGCGGGGATTGGAAAGGTTGTAAACGGTTCCGTTGCTCCCAAGGTAGTAGTTGGAGCTGGAAGGGATATACTTCACGGCCTTCAGGAAACTCGCATCCAACATGCTAGTGGGAATCACGTTGTTGGGGAAGGGCGCGTAGGAGCCGCTTGTGGGGAGAGTGGCCTGTGTGAACTGGTTGCCGCTAACTACGTTGAACTGGTTGTAGATGGTCAGCGGCGTGTAAGAGACGTTGAACTTCTGGGCGATTGCCAGGGGGACGGCGCCGTTGGTGGTGTTGACGAGGTTACTGAAATCGCCCTGCAACATGCCCGGAGTCGGCTGCATGGCATCCTGCGCCAACTGATCGCGACGCCAGTGGGGTTCCCAGGCGGCAAACCAAAAGGTCTTGTTGCGGCCATCGTAGACCTTGGGGATGTAAACCGGTCCACCCGCAGCGAGCGATCCGGTGTTGTCCCTCTGGGTGGCCGGAGGCCGGTTGTTGGTGGCAAGGGTGAACGGGGCGGCGGCGAAATCCGGGTTTCGGTTGTACCAGAGGGCGGTTCCGGTCAGGCGGTTGGTACCGGACTTGGTGGTGGTGTTGATGATGCCGCCGCCGGCGGTGCCGTATTCCGCGGAATAGGAGTTGGTCTGGATGCTGAACTCCTGAACGGTTTCCGGTGTGAAGCTGACCATCGTCCGGCTGTAGCTGACGCCGGTGTTATTCACGCCGTCGGCGAGGAACATGGTCGATCCGGGGCGGCCGCCGTTGACGGTGAGATTGTAGCCGGGGGTAGTCGCGGTGGCGGTGAGGCCGGGGTTCTCGGTGCCGGCGTCGCCCGCCACATTGGGTTGAATCACGGCAAGATCGAGGACGCTGCGGTTAAACAGCGGCGCGTTGTCGATTTCGCGCTCGGTCACGG